>Ga0194131_10000693_pt1 | contig 57196 bp, 51 predicted proteins | sample TA2KigO120mmetaG_FD_148631 | JGI IMG/M metagenome (GOLD analysis project Ga0194131, IMG submission 148631) | Freshwater microbial communities from Lake Tanganyika, Tanzania - TA2015053 Kigoma Offshore 120m | ecosystem: Environmental > Aquatic > Freshwater > Lake | place: Tanzania: Lake... | reverse complement strand
CCTTGGCCTTGGCGGCGGCCTCGCGATCAAGACGAGCCTTCTCGATCTGGGCCTCGCGTTCAGCCTGACGTTCCTTGGCGGCAATCTCCTCGCGCTCCTTGGCGATGCGGTCTTTCTCGATCTGGGCCTCGCGTTCAGCCTGACGTTCCTTGGCGGCCTGCTCCTGACGCTCACGCTCCTCCTTAGCCGCGGCCTCTTTCGCCGCCTCTTTCGCGGCACGGGCCTCAGCCTTGGCCTTGGCGGCGGCATACTTGGCTTCATGAGTTGCTTTTGCGGCGGCTTCACGTTCGGCCTGACGCTCCAAAGCGACCTGCTCCTCGCGCTCCTTGGCGAGCCTGTCCTTCTCGGCGCGGGCTTCGTTCCGAGCCTTGGCGGCCTGCCCTCGCTGCTCCTCCATGATTTGACGCTCCCGTGCGATCACCTCCCTGCGCTCCTGCGCGAGCAGTGACTTCTCTAGCCGCGCCTGTTTTCTGTCTTTCGCGGCCTGCTCGCGGCGCTCCCTTCTACGCCGCAACATGTTCCCCCGGTCGAGGCGTTCTTCCCTCTTTTCCGTGCTCTCCGCTACCTCACCATCTTCCCCCGAATACGACGAGCCCCCCGACCTACCCTCTGGGGTGGCGTGATCGTCCTCGCTGTCCTGACCTGATCTTGTTCCGTCCACAGAATTCTCGCTGCTGACGACGGCCTTTATCTTCTCCAGTATCTCCATGTAGCGCAAATCCGTGCTAACGTCATAGGGCTCCGAATCCTCCAACGGCACCGGATCCGTCGAAAGACCCGGGTTTGGTTCCGCGTCCTCCAGTACGCCGCTGTCGTACGGAGGGTCGATTATGTTCGTTACGTCAATGTATTCGCTTTCCTGCGCGTGGACCCCGGGATCCGCGGTCTCTTCCAAAGTGGGCTCCTCGGTTTTCCTTCGAATGCTGAAATAATCCTTAATACTACCCTGCTCGTGTTCATCAAGCCAAGTCGCCCAGGCGTCCTGGTCGAAAGAAGAATTGTCCTCCACGACTGTCTCCACCTTGCTGTCCTGCTTGCTGTCCTGCTTGGCCTGTTTCTGCGAACGGCGCTCTTGCTCTTTGGAGAGTTTGGCCTGTTCTTTCGCCTCCCGGCGCTGCTTTTCGCGGACATAGTTCTCCTCTTTGATCCTACTTTTTTCTATTATTCTCTGCTCTCGTTCCAGATCCTTCGCGGACCGGGCCTCCCGCCTGCGCTGACGACGCGAATCCCGCCTGGAAGGCTCCACGTCCGCTTCTTCTTTGAGGTCCTTGAGCACCGTCTCCAGTTGGGCTATCTCGCTCGTTATGGCCGCCAACTGGGTTTCCAGAAGGGCACACACAGCCCCCGATGTGCCGGGATTCTTCATGTGGCTTACTATGTTCCCCCTGAGGGCCAGCAATCGCTTCAAATCTATCTCATTGGAGCGTATGGCGTCCTTGTTGCGCGTCGTTGCCACCGTTTTAGGCGACAAACGAGACAGACGGCTCTCTATCTCCTTCTTGTTCCTCTGTTTTATCCGCTCGGCCTTGCTGTCGTTGACGTCAGCCATTGAAAGTCACCGAAACGGGGCTCGTGCTCGACCCGGAAGACTCCCGGGAGAGCGCCACCGGGGCGACGAGCTCCGCGGAACAAAAAGAAACATTATCGTAATCCACCAACCACGACGAACGACCCACCAATCTGTCCACCAGGACAAAGCAGCCGTTACTGCCGGAAGTGGCATAGATAGCAGTATCGTCGCTCACCCTGAATACCGATACGGTCCCGAAAGTGGCATACACGGACTTGGAAACATAAGCGTAGTTCTCCAGTACCGGCAGGCTGGTTTCCAGCCCCAGCGGGAAACTCCCGTCCGTCTTGGCCAGCCTGCGGCCCTCCATCTGGGTAAGCCCCAGCACCACTGTGCCGGCCCTGGACTTTCCTTCCGTTTTGAAGCCGGAGTACGAAGTCACTGCTATAGTGCCCAAAGTCAGCATTATGACCAGAACGGTTAGCAACTCCGTTAACGAAAAACCTGGATACTTGCGGGTTTGCATGCCTATTATCGTTACTCAAAATCCCGGTTTAGCAAGGGTGCGCCTAAAAGCAGACCCCCATGGAGAGTCCATTTCCGGGTCTAACGGATACGCGCTACTCCTCCGAACCCCTGAGAACCGTTTTCGAGATCACCCACCTGTCCTCGTACATGCGGAGGTGCAGATCCCAGGAAACTTCTTCCCCTTCGTCGTTCGCGCCCACCACCGGGCACACCCAGTCCTGCTCAGAAGGCTGGCACTCGCCGATGGAGAGACTGAAGCCCGCGCGCTTGCTTCCGAGCAGGCTCAGAATACCGCGCAACACGTCCACGTCGTTGTTCGTCAACTTGTTAACGGCCGCGATCTTGCCGGAAGTCAGGGTCTGCTTTATGGAATCCAGGTTCTTCTTGGTGGGCGCCACCGAAATGTCCATGGGCAAACTGGACGTGGTCGCGGGCAGGGTGGAAACCACAGGAACACCGGGAACGGATATCGTTACGGGTGAGGGCAGGGTGGACGGAGTCACGCCAACATCGGTCGACTCTTCGTCCGATCCCCCGCCCATGAACATGAACAACACCACAACCACCGCTGCGATCGGAATGATCAGCGAACGGACTCTTCCCTTTAGCAGGCCGGTGACTTTGCCCAATGCGGCACCGGAGGAGGGTGCGCGATCCTTTCTCTTCTTCTTGACACGGGTGACCAGCGAATCGGGAGCCACCGGCGCCAAGGAGGGTGGGCCGCTGTAGGCGCCCGGCTGGCCGTCCGCTATACCCGTGAACCGTTCCGGGCCGTTGAAAGGAATCGGCGGCAGCACAGCTCCTACGAACATCGCCGGATCGGTGATAGAACCGGTATCTTGCCCCGGGATAGTTCTTATAAAGTCACCGCTATGGGGATCTATCGACCACAGGGCGCCGTCACCGTCGGGAACCTGGGTGTTCTCGAGAACTATCACCGCGTCATCCACGGTCAAAGTTCCGTTACTGACATCTTCGTACAATTTACGGTAAACCGCGTCTAGGTTCGCCAGATCCGGGTGCAGCTCCATCACATCCTTCCCCCTGTCACGCCTGCAGTATAGTACCGCGGACGGAACCGCCGGCCACGGCCGGCACTATGGATACCACTTGGCCCGGAGACACGCTCGTGGCGAGACCACTTAAGTAACGCACGTCCTCGTCGTCAACAAAGACGTTCACGAACTTGTGCATAGCGCCCCGGTCGTCCACGAGGCGGTCCGTGAAACCCGGGTGCAGGGCGGCCACTTCCTCGAAAATCTCAGAAATGGTGCCACCAGATACTTGTACCACGGGGGATCCCCCGGAAAGATGACGAAACGTTGTGGGGATGCGGACAGTTACGCTCATACTTTTACAGTATCGGAACGAGAAAACCCAGACCTGCCAAATCGCCCAATCGGGGCACTATAGTGGATATGGCAAAAGTGGGCATATTGACAGCCGGCGGGGACTGCCCCGGTTTGAACAGTGCGATAGTGGAAGCGATATACGAGATTAAGCGCCGCAAAATGAAACCGGTCTTGATCCGCAATGGCTACAAAGGCCTACTGGACGCGGCGGACGGGGAACACGACAAAAGCGTGATGAGCCTGGACCACGTCGACCTGGACACGGTACACGGCTCAGGGGGTACCTTCATCGGCTCCTCGCGCACTAAACTCAAAGACGACGCGCTGAACAAGGCGGTCAAAGGCGCGGAAAACCTGAAATTGTCCAGCCTGATCGTAATCGGGGGCGACGGAAGCCTGCTCAGCGCCAACCGCCTTTCCAAACACCTGACCGTAGCCGCCATTCCCAAGACCATAGACAACGACGTGGCGGCAACCGATCTTTCCATAGGATTCTCGACAGCGGTGGAAACCGCGGTGACCTGCGTGGAAAACATCAAAGATACGGCCAGGTCGCACGGAACCTTCTTCTTCGTCGAGGTGATGGGCCGTCGCTCGGGTTTTCTCGCCGCGCACACCGCCACAGGAACCCGGGCCAACTGCCTGCTGGTACCCGAATCCCCGTGGTCGCTGAACTCCGTGCTCCCGCGCATAGTGGAGGGCGGGGTCGCGGTCGTCTCCGAGGGGGCATGGTGCCCTGAACTGGGAAGCGACGCCGGGCGCGGACCGGGCGGTCAACTCGCGGGCGTGGCGGACAAAATAGTGGAGAAGATCTCCGAGGGTACCCCGGAAAGACCGCAACCGAAAGTCAAACTGCGCGCGGTCACCCTGGGTCACGTCCTGAGAGGCGGCCGACCCTCGGCCACGGACAGGGTTCTCGCAACGCGCCTGGCCCGACAGGCAGTAGAACTAACCCACCAGGGGAGATCCGGCCTGTGCGTAGCGGTCAACGGTAAAATCACAAGCGTGAACCTCGACCAAACCGAACTGGGCAGGAAATACCTCAGTGCGCTGGATCTGTACGAGCTGGCGTCCATGCTGCCCGGACAGAACTAAGGGGCTCGAGCAGACAGCCGCGACGGAGTGCCGCCTGCCCGCAACCTGGGCATAGTGTAAGGGCGTTATGTCCGAAACAATCGATCTCGCCAACCTCCGCAATTGCAGCGACAAGGACCTTGCGCGGGCGGCCCTGATCGTGGCCGCGGAGATAAAAAGCAGGGCTTTGGCCAACTGCGAGCCGCGAGCGATAACCGACAAGTTCTTCAAGGAAGGTTTCAATTCCAAAGAGATGCCCACGGATCCCGTGCTGCTGGACCACGTGCTGGTGTGCATGGGGGCGAAACTCGACAGATCGATCATGAGCCATGCTTGCGCCTTCGTTAAAGTGGACGGTTCCTGGAGTTGGGAACACGCGGACCTGATCGCCGACGAGATCCGCTACCTGCCCGGACCCAGAAGCCGCATGCAGTCGGTATCCCTGGTGGCGGTAGCCGAAGGTGCCGCAGTGGACCTAGTGGAGTCCAAGACGGTCAACAGCGTACACAAACTGGTAGGCGTAAAATCCTACGTGGTCGAAGGCGGGACCCTGCACATGGTTTCCTCCCGCAAGGTGGACACAAGCCACAGCCGCTAGGAAGCCGCGGGACGGTGAAGTCGGTCACACCCCATGCGCGCGAAGGGCGGGGCGAATGACGGGACGTAACCGCGTGAAACTAAGGCAACTGGGGCAAAATCACCATCACGCAATGCGCCTATCGGGACGTTGATTAATTCAAGATTGGCAGCAGTGGAAGCATCATCCGCATGATTCTCAATCGAGACATCAACCACTGAGGGTAGACGTCGAACAAATTGCTCCATGAGAAAAGGTTACTCACTCAATGCAGCCACTAACGCTCCGAAAGTAAGACCCAACTGAGGCGGATTACGTGAGGCAACGGAGAGCTCAAGCTGAAGTGAGATTCGGCAACGAGACCTCCCGAAAGCAGCAATGGTCCCTGATTGACTTGCAGCAAATGGGTAATCAATCTTTGCCGACATGCCAACTTGCGCGAAACACGAAATTAACGAATCACAGAGTGAGATTAAGTCGGTCGGAATAGGTTGGATTCCACCGGTACCAATACACAGGTCGGATCCGAAGCCGTCTCGCATTCCATGAATATCAATAAGCACCGATTCTTCATTGAGCAGAGACGCAAGAGTTGACTTGTAAAGGCCAGTTTCAGCTATGTCGAAATTAGGGTCATCATCTTGAGGCAAAAGCGGAAGAATAGTTACGCCACCGAGAATTTGACCTAAATGAAGGGCTATTGCGTCTGTCTTCGAGTCTGCCGCCTTCAATCGACCCCACCTCGTGTGCGGAGTTGCATGAGCAGCCGAGATGACCAATTGCCTTTCTCCCCAAACCTTCACACCTACCGCTGAATGCGCCGTTCCAGTCTCTGACTCGTAGCGCAAATTTCTACTGAGCTCAACCAAAATTTCGCACGTCTCGGTGGCATTCACATAGTCATTATACGAATTGGAACCAAGTTATCGGCACGATCGATTTGTCAGCATCAGAGGCGAGCAGCGACCCGTAGAGGGTCCAAGATAAGGGAAACATGACAAATACCTACCCAATTATTGTTCCGCCAAAAGCACCCACGGCACAGCACCCCCCAGACCCTCGCCGGCCGCGCAAACACGGGTATTACTTGACTAAAACCCGGATTCGGGAACCAGTTGTGACATGTATCGCAGCCGCTATATCGCATGGATTGCGCTGACCCTGGCCGCGATCGGGGCGACCGGCTGCGGAAAAGAAACGGTAGAGGCCCCCCTTGATCTCGCATGCCCGGCGGCAAAAGAAGGGGACGCCAACGAGATACCCGCTGAACGCGCCGAACTACTGCTGGGTTACAGCGAAGAAGACGCGCAACGCTGCGCCGAAACACTGGGATGGGGTTTCCGGGTGGCCAAACGCGACAACGAAGTCTTCGCCCTGACGGCGGACTACCGCTCCAATCGCGTGAACGTGACCGTCAAGAAAAACCTCGTGACCGCGATATACGTAGGCTGACAACACGCAGGCGGGTTTCAGTCGTGCGCGGGTCGACCGACTGAAATCCGCCTGGCGGCGAACCGCCGTGACTTCGGTCACGATTGCCCCAACAGAAGGCGGCGCCTATGACGGAAAAGCCGAACGGGGCACAATAAAAGCATGGCAATACCGGTGGTTAAACGCACAAACGAACTACAGAAAGTATGGGAGAACGCCACGACGTGGCTCGACGCGGTCATCTTCGGGGACCACCCAAACCACCTACGCATGCTCGCCCTTGACTGCGAGATAGAGATGCTCTTGCACGAACTCGACGAACTCAGCATGAACACGGGATGCGACCCTACGCCGACACCCGCGGAGATAGTGGCCATCGACGCCCTGAGCCTGCGATACCGCGACATCGACGCGGCGATGGCGCGCAAATGGGAGAACCCACGCGTACGCGAAAGTTCCCTGCGCGCCCTCCGGGGCATCCACGAAAGATTCCTCGGCCCGATAGCCGACAACCGCCGCGTACGCGTAGTGTACGCCGTGAGCCGAAACGCCTGGTCGGACAACTTCGCGGCGTTCGTAGAGGCCCACCGGTTGGAACGCAATGGTTTCTTCGTGTACGACTACCGAAACCTGGGCAGAAGCATAACCGCGGTGCAAGCACCGCTGTGGACCTGGGACGTCGCAGACGCCATGACCATGAACCCGTCAGTACCCCGGCCGGGCAACGAGGCCGTACACGACCACTACCTCCGCCACCGACCGGTCGAAGGAGACCCGGGGCGGGGATGGGTGGGAGAACCGGCAGAACCCGGGGCGGTACCAACGGACGACATCCTCGCCCTATGGGACCCCAAAAACGCCTCCAGCGTATTCAAAGACATACCTGCGGTGACTAAGGCCCTGAGCCTCCTGTAATCCGACCCGGAAAGCGCCAAACGAACTCCGGTGAAGTCGGTCACACCCCATGCGCGCGAAGGGCGGGGCGAATGACGGGACGTAACCGCGAGGCACAGTAAAAACATGGCAAAAACCCCGGAAATACGAAGCAAACAAGAGTACATCGCCCTTGTGGAGCGCGCCAAGGCCGCGGCGGAAAAATACTACAACTCCGACACACTCCTTGCGAGCGACGACGAGTACGACACCATGCTCCGGGGAATCACCGACGCCGAAAAAAAGCACCCCTCCTGGAAAATCGAACACCACCTCACGGACGAAGTAGCCGGAGGGACGGCCAAAAAAACCGAGGTGACGCACATGGCCGGCATGCTCTCCCTGGACAACTGCTACAACGAGGAGGACCTGGAAAAATGGCTGACCTCACGAAACTGCAAAGAGTTCACAACCGAACCCAAATACGACGGACTATCGCTGGCAGCCAGATACAGCGGGGGAAAACTGGTCCGTCTCGCGACACGCGGCGACGGCACCCACGGCGAGGACGTGACCTTCGCCTTGAGCCGCATCGAGGGGCTGGCCGCTACGGTGGAAAACACGGGAGACTTCGAGATCCGCGGGGAGATAGTATTCAAAGAAAAAAACTACGAGCAGGCAAACGCCGCGCGGGTCGCCCTGGGGAAAACCCCGTTCGCCAACATGCGTAACGCGGCGGCGGGAACCTTGCGGAGCGAAAACTTGGAGTACCCCGCGATTCTCTCGTTCTACGCGCACGGGCAGGCCGGACTCGACGAGACCGGGTCGCACCACCAAACCATGCTGGCCATCGGGAACATGGGGATAAACGTCAACACGGGCAAGCACGGACTCCAACTACACGCCGACCTAGAAAGCGTGAAGAACGCGGTCAAACTATTCCAGCAGAGCAGACTCACCCTGGACGTGGAGGTCGACGGGATAGTGGTGAAAGTCGACGGCCACAAAGAACAAAAGACGCTGGGCAACTCCAGCAAGGCCCCGCGGTGGGGCATAGCGTACAAGTACCCGGCCATGGAAGTCACCTCCACCCTGGAAAAAGTCGAGTGGACGGTCGGACGGACGGGGCGCATAACCCCCAGAGCGACCATAACCCCGGTGAGCATCAACGGAACGACCGTGACCTACGCGACCCTGCACAACGCCGACGACATAAAACGAAAAGACATCCGACTACTGGACAAAGTGCTAGTAAAGCGGGCCGGGGAAGTAATACCCCGCATCGAGGCCAGTCTGCCGGCGCTACGCGACGGCACCCAGAGCCCGATCAAGGTGCCCGCAGTGTGCCCGCGTTGCGGGGGACCGATCGACAAACAGGACGCCATCTGGAAATGCGTAAAGGGCCGCAAATGCGCCCTACCGGAATCAATCGAGTACGCAGTCGGACGCGACTGCCTGGACATAGAGGGCCTGGGGCCGAAACTGGTCGCCGAACTAATCAAGGCCGGACACGTCAACAGCGTCGCGGACCTCTTCACACTGACGGCCGAGCAGATGAACGCCTGCGAACGTATGGGGGACCTCCGCACGGCCAACATACTGGCCCAGATCGAGAAAGCCAAAACGAAGGAACTCGACAAGGTGTTCTGCTCCCTGGGGATCGCCGGCACGGGACGCAGCATGAGCCGCCGACTAGCCAGACACTTCAAATCCATCCAGGCGATACTCGACGCCTCCGTCGGGGACCTGGAGAAAGTCGACGGAATAGGGCCCGAGAAATCCTCGGGAATCCACGAAGAACTACAAGAGCTGTCTGACACGATCAAAAAACTGCGGGCGAACGGGGTCGCCATGCAGTACGCCCAGGATGCACAGACAAGCGCGCTTTCCGGCAAGACGTTCTGCGTAACAGGAAGCATGACCGGCCGGCTGCAGGACAAAAGCCGCCAGGAGGTCCACGCACTGATCGAGGCGGCGGGAGGCAAGACCTCCGGATCGGTAAGCGCGAAAACCAGTTACCTGGTGTCCGGGGACAAAGCCGGAAGCAAGTACGACAAAGCCACACAACTCGGCGTGACCATCATCAGTCCCGACCAACTCGCGGAAATGCTGGAAAACAGTGAGTAGCGCCACAAAGACGAGAAAAGACATAGAGGGCATGAGGGCGCTGGCCGTCGGACTGGTGCTGCTGTTCCATGCCGGAATACCGATGGTCGGCGGCGGTTACATAGGGGTTGACGTGTTTTTTGTGGTGTCCGGCTACATCATAACGTCCATGATGCTACGCGAACAGGACGAAAACGGGAAACTCTCGCTGGCAAACTTCTGGGCGCGGCGCGGGCGGAGGATACTGCCCCTGTCCAGCATCGTGGTGGTAGCAACCCTGCTGCTGGGCATGCGGCTACTGGACGACGCGCGCGTCCCCTCCCTGATAAACGACTCCATATTCGCGTCTTTGTTCTCGGCGAACATCCTGTTCGCCTGGCGCGGAGGAGGCTACCTGACCGGGCTCGCCCCCGAGTCGCCCCTGCTACACTTCTGGTCCCTGGCGGTGGAGGAACAATTCTACATATTCTGGCCGCTATTGTTCGCATACCTGGCCAAAAAAAGCGGAGACGTGCGCAAGGGGATAGTCAGATTCGCGGTGCCGGTCGCAATCTTGTCCCTGGTGGCCTCCATCCTGATCACCCCCATTAACAAAGGCGCGGCCTACTACATGTTACCAACCCGCCTGTGGGAACTCCTGGCCGGCTGCGCCCTGGCGGCCTGTGGGGCGGGGGCGGCGAGACTGCCCCTGCGGGCAACCGGGGCATGGCTGGGACTGGGCATGCTGCTGTGGTCGGCAATAACCTTCGACACGGACACCCTGTTCCCGTCCTACCTGGCCCTGATCCCGGTGGCAGGCACCGTGCTGCTATTGAACGGCAAAGACCACCCGTTTTCGGTGAACAGGATGCTCTCCTGCAAACCCCTGGTGCAACTAGGCGCGATCAGTTACGCCACCTACCTTCTACACTGGCCGATGCTCAAACTATGGGAGGGCAAGTACGGCGAACAAAACTTGTCCAGCAACCTGATCATCGTCGCCTCGTCCATCGCGCTGGCCGCCTTAAGTTGTCGAATCCTGGAGAACCCGGTTAGATTCAACGGCAAACTCGTGGCAAGCCACCGGAAAAGCATAGCCCTAGGCGGCGTCCTCGTAGTCGTGAGCCTGACCGTCGGACTGGGGGCGGGCAGAGGAAGACTGCAAGCCGAAACACCGTCGTTCGACTCGGAAAAAACGGCGGACGGGGTACGCCACAACGACGCCAAAACGCGGACCGCGGAACCCGCCCACGGCGAGGGTTCCACCAAAACCGCGGGGCCGGACACCGACCGGGAACGTACGGAGCGGCACGAGAACCACCAGAAGGCGAGGAGCCTGATCAAAAACCCCAGGGTCCTCCTGCTCGGCGACTCGGTCCTGGCGAGCTCGCGCTGGTACCCGCAATCGCAGGTGGCGCTGGAAGGGTTCACCTACACCCTGGACGCGGAGTCATGCCGGCGGCTAAGCAAGAAATCGTGCAAGGGTCGAGAAGGCCGGGTACCGTCCACGGTCAAAGAGGCACTACGGGGCTACGATGGACAAAACTACGACATCCTGGTCATAATGGCCGGATACCACACCACCGTCAAGGACATCAAGAACGAATTCAGATCGGCGATCGCCGCGGGCGAGAACAGCGGCTTTAGGAAAATACTGTGGGTAAACTACCGCGAGTCCCTGAAATTCCCCCTGACGGGCAGCAACGGCACCAAATCGGCATACTCCACCATCAACGCCGCGGTCAACGAAACCATCGCACAAGAAAACATCGACACGGTCACCGTCCTGGACTGGAACTCCTATTCTAAACCCTCCCCCCACTGGTTCATCCCCGACGACCTGCACACCACCCTGAACGGGACGCTCGAATTGAACCGTTTCCTGAGCCTGAACATCCGTAAATACAGCGAAGATTTGTGCGCGGCGACAACCACACGATGCGACGCTATCAGTGCGATAGCCCCGGGCACAAGACTGCTGGAATTCTATAAACTCAGGGACACGGACGTGCACTGCTACGAAAAGGGAAAAACCCGAGAGAAGTCGTGCGAGCGCGACACGGCCCTAAAGTAAGTCGGACGGCGCGGCGGGAAAAGTACCCTGGCGGGGGACTAGGCGGCGGCAGCAGCCCAGAAGGCCCGAACGTGCCGGGCAGCCACGGAGGACTTCAGGCACTTGTAGCCGTCGCAGGTCAACTCCACCACGAAAGCGGTGGCTCCGGCGATCTCCTTGTTCACGTACTCCGTGGCGTTACCCGTACAAGGCGAACCGCACGATACCGTCTTGACGGATATACCGGCCATCCTGGCGTACTTGGCGACCTTACCGTAATCGTGGACGTCCTTGCGGGACGCGTCCAGCACCGAAGGAGACATACTAGAATGGTAGAACACCACCATGGACGGAGACACCCGCTTGAAAAACTCCATCAAAGCCGCCGTCTCCGGTTCCGACGCCGGGGTCGCCCCGGAGCAGTACCTGCCAGGACACTTAAGAGAGGTCCAGGAATTGGGAAAGTTGCGATTCAAGTCCACCCCCCTGGCATTGCCGCGCGTACGCTTGGAGGCCGAGAAACCGTCCGGATTCGCCACCTCCACGACCCACAGCGAAAACGCGGAAGGAACACCAGACTCAGACAGGTACCTTGCCAAGGCGGCGCCGGACGCCTCGTCACCATGGATGGCGCCGACCACCATTACCGCCACCTCGCCGCTCCCGTAACGGGACGCGACGATAGGCCTACCTTGCACGGATCTGCCGATCACCAGGCTGGTCGGGGACTGGGCGGAGGCGGGTGAGAAAGCACACACCGACAAAACAAGAGCCGTTAACACGAAAGTCAGGGCGGCTTTGGGCGGCCGCACATTGCCAGTTTTTGCGCGACCCGCCATACACCCAAACCGTAGTGGCGCAAACATCCCACATAAGTGCCCGGTTTGCCGTGATCATACAGGCGCCCACAGTAATGCTCGAGATTTAACACAATTAGACAGATTAGAAAGAGAGGACGCGTCATGGACGCTCTGAACGAGAATTCCCGGAAACTCCGGGACTACCGGGGCCCAGACAAAAAAGACAGCCAGGTTACGAACTACGGGCACGACATAACCGAGCACGACAAGATGCGCGAGAGGTGCCTAGCGGAGTTGCGCATGTTCGCGACGACCTTCCACAGGAAAAGCGGGCCCGCGAAGGTCCGTGAAACCATCGTGAGAAAAGTCATGAACTTTTTCGCGAAGAAGAAGGAAGAACCGGCGAAAACGTACCCGAAGGTGCACGAAATCAGCGGAAACATGCTGACGCACCTGAAAGTCATCGCCAACCCGTCCCAGCCGGCCCGCGTACGCGGAGTGGCGGCAATGGAACTGATGCACGTCTACGCCGACATGATAGAGCGCTGCGAAGAGTTACAACAAATCGCGGCCGTTTGTCACGAGGAGTACGACCGGCTCGAGGACCAGATCGAAAGTTTCAAACGTACGTATCTGGAGATGACCTCCTGGCCCGAGAGGACCCCGGGACACCTACTGATGCCCGCGGCGGAACTTTCCACCTACGGGCAGATGATGCCGACGGGCGTCCTCCTACCCAGGTCCTTCGGACCGGATCTTTTGAGGGCCTACGACATGCACAAGACACGCGGGTACAAGGTCAAAGACTTTCAAGATAGGGTCGTACTTTTACGCAGCTATCTCAGGAGTAACGACGACCCGTACCACTGGTTCTCGTGGACGACGGCGGCGGCGGTGGGCGACAAACTGACAGGTTTGTGGACCGGAGCCATACTGGTGGGAACCTTGCGAAAAGCGTGCACACCGGAAAACGTGGCCCTCGGTCTTCTAGCCAGCCGGACGTCGCTGGAGTACCTGGCCGCGACCGGTCAGATCGAAAAGACCATCCGGCCAGCCGAAGGACTGGAGGCCCCCCATGGCCTACTGTACGCCCTGACCGAACTACGCGAAGAATCTGGTACGGGAAGATGGCCAGACTGGAACAGCCAGGGAGCCAGACACCTAGCACAAGTCGCCAAAGGCGGCGTGAACCTTCGCTCCGTTGCCGTGCGACTACCCGTAGGGTTCATTCTCGATGAGAGGACCTGCCAAGCCTCTCCCAGCGTCGTCAACGACGTGGCCGACTACGTAGTCGGGAACACCAACGACGAAAACGAGATAATCCTCAGGACGTTGCTGACTGAAGGGTGGGGCGGAAGCTTCGCCGAACTTCTCGACGCAACAAGGAACCTTTGACAGGAGCTGCGCCCCACGTGTTACGTAAAGTAACCCGTGGGGCGCAGGCTTTTGTGGGGGCAATAAGCCGCTAGAAGGCCCGTACAGGCCGCACGTACCCCCGCCCAATTTTTTCTAGGGGCTTAGGGGTCACGAACCCCCCCGGGGGGTTCATCTGGGATGCGGGATTGAACATGTGCACACCCCAGCAATGGTTACCGTAAGAATCGTACTCCGAGGAAGTCCAGTACCAGTCCTCCAGCAAACCCGAGGAAACGACCTGATTCTTTTGCAGCAAAACGGATTCCTCCAAAGACGGCAGGTACCAGTCGGTCAACCCCCCACCCTTGTATCCCGTGGCCAGGGCCGACGCCGAACCGGGGGACGCGGGTTTCCCGGCGAGATCACTGTTGCGGGTGTTGTGCATACCCAACCCCACCGGTTCCGTACCCTGATAGTTTTCGGTCAACGGGGAGTACTCGTAGGATGCGGCGGACGCGGAAGCAGCGGGATCCTTACCCCCATCAAACCATCCGGAAGGGGCGGCTTCCAGGTAATAGCAGGACTCGCTCAACTCGAAACCACAGGCAAACGGCTGGTCGGCCACATAGAACACCGTACCCCCGCCCGGACCCGCGTCGCCCACAGCGTACTCATAAACCCGGACCGTGGACGCATCCGGCGCATCCTCTGAACTCTCGGTGCACGCGGCAAGCACCACAACCAAAACAAAAACCAGCACACCAACCACACCCCTGTTCGTATCATCCACTATACGCTTAGCCATAAATCCCCCAACCCTACGGTACCATCATAGACGCCGGACGCACGCATACCTGAAACCCGGAGAACCGTAGAAGGGCCTAAAAAAACCAAGGCCGTCCCAACAGAGACGGCGCGGCTTAGGGTGTAAACCCCTAAAACGGAAAGCAGCCACAAAGAGGCAACTTCTCGTTATACTATACAAGATCCGAACAAAAAAACGTCCAGGAACCCCGTATAATATTGCCAACCCGTCTGGTTGACACCGCCGACTTTTCAATTCTCGTTAAGGGTGCAGGCAAATTAGTACCCACACTTCCCTCTTAACCCCCTTTCTAGCGTCTAGGGAGTTAATCGACCGCTACGTGAAGTAGCAGTCTCATACGATTACCTACGACTGTTACGGCACGGAATGCCGCGACAAGTATCCGGAAAACCCCAAATAAACCTACGCCCACGACGGCGACACGGTCTCCGCAAAGGCGGCGCCCGGACCCCCCAGGGAATCCGGCATCCCGCCAAACTCCGCGACAAGACTGCGTACTGATTTACGATACCAAAAATTATCGGACGCGTCCGGGGCTCGACTCTCGATGATGGAAATTTCGTCAAACTTCTCGCGGATACTTTCGATGGCCTCGGGGTGATTGGCAACGAAGTCAAGCCACCAGGCGACCTCCGCCTCGCCGCCGGCGTCAAGCGGATAATCCGCCATACGGCTCACCGTTCTTTCCGACACGATGCCGGCGACGGTCTCCAGCACCATCCGATCCGCCCCCTTGGCGCGGGCCGCCCTGAGGGTTGCGGACACCTGAAGAGCCTGGCGTAGACGCCTTGCGGATTTCTCCGGGGTCCAATCATCACTATCGTCGTCCTGCTCCCTGCTCTTGTCAGTGCCCGCGGCAACGTTTGCGGAGTACGATGTTGCCACCGGGGCTATACGGGCTATATCGGCTAGATCGGCGGCGGTGCACCCGGAAATGCGGGCGCGGGCTATCTCCGTGACGGAAAACTGGTCCTTGCGGTCCGCGGCTTCCTCGTCGAGGGGAGGCAGAAGCGGGACGAGTTCGTTCAACAGCGGCGCGGCCACCTCGATACTATTTCGCGTAGATAGGGCATTGGGGTTGATTTTGTCCCTGAAGTCGTCCATGCTACCCGTGTAGGAGGCCACTGCGAGCATGTCCTCGAGATCGGGGAAATAATAGTCGGGCATGTTGTGGCCGCCTTGCGGAGATTCCCCCGCCGCCTCGCACACCTCCCTGGCCCTGTTTACCTCGTCGACGAGAGCCTCCGCTACGGAGAGTGGCACGCTCGCGGGTACGAGTACGTGATGCATGATCTTCCTGTAATCGGCCCGTTCTTGCGCGACCTTGATTTGGTGGGCTTCGTGAGCTTCGGGGCTTTCGTCGTATCGGGGCGCGTCGCGTAACTGTTTTTCCAGGAACTCCCGGCCGCGGGCTGCGGAATGCTTATCCACCTTCAGTGCGTCATCGTACTCAGGTTCCGACAGTTGGGATAGTCGAACCACATCAACGCCGCTCGGAACATATGTAGAGGGCATATGTAGTGCCCGCCCCATATCGGTTCTCTTGAGTTCACGGTGCAGTCCCTTCTGTTCCTCCCTATGCGCGAGGCGGATTGCCTTGGTGTACTCCACCAAGGCATCGGAGGACGCGGCAAGAGAAAAGTTGCAGGAAGTGCCGGTGGAGGATACGGCGGTAGACACCAGAAGAGCGGTTTCTTCGGGGGACAGGCCCCGGGTGGCGAGTTCCGCGGAGAAAGCCAGACGTTGGTGGTTCGCGGACGGCCACGCGAGGTTGCCGACGGGCCAATTGGCAGACGGGTCGACTTGCGTCATCTCTCGGGTTAGAAGCAGCTCCACGGGGACCCTGTCGCGCGCGGCCAAAGCAGAGTCGTGCATGGGAAAGGCGGGCACACCGCTGCGGTCGACGACCTCGCCTGACGAAGGATTCAGCATTCTTTCGGCGGCCAGTTGCATGGCGGCGGTCAGAGTTTCGTCTGCACCGGTCCACGGGGAGGGTTCATGCAGACCCAAGGCCGCGATGCCTTTTTGTACCAGATCCTGGTGTACGGGTGTCAGTTCGATACCTTTTGCCGATTCCCTGAGTTCGGAGGAGAGGCTCTCCCACCTGTCCGCCGCGGGGACGTCCGCCCACTTACCGAGACCGGGGGTGGCGGCATACCGGGCTACCAGTCGCTCATCCGACGCGCGAGCAACGTCGGACAGTGCGCTGATGAAATCGACACGCTCCCGTACTTTCGGACTTGCCAGCGCGGCGGCGGCGGCGTGGGGTTCCCGGGAAGATGAGGCTATCTTTGCATACTGGTAGGCGGCTTTCTCTCTGGCCTCCTTGTTTTCTATGTCCGTGATCGCCTGCGGGCAAGGCAGGAGACCTAGCCACAACATTTCGCTGAGACGCGCCGGCGCGTTGCGACCTGCACCAGGGTTCGCGTCACCGTAGGCGGCGACGTATGCCGCAGACGCCGGCCACCCGTTACGCCATGCCTTGTGGGCGGAACCCATGTCACCTGGGAAAAATTCCATATACTCAGTGGCTTCTTTTTCGCTCATGCCCGCCGTACGGAGAGAGTCGACGAGTTTGGACATGTCACGATAGTTCGCGGGGAGAGTCCGGTAATCCGCGTGCATGCCGTGTTCGCTCTTCTGTTGTTCTATCTCCACTAACTCTTCGTTGCCGGACTCGTCGCGAAATTTGTAGGTACCGAAACCGGTCCTGGATAGTTCCTCGATCGCCAACGCGCGTCCGGCCGGGCCGCGGACCTCCACCAGGTTGCAATCCGGGCCGTCCTCAAACAGTCCCATGCCCCACCCCCCGCCCGATTGACTCATGCTCTCAAGAGCCCGCAGGCGGCGCACCGCGGGAAACACGGAAGGATCTTTCTCCAACAAATCGTATATGGCGTCCATAGTATGAACACCGGCGGGGATACCCGCCTCGCGCGTCTTAGCGTCGATACTCCTGCGCAGGCTCTTAAGTTCCGCGGGAATACTGGCGGCAGTATAAGAGAACGAAGACTCGACGCCGTCACCGTCGACGCGATTGACGGTGAACCCTTTAGGGTTCACACTAACCCTGATTTCGTGTGCCGAGCGTTGGTCATGCCATACCCTCTGCGTAGCCGAGTCACCCCCGTAGGCATAATAACCTATGTCCGCCTGACTCAAATTGTGGTTCGTGGTGACCAGATCCTGTACGCTGACGTCGTTGCCATGGGCGCCCACCAGCACCCGGTCGAACCGCGTGGATAGTTCGGCGGCGGCGCTGTCGTAAATAGAGCGAACTATGCGTGTGCGTTCGGGCGAACCGCCCAGGCGCGCCTCGATGTTGTCGAAAATCACACCCGTCGAAGACCCCTCCGGGGTCCCGTCACTCCGGTCTCTGGCCGCCCAGACCCAGGACTGCGCTATCACCGTACCGGCGGCATCCTCCACGACGAAAAACCCGCTGGCCGGGTGGGACTGTCCCGCCTCGGCGCAAGACCGCCCGACCGAGCCCGTGTGCTGACAACAGTCAGTAAGCAGGCCCAGCTGCATGCCCCGCGGGTCGTCTCGGCCCAGGAAATAGCCGCGATACCCTGACGCAGGAGCGTCACCCGACTCCTCGCGGGGGACGAACACCTTGCCCACCGGCAACACGCTCGGTGTGTTCTGCGAGTAGTGGAGATGGACGAGACTTATGTCGGCATTAGAGGCGGCGACTTTCGAAGCGGCAAAGAACGAAGTGGCCGGGTCGGTGTGGCCGCCGTAGTCCATACCCATGCGCGCTTTTACGATATCCCGCATGTTGGCATCCTTCCCGCCGAAAAGTGCCCAGGAGTCCGCCACCAATTGGAGAGAGATGCGGCCTTGCTCCCCCTCCATCGCGCCCGCGCCACGGTTATCGGCGAGCAGCCAGTCGCCGAAACGGGTACCGTCCGAGGCGGTGGCGGAGGAAACGTTTCCCGGCAACCAGAAAAGCGCATCGTGAATGCTCACCCGGGCGCGTTCGTCGGGCTCGCCCCCGCGGAGAATCCGTCCGATACTCGCGATACTCTCCTCGTCGTTTTCGGTGAGAGCGTCTCTGTAAGCATTCAAGTGCTCGAGTTCCTTTCGTTGGGCGGCGCGCTTCATTTCTAAATCCTGCGGTACGACGTCTCCTCTGAGGACCGCGTCGCCGAAGAAGTTGGTGCCCCACAGGGCATGCTCGCTCTCGGAAGCGACCGTCAAGAACTTCTGGCCGGAACCCGCTACCACAGCCACATGATCGTTGCGCTTTTTCTGGATGTTCTTCAGTTCCCTGGGATTGCCCACGTCCGGGGCCAGAAAAGACAGGAGGTTCTCGTCATCCCGGGCTTGCGACAGCAAACGGTCAAGTTCGGCCTGGACCGAGGGGTCGTTGGCGACCTGTTTCAGGGCGCGGGAGTACTCTTTCAACCATGCTTGGATAGGTTCGAGCCGTTTGCGCTCCTCCCCGGTGATGTCATCGGACGCCAAACGTTCGTCGACATTTTTAACGCGGTTACTCATCTCCTTGGAATTCGGCAGAACGGCACGCAAGTCCGCGTCCGCCAGACTGCGCATCGCCGCGGTCAGCGATGACTTTTCACCGGCATTGAGCAGGCCTTCGTAGAAACCGGCCAACCTGGCTGACGACAAAACCTCCTCATCGGAAGGTGGCGGCTTTTCCAGGCTCCTGGTCAGTGCGTTTATCCTGCCACTGACTTCCGGCATCTTGGGCAGAAGGTCACGGCTTCTGACCGCATCCAAAACAGGGGACGTAGCGGTATTCTTCAGCCAGTCCGAGGCCTTGTCCCCGAAGGTCGCAACGGCGCGGAGCGCCAATTCTAAGTTTTCCCGCGAGGCCGCACCCGATGGTGACGCTTCCATGAGACTGAGTATGTTCTGCAAGTGCCCAAGATTCGTCTCCTCGATGATCTTTTTGGCGCGCCCTTCATAGGGTAGACTCGGGGCGAGGTGCAGTTGGCTGAGTAGCATGCGGCGCTCATGGATACCGAGAGCAGGGAACATCCGGGCAAGTACCATCTTCACCGTACCATACTTTTCTTCGGCGGCTCTAGGATCGGCATCGAAAAGTTCTTTGACGTCGACGACAACCTCGCCGGCCCCGGCACCGCCGTGGCGGGCTATCCCGGCGGCCATGAGGGCGAGTTTGTCCCCGGCGGCACCCGCTAGACCGTGTTCGCGAACCAGATCAAGGGCCTCTGCCGCCGTCAGCGCACAGGAAGAGAGCAGGACGGAAGATGCAAGAGCCTCTTCTTTGCCGGTGCTCTGCATCTCGTAGCGATGATTCAAGGCGTCACGCAGAGGATCGTCGCTCTCGGCGAAACGCGCAATGTAAGTGGCTTCACTGTTCACACTGGTTGCGTCCTCCGGGGCGTAAAGATCCAGACGGTTCGGGTCCCATTGGCGTTGATAACCATGCGAGTAGTAGGAAAGTGGCGGGTCGTCGTAGATGCCACTTGAGAGAAGAAACCTGGTGAAATCCAACTTACTTACATTGGGGGGAAGAGCGAGGGCCTCTATTAAATCCTCTTTTCCCGCGTCTATGCCGCCGGCAAACCCTGCTTTCAGCAGCGATGACCGCAAGAAGGCAATTTCCGGACTAGGCTCTCGCGAAGTAGGTCGTGGGTCGAGCAAACTAATATCCGAGATTATCCCATGAGACCGGGCTGTCCAGAGGTTCTTTATAACCTTCTTTGACTCGTCATCCAAACTATCCCACAGTCTGCTCATCTTTACCACGGTCGGCGACAACGCGCCAAGTTTCCTCAGACGAGCCACCTTCTCCGAACCGCGACCGGTCAGCATAGAAGCCGGCACCAGCTTGCTTTCGGACTTCAGCGTCCCCTCCTCGGCGTCCTTGCTGGCAATGGCCACGCGAACATGCGAACCGTACCTTACGGCCTGATCTATCTTTCGCAGGCGTTTCCAGCGGGTACCGTCGTGGATGTACAGGCACTCTCCCTTCTCGTTGAGGGACGACCAGGACACCTGAATGAAGTTCCCGTCACCGTCCAACCAGGTGAACCCGGTGGCCATGCAACCTTTCGACGGTTTGCCTTTTGCTGTTTTAATAAAGCCTCCTGTTAGTTGCGGCGCAATTTTACACCATTAACTGTCGGTGCGAAACTCTCTAAATCCATTGACGCAAGTCGCATCTACGGGCGACGAGAACGGCGCGCGGCGGGGCGCCGAACCTAGCGGTTCATGAAGGCGTCAACAGCGACACCGACGGCAGCGGCGACGCGCTGGTCGAGCCGGTCGTCGGTGACGGCGATGTCGTAGGTATCCCTGATGCGCAGGACGACACGGTTGACGTGGCCAACACTATTGCCGCCCGCGTCGAGGATGCTGAACTGAATGGGCAGCAGCCAGGGGATGTGGACGACGCGGCGGGCGATGCGCCGAAGGACGGCGAGCGTCGGGTTGGTCTCCGTGACCGTCCACGTGCCAGCGGAAGACTCGACGACGTACGTGGACCGGCCCAGCGACGCACGGAAATCCTTGGTGATCACGGCCAGGACGTTGCCGGCGGCGTCCGCGACTTCGTAGGTGCCGCGGATCTCGAGCATGTTGCGACCATGGACGGTGAAGAGGGTTGCCGTGCCGTCCGGGGTGGTGCAGATGACGCGCTCCTTGAGTTTCATGCGCGCCTGACGGATCCTCCCAACGGGAACGGGTGCCGGGCCGTCCACACGCGAGAGATCCCAGACGTTCTTGACGACGGTTATCTTTTGGGCAAGTTTCAGGCGGTAGGCCAGGGTAGGCCATTGTGCTGCGACCGGAACCCTGTGCCATGGTGCCCGGGACAACAAGTGTGCCCAGCGAGCCCGCTCCGCTAGTTATGCCACCGGGTTATGATGCCCGGAAAACAAGAGGACACTACACCCAATGTGGGGTGCGGGCATACTCGTCCAGCACCCTGGACTTCTCCGAACGCGAAAGCCTGTCTATCAGCAACACCCCGTCGAGATGATCCACCTCATGCTGATACAACCTGGCCAACAGATCGGTCGCCTCGACGTTAACCTTTTCGCCGTCCGCGGAAACCGCGGAAAGCAGAACGCTCCGCGGACGCACAAGATCCACGAAAAGGCCCGGCATGGACAGGCAGCCCTCCACGAAAGACCATTCCCCGGAAGTCTCCACTATCACGGGATTGAACAAGACCCGCGGGGCGCCCCCGAGATCGTAAACGAACACCCTCTCCATCACGCCTACCTGGGTTGCGGCCAACCCCAACCCCCCGGAACGGTAGAGGACCTCGAACATGGAGGAGACCAGTTCCTGGTACCGTCCATCCACGTTGGAAACCTCTTGCGCCCTGCGTCCCAGGGCCGGGCTACCGAGGGTGAGTACATCGAGATGCATCCTACCCACTGTGCCCAATCCCCGACCCCGGGCACAGTGGGTAGGACGCCACTTCAACACGGGAGAACAGGACACACCAAACCATGACCACCTTCAAACACATCCTAGAGTCCGCGCGACGAGAAATAGAGGAAGTAGACACCGGGACCGTATCCGCGATGATAGCCGACGGGACCGTGACCTTGCTGGACGTGCGCGAGGCCGAAGAATACGAACAAGGAAGCCTGCGAAACGTGGTACACATCCCGCGCGGACACCTGGAAGCCCAGGTGGAAACCAGGATAGTCGACAAACAAGCAGGAATCGCGGTATACTGCGCCGGCGGAGTACGCAGCGCCCTGGCGGCAAAAACCCTCAAGGACCTGGGGTACACGAAGGTGGTGAGCATGCTCGGAGGATTCAACCAATGGAAGAACGAGAACCGCCCGTGGACCAAACCCGCAGTCCTGGGACCGGAACAGAAAAACCGCTACCAGCGGCACATCCTGCTGCCGGAAATCGGCGTGGACGGTCAGGCAAAACTGCTGCAAAGCAAGGTCTTATTGCTGGGCGCAGGCGGCCTGGGTTCGCCGGCAGCGTTGTACCTCGCCGCCGCCGGGGTGGGCACGCTCGGCATCGTCGACATGGACGAGGTCGACGCGAGCAACCTGCAACGCCAGATTCTACACAACACCGACCGCGTCGGCGAACGCAAGGTGGACTCCGCCAAAAAAACCCTCACGAGGCTGAACCCCGACGTCAACGTCGTCACCTACGACACGCGCCTAGAGGCAAGCAACATCGTCGACATAATCTCAGGCTACGACGTGATCGTCGACGGGGCCGACAACTTCCCCTCGCGCTACCTATTGAACGACGCGAGCGTGAAACTCGGCATCCCGGTGGTCCACGGTTCGATCTTCCGCTTTGAGGGAATGGTCAGCGTATTCCACCCACTGCGCGGCCCGACGTACCGCGACATGGTGCCCGAACCGCCACCCGCCGAGATGGCGCCGAGCTGCGCAGAAGCGGGCGTACTCGGCGTACTACCGGGCATCGTCGGGTCGATACAGGCCCTTGAGACCATCAAGTTGCTGCTAGACATGGGCGACCCGCTGATAGGCCGCATCCTGTCGATAGACACCACGGCGATGGCATTCAACACCTTCAACCTGCGCAAAGACCCGGAAAACCGGATAACGCACGCCAACAGGGACAGGATAACGATCCGCGACCTGGAAGGCTCATGCGCGGCGTGGCAGGGAGAGTGACGACCGGGAACAACGTGGAGCCGGTATGCGCCGGCGGTTTGATGCGCCGCTGAAGCGCACAGGGCCGACCATTCGCCGCGAACCCCCGGAGAAGCGGGCGGGGATCAGTAGTTCAACGCGGGCGGAACGGTGGTGGGGGCGGAAACCCGTATGGAGGCCAGCACCAAAGTCACGTCGATCACGAGAGGCCCGGAACCCGAGGGTTCGTCCACCATGAGCACCCACCAGTAGGCGAATCCCCGGTAAACCGCCCTGACATGCACGTGCCTGGGTCCCTCACCCTCAACCGGGACCGCGGTCCGGTAGGACACCTGACCGGTAGCGTTCGAACGCTGCTTGGAACGCCACGACTCGGAATAGACGCCCTCCGGCCCGTTGTGCCACAGGTCTACCTCAACGTCCTTTACGGGAGCACAACCGACGGGTTCGACCACGGTCAACCTCACGTCCAAACCGGAACCGTCACTGGTTACCGCCGAGGAACCTTCGGTGAAAGACTCGGAGGCGTTCAGCGAATAGGCTCCCTTGCAGTGCGAGACCACATCGGTGGAGGTGGGCAGCGAGACGGCGGGCAGAGACGAGGCGGAAGGAGCGACGGGGCCGGAACTCGACGAACAGCCGACGAGAAGACAGAGGAGGGAAAAAATCGTAATTTTTGCTACGCGAGGCATGCCTTATAATTGTGCCGAAACCCCAGCGAAATAACAGAAGCCCACACCGAAGATGTCTACGTGGTTTGCTACTCCTAGCGGGCGCCTGGTTGCCGGGTCGAGGATGCCGTCTACTCGGCGGTGCGACTTGACGCCGAGTTGGGGTTCACCGCCCGCGTACTCGACGCCCGCGCAGAACCGACCCAGGGCTGATGTGCCCCCGCAACCTCCTGTTCGGCGTCACTCCTGACAGGAAGGGTCGATCAACTGGACGAGTTTCACTAGGTCACCGTCGGCTTCTTTCCCACACGTCGCTGTGGAAGTCGGCTGCGCGCAGCGACATCTCCTACGATTTCGCCCCGAATTTTGCCGCGTTGTCTACCACGCTCTCCGGCGAGGTCGACATCTGTCACCCGGAGGACCTGCTCGCACGCGACCGGAGACGTCACACCGGCATGGAGGCGTCGGCGACGGGGCGGCGGGGGCGGATGCGCTCGGCGGTCTCCCCGCTGGCGCCCAGGTCCGAAGGGTCGCACCCTTGCGGATCGAGGAGCCGCCGGTTTCCTTCCGTGGTCGTGCTGGCGTTGTCCCTCGCCGAGGTCGGTCTCGCGACGATCATCTTGCGGCTTTGCTCGATCGCGTACCTGGCGGTGTGGAGCGTCCCCGACGGCAGGCCGCACTCGGCGATGAAGACCCGCGACGACGAGGCGACCTGAAGGCGGTTACGGGCTATGAGCGTCCCCTTGTTCGGCTCGGTTCCCGGCACCTGCTCGGATAGCAGGCCGCCTCCCGCCTCCATGATGCGTTCGGCCAGCCCGATGTTGACGCTCGGGGTGGGGACGTCGACGCCGGAGCCGAGGATCGCCCAGGTGGGGATCCCCGCCGCGAGTGCGGCGTTGTGCGCCAGGGTGTCGACACCGCGAGCGAGACCGGAGACCACCCCGGTGAAGGTGCCAGGGACGAGGTCGACGATCGTCTCGGTGCACGCGCGTACGGCGCGAGCACCAAACCCGGTCGGGTTGCGGGTGCCGACGATGGCGATACCGCCACCGGGCGGGAGAGAGCCGCGGTAGAAGACCACGACGGGAGCACCGGGGAAGTCAAGCCACGCGGGCCAGTCGTCGTCGAAACGGGAGATCACCCGCACTCCTGTCGGAAGGGCGGGCTCGGGAGTATCGGCGGCGGCCCGCAAGAGCTGCGTCGCTTTCAGACTGCTGCGGTCGGGGACGTCCCCGGGGTCGCTCGCGAGGAACTCTTCCCAGGTATCGTACCGTGCCGCGATCTTGACAGCCGCGACGTGTCCGATGCCGGGCAGCAAAAGGAGACGGTGCAGGGAAGCGGTGTTCTCCAGGCCTCGCCGAGGCTCGCTCCGGCCGGGGGAGTGCAGGGTGCGTTGGTTGGTCACGGTCCTAGTCTAGCGTGTCCCGGGCCGCCACGGCGGCAACCACGCTCCCACCGCGCTGGCGGGTTTGCTACGCGAGACATGCCTCATAATTGTGCCGAAACCCCAGCGAAACAACATACTCCCACACCCTGCTGCTCTAGGCAGGTTGTTCCCGCGACCAGGCCGACCTTGCGAGGATGGCGGCTTTTCATCGCACCTGTCACCGTGGGGCGGCGGAGGCGAACGGCCACCATCGGGGAAAGGCGAACCTGACTGCAAAAAGTGGGGGCGCGGGCACAATCAATAATATGATTACGGTAACAAGTTCCGCGGCAACCAAGGTAAAAGAGCTACTGGATGCAGAGGGGGAAGCAGGCATGGCCCTGCGCATAGCGGTGCGTCCGGGAGGATGCTCCGGATACTCCTACGAGATGTTCTTCGACGGGGACAGGAACGATACGGACTCCGTACTGCAACAGGAAGGCATTACCGTGACCATAGACAGCGACTCTGGAAAACTTCTCAACGGCGCCACCCTGGACTACAGCGACGGACTGAACGGAAAAGGTTTCAAAATAACCAACCCCAACAATTCGCGAACCTGCGGATGCGGGCAATCCTTCAGCTGACCGAAACTAACCGGTGACACGACGACCCATGCCTGTGGCAGCCACGCGCGCCGAAAACGCCCGCAAAACCTACGGAAAAGGCGAAGACTCCGTGAACGCCCTGGACGGGGTGACCGTGAACTTCGAACAGGGGAAATTCAACGCCATAACGGGCCCGAGCGGATCCGGTAAATCCACCCTGATGCACTGCCTGGCCGGACTGGACTCCCTTACCTCGGGTAAAACCTACATCGGGGAGACCGACCTCTCCGGGTTGAGCGACAAACGTCTCACGGAACTCAGGAGAGACAAAGTGGGGTTCATCTTCCAGGGCTTCAACCTGATACCCACCCTGGACGCCAACGAAAACATAACCCTGCCCCTGGCACTCGGCGGCCGGTCGGCGGAAGCCGGTGGTGGAAATGGTGTCGCTGGCGGACAGGGTCAAACACCGCCCCAGTGAACTGTCGGGAGGGCAGCAGCAGAGGGTTGTGGTAGCAAGAGCGTTGGTCAGCAAGCCGGAAATAATATTCGCCGACGAACCCACCGGCAACCTCGACTCCAAGTCCGGTGGAGACATACTACGCTTCATGCGGCACGCAGTAGACGAGTTCAAACAGACCATAGTAATGGTGACCCACGACGCGGGGGCGGCCAGATATGCCGACAGGGTGGTGTTCATGCGTGACGGCAAACTTGCAGGAGAACTACACCAACCCACCCAGAACAGGGTGTTGGAGTACATGAAAAACCTCGGCTGAAAGCCGGGGTAAACCTACCTGACGTGACGCGGGCGCCCGGAAGAACGGGACCTGTCGTTATGGAAAACGTACTTGCCGGAAACTTTTTTACCACGGGAAACTTCCCGACCTTTGACCAGAAGAACGTCCCCGTCCTGGCACAGCAGAGCCCTCTCCTCGGGCACCCCCATCACCACACCCAGGGAACGGTTGGCGTGCATATGGATGTACTCCCCGTGGATCGGCACGAACCAGCGTGGGTTGACTATGCTCAAATACATCTTGAGATCCTCGCTCTGGGCGTGGCCCGAGGCGTGCACGTCGGCCAGACCGGAATGAACGACCGTGACACCCCTGCGCAAAAGGGCTTCGATGGTGCTGGCCACCCCCAACTCGTTTCCGGGGATGGTGTTGCTCGAGAGGATCACGGCATCCTTGGGCACCAGGTCGACGTCCGGGTGCTCGCCTTTGGCCATCGCGGTCAGGGCGGCGGTCGGTTCGCCCTGGGATCCCGTGGCTATTATGCACACCTTGTTCGGCGGATAGTCGTCCACCTGGGACATCTTCGCCAAACTCCGGTCGCTTATATGGAGAAGACCCAGACCCCGGGCGAGATCTATGTTGTTCACCATGGCCCTGCCCAGAGGCACCACCACGCGGTCCTGGGCCAAGGCGGCGTCGATCACCTGCTGGATCCTGTGGATGTGGCTGGCGAAAGTCGCGGTTATGATCCGCTTGTCCGAATTCTTGTTGAAGATGTTACGCAAAACCTCCCCCACCGAACTTTCGGAGGCGCAGTGGCCTCTCTCCCCCGCGTTGGTGGAATCCAGCATCAACATGAGGACCCCGCTTTTGCGGGATATTTCGCCCAGACGACTCAAACCGGTACGCCTGCCGTCCACGGGGGTCAGATCCAGTTTGAAGTCGCCGGAGTGAACTATCGCCCCTTTGGGGGTGTGCACCACGATGGCGTGGGCTGAAGGAACCGAATGGGTGACCGGCACGAACTCCACATCGAAACCGCCTATCCTCACCCTGGAAAAATCGTGAACCGGAATCATCTTGACCCCGCGGTTGCCCTTTCTGATCTTGTTGCCGAGCATCCCCAGACTGAAGGGGGAACCGTAAACAGGGAAAGAGTGCCGGCTGAGAAGCGCCGGAAATGCGCCGATATGATCCTCGTGGCCGTGGGTGACGACCGCGCCGACTATCCTGGAATCCCTGTCAAACCACGAGAAGTCCGGAATGATCACACCCTTCTCCTTGTCGGCCGGATCCCTGGGGAACATGATCCCGCAGTCTATAACCAGAATCTCGCGGTCGAGTTTGAGGGCCATGCAGTTCCTGCCGATACTTCCCAGGCCGCCCAGGAAAACCACCTCTAGATTGCCGCTACTCACGCTAAAAACTTTCCGAGCGCACCGGCGGGATGGCGGCAAGACCACCGGAAATAACCACAGCAAACGAAAACATACTGCCTAACACGTCAGATGTGGTCCGCCCGGTCGAAGTCACCGTCGTTGGCGGCCAGGCCTGAGTCGAGAATTTCCCGCAAATCCGCGGACGGATCCAGGCACTGCAAACGGGCCTTCTCCACCTCGACCAGGACTCCGTCAGTGAACTTGAAAGTGTACTCTACGTACAAACTGATGGCCGGGTGGGTCCGGGGAACGAACACGGTGTAGCAGCGAAGCCGGCCGTGAAAATCGATCATTTCCGGAAGAGCGAACAACGGGGTATCGAACCACTCCCTGGTCTCGCGTTCCAGGCTCCCATCGGCATGTATGACGTACTTATCCAGCAGGCACTCCATGTCCTTGGTTTGAAGACCCGAGAGTTCAACCATGGTGCGCAGATCCTCCAGCAGCGGCGGCGACAGACGGGGTTCCGGGGCGGGAAGAGGGCGCCGCAAAAAAACAGTGTCAAACATTCCCATACATTCATAACTGTGCCTTGATCGGAGGCGGCGGCACAGCACTCCTCGGGCCCGGCCAAACCGGAGGATTACGGTAGCAGCCACCGTCTGGCAACTCCAGCCGCCATGGTTACCGTTAGGCGGCCTTGACCGAGAGCTAAATCCGTCAGGTCCTCGAATACCAGCGGAGAATCCTGGGCGGCGGCGATTGCGGCGTCGACGTTGCGAGACAGACGCTGCAGACGATGAGCGATCGCTGTGGACCGGAAATGACGGCGGAACGACTTTTCCACGGCCGACTCATACGCCCGGGCTGCACTGCAACCGTGTGCGGCCGCCGCCCCGGCAGCCATCCGTCCGGTGGCGAGGGCATAGTAGATGCCTTCTCCGGAGAGAGGGTTGACCATGCCGGCGGCGTCGCCGACGAAAAGTACCGGACCGGCGGCTATTGCCAGTTTAGACGAGGTGAACGGCAGACGATGGGCCCGCAGCGTCCCGTCGAGAGGCACCAAGTCGACGGTTTCAGTCAGCGCGTTCCAGAGTCTCTCCTTGGGTTTATCCCCGGTGAGGCGAGAGTGGAGGCAGCCGAACCCGATGTTGACCCTACCGTCGCCGATCGGAAAGACCCACGAGTACGCCGGGAAGAGATGCCGCTCCCAGCGGATTTCCAACGCCGACGCGTCGGACACGGCGTAACCGCGTACGGCAAACGCCGCATGGTCATCGGGTGCACGGTCGAGATCGAGAAGGGCGCGGCACCGCGAGTTCGCTCCGTCAGCGGCCACCACTACCGCGACGCCGTATCTGTCGTTGACTACCACGCCGTCGCCAGTGCGCTCGAGGGACTCGATGCGCTCGTGCACGATTTCGGCACCCATCGACAGGGCGACCGCCACAAGACCGGCGTCGAGTTCGAACCGTGGAACGACGAACCCGGGGCGGGGCGGCAAACCGGTGACCCGCCGCCCCGACGGGCTCTGCAGCACCACCGACGTGATGGGCACCCGTCCACGCAGAACCTCGACGGCGCCCAGGGTTACCAGTTCGCCGACCGCATCCGGTCCGAGGCCGTCTCCGCAGGGTTTGTCACGGAGAAACTGTGCCTTGTCCAAGACGACGACCCGAGCAGAGGGCCGCAGTTGCAGGTAGCGGATGGCCGCTGCGGACCCGGCCGGACCGGCTCCGATCACTACGAGATCGGCGTTGTCCATCTACCTGTAAGCCCCAACTACAGCCGTGAACGTCGCATTAGCGCGAACCCGCCACCGGCCGAACACACCAGAATCGCCCAGCCTGCGATGCCCATCGGCGCGTTAGGTGTCGGCAGCGCCATCACGAACAACAGACCGGTTGCGGCCAGCGGGACCATGAAGGCGACGACGTCGACGAAACGCTCGCCGAGGTAATCCAGTCCTATGAGAACCCGGCGGCGTCCGGGGGCGCTTTCCCCCGGTTCCGGGGCGGCGGATCGATGCGCGAGAACCGCTACAAACAACGACACGAGCAGGGGGGCGGCAACAAGGAACCAGAGCGGAACCGCGCCGGCGGAGACTACGCCGACCAGGGCGGTCGAGACACCCCAAGTCAGTACAAATACCAGGACGATGCAGGCTATCATATCGTCAGTATCGGCACGACGGGCCTGCTGTTTGCCTCCCTAAAACTACCTGGCTAGCGATAAGCATAGATGCGGGGGCGCGGGTACGTGTACCCGAATGCTCGGAAAAGTCCCAAAGGCACAATAGTATGGCGCAACGCAGCGGCAACTGTGTACACTACCAAAAAAGGAGAAAACATGCCTAACTGGGTTTACAACAAAATAACCCTACAGGGATGCGAGAAAGATCTCCACGCAGTAAGCGAGAGACTCAAACCAAAAGACCCGAAAAACCAGGAAGGACCCATCTCTTTCGATAGCCTGATACCCAGGCCAAACGAAGAAGACGAGAACTGGTACGACTGGAACATCGCCAACTGGGGCTCAAAATGGGACGCCTGCCACGCAGAAAGCCAAATGACCCCGCCAGATACCGCCGACGGACTAGGTACACTAGTGTACACCTTCGACACCGCCTGGTCCCCTCCGGCACCCGTCATCGACAAATTCATCGATGAGTTCAAGCACCTCCCCATAGACTACTCGTACGAGGAGGAACAGGGATGGGGCGGAACGCTGAAAATCCTCGGCGGAAAAGTCGTCGAACAGACGGAGTACGACATACCCAACAGCCACCGGGAAATGCTGGAAAGAGGCGGCAGTTGCTGGTGCGAACACCACAACGAACCGACCGCGGTATTCGACGACTGCTTTGCGTACCGGGCAGCCGGCATGAAGAACGTCACCAAATACGCCAAGGAGAACGCCGCGGGCATTAGCCCCGGGTGGAAGGGTACGTTCGAGGAATTTCTAAAAACCATAGAGATCCTCTAAAAAAATCGGGTACGAAGGTACCCGATTTTTTTACGCCCAAGCGCGATCAGGCGTAAAGCGCCAGATTCGCCTCCACGAGGGCCCCTAGTCTAGACTGTTCCAAACCAGTAACACGAACGGACTGCCCGCGGAAAGACGAAACATCCCCCACCCTCAACCCCAACAAAACCCTGCTTAGCGGAGAACCCACCGAGCACAGACTCAAACCGGTGTCGGCCCTGTAGAGACCCACATTACCGACCAGCAAAACCTCAAACGTCTCAGAACCTTGAACGAAGGTCACCAGACTCCCGGCCGTAACCCTCTTCTCGTCGTCGTCGGGCGACGCGACCACGGGAAGCCCGGACATCTTCCGGACCTGATCGGCCTGCGAGGAAACCATCCTGGCCGCGGCATCGGTGGCATTGAAGGCCCCATCGTGCCAGTTGTCCCCCGACTGCTCGGCCACAAGAGTTTTTTCCGCCACTAGGGCGTCCCGCTGCAAACGTAGGCTTTCCAAACACCTATCGAGAAGAACCGTCTCAGGTAAGATAACCACGGCCACAGACCCCCCGGAGTCGTTGAGAGCCATGAGATCGTCCACGCTCATAGTAGTCACGGGAAGGACCAGCGACCGGTGGTTTGACCGGCGCACGCACCATCCAGGAGACTTTGAAGGGCGGCGAGTTCCCGGACATCCACGGAAAGACCCCAGCGCGCCTTTATCGACACCCAGTCACTGACGTACACGCATACCGCCTCGGGATGCGACGGAAGCCAGTTGGCGGGATCCTTGTCCCCTTTCGCCGAATTGGCGTCATCAGTCACGGCCCTCAGGGTCCTGGAATCCGACAGATCGTTGGCGAACTTCTTCCGCCTGGCCGGGGACCAGAGCCTAGCCCCGCTCCTCCAGGCCTCGTTCAACGAAACCACATGGTCCACGTCCATCTCGGAGGCGGCGTAGACGGTCTGATTATCGTAAACCGACAACCAGACACCCGATACCACCTTGCACGACTCCGACGGGGCCCGGTCAGGAAACTTCGACACCGCGTCCCTGCGCAGGACGCTCTCCCTGGTGGTGCAGCCATTGGTGCGGGACCAGTGAGGAAAAAGTTTGCGATTGTAGCCACCAGAAACCTCCGGGGCAACCTTGAGCGCGGACAAAAGATCCTCGGTACGGAAAGGATGAGGCGGAGAGCTTTCGGCGCGGGCGCTAGCGCCGAGAAACACGGCCAGGCACAGGAACAACTTAGCGAACATAGGGAACAATCCCTCCGACCGGGCGGAAAGTACGTCTGGATATCACCCGGTATACTGTGCGTCGACAGGACTGGCGGGCACACGAAGCCAGGCGGCCCTTATGTGACCCGGGACACATCAATGCTTGTATACGTAATCCTCGCTGGGCGGGTTGAGAAGGTCAAGGTCGCACAACACCAACGGCCAGTCGGTCACGGACGCCGGCTGCTTGTCGAGGCTGGAGGGAATCTCCACGACCTTCAAATGCACGGAATCGTACCGGGCGAAAACCACCACAGCCTGGCACGACGAGACCACGCCGCCGATCGGCCCGGAGGCGCCCTGGAATATGGCCACCCACACCATACCGTTTACGTCCGGTTTCGACGGACCGACATCCACCCCGGTCACACCCAAACGCTGGTACATGGCCGCCCGGCCCAGAAAGTTGATCGACGCGGGAAAAGAAACGACACCGTCGTAGCCCGGGACACGCATGTTGGACGCCGACGGTTCCGGGTTCTCCAACGCCGCGCGCAAAGAACCGCCGAACGCCAGAGCGGCATGACGGGTATTGGTCGCCGCCAGACCGGGATCGGAGGGTATCACGTACTCTGCCCGGATCTTATCGAACTCCTCGAAAACCCCGGGGGCGGGGGCGGGGGGCATGTCATTGGCTTTGTTCAAACGCGGCGGATTGGGCGCCCTGTCCGGGACGTCTATGGGCGCCAACAGGGCCAGGGACTCCTCCGGAGACAGAGTCGTGGAGGTCACGTCGACACGACCGGACTGCTCGGAGATGCCGGTGCAGGACGAAAGCGGCGCCACGAGCAGAACGACGTAGGGGAAAACTTGCAGAAAACCAACTCCCCTCCGCTCGACGGGCGCAGTCATGCCCGAGGCCGTGCTTGGATTTTTGAAGTCACTCGTAATACCGTATAAGTCCTAAGACCGACTGCAAGTATTTGCGGCGACCGGATGCGGCTACTTGACAGCGGCGGGGCCTAGAGGCACAGGTTCGTCCACCATGCGTTTGTCGATAGCCAAAATCAGGGCACTCTTGCGCCTGAAAAAACCCAGGAGGACACCGGCGGAAGAAGTAGACCTGTCATGGTTCGCCGACTCAGACAAGGCCGTGACACGAGACTACCTGAAGGAAGCCGGCAGCGCCAGTATCGGCCTGGAGCGCATATACCACATCCTGCTCAAGGAGGGAACCGCGAGATTCGACGCGGAGCGGGGATCACTGTCGCTGTGTCTGGGGGATGCGGGGATGTTCGCGTTCGCGGTGAGCGACGCGAAAACCGGGAAACAGATAGCAGCCGCGATGAGGACGCGGAACTGGTTGCTGCGGCTCTCCCCCGCGGGGACCGGTCTTGTCAACATCACCGTCGTGCACGGCAAACGCACATACGCCTTGAAAGGAATCCCGGCCATCAAAGAGAGAATAGCCCCGTGACGGCCCCGTCTCGGTTCGCGGACGGTAGCCGCAATAGTGAAAGACCGTGCGGGACGAAAACTCGCACCGGGAGAAACACTTGAAAAAGACGACCAGCAGAAAATACAAGACGACCGACGTACGCGGGTCGGCGCGCGGAGGCGACAAAGAAGTCTGGGAAAACATCGACACGCTAAACAACCAGGAGGCCCTGCTGGAGGTGGTCATGCACAGCAAAAACACCGACCTGCGGGAGATGGCGGTAAGGAGGATCAAAAACAAAGAAATCCTGGAAAACTTGGCGGCAAAAGACCCCGACGCGGTAGTCAGATGGGAGGCGATACGGTTACTGGACGACCGGGCCCTGTTTGCCCGGCTGATGGAAACTGAGCCGGAATGGGAGATACGCTTGGAAATGCTGGACAGCATCGACGACACGGACGCACTGAACAAGGCGGCGGCCTCGGACACGGACGCATGGGTGAGGCTGTATGCGGCCATACGGGCCGACAACCAGGAAATACTCGAAGACATGGTTATGCACTCGGAAGACTGGTGCGTGCGCATGGACACCCTGGAGTACCTCCGGAGACCGGAGATCCTCGAACACGTGAGCCGGAAAGACCCGACGGAGGCGGTCAGACTGGAAGCCGCGTACGAACTTCTCGCACGCGCAGAAAACCCGGTCTGAGGAAAGTTTCCCGGGCGGCGTTCCGGAAGGGTCTGTACTGGTGAGTTTCCGCGCCCACAGTGTTAAGGGTTAAACGTCGAGACGGCATAAAGTCGTCGAGAGGGTGCAGGGCTGTAAACCCGCATCTCGAGCGAGACCCCGTGTCTTGCCCACGTTTTGCACGGTGACTCGACCGCGAGGTTGCGTCCCCGGATTACAGGATTAGGCAGAATTAGCGTCGTGCATTTCCGCAGCTACATAACCATAGGTAGGTCCAGGACGCTTGTCCTGGACGATAGACGGGGCCTACCCCGACTTAACTGCAGAAATAACGAAGACGTATGCTGTCAATCAAAACGCTGCGGCCGGGGGTGCTATACATGCCCCCGGCCGCCGTGTTTGTAGGCTTAAACTGTATGCGGTCTTTTTGCGCTAATGGTAATCGTGATACGTGCCGATGCGCGCGGCATCACGGGAGGAGTACATGGGAAACAGGAAAATATGCGCCGAGTGCCTGACGGTTGATGGCGTTCTTTACGATTATTCAAAGTACATGTTCTACGCCCTGTCGGCAGACGGGCGGGTCGTACGCATCAGACACTACAGTGATCTGATTAAAACCGGCGCGTCGGGCCGGTCGGGCAGGCGCATCGGGGATAAGGCGGCCGTTCCGTTTCCGCGCAATTTCCCGCTCTCCGATCCCGTCTTGGACCCTCATGAGACGCGTGTGCTGGTTATTTCCAAGGAGGACGCGGCGCGGTACGAATCTCCGGCGTCGCTTTCCGCTGCGTTTGCCGCTGCCCTGGTGCCGCTGATAGCGCGCGACGACCTCAAAGAGGAGGTCGCCCGTATCCTGCGTCGCGACTACGCGAGTTACGGGTGGGACGACGACCATAAGCGCTTCGTGTCGCTTCTAGAGGAAGACACCGACATCGAACTCGCGGCCGATCTCGGGGTTCCCGACTTGCGACATAGTCCCGGTAACCAAGCCAAGACACTTCCGCCACCACCGCTGGGCAAGGTGGGCTCTACGCGTGACGCTCGCAGAGCCAAGGTATCCGAGTTCTTTGCGCACGCCATGGTCACCGCGGAAGGCGGTCTGGCCAGAGAACGCAGCGACCTGGAGAGTTTGAGGTTGCTTGCCCAAAGCTCCACCGCATCGAGATCACACTACTCCGGACCGAACAAGGACGACGCGAAGCGCCGCGCGCTACTGGAAAAATTGACCAAGAGTTCCCCCAACGATATAATGGAACTAGTATACGCGCTTCGTCACAAGGACGGTCGGCGCACTTCGGCTATAACCTTGGCGGTTGACGCACTGGTTTACGGCCATCCCAAGGGTCGAACCCTTCTTGAGAAGGCGCTGCTGCGCCCGGACGATCCCGCCCTGGCTCTCAGTTATTATTTGTCCACGTATCCCCCCGGCGCCGGGAAATCGGGTAAAAGTCTGCCCAGCGCCCTAAAGAAAGCCTTGGCTACAGCCGCCGTTAAACTGTACACCGACCAGTCGGCCGCCAAGTTCGACAAGACCAGGACCATAGCGGCCAATGATCGTTCTGTTAAGGTGAAGCCGGTCTCTTTTGCCGACGTGCTGGCCCTGACCGGCGCAAAAGCCGCACCCGGATCCGAGCAGTCCAGGCTGTTTGACGATCTGCGCAACGGCACCTATACCACCCCCCTGAGGAGACTGCGTAAGGATCTCCTGGATCGAGGCCCGGCGGAGAGGGAAGAGATGCTCAAAGAAGAGGCACGAAAGTCGGTTAAGTCCCTCGCCGAGGCGAGAAGTCTTTCCGCTTATGCCACCGCCAAAGGCCCGACACCGGAGCATGCGGGCCCATCTACGACGGACCTACAGATGCGCGGCATGGGCGACCTTTCCTTGGACTTCCTTGTCTCGCTCTTCCCCGTCGACAACGACCGGCTTCGTGAGGCTCGCAGCAACGTTCGCAAAGCCGAGGAGGACTTGAGATTTTTAGACGCAAACAGCGGTGCACGGAAAAAGGACCGCCGTTTACGTACCAGACTTCGCGACGCTCGCAGCAAAGTTGACAAAGACGACCTCTACGACTGCGAGGCCGAGATCCTCGCCGAAAAGGAACTGCGACTGTACAGGGCGTCCTCCGAGTACGTAGAATACCGCGAGGCTCGCGCCGGACTTGTCGCTAATCTCAACCTGGCCAAACGTGAGGAGGCTCGCGCCGACATGATGCCCGGGCGCATACCGAAGGAGGTTTTCGAGGTCGCCGTGCCATCCATGTCCGTTTCCCAACTTTTGCTCAATCTCGGGGTCGTCGAGCGCGCGGGAGTGGACGAAGAGGTGTATAAGTACATGGAATGGACACTGGAAAATAGCCCGTCGATACGCCTGCCGGATGTTCTTCGTAGCGTCCGTGGTTTGAGCATAAATAGTTTACGTTCGAATCCCCCGGTTTCCCGGCCAGACTCCGCCGACGACACACCGGTCGCCCCGGGCGGGGGTTACGCTGCAGAGAGCCCCGTTCTACGACCGTGGATCGAGGCAAAATCTTCCAGGTGGGAGGATAGTTTTGTCAGGATCATAGATTCCAAAGCTTCCCGGATGCTTCCAGATCTCCACGGTAAGAAAGTCCTGGTGCTGGTTGACGGCTCCGGCTCCATGCTTACCGAGGTGAGCGGGCGCACGGGCGACAATAGACAGAGCGACTACTCCAGTCTCTCCAATGCGGAAGTGGCCTCGTTTGCGGCCTCCGTCATCGCCTCCCAAGGCGGTGCGGCCAGCGAGGTGGTGGTCTACTCCACGTTGGAGTCTTCCGCCCGTGTACCGGTCGCAGGCTTGAACGCGTTAAGCGGGACCCGCAGAATAGTATCCGGCATAACTGGTGGCGGTACCGCTACCTGGGGGGTGCTCGAGCACTACTACAAGGACCACGACTTTGTGGTAATTTTGACCGATGAGCAGTCTAGCGACACCCTCCGACCCGACTCCCTCCTCCATAACGTCCCGGTGCTTACCGTGAATTTCGCCGGTCAGTCCGCATCCGTCAGTTCGTCACCCAAGCATGCGGTGGTATCCGGCTGGAGTGAGTCGGTATTCCGCGCGGTAAACAACATGGCCTCCCGGGACAGCGACGCGCCCGTCGCATCAAACTCATGAACGAAAACGAGCAAGAAGAAACACGTTGACATAAGGTATACCCGTCCCGCCGGCACAAGACCCCTGATCGCAACGCGCGGCGCATGTCAGAGCACATAGGAGGATCCCCGGTCGCGGAGGGAACTCTTGTCTCGCGCCGAACGTCGCCGGGGCGAGTGGATGACTGTGGCGTGTTCGCGTCTATCGAAGTATCCGCGGACAGTGCAAGAACGGCGGCGATAATACTTCGTACACGACGAGAACAGGGACGCGCGCACCACCGAGCAATCTCTCGCCGGCCGGTAAAAACCGGTATACATCCCCGCCTCGGCCCGTATGCGGTACTCCGGCAAGGCGGCATAGTTGGATCATGGATCGCTTCGCTCAGCACGCCGAACTCTTGGCGAACATTCACGCCAACCTTGACGACCTTGAAAAGATCTTGAATTTCGCCGAGTCGGAGTGGGTGGCGGAGGACCTGGTGTATCGTTTCTGGCACGGGAGCATGAAAGTTTACGCTTTGCAGGACACCACCATCGATATCCATACCGTTTTGGCGAAGTTGACCCCCTCGAAAGGGGCGGTCGACCCGGATTTTGTCACCATCATACAGATGGGCACCGGGAAAAAGTTCGACTTGTCGGTCAACGACGACTGGTTCAACGAGACCCGCCCCATAGTGGACGCGTTCTTCCACGCCAGGTACATGCTGTCCATGGCCGTCAAGTACGGCAGAACCTTGAAAGAGGCCCCGAGCAGCCTCCCTTCGGGATGGGCCGCCCTGCTCCATCTGTACTCTATCCGCTAGAACGCCGATCCGGGCCCTCTTTTACGCCGGGCGTTGCCCGTAGGCTATCTCCTTGATCCGGGAAATCACCGCTTTTTCGATGCGCTTCTCCACCTCGAGGATGGTGCCCGTGTCCACGACGATCCAGTTGTGTTTTGCGGCCATGCTTTCGAAACCTTCTTCCACCCTGGCCATAAAATCGGCCCCCTCGCTCTCTATGCGGTCGGGGTTGCTGATGCTTTCCAGGGATTTCCGGGTGTCGTTGCGCAGGTATATCACTATGTCCGGCAGCACCCCTCCACACGCCCACGTGCTGATCTCCAGTATCTTGTCGACCCCCAGGTCCCTGCCTATGCCCTGGTAGACCACCGAACTCCAAAGGGACCGGTCGGACACGACGGTGATGCCCTTGTCCAGTCGCGGTCGCACGACCGACGCCATATGTTCGGCCCTATCCGCCGCGAACAGGAGAGCTTCGCAGGTAAACGCCATGCTGTCTCCCCGGTTCAGCAGGATATGACGGATCATCTCCCCGATCAGGGTGTTGCCGGGCTCCCATGTCAGGAAAGCATCCAGTTTGTCCGCGAGTTTGGCGGCCTGGGTGCTTTTCCCGCATCCGTCCGTACCCTCGAAGGTGATCCAGTACCCTCTTTTCTCAGGGTGAATACCGGGGTCGCGGGTCATGACTGCGATTCTCCGCTTTTTTCGTGGTGTCGCATCGCGATTTCTCTCCGGTTACCGTGCCCAGTTCTACTTCACTACGGAGTCGATCAGGCCGAGTTTCAAGGACTTGCCGGAGTCGAGCCAGATGTCTTTTTTGTGCCACATTTTCGCCAGGGTTTTGGGGGTTAGTTTGCTGCGCGCACACAGGATATCCACCAGTCTACCCTCCAGTATTTTGGCGAAGTCCAGGTCCTCGGACACCGCGCTGGGGGTTCCCCACGCCCCGAAGCTAATCTCATGGAGCATTACGTAGGAGTTTTCCCCCAGTTTGCGTTCGTCGCCGGCCTGCAGCAGGATGGATCCCATCGACGCGCACATTCCGTATGCCGTGACGCTGACTTTGTGGCCTCTTGCCGACAGGATCCTGAGAAAGTCGTACAGGGCCAGCCCGTCGAGCGCGCTGCCGGCCGCGGAGGTCAGTTGCGCCTCTATGTCCTTACCCGGGTGCACGCGCGACCATTCGTCCATGGTCTTCATGGCGTCGGACACCTTGTCCCCGTCCACCCGACTGTAAAACGAGTACACCAGGGCGTTCGACGCCGGGGCGTCCTTCAGTTTTTGTTCGTGTTTCAAGGCGCCCAGATCCATGCGAAGTCTCTCCATCTCCAGTCTGTTCTTCTCCTCTATGCTCGCGATCTTGTGTCGTTCGGCCAGCGCCGGCAGTCTATCCGTCCCTATTTTTTCCGCGTCGACCAGGATACGTTCCATGTCCGTGTCGTACTTGGCGGCCTCCACCTGGGCTCTTAGGCGCTCTAGCCCTATTTTGAGGTTTTCCGGGTCTTTAGGCATCGGGGGCTTTTTGGCTTTTTCATGGATAATATAGTGCCTTAATCTGGGTTTGCTGGCATTCTACAGGTTTCAGCCCGGGTCGCGGGCGTGAAAGCGGTGTATATTCGTAGGTTCGGCTTTCCATTTCGCAGTCCGCGCCCGGGCTATTTCACAGGGACTGATGTTAATGCCGCCTTTTCCGGCACGATATTAGGCCATGTGCCCGCCCCCATGGAGTTGCTGGGCGAGCGCAACTGGTGGTTGCCACGTTGGCTTGGTCGACTGCTACCCAGGATCGACGTGGAAGGCAGGTCCAGCCAGGAGGCCGGTCTCGCCTCGGGGATTTCCAAGGTGACCGATTCGCCTTCGCCGTGACGCCCACCCTGGTCTACGATGGGGAGTGCCGGTTCTGCATGGCGTGCGTCCGTTTTCTCACCAGGCGTACGACAAGGCCGCTTGAGACCGTCGCCTACCAGTCCGCGGATCTCGCGGCGCTCGGTTTGACTCGCGATCAGTGTGCCGCCGCCGTGCAGTGGGTGGGCGGCGGCAGCCTGTCCGCCCATTTCGCGGTCGCCGCCGCCTTGCGTACTGCCAGGTTTCCGTGGTCGTTGGCCGGATCGTTCATCTCGCTGCCCCCGGCAAGCGGTCGTGCCGGGGCGTTGTATGCGAGGGTTGCTGCGCGACGCCGGTGCGCGGTTCCCCCCGGGGGGAACCTCCTGCTTCCCGTACCCGGGTAACGCACCTTACAGCGTCGGGTGGTCTCCACGGTTGCGTAGCAGCGATGCAAGTACCGCACCGATACCGAGTCCGGCGACAAGGCCGCCGAGGTGTCCGCCGCGACTGATGTTTGGTTGTATGAACGTGAACACCAGGTTCACAGCCAGCCACGGGGCGACCCCGAAACCGTTCCAGCCCATGCCGAGTCGCTGGGGTATCACGGTGGCGGCGCCGAGGAGACCGAAGATGGCGCCTGAGGCACCGACCGACGGGACGTCGTACTCCAGTATCATGGCGCCCAGCGAACCTCCCACCAGGGATCCCAGGTAGAGCGTGGGGAACGCCCATCTTCCCGCCCGGTCGACCAGCATCTCGAGGGGTCTTCCCAGAATATACAGCGACAGCATGTTCAGTCCCAGGTGCGTGATGCTCGCGTGCAAGAATCCGGCGGAGAAGATCCGCCACCATTGCCCGGCCACTACATCCGGGCCGTAGAGCGCCCCGATTGCGATGAAGTCGGGTTTGGGGGCTACCAGTATTTGGGCTGCGAAGATCACGACGCAGGCGGCGAGCATTTTACCGTGGAACGTGCGCAAGTTCACCCCGGTTATTGTCATCGGGGTGTCCCACTGCGCCGTTATCTGCCTCGCCGGTCCCTCGTCGTGCCGGGGTATCTATCGTATGTTTTCCCAGAAACGGTCGTCTACGATGAGTTGTTCTGCTGTGTTGATCGCGGAGGATAGGCAGAACTCCACGTGGTTCAGCCAGCCGTCGTCGATACCGACCCCGTATGCGTACAGGTCGAACCATGCGTTGTTCACCCACTTTAGGCGACCGTCCTCCTCGGCCTTTGCGAGTTCCGCGTCGTTGCCTATTCCCGCGTTCGTTAGTTTGTCGCTGTAGATTACCACGGTGACTGCGTCCCCGCGTTCGCGTGACTCCTTGTCGTCCCACAGGTGTAGGCGCATTTCGCCGTCACGGAACACCCGGATTTCCCGGTCGGAATACGACGCCGTGGCCACGAGCTCGTGGGTGCTCGCGTCCCCCACATAGAAAGCCGGATCCTCGAGGGTGGCTTTTGGCGTCGTTTCGTATCTGATTTCTACTGCCTCCATCATCCGAGTTTACCAGGATTCGGACCCGTTCGCGACCAGTTCGGCCAAGGCAGAATGTATGTCGATGCCGCCCTCCCAGGTGAGATATTCCAGGTCGTCCTCGGCTTCTTCGCGGGTGTAGGTGCCGGAAGAGATAGATTCCTTGACGGAGAGGAGTGCCCGTACCGCTTCCTCCAGGCTGCCGTGCAGGCGCCGGAGCGGTTCGCGGATGTCTTCCGGGTAAACGTCTAAGTTGATGGAGTTGATGGAATTGATGGAGTTGATGGTCATACCGTGCCTCTTTCTGTCTTTTCTAAGGTTCCCGGGGACGCCCGGTAGGCATACACGGCTCCGGGGGTGGGGGTCGAACCCACGACACACGGATTAACAGTCCGTTGCTCTACCATCTGAGCTACCCCGGAAAGACCGGTCTCGGATCGGAGTGAAGTGTGCTTTACTCGTTTCCGCCCGGGTTCCATACTAGTTAGTCCCTACAAAAAGAACGCCCGCCAGGCCCGAAAGCCTGACGGGGATGTCGTTCTATTCGAAGGCTACCGCGTCGGCGGGCAGCTCGAATGACGCGCCACCATCGGTGACGTATACGCCCTCCGGACTGCAACATTTCCACAGGTCGTCTTCTTTGTAGACGACTGTGCCGGTTTTGATGACCGTGCTTAGCCAATGGCATTCTTGGGGGGTGACGTCGCGCGTCACTTTCCCTTTCTGGTACATACTTACTCTCTTTCTGTACTGTTTCAGTGCGTGATCTTCGTATTCCTACTATTAACGCCGTTTGATCGAAAACCAATGGGTATGGTTTCCCGGGTCCTTGAGCGTAAAACGACCAGATTCGTGACCTGGCCGCAGAAACAGCGAAGGGCCGGGGCGATATAGCCCTCGGTCCTTCGTTGGAGAGCGTGAGGCTCTCTTCGTACTCCGACTCACACAGCACTTTAAGTCACTAACGCTACCCGGTCTCTCCCCATAAACAGTGGGCGGTTCGAATTTCCCGCAAACTAGCCATGTTTAGATCATGGTTCGTCTTCAGCCTACCAGGCATCCTATACTGCTCTATATCAGGGTTTGATTGTCCAGACTAGCATCCGAGTGATCCACCCGTGGGCGGCGTGTAAGTCGGCAGATCTTAACGACCTTCGGGGCGCGGCGGGAGCAAATTCTGCTCCTTCGCGTATCCTTCGAACCTCCCGCCGTTCGGCGGTCTGGTTCTCGACTTTCCGAGGCGTCTCCCTAGCGGGACGGCTCTTGCACTTTGGTGCCTGAGCCATGCGCACCCCTTACTGTCACATACAGCGTACTTCTAGGGGTTTTCCGGCGGTAGGAACCCGGAACCGGCGGCGCAGGACGGGCAGAGGGTGGCGAGCCAGCCGTGATCCTCGTGCAGGCCTCCCGGGCTTCGTCCGACCTTCTAAAGAATGGCCGCTACCTGGTCGGTGCCTAGGCGGCCGGATTCTTGCGCTGCAGACCCTGACCGGTGATCTGCTTGACGCGCTCGTCGAGGAAGTCGAGCGCGGTGAAACCGGGACGGAGTTCGACGTCGTCCTGCGGGTGGAGGAACAGCGGGGTGGATACCCGGGAACGTTTGGCGGCTTCCCCCGTCGGGTTCAAGACCCGGTGTGTAGTACTCGGGTAGTATCCGCCGGAGACCAGTTTTAGCATGTCGCCGCAGTTGACGACGATCGTTCCCGGGTCGCAGGGCACGTCGTGCCATCTGCCCGCCAGATCCAGGACTTGCAACCCGGGCTCGTTGGCCGAGGGTAGTACTGTCAGGAGGTTGATGTCCTCGTGCGCGGCGGCTCTGAGTGCGCCCTTGGGCTCGCTGCCGTCCAGCGGAGGGTAGTGTAGGATGCGCAGCAGGGTGCGCTCGGAGTTTTCCAGCATTTTTGGCAGGGGCATGGTGAATCTGCTGCGAACTTCGACGGGTGTTTCGTGCTCGACCCATTTCAATAAGGTGGCCGCCAGGGCGGACCCTGCACGGAACAATTCCAAGGCGACCTCATCCTCCGGGGAGGGGTTGCGTCCCCACGGATACAAGTGGAAGTACTCTTTTATGTCCTTGACTGTCGCACCTATGGCGGTCTCCGAACCGGACAGGGGGCGGTATCCTGCTTGCTCACCTTCGCCGTACACGAACTCCCATTTTCGTTCGGATTTGAAGAAGGCCAGCCATTCCGACCACAGGCGTTCCACGGTTTCGAACCTCACCGGGTGGTTCTCCAGTACCGCGAACCCAGTCTCCCGTAGGGAGGCGGCGAACGCAGGCGATGCCTGCGGGGAACGGTAATCTATCACTTTGATGTCCATGTTTTCTCCCGGATACGCCGGTTGTTGATGACGGTCGTACGGGTCCGCCGCGAGTCAAATAGGTGTCGGGGGTGCGCGCGGCGGCTCGAATCCCCGTACGGACGGCAAGACGGGCAGAAAGCGCCCGGTAAACTATCCCCGGGAAGGGGACGCGGGGATCCGCAGGAACGCGTCGTTAAATACCCCGGAACAGGTCCCGCTCTACGCGGGTGTCCTCAAAAGAAGGTACAGCTCGTGCAGAGCATCCCGCACAGAGGCGCATACAGGACCCTCCGTCACCTCGGACGAGTCCCTGGGGGAGGCGGTGGCCATGAATCCCCGCGAAGTAGCGTGGATGACATAATCGTAGTTGTGCAAAGCAAACCACTTGTCGTAGTTGCTGAACTCGGAGAACATGCCTGATATTGTGCGCAAAGACCGCAAAAAAGCACACCACGCAGACACGGCGAAAGGGGACTCGGACTTACCGGGGCGACCATAAAACGAATACCCCCCTCCTAACGGAGGGGGGTATTTCATCTAGAGCTTAACAGATGTTTGCAGCAAAGACCCAAAGGTCCCTTGCCACGTATGGGCCAACGAATTGAACGTTTCCCAGTGCTCCGGGCAAGCACCTAGAGCCCGCATCTGCAGATCCATGATCTTCTCGCGCATAGCACCGGACAATACCGTCGAATAGCGCGAGCAGTTGGACTCGATTACGGACCAGGGCATGTCCAGAATCGCCTGCTCAGGCATGACGAAGACGAAAAGCGCCTCGATATCCCTGCCGCGACTGAACGCATCCTTTGCGGGTCCTTTCGAGTACACCTCTTTGGACAAGTCCATGACTACGGCTTGCGCATCATCCAAGGCCTCCCAGCATTTTGCGGGAATGCCTATGTTGCGGTCACGCCATATGGCCTTGAACAGCTCACTTGAGCGCGTGCGCTCCATAGCCACCACCAAATTGGTCGGCGAGCTTAGTCTGAGCAAAGGACCGAGCAAACTATGTGTCAAGACTCTCGGATTCTCCAAGAGACCTTCTAGGACGTTAGACGACTTCGCTGAAGCCACCGTCACCTCCACAAGGCTCTCGAACTCCGAATCCTTTGCACATTTCGCCTGCTCATAGACGTCGTCCGAAGCTCCCACAGAAAGGGTCATGCTACTCGACGACATCACCGTTTGCAGACGGCTGCAGTGCGAGGCGTACTCACCCATTATGCTCAACTTGCCAAACCAGGTCGACTGCTCGATTGAACTGAGCAGCTTGAAGGTATCGGTCGAAGTTTTCGGGTTTCCAGCTACCTGGATGAACGTCTCGAGCAGATACCTGACGAAGTGGCGGCTAACGTGGCCGGGGTACATCGTTTGCGCTGCGGTCAGAAGCTTTGTCGACAACTTGTGGAGATTGTCCGTAGACAACTTTTCACAGGTATCAAAGCGGTGATCGGCTATAGCGGTCACCAACTCCTCTGTCGTCATGCTTTCGATGACCTCGGCGGCATAATCTTCCTTGGTCAGAAGATCCTTGATCAGCAAGTTCTTGCTGCTCCTGACCGCGTCGGTCAGTTTATGGTCGCCCGCGAGGGCCTTCAAAGCCGCCATCGCGGCACGATCGTTGGGAAAACGACAAGCCACCAGCTCGCGAGCGAGGATCTTGGTGGGCTTTGCCACGATTTTATCCACTAGTATATCGTGGAGAACCTTGTTCTCCCGACCCTCGCGGACCAGACCGGCGAACACGTCGCTGCGGCCCTCGTTCTCGAGAAGAGACTTGATGGTCTCCGCGGGGGTATCCCGGCGCAGAATGTAGAGGATCCGAATGTCCTCCTCCTTGCGGAGGCGTGCTCGATCCAGCACTGCGGGAGTCAGATTATCTGACCTGAGAATGTCGCACATAGTGAGAACATTCCCGCATTTCTCTGCGATATGCCAAACTTTCTCCACGTAGGAGGGGTCCGGCTTCACGGTGTCGTCATGCCTGGAGGCCAGGATGGACGTGAAAAACGGGTGCATATTAGGCACTGTTGTCTCCTTTTGTTTAGATTTGAACAGAATTTCGTCACATACCGTTAGCGCAGGGCGTGGGAACTAAAACTCGGACGAAAACGTCCCTGCGACCTTATTCAGATGCTCGAGGACGGCGCCGGGATGGGTTATCGTGAAGTTGTGGCGACCCTCATCAAGCAGCAGAACCTTGGCGGCCATACTCTCGGCTGACTCCTTCTGTATCTTTTTGCCGACCACCACATCCCTCTCCGGGATGGCGAAATACACGTCCTTGTCCCCCGGAACCCCCCATGACCGGGCATCGAAACTACGTAGCATCCCGGCTGAAGAAACCAGGGTTTTGGCCGACGGTCTAGTCAGCCAAGCCCACACAATCGCCTCCTTGTGCTCCGGGGACATCCTGACATCGCGCATAACCCTCTTCAAGGTGAAAGGGGACTTCCGGAACATCGCCTTACCGGCCAGAAAACTGGTGACCTTGATAACCGGAGTCTTGTAGAATATCGACGAAGCCAGCATGGACGCCCCCGTATACAGAGACGGACGTAAACGCATGGCCGTGACGGCGACAGGGCCCCCCATGGAGTGGGCCACGAGATGCGCCCCGGACACCCCCAAACTTTCCAGGATGTCGTTTACCGCCGAGGCCGCCAACTCGAGGGAAAAATCCCCCTCGCGTACACTCTCGCCGTGACCGGGCAGGTCCACGGCCACGTAAGGATGGCGGAGGTCGTTGAGCACCTTAAACCAGGCACTGTCCGTGGACGAACCCCAGCCGTGTACGAACACGAACACAGCGGATAGATCGGACTGGTCGTAAGAGCCGAGGTTGTGCACGCAGGAAACATCCCCGTAGGGCAGACCTATCTTTTGGCGGACACCCTCGTAGACGGGGCGCAGCCCCTCGATGCCCTCCACTCTCCTAAGATTGACCATGAAGCGCAACGTCGACGAGAGCGCGTAGACGACGGGAACCGCGGCATACAGGAGGCGCTTCTTGGACGATACAGGCACGTTACATACCGTAAAGGCCCGGGGCCGCCATACACATATTCAAGAAGAAAAGACCCGTACAGACAAACCCGAAGGAATGGTCGCCGTCGGTAGGCGAAGACGATGGGATGGGCGTCATACCGTAAGGGAGACTTCCACCAGATTCTCGAGATCGCCCAAAAGTCCAGCACGATCGTAGAGTTTCTCCACGATTTCCCGATCGGCGCCCTTGAGTGGAACACAGACAATAGACCGCTCGGACCGGATGTCCCTCCCTGACGCCGTGATGATCACGTCCAGTCCGTTCCAATAGGGCCGATAGTGCTTGACTTCCATACTCACGACCATAGCGCACACCCACGCTGGCGAAAACACCAGTTTAACCAAAGGTGCCGGACGCCGATCTTTGCCCACAAGACTACCGACGAACGGTACGTACTCCTCTAGTACGCGAAGCGAGTATACGGAAAACACCTTATCCGGCAAGGGCCATACCGAGGCGGTCTGGTCCGGAGACGTCGACCAGCCAAGGGAATGCGCGTACTCCATTGCGATGTGGGGCAACAGGTCCCTGTAGGCGGCCTCCATGCGTTTTATCGCGGAAACCTGGCGACGGCGAACCCTAGCCGAGAGCATCCGGGTCCACGGCCCCATCCCGCCCGCGTTATCCGTGGCCGCGGCGGAAAACCTCAGAGAGGCCGTCACGGCATCCCTCAGCCATTCGAAACGAACGAACACCGGCCGAGGTGCGCGGTCGGCGTGGTCGACAAACCCCGGACCGGGCCGATCCGGCATGTCCTTGCGGGCGAAAAATGGTATCCGGCGACCTGCGAACAGCGGAAATTTCCAGCGTCGAAGGGACCTGAGGGCTCGCCGCAAGTTCCTGCGCATGTACGACGATTGCATGTACGACGATTCGTAGATCTCGTCGGCGATAGCATCAAAAAAACCGTAAAATAGCAGCGACAACAACCCCAGCATTAAGGCCGCGGCAGGTATGACCAGGAGTGCCGTGACCGCAAAAAACGAGACCTTGGCAACCAGGCCGGTACTCGACCAGGCTGGTAGCAACAACAGAAGCAGGAGGGCCGCCAGGGAAACAATATGAGCGTAAAAATAGAACACCGTCGCAGGGTCTCTGCGCATGCTGTAGCGCACATCCGCGACGAAGGTAGTCCGCGTCTCGGTCAACCAGGAACCGACACGCTGCAGAATGGATGGTTTCCGGGTCATGTTACCTCGCGGCGCATCCTCGGCGCGGGCCGCCGAGGTAGGCTAAAGTATAGTGTGCCCATCAACAAGGGCAGGCCATACGTACGGATGCGGGGTCACCTCTTATGGATTCCGGAACCCGAACCTACCGCGGCGATGCGGCTTTCGTTGAGAACAAACGTGCGGCCGGGATGACTCAACAGGTTTTTGATAGTGGCAACCGGGGCCACATTGTTGCAGGAATCGTCCTCGGCCAGGCTGGAGAGTACCCCCATCAAGAAGTACTCTCCCCCGATCTGCGACAACACCGGCCCCCCGGACCCGCCCGGCTGCATGGCGCACGGAACTACCAAATACCCGTCTACGATCCTGATCTGCCGGCCGGAAAACCTGCACGAAGCGGGAACGAACCTGGAATAATCCGCCTTGGTGCTAAAGGAGCCGCGGTAAAACCTGCCGGCGGCGTCGACCCTTTGGTAAGCCACCAGGACCCCGCCGGAGGCGATATCGCCCAACTCGCCCAGGAGTACCCCGTCTCCGGGAGATGTGTCCAGTACGAGGACGGCCGCATCGTTGCGCCAGTCCTTCATCTCGGACAAAGGAACCCCAGTTTCCCAGACCATCGCGCGAACGGCACGATAGGACTCCCCGTCGTCGAAAACCGTGACGATGCCGTCGGCGTCGAACTTGCCGGTAGCAGGGGAGAGCACACAGTGTGCGGCGGTGACGACATAGCGGGTGTCCTTGATGGGGGTGCCCGAGCACAGGCCACCCGGACCTACGACGCGCACCAGATACCGTGACTCCTGGTAGACGGCCGTCTCCGGCAAAGGTGAAGGCGCTGAGACGGCCAGAGGGGCGCACACCTTCACGAGAAGGACCAGCCCGAGGAGAAACGCGCCGGATACCGCCAGACCGGTAGCGTTCGGACGTACGAGGCCGCGGGCAGGTAATCGGCTGGCTAGGGAGCGCATGAGGTTGATGTCGTTTTCCTTGTTTTCCGTAAATTCGAGCCGGGCGGCGCGAGGTGCGCGTAATACTGTTACGGTAACCCGCGAAGACGCATACGCTCCCAGGCGGGCGACGGCCCTACTTCGCGAAAAACCCGGGCTAGTTCATCCGATCGAGCATGGACGCCAACAGGACCCCGCGGGATTCCCGTCTAGCCTCGCTGTCGCCGTTGGACATTACAAGCTCGTCAAACTCGTTGACCATACTTACGTGGTCGTGGCCCTGCTCATTTGGCGCGTTCTCTACGATAGCGGCAATCAAGTCGACTAATCTCTCGTAATCCGGCGAGTTTGTGATGCGAGTCCCGCGCAGGGCGTCAGGAATGGAGGGATGCCAGACGACGTTCAAGGAGTCCTCGGCGCTAAAAAGTTTAACGCCACTATAGTCGCTGTCCATGGATTCGTACGACATGACCCGTCCGTCCGCGGTCTCGCCAACCATGGTGAACGTGGCCTTGGGCACATGGGACACGTCATCGTCGGTCTCGACAGCCATGTACGCGGGCACTCCGACGCGGGCATCCCAACCGCGACCGGAGTCGTGGTCTATTAACCCGTAGTTGTGGCTAACCTCGACACTAGTGGCAGACCTGACTAAACCGTGCCTTTCGACCAGGACGTCGCGCGCAAGAGCGGCGCGTTGCTCACATGATGCCTGGGCGCTCTGGAACTCCGCAGTGCGCCTCTCCCTGGCTTTCATCAGGCCATGCTCGACCAGACGATCGGCGTGCGACCAGACGTGCTGTTCTCCGGGTTCGGCGGGCGTCGATGGTTGCGTACCTTGCGGTCTCGGTGTGAAATCCCTTTTTACCCACATGTCGTTTGAGAATAGGCGCGAACGCCCATTGGGACTGAGTCTTGCCATTTTTTCAGCGGTTACGGTCCATTCGTCGTAATCCTGGCGTGTGTTTGGTTTCGCGGTTCTCGCAATAAGCGGACCGCTGTCCGCGCCCACAACTTTCGGTGCTCCATCGTCATCGAGGGCCCTGCGCAGCTCATGATCGTACATCGGGTGCCACGTGGCGTGAGCAAAAATCAAACCTTTTTCCAATGCTATCTGCCGTATTCTTTCATCCGCCTCGTCGTCCGCTAGTGAATCCGTGCTCCCTCTCCCAACAAAAGAAAACCGCGCTCCAGCTTTTTGTAAGCCCTCCAATACCCGTTCATCTCTATCGTCGTTATCGTCCGAATCGTAGGTGACGATTTGCGTTGATTTTGGCAGAATGAGACCCCTGCCAACCACCGGCGTCAATATCGTGTCAACACCATAAAGATGGTCTATGGAGCCCGGATTCAATTCCTCAAATTCTTTCATGTTGAAAATAACGGCTTTTTTGGCTTTTTTACCACTGCGCTCCATGTGGCCGAGCACGCGATGATTCAGCCCGACATGAACCGTGTGCCTATTGGACCCGGTGTAGTCGCCGTGCGGTTTGAGAATAAAATTGCCATTCTCATCCTGCTCCACGTCAAACTGAGTTTCATGAACCGCGAAAAGGTCTTCGAACCCCATTTCCCCGATGTTTAGGTCTACAATCTCAGTGTCTTGATTGTAACTGGGACTGCCAGGAATCGTCTGGATATTGGCGTATCCCTTAACTACCGGGTCGATTGATGTTATTGGTCCCTTCTCTTTTCGCTCCGTGAGTATTTTTTCCCGAGCCTGATTTACTAGTTCTTCGCCGCGTTTCACGAGCCCGTCGTATTCCTCCTTTGCCGCAGCATCGCCCTTGAGCACGCGGTAGAGAAGGTCATCCACATAATCGATATCGTAAGTCTTTGCTTCCGGCGTTTCCGGTTCTCCGGCGGCGACCAATGCGTGCACATAATTAATGCCGAGTTCCCTGCCATCATCGGAAGACCTGTCAACGCCGGAAATTTCAAACGGATTTCTGTTCGGTATTGTGTCCGGCGATCGGGGGTACCCGTACGCAAACCGACCGGTCGGTGGTGCCGCAAAATCTCGGGGCCCGTCAGGGTGACCCCGGACGGCGAGGGTGGCGCACAAACCGGGTATACCCAGATCTTTCTCCAATTTTTCAAACTTACCCCACATGGCGGCCACATCCGCGACGGAGGCCTCGACGGGACCGCCGAGATCGACCAGATCCAGCCGGGACGCCAAAACCAACACCGACTCGTAAACCGGGTGCCTCCTCGGCGGCATGGCGGAGTAGTACTCCAGGAACCGTTCAATGTCTTTTTTCAGGTCCTTGGAACCCCCGTCCACCATCCCCGCCATGGTGAGAACCACGCTCTCCAGCACGCCCGGGTTGCCGTAAGCGTGTCCGTCGAGCAGGGCCTTGGGACCTACGGCCAGCAAACCCGGATACCTCCTGATACGCCCGGAGATGCCCGCCACCGAACACTCCCCGATAAACTCCGATGCCACTTTACGCGAATAAGTCAAACTCTCCCCGGGAAAAACGGGCAGCAGACCGACGGTCGTCTCCAGCCAGGCCCGATACTTGTCCCCGAGAACCTCCCTGGCCTTAACAGGGTCGAAGGCCTCCCTGTACTTGCGGCTTTTGCAGTTCTCCGGATCCAAAGGCAGGGACACCCCTTGGAAAACCAGATGAAAAGCGCCGGCGTGCTTGGCGGCGACCTTTCGTATATCCGTCAGGGACTTCTCGTCGGGCGCATTCGCCCGACCCTGCACCAGACGCCAGGTCTCCGAAGGCCCGTGCGGCGGAGAGAAAGTAACCGATACGTTACCGGAACGGTGCTTACCGCCCAGACAGTCGTAAAACGATTCGCTACACTTGGTTTTGCTTCCCATAGATGGCCTCCGACGGGCACGATGTGCCCCTCACGATAATACTGTGAAGGCCCTGCATACCGGGACAACCGGCGAGCCGACGAAAGGCCGCTGGACCTATCGGGGGGAACGGGGACAGTCACCCACATGCCGAGGATCCAGCAGTTCCACATACCCGAGGAGGGCGACGGCGGGGAGATGACCCTGGGGGTGCTCCTGGAGATGCTCGACTCCATCGTCAACGACGAGATGATCCAGACGGCGGAGGACTACTACAGTCACAAGAACTACCTGGCGGCCGCGGAGAAAGCCCGCGCGCAGATAGAGACATTGAACGAACTGTACCGCGACGGGCAGACGGGGGAGTACTATAGAAAACTCCTGTTCATGGTCAACGCGCTGAACGCGGAAGTGGTCCGCAAACTGGAACGCGCAACCAAGGACAACGGTCTGTACGAAAACGTCAGGGAAGAGGCTAGAAAAAAGTACGGCAAACCAGGGAACCAGGCAAACGGCCCGGCCGGGGAGCGCGGGGCGGACATCGTGGCGGCCTACGTTGCCTCGCACATACCCGCCCACCTAGACTTCCTGCTCGAACGTACCCGCGTCATGGCGTGCGTCGGCCCCAAGATCGTAAGGGTGATGCCCCCATGGCTGAAGGAATGCCTGGAATCCCTGGACGGCGGCAGCTTGTACTACTGGCGCAGCGAGAAGGACGCAGATCGCGACGTGCCCTACATGGAAACAGCCCTCACCCTCTGGGAACCCTCGGTGACGAACGGCAATTTTTTTCGGTACGACGAAGCCCTGCGGGCCGCACGCATACTTTAAGGCCGCTAACAGTCCCCCCGTCGACGAGACGCTCAATCGAACTGATGCGGATTGTGCCGTTCGTGCACGGCTGTTTACTGTTCCCGTCCACGCCGTATCCGCATTCGTACCAACAAGTTCTCTTTTGAGCGGCGCGCGGGGTTTCTGGCGACGCGCCAACGCACGTCTGGGTTCTCGTCGTCTGCTAGTAGGGCGAGAACCTCTTTAGAGGTCGAGTTTAACGGCGAGTTCGCGCACTACGGTTCTTGCAGTACTCCAGAATCGTGACGGACGCATAGTAGGACACCGAATCCCACAACTGCAACCAGTCCAACGGATAAGCCGTGTATTCACATTCGTTGTTCAACGACCACAGGTAATGGATCGGTACGCGGGCATGCTGTGAGCCGTACTCGGTCATCACTGAGAACATGCCGCAGCGTTGCGGTATCGACGTGTATGCGAACACCTCCACCGGCACCTGCTTGTTGGTTGGTGACGGGTCACGGTCATACAGGAACGCCTCGTCAAGCCCAGCATAGAAAGTGGGGATGTTGACGTTCAGGTAGTTGCTCACTGTACCTCCCCAATCTCGGCAAGGACGCTCTTCGCACGCACCAGCAGCCGGTGCGCCTCGCTCTTCGACACGCCGAGAACCACAGCCGCTTTGCGGGTGCTCACCCTGTCGCGCACCAGGTCACACGCTTTTGCGATACGCTGCTGGCGTAGGACCTCCACAGGGGTCGAGGGGTTCAGGGCGACGGACCGGCGCACGTCTGCGTTCTCGTCGTTTGTGAGTTTAGCGAGAGCCTCTACGGGGGTCGAGGGGTTTTCGGCGACGGCCATGCGCACGTGTTTGCTATCGTCGTTTGCAAGTATGATGAGAGCCTCTGGAGGGGCCGAGGAGTTCAGGGCGACGCGCCAACGCACGTCTGGGTTCTCGTCGTTTGCGAGTTTGGCGAGGACCTCTTGGGGGGTCGAGGGGTTCAGGGCGACGGAATCGCGCATGTCTGGGTTCTCGTCGTTTGTGAGTTTAGCGAGGGTTTTGGGGTCGTTGTCCTCAGTCACGGCAAGGACCGTGCCCGCGGTGTGCCGCCCGGCATGGGTCCAAAACGCGTAGAGGTCTTCCCGACGCCAAAGGGCAGCACTAGCCGGATCGCTAGGGTCTTGCCGGTTGCGCAGAGTTAGTCGCTAATCCTCGCACGAGTCTACTCGTTACCGGCGGGCGGCGTTACGCACGTCTGGGTTCTCGTCGCTGGCGAGTTTGGCGAGAACCTCTTGGGGGGTCGAGGGGTTCAGGGCGACGCGCCAACGCAGGTCAGCATCTACGTCGCTGGCGAGTTTAGCGAGAACCTCTTGGGGGGTCGAGGGGTTTGCGGCGACGACCTTGCGCACCCACATGTCATCGTCGTTTGCGAGTTTAGCGAGAGCCTCTTGGGGGGTCGAGGGGTTTTCGGCGACGGAATCGCGCACGTCTGGGTTCTCGTCGTTTGCGAGTTTGGCGAGAGCCTCTTGGGGGGTCGAGGGGTTCAGGGCGACGGAATCGCGCATGTCTGCGTTCTTGTCGCTGGCGAGTTTAGCGAGAGCCTCTTGGGGGGTCGAGGGGTTGGCGGCGACGGCCATGCGCACGTGTTTGCTATCGTCGTTTGCAAGTATGATGAGAGCCTCTGGAGGGGCCGAGGGGTTCAGGGCGACGCGCCAACGCACGTCTGGGTTCTCGTCGTTTGCGAGTTTGGCGAGGACCTCTACGGGGGTCGAGGGGTTGGCGGCGACGGCCTTGCGCACCCACATGTCATCGTCGTTTGCGAGTTTGGCGAGGACCTCTTGGGGGGTCGAGGGGTTGTAGGCGACACCATCGCGCACCTCAGCGTCCTCGTCGTTTGCGAGTTTAGCGAGGACCTCTTGGGGGGTCGAGGGGTTTTCGGCGACGGAATCGCGCACGTCTGCATTCTTGTCGCTGGCGAGTTTAGCGAGAGCCTCTACGGGGGTCGAGGGGTTTTCGGCGACGGCGCGACGCAGGTCTGCGTTCTTGTCGCTGGCGAGTTTAGCGAGAGCCTCTTGGGGGGTCGAGGGATTGTTGGCGACGGCGCGACGCAGGTCAGCGTCCTCGTCGTTTGCGAGTTTGGCGAGGACCTCTTGGGGGGTCGAGGGATTGTTGGCGACGGCCATGCGCACGTGTTTGCTATCGTCGTTTGCAAGTATGATGAGAGCCTCTGGAGGGGCCGAGGGGTTGTAGACGACGGACCAGCGCACGTCATAGTCCGCGTCGTTTGCTAGTAGGGCGAGAGCCTCTGGAGGGGTCGAGGGGTTGTTGGCGACGGCGCGACGCACGACAGAGTTCTGGTCGCTGGCGAGTTTGGCGAGAGCCTCTTGGGGGGTCGAGGGGTTGTTGGCGACGGCCTGGCGCACCTGAAAAAACTTGTCGTCTGCGAGTTTGGCGAGGACCTCTGCGGGGGTCGAGGGGTTCAGGGCGACGGCCTGGCGCACACGGGCCGTCTTGTCGTTTGCCAGTTTAGCGAGAGCCTCTTGGGGGGTCGAGGGGTTCAGGGCGACGTTGATGCGCACGTATACGTCCTTGTCGCCTGCGAGTTTGACAAGAACCTCTGCAGGGGTCGAGGGGTTCAGGGAGTCGTCGACGCGACGCGCGACAGAGTTCTCGTCGTCCGCCTCCAGGTCCGCGGCGGTCCCGCCCTGCTGCTCTGTGACGCTACACGATGCGAGAACAAAAGCGAGAACGACTAGGGCCAAACGACGGGTTTTGTGCAGGTGGGTTTTCATGGTGTTACTACTGTGCCGCTGGGGTCCTGGGGGGCATTTGCCGGCAAAACTCCCGTAACGTCCCTGCAGACGAGTGCCTCCTAGTGTCCGCCGAGGCGCATGGGGTCGCATCCGGCCGCCATCTGTGGATTGGTTCCGCCCTCCTGCCCCGGTTCTGACGGCACACCACAAGATGGTTGGTGTGAGGGCTCCCTTGGGAACGTGGCGGCACTCCCGCTGGAGGTATCGAGAAGATAGCGTGCCGCCACGGCCTCGCCCGGCCTCAGCGTCGTCTACTTCTCCGGTTTGCAACCACAAGGATCAGTGACACTTACGTTACCGTACGGACCGTTGCCCGGTATGCGCAAAACTGTAAAGAAGAAACAAAAACCTTTCCTGCTATCGTTGTTGATCGGAACGAGCGTACTCCTTGGTGCGTGCTCGTCGAAGGACGGCGACGAGCAACCCTCGGCGGCGTCGCGGACGACATTCGAATCCGTTGACGGTGCCCAGATCGGCGATACCGTCGTTCTTGCCGCATTCGAACGGCTTCTGACCGGACCGGTGTCGGTCACAATCTCTACCGACATCAGTAGTGAAGACTTCTCCCAACTCGACGAAGACACGCGGGCAAACCTTGCCTTCTTCGAGCAAGACGCGCGCATCCTCGTAGACAAGGGCGGCAACTGGGAAGCGACCGTTACGCGCCGAGGCGGCACCGTCCGCAGTATCGGCGACGCGCTTTACCTCTCCGAAGACGATCGCCCCGCGCCGACCTCCCTCTGGGTACGGGACAGTTACGAAAACGGGGAGGATGCCCCGGATGCAGAAACAATGCACCAGTACATTATCTCCGGCCTCTTTCTAGGCATTCTAGGGGACCCTAACATGGAGGAAGATGTTCCCTGGTGGCAGTATTGCGCAACGAAAGGTTCGCTCACTGGTGAAGGTTCGACGTGGACTCTGGACTGTCCGTCGTACCTCCCCATCTTCGACGGGGTGGCCGGAGCAAACCGTGCGTTTAGCGAGATAGCAAATAGCGTACTGGCCAACGCCGTTAGGCTCGCCGCCGAACAAGGACGCGTAGTCGATCAGAAATTCGTCGCCAAATCGGCCGCCTCCGACTCCACGCAAGGACTGTCCTACGATCTTTCCACCAACGAGTTGACGGTGGCCGGATTAGGGCGGGACAACATCACCTGCTCGGGCGTGATCGTGTTCGACCCCGTTGGTGTCGAGCGACCCAAAATCCGAGAACAAGCGTCGACTTCCGAGACGCCGTGCGGAAAAGTTCTGTTAAGAGACGTGCCGCCCTTCACGATTACCGTCGCCGACAATTCGATTGTCTCGCTCACGTCCTCAGTCGTTTCTCAGGGTTCCACCATTACGGTACTTTACGATCGCAACCTACCGGACGACTTCAAGGTGACAGCCCCGCTCGAATCCTTCGAACAAAACGATGAAGGGGAGGACACGGTGGCGAGCATCGGTCTTTTGGAATTCGCCGGATGGGTCGCCCGGGATGCCTACGCGATCGCCGCGCTCGACCACGCAAACATGGAAAACCGTACCGGGGTGGTGACCATCGAGCACATCCTCGAAACGCTCGAATACATCGACACCTCCGGGGTAGAAATCGGGCGGAATGGCGACACCCTGACGCTGAGCGCCGTCGACGGTCCCGACGCCGGCTGCAGCGTCCGGCTCACCGCCGGGAAATACCTCGCCGCCACCGAGGCGGACTCGATGGTCGGGAAACTCGATTGCATCAGCCAGAGCCTCGCGGAGAGCGAGTCGGCGGTGGTCAACGTGCCGGACGAGCCGACGTCGACCACGGTCATGGCTGGCCCGGTGATCGTCGATGGTGTGACGCAAACGACCACCCTCGACGGCCAACTCATCGACGTGCTGGCGATCGGCGACTCGGTGATGCTTGGTGCGGCGCGCGAACTGTCTGCGCGTGGTGCGACGGTCGACGCGATGAAGAGCCGTTCG
>Ga0194131_10000692_pt1 | contig 57197 bp, 54 predicted proteins | sample TA2KigO120mmetaG_FD_148631 | JGI IMG/M metagenome (GOLD analysis project Ga0194131, IMG submission 148631) | Freshwater microbial communities from Lake Tanganyika, Tanzania - TA2015053 Kigoma Offshore 120m | ecosystem: Environmental > Aquatic > Freshwater > Lake | place: Tanzania: Lake... | reverse complement strand
TGTATTCCTTGGTGCGCTGCATCGGCTTCTCGTAGGGCACGCCGTGGAATCCCTCGATCACCTGCGGCCCCGAGGCACCGAGACCCAGCACGAATCGACCGTTGCTGACATAGTCGCAACCCGCCGCCGTCATCGCCGTCAATGCCGCCGTGCGCGAAAAGACGTTGATGATGCCCGTGCCGATCTGCACGCGGTTGGTCACCGCGGCCAGATATCCGATCTGCGAAATCGCGTCGTAGCTGTAGGCCTCGGCGACCCAGACCATGTCGAGACCGACTTTCTCGAGTTCGACGACGCGCTGCGCCGAGGACTGAAAATCAGAGATGTAGTTGATCATCATCGAGAGCTTCATGAAACTACCTTCTGATTTCTCGGCGCCAGGCTAATTGACGCGTCGAGTGCGTCCCACCCAGTATGGCTCGCGCAAAACCTTCTTGAGAATCTTGCCGCTCGGGTTTCTCGGCAACGCATCGACCCAACCGACGGTCTTCGGCGTCTTGAAACCCGCCAACCGCTGTCGGGCGAAAGTGACGATTTCATCCTCGGTAACCTGCACGTCGGGCTTTCTGACGACCAACGCCATCGGCACCTCGCCCCATTTTTCATCTGGCACGCCGATCACGGCGACATCGGCTATCGCCGGGTGGGCCATCAGCGCGTTCTCGACTTCGGCGGGATAAATATTTTCGCCACCCGACACGATCATGTCTTTGACCCGGTCGAATATATATACGTATCCGTCTTTGTCGAAGTAGGCCGCATCGCCCGACCTGAACCATCCGCTCTTGAGGATCGACTTGGCCGTCTCCTCGGGCATGTTCCAATAACCCTTCATGATCTGGCGCGAACGAATCCAAATCTCGCCGACCTCGCCGAGCGGCACGTCTTTGCCCGTGTCCGAATCGACGATTCGAATCTCGACACCCGTGAACGGTTTGCCGCACGAGCGCAGCCGACCTTTGTTCGCCGAACTCAAGTCGTGGTCTTCCGGCGGCAGCACGGTGACGACCCCGGTCGTCTCGGTGAGACCGTAGACCTGCATGAACGGACACTTGAACGCGTTGATCGAGCCTTCGAGCACCGCCTCGGAGATCGGCGACGCACCATAAACGATCAACTCGAGGCTCGAGAAGTCGGTACTGCCGATGTTCGGCATGATCAACGCGAACTGCAACAGCGCCGGCACCATGAAGGCATGGGTGATGCGATGTTTCTCAATCAGCGTCAGCATCGCCGACGGATCGACATCGCGCATGATGATCGAGCGCGCGCCCGCATACTGACCGGCGGTCGCCCAACCGCCTCCGCCGATGTGAAACAACGGCATCGCCACGAGGTTGACCGTCTTCTCGGACATACCCCAAATCTCGCGGGCCGCGGGCAACAACGCGAAGAAGTTGTCGTTGGTCAACATCACGCCTTTGGGTCGACCGGTGGTGCCGCTCGAATAAAGCTGGAATGCGAGGTCGCTGGGTTTTGTCGGAGCCTTCGGGTCGACCGCCGATTGGGCACTGACCCATCGTTCGTAGTCGTTGTGACTCGGGTGGCCGCCGATCACGATCACGGTCTTGACCTTCTTCAGGTCGTTGATGATCGCATCCAATACCGGCACGAACTCTTGGCCGACGATGAACACCTCGGCTTCGGCGTCGTTGACGATGAACGCGACTTCGGGTGCGGCGAGGCGCCAGTTGACATCGACGCTCACGGCGTTGAGCAACGCGCAACCGTAGAACACCTCGAAGTGTTCGATTCCGTTTTTGTCGAGGAACACCACCCGATCTTGTGCCTTGACCCCGGCACGGCGAAGACCTTGGGCGACCTGAGACGACCGAGACAACAATTGAGCCCAAGTCAGGGTTCGATCACCAAGCACGAGCGAAACGACGTTCGGCTGCTTTTTGGCGTTATCGCGAACAATGCCCGCGACATCGCCGACCTTGATCCGTGGCTGCTCCGCGGCTCTTTTCTTCTTGCTCGGCTTCTTTTCTGCAGACTTCTTCTTCGCGACCTTCTTCTTCGCGGATTTTTTCTTCGCGACCTTCTTCTTCGCGACCTTCTTCCTTTTGTGCTTGTTTCGGGTTGCCATTGGCACAAACTAGTTCGCTCGCCTGCCACAATGCAATATCGTGAAAATTGAGGACTCTTGGGTCGATTCGTCAGATCAAACCAAAATCCGCGTCTACCGGTTTCACAAGCACGACCACAACCCCGAGCATCGGCCGAGCGATTCACCCAAGCCGCGCCTGCTCTTTTCACATGCCAACGGCTTCCACGGTCGTTGCTTTGATCCGATTATCGAATCGCTTTGCGACGAGTTCGATTGCGCGTCGTTCGATCTTCGGGGGCACGGCGACTCGGTCATCAGCACCGACTGGCCCGTCAACTGGCAGGGTTATGGGGACGACGCTCTTTCAGTCGCCCGGTCTTTACCATCCGGCCTGGTCGCTTTCGGTCATTCGATGGGTGGCGCCGCCCTGGTCATGGCCGCGCTGCGCGCACCAGAGATCTTCAGGGCGTTGATTTTGTTCGAGCCGATTATTTTTCCGGACGATGTGCGCGGTGTCGCGGCGAAAAATCGCGGGGCCAGCCCGTTGGTCGAAGGTGCCCTTCGTCGACGGAACTCGTTCGCTTCACGGGCCGAGGCGTTCGCCAACTATGCCTCCAAGCCGCCGATGAATGGGTTCGATCAGCGAGCGTTGCATGCGTTCGTCGAGCACGGCTTCAACGATGCAGACTCGGGTGTGTCTCTCAAATGCTCGCCGGAACATGAGGCCCGAAACTTCGAGATGGGGGCGCTTCACGAAACCTGGGACAAGCTCAAGGAACTTCGGGTCAAAACTTGGGTTCTCAGCGGAGTTCAACAACCGATGCAGCCCTCGGGTTTTGCCTCTCGCATCGCCGAACAGATTTCGGGCGCGCAGTTCCACGAGATGCGGGATCTGACTCATTTTGGCCCGATGCAAAAACCCGAACTTCTCGCGAGGTTCATTCGCCAAGTGCACGAACTGACCGCCACGAACACCTGATCCGTATATTTGATGATGACGTGACTTCAACGACCTACGAAACGCCGACCACGCTTTCGCCCTCGCGCATCAGCGCTTTTCGCACCTGTCCGCTGCAATTTCGATTCGCCTCGATCGAAAAACTTCCCCAGCCTCCGCAAATACATTTGGTCAAGGGCACCTTCGTGCATCGTGTGCTCGAGTTGCTGCTCGGGCATGAACCCGAGCACCGCACGATCGAGACGGCACGCGAGGCGTTCGCAACCGCGCGCGCAGAATACGAGCCGAACGCTCGTTTTTTGGCGCTCGGGCTGAGCGAAGACGCACGCGACGCGTTCTTCAAGGACTCCCGCGAACTGGTCAACGGCTACTACCGCATGGAGGACCCGCGCAACGCCACGGTCGTCGGGCTCGAACTTCGAATCGACACAGATTTCGGTCGATTCAAACTTGGCGGCATCATCGACCGTCTCGAGCGCAACGAAAAAAACGAGCTGGTGATCACCGATTACAAGACCGGCCGAGTTCCCGATGCGCGTTTCGGCGACAACAAAATGGACAACATGCAGATTTACGCGTCGCTATGCCTTCGCGAGCGCGGTGAGTTGCCAAGAAAATTGCGCCTGATGTATCTCAAAACCAGCACGCCGATCGAGTTCGCGGTCACACCAGAAACCAACGAGGCCTGCGAAGCGGCGGCGATCAAAACATTCGAGCAGATCGACAGTTCGTGTCGGTCGGGTGTTTTCGCCACGAAGAAATCTGGTTTGTGCAACTCTTGTGCGTTCAAGAAGTGGTGCCCAGAGTTCGGTGGCGACGACTCGCTGGCGAAGGTCGAGGCGCCAAAGCTTTACCCGACCATCCCTCGCGACTAACTTGAGTTCGGGGTTCAGCCCGTCTATGACCGACTCAAAACCATCGCGACTGGTCGCGTTCGAAGAAAAATTCGATCGCGTGCTCGAACCGCTGAGAAACTTCACCCCGACGGTCTGGCTCTTCACGGCCGCCACCGCCGTCGGCGACTTCGGCATGCTTTGGCACATCGTCGGCATAGTTCGGGCGATCGCCGACACGAGCCGGGTCAAACAGGCGCTCATTCTCTCGGCGGCGATGGGCATCGAAAGCCTGATCTTGAATCAGGGCATCAAGCGCCTTTTCAAACGCGCACGACCGACCGCCAAGGGTGACTCGCGCTTCAAGATTCGCAAGCCGCGCACCTCGAGCTTTCCGAGCGGGCACGCCAGTTCGGCGTTCTTCGCCGCGGTGGTCTTGTCGCGGTGGTCAAGCCCGCGGGCCGTCGCGCTGTGGTTTACGTTCGCCGTGATCGTCGCGACGAGCCGCGTCGTCGTGCGCATTCACCACGCCACAGATGTTTTCACCGGCGCCCTGATCGGCACCGCAATGGGCGTTCTCGCCCAGGTCGCCCTCTCGTTGTATTAGTTTTCGGCGCGGGCGGTGAGCAGCGAACGCACATCGAGGAGCAGGTCGGCGACTTCGCCGGTAGAGACGAGTTCGCGCTGCAGCATTTCGGCCAGCGCCTTGTCGATCACACCAAGTGCTTCGCTGATGACCGCTGCTTCACGTGAATCCGTCATTTGCTCTCGCCTTCTGTAACGACCGAAATTATTAGACCGAAGGCTAGTGCGGTCGACGCACCAGACAACGGCATTTGTTCAATCATGCATGATGCGTGTGTCACGGTGCGTCGAGTTCGGGTCTCGGTTAGAAAGCCGACGGACCTTGTGCGTAACATCACAATATGGAACTGAAGGAAAAGGGCACCGTTGTGACGGGCGCCGCAAACGGCATCGGAAAAGCCACGGCGGTCGAGTTTCACAAGCAGGGTGCCCGAGTCGTGCTGGCGGATCGCGACGAAGAACTGCTCAAACAAGCCGTCGCGCAACTGAACGCCCTTCGCCCCGATTCGGCCTTCGGTGTCGCCTGTGATTTATCCACGGAAGCCGCCAACGCCGACCTGGTCGCCAAGGCAAAGAAGTTTTTGGGGTCCGTCGATTTGTTTTTCGCCAACGCGGGTGTCGCCATGGGCACCGACTTGTCGACATCCGAAGAAACATGGAACGTTTCTTTCGATGTAAACGTGCACGCGCACCGCTGGGCGGTGAAGTATTTGATCGACGACTGGTTGTCGGCGAAATCCGGATACTTTGTCAGCACCGCCTCGGCGGCGGGTCTGCTCACGGCGATCGGCTCGGCGCCGTATTCGTTGACAAAACATGCCGCGCTGGCGTTCGCCGAATGGCTTTCGATTACCTACGGCAACCGCGGACTCAGGGTCAGTTGCCTTTGCCCGCAGGGCGTGAACACCAACATGTTGCGCCGTTCCGACGAGGCGACGGCGGCCGACAATGCCAATGTCGTGCGTGCCGCGGGTGCGGTGCTCGAGCCTGAATATGTCGCCGAGTGCGTCGTCGAAACCGTGCGCCAAGAAACTTTCTTGATTTTGCCCCACCCCGAGGTCGGACAATTCGTCAACAAGAAAGCCGGCGACCACGAGCGTTGGCTCGCCGGCATGCGCAAACTTCAACTGCGCACCCTCGGGGTTTGACGCCCATGCCGATGCTTGCGGCTGCAGAGATAGACACCTACCAGCGCGACGGTGTCGTGGCGTTGCGCGAAAAGTTGTCGAGCGACACAATCGCCAAACTGGCGCACGCCGTCGAAGAGAACATGAACTCGCCCGGTCAATGGGCGAACGAATACGCCGCCAACTCGCAACAGGGAAGATTCTTCGACGACTACGTGAATTGGTCGCGCTTCGATGAATACAAGCGAAGTGCATTGACGGGCGTCTTGCCCGAAATTGCCCTTGGCTTGATGCAAAAAGATTCGGGCAGGTTTTTTCATGAGCACGTGCTGGTCAAAGAGTCGGGCAACAATCAGGTCACGCCGTGGCACAACGACGACCCGTACTACGGCATCGACTCGCTGAACAACGTCAGTCTGTGGGTTCCGCTCGACGAAATTCCCGATGAGATCGCGCTGCGAGCGATCAAGGGAAGCCACAAGTGGCAAAGAAACTTCATTCCGCGAAAGTTCGTGGATCAGTCGCCGTATGCCGAAGATGCCCGCGGTTTTGAGCCGCTCCCGCCTGCTGAAGAATTAGATGCGTCAGCGCAAATCGAATCTTTTCCGGCCAAGCCCGGCGACATCATCGCTTTTCACTTTCGAACCCTGCACAGCGCCCCGGCGACGACGAACTTCAAGGGTCGACGGCGAGTCGTGAGTTTTCGCTTTGTCGATTCCGACGCCGTGTGGGCCACAAGACCATGGCGAACTTCGCCGCCACTTGCACCGAATGCACTCGCACCCGGCGACCTGCTCGACGACGAGCGCTTTCCGTTAATCACCCGCTAGCCCGCGCCAGCAGGCGTTAGCAGGCGTTAGCGAAAGTCTTTCAGCGTCGTCGCTAGTTCACGCCATTGCGCGACCGGCAATTCACCGTCTTTGCTCGACAGCACCTGCACGCTGACATGATTTGCCCCGGCGTCGAGATGGGCTCGAATTCGGCCGACGATCGCGTCGAGCGAACCCCAAGCGACGATCGCATCGACCATCTTGTCGCTCGGCATCTTGTCGCTAGCGGCAATGTCGTCTTGGGTGTAGCCCAAACGCAACAAGTTATTGGCGTAGTTCGGCAACCTGTTGTAGGTCAACATGTGCTTGCGGGCCGTGGCCCGCGCCGTCGATGCGTCAGTGTCGAAGACGACGGCAATCTCCGGGGCCAGCAGCGCATCTTTGCCCAGGATTTCGCGGGCCTGCATCGTGTGCTCGACGGGCACGAAGTATGGATGAGCACCCAACCCGCGTTGCGCCGAGAGTTTCAACATCTTCGGGCCGAGTGCCGCCAGCACCCGGCGCGGCGTCGACGCGGGCGGTGCGGCGAAAAAAATCGCCTTGTCCATCGCGTCCAAATATTCGACCATCGCCGAAAACGGCCTGACGTATTCGCTGTGGTGCACCTTCTCGGCGAGGTGCCGGTGGCTCGCCCCGATGCCGAGCAAAAACCGATCGCCAAACTTTTCGCTCAGGGTCTTCCAGCCCGCCGCCATGGTGGTTGCGCTGCGGGCGTGCATCGAGGCGATGCCCGTGGCCATCGTCAGTTTTTTTGTGGCCGAGAGCAACAACGCGCACGACGCAAATGGTTCCCGCCCGACGGCCTCGGGCACCCAGACGCACCCAAACCCAAGTTCTTCGAGTTCAACCACGGCCTCTTGGGCTTTGGTCATCGGCTGCATGTCTAGATCAAACGACCAAATGCCGACCCGACCCAAACCAAAATCAGAGGTGCTTTGCATGATCAGACGAAATATTACCGCTGCAACAAGACTCGCCGACGCCATCGGTTCGATTTCAACTACACATCGCCGCGTGCGAAGACTCGACGCGTTCTATCTGTTCGTGGCGTGCGCCGCACTGTTGATCGCGTCATGCACGAACGCCGACGAACAAGCAACCGATTCGAGCCTGGCCCGGGTCGTGAAAGTTATCGACGGCGACACGCTGGTCGTCAGCGTGCAGGATCAGATCGAAACCATCCGGTTGATCGGTGTCGACACGCCAGAAACTGTGCACCCGACAAAGGGCGTCGAATGCTTTGGACCCGAGGCGTCACGGTTCACAAAATCGGTGCTCAAGAAGGGCGCGGTCGTGAGATTGGTGCGCGACAACGAACCCCGTGATCGCTACCAGCGACTGTTGGTCTATTTGTTCTTGGGCGACGGTCGATTGTTCAACGAATTGCTGGTCGACGAGGGCATGGCTCGAACGCTGAGCATCGAGCCGAACACGGCTTACGCAAAAATGCTCGCAAACCACGAGGCCCGAGCCCGCATCAACCGTGCAGGGCTTTGGTCATCGTGCGAAAGATAGCGTGAACCCGTGTCGGTTTCCAAGAGGTCGCTAGTCGAAAGATTGGGGTATGGCGCCGACGCCCGCCTGGTGATCTTGAGTTGCGACGACCTCGGGGCGTTTCATGCCGCCAACATCGGCATCTACGACGCACTGAACAAAGGTGTGGCTACTTGTGCCTCGATCATGGTGCCGGCCCCATGGGCGCGTCACGCGATCAACAACTACAACGGCGAGGACATCGGTGTTCACTTGACCCTCAACTCGGAGCACGCCGATTACCGATGGTCATCGATCACCAACTCGGCTTCGCTGGCCTCGGGTGAGGGCGGTTTTCCGCGCACGATCGACGATTTGTGGGAGCACGCCGACCCGACCGAGGTTTTGCGCGAATGCCGGGCGCAGATCGAGCGCGCCATGGCGTGGGGGCTCGACCCGACACACCTCGCGCCGCATTTGACGGCGATCACGCTTCGACCGGAATTTTTCGACATCTATCTTGAACTCGCTGTCGAATTTCGTCTGCCGATTCGACTACCGAGTTCGATCAGCGCCGATCAAGCCGGCTTTCCGTTCAGAAAACTCGCGGCCGAAGAGGGCATCGTGTTCCCTGATTACTTCGACCACGACTGGCGAACGGGCAGTCGCCAGCGGGTGCTGCGCAGCCTGAAAAATTTGCAACCGGGCGTCACCGAGATTCACGTGCAACCGTGCATCGACACGCCCGAAATTCGCGCGCTCGGGCCGATCGCCGAAGGTTGGGTCGACGACTACGACCTGGTGGTCAACGACCGGCAGTTGCGCGAGGCGATCGCCGAGAGTCGCGCGATCCTCATCGGGTTTCGCGAACTTCGCGACCTGATGCGCACCAGTTAGTCGGCGCGCACCCCGGCGAACAGATCGGTTTCAAGGCCGCCGGCTGTGGCTGAATAACCCTCGATGTGGTTGCCGGCGAGAATCCAATCTTCAAACGGATAGACGCTGGCCAGTTCCTCGTCGCTGAGACCGAACCAAAACATCTCATTCTCGTCGACCTGGGTAGCGTGCGCGCGCAACGCCCCCGAGCGCGCCCAAAAGTATTCGCCGACATGCAATTTGGTCGTGATGCGATGATCGAGGTTCGGTCGCTCGAACCACTTTTCGTCGTATGGCGAAGAGCCGCGCAGTTTGAGCATCGCCTCGTGCACCGACTTGAGGCGCGCGCGCGACCAGACCGAATAATAGAGTTTCAGCGGCCGCCATGCCGGGCCGAATTCCGGATACCAATTCGCCTCGCCCGCACGCTCAAAGGCGACGATGCTCACGTCGTGAACTTTAAGGTGATCGGGGTGAAGGTATCCACGCTGGTCGTCGCCGTAAGTGACCATTACTTGCGGTTTTTCGGCACGAATAACTTTCACCAGTCGACCCGCGGCCTCGTCGAGATCGGCCATGCAGAAACAATCGGGGCTCGAATTCGACGGGCTGCCCGCCATGCCCGAATCTCGATAGCCCAACATGTGCAATTTGCTGAACCCGATCACCTGAATGCTCGCGTCCAACTCTTCGGGTCGAAGTTTGGCCAGCAAGAGTTTTTCTTGTTCGGCATCCAGACCGTGAAACGGCATGCCGGGTTCCTTGAGCGCGGGATTATTGACATCGCCCTCTTCACCCGCGGTGCAGCAAACCAACACGGTGCGAACTCCCGACTCGGCGAGTTTGGCAAAGGTCGGTGCACCTTTTGAGGCCTCGTCGTCGGGGTGGGCGTGTATGGTCAGGGCGCAAAGCGGATTGCCGAGCTTGTCGACGGGCGGCGTCTTGGTCTTCGAGCGATCGGCAATTTTCACGTCGCAAAGGCTAGTTAGTGAACGGCCACCGACGATGCCATAGCCTTGGCTCGGTGCAAAAGGCGACGAAAATGCTGGCCAAAATGTTGGCCAAAGTCGGCGCGGCAATGATGTTTTGCGTTGCCGCCGGGTGCGCCGGTCTGGGTCGAGATGGTCGAGAACTGCGCATACCCGAGCCCGGCCAGGGCGAGTCGATCGCGATCGTCGCCACAACTGTTGAAGGCGCGTCAGATTCGGTCGCGGAAAATGTTTTTTCGGTCAGCGGAACTTGGATTGCCAGCGGCGCAATTGATCCGCGACATACATGCAAGGGCGCGGGTATTTCACCCGCTCTGACGTTCGCGAACGTGCCGACAAACGCCGTCAGCCTGGCGATCACGCTGATCGAACTTGCAAACCCGCAACAACCACTGTGGGTGGTCGCAAACATCGACCCGTCACAAAATTCGATTCAAGAAGGCGGTCTGCCCGCAGGCGCGATCGTCGGGGCGTCGTTCAACGGCGACAAAATCACCGATGGATACAGCGGCCCGTGCGTATCCGACAGCGAAATTCACGAGTTTTCCTTGGTTGTTTACGCCCTCGATCAAACCCTTGAGTTCACGCCGGAGTCGATGTCGCTGGCCAGTTCGCAGCTCCTGGTGCAGGCGATTCAGTCGGCGGCGTTCAACTCGGCCGAAACGCGGTTTTTCGTCCAGAACCCCTAACTGTTTGTAACCGCCATTGACCGCAGCCGATAACCCGACGCGCAACGCCTCATCTGCCAAGATCTAGGCATAGAAGAAAACGCATCGACGCTGCCGATCTCGCTGTTTGAGACGGATATTGACGCCCGATTGGTGTCGGCAAACGAGGCATTTCGCAATCTTGCCCTAGCCGGAGCACCGTTAGTGGTGGGAAGCGCACCCTGGGTGAACGCGCCACCCGCCGAGCGAACCGCGGCCGAACGCGCGTGGCAAGACGCCAAGAAGACATCTTCAAGTTTTAACTTTGAATTTCGAATTTGGCGGGCCAACAGCGAGGTGATCTGGGTGTCCGTCGCGTTGCAGGCCAAGAAAAACAATTCGGGCGCCACGACCGGATACATCGGCACCGCGCAAGACGTGACACAAGCCGTGACTCGGCGAATTCTGAGCGAGCAGCTGATCGGTCTGCTCGACGTCGCCCACGACGCGATCTTGGTTTTTGATCGCGCCGGCACGGTGATGTTCGCCAACGACTACGCCCAGCAACTTTTGGGCACGACGAGCACACCGCAGGTCGACGAAGCGGTGGCACAAAACCTGATTCAGGCGATTCGCGACCAGGTTCCGCGTGAAATGCTGACGGGCACAACCTCAAATCGCTGGCAGGGCGAGGTCGGATTTCGCGGCGCCGATTCGATCATGCGAACCCTCGACGTCGTGTTGCAAATCGTGCGCGACTCCAACTCGACGATCCAACATTATTCGGCGATCGCCCGCGACATCACCGAACTCAAACAAACCCAAGACGAACTGCAGCGCCAGGCGACGCACGACGCCTTGACGAACCTGCCGAACCGTGTGCTGTTCTTGCGAAAACTCGCCGAGGCGCTCGACCGCTCGCGCACGCTCAAACGCGGAGTCACGGTATTGTACGTCGACCTCGACAAACTCAAGCATGTCAACGACACGATCGGCCATGGCGTCGGAGACCAGTTGATCGTCAACATCGCCAAGCGACTGGTCAGCGCCACCCGCCCGTCGGATGTCGTGGCCCGCATCGGAGGCGACGAGTTCGTGATTCTGTGCGACGGGCTCGGTGACGAGCAGGTGGCGATGGACGTCGCCAATCGGATGAGGGCGGCCGTGACCGGACGACAGATGTTGCAGGGCTTCGAGATCGACACCAGTGCGAGCATCGGCATCGCCATGGCCAACCCGACGATGCTCGCCGAAATGTCGGGCGCCGACGCCGCGGAAACGCTCTTGCACCACGCCGACAGCGCGATGTACAGGGCGAAACAACGCGGACGAGGTCGATGCGAAATGTACAGCGCCGAGATGAGCGCCAACGCCCGCGAGAAGAGCGCGCTTAGTTCGCAACTCGAGCGCGCTCTTGCCAATGAGCAACTGTTCTTGGTCTATCAACCGATTGTTTCGACACACACCGGCCGAGTCGCGGGTGCCGAGGCGCTGCTGAGATGGCGACACCCCGAGCGCGGCGTGCTGACGCCACCGATTTTTCTCGAACTCGCCGAAGAGTCGGGGTTGATCGGCCCGATCGGCGACTGGGTTGCCACACGAGCCTGTGCCGACATGCGCTCGTGGCTCGACTCAAAAAAAATCGACTCTTCGTTCGTGATGCATCTCAACGTGTCTGCGCGCCAACTCGGCGACGCGACATTCGTCGATCGCACGATGACGGCGCTGCGCGATGCGCGACTCGAGCCGCACCAACTCGATCTTGAAGTTGCCGAGACGACCCTTCTCGACGACGGGGACGGGGTGGTGCGAACACTGAACGCGTTGAAACGACACGGCGTGAAAACTTCGATCGACGACTTCGGAACCGGTTTCTCGTCGCTGGTCAACTTGCGCGGTTTTCAAGCCGATTACCTGAAACTCGACGGAGGCTTTATCCGCGACATCGGAAGCCAAGGTGCCGACGACCCGATTGTTCGCTCGGTGATTCAACTCGCCCACTCGCTGAACATGTCGGTCGTGGCCGAGTGGGTGTCGAGCCAGAACCAGGCGCAACGACTTCGCTTGTTGGGCTGCGACTTTGTGCAGGGCAACTTCGTCGCCGAACCAGTCGTCGCCGAAAAGTTCGTCGACGATGTCGAAAAACTGAGCAGGGCCTCGACCAGCCGCTAAACAGCCGAGTCGACGCGATAGATCACGACTCGGACTCCGGCTCGGGTGCGGGGCCCAAGCCGCCGAAAAACGCCAGCACGGGTGCCGAACCCTCGCCCAACCTGAGAATCGAGTTTCCGGCGACGCTGTCGCTGTAGACATCCAACGAGAATCGACTGATGTCGCCCTTGGCGGCGGGTCGCATCTTCTTGGCGAACTCGGTCAAGTCGAGGTTGTCGTCGGTGATGATCGCCCCGGTGACGCCGCTAAACGCGCCGGAAACCGTGAACGGATTCGAAAGCACCCTGTCCATCGCGGTCGACAGCATCGCGGCGATGAACTTTCGCTGGCGCTTGCCCCGGCCGATGTCTGATGTGCCGTCGAGTTTCCAGTCGTTGTCGACCCGCGTCTCGAAAAAACGACTGCGGGCGAAGGCCAACGCCCGCACGCCGTCGAGATTGTGGCAACCCGGCGGGATGTAAAGACCCGATTTCTTGTCGCGGGAGGGATATTGCACGCAGATCTGAACTCCGCCGATCGCGTCGACCAACCCCTTGAAACCCTGGAAGTCGACCTCTAGATAATGGTGCACCGGGATGTTGAAATGATTTTGCACGGTGCGCACCAGAACGTCGGAGCCCTCTTGATAGGCGGTGTTGATTCGCGCCGATTTCTCGCCATCGCCGATTCTCACCCAAAGATCGCGCGGAAACGAGAGCAACGCCCCGGCGCCCGTGGCGAAGTCGTAATGAAAAATCATCAACGTGTCGCTGCGACGACCGGACACGTCGCCATCGCCGCCGATTGTTTTGAAATCGGGATCGTTCGGGTCGACCCCCTCGCGCGAATCGGAGCCGACCAACAGATAGTTCTCGAAGCCGGCGCTGGGTGCCGACAGCGCCGCGGTCGCCTCGAGGTCGCGACGAACCGAGGACAGTTGCACATTGGTCGCCGAGACCAGTTGTCTCGCCCCGCCGATGCAGAACACGGCGAAAATCGTCGCGCCGAGAAGCAGCGCTGTTCTGTTCTTGGGTGTTTTATTGGGTGAAAAGACCCGACCGTCGCGCGCCATGCACTGACAAATTTACTCGCCGACCGCGTCGCGAAGGTGCACTACATCTCCCGTTTCAATAGTCAGCAGTCGCTCGTCTGTCTGCACGATCAACCGACCGTCTTGATTGACCGCGATCGCCCGACCGACGACGACTCGGCTGTCGGTGAGTTCAACTCGAACGAGTCTGTGCAGGGTCGCCAGGTCGGCGAGATAAAGTTCATGCAGATTCTCGTCTGAGGTTTTTTCGAGCTCGCTTGTCTGTCGCAGAAGCTCGGCGAGAAACGTCAGCGGGGACAACGACGGGTCGCGAGATACATCTGCGAGTTTTGCCGCCGTCTCGGGCGCCCAACCGATGTTTACACCAATTCCGACCACGACGAAACTCTGCGTCTGGTCGGCGACGCTGAGCATGCCACCAAATTTCGTGCCGGCGAGCAACAGGTCGTTCGGCCACTTCAACTTCACCGGCTGCATCGCGAGACTATCTGTATCGAGAAATTTTCGACACGCCCGCACCGCGCCGACAGCGACTCGACGTTGACACTGGGCGACGTCAACATGCGAATCGCGAAACAGCAGAGACAACAAGAGATTCGCGCCGGCTTTGGCTTGCCAGGTTCGATCCAAACGGCCCCGACCGGCAGTTTGAAAGTCGGCCAACAACGCGCTGTGATGAGGTGCCCCACTCTCGGCCTGCGCGAAGAGATCGCTGTTCGTGCTGCCGGTTTCGACGACCCGTCGCACCTGCCAGTCGCCGGGCATTGATGTTTGCCAGTTGTTATCGATGCTCGCCATCGGCGAGAATGGTACCCCGTGCTCAAGAAAATTCTGATCGCCAATCGCGGCGAAATCGCGGTGAGAGTCATTCGCACCGCACGCGAAATGGGCATCGCCACGGTCGCCGTCTACAGCGAACTCGATCGCAACGCCCTGCATGTGCGGCTGGCCGACGAGGCGTATGCACTCGGGGGTCAAACCGCCGCCGAGAGTTACCTGAACACCGCTGCGATCATCGCCGCGATCAATCGCAGCGGTGCCGACGGGGTGCACCCCGGCTACGGGTTTTTCAGCGAAAATGCCGAATTCGCCACAGAGATCACCGGCATCGGCGTGGCTTTCATCGGGCCGCCTCCCGCGGCGATCGTCGAAATGGGCGACAAAGTTTCTTCGCGCAAAGCCGCGTTGCGCGGCGGCGCACCGATCGTGCCCGGGACAACCGAGTTTCTGACGAGCGCCGCGGAGATAAAAAAATTCGCCAAGACGAACGGGTACCCGATCGCGATCAAGGCCGCATTCGGCGGCGGTGGCAGGGGCATGAAAGTGGTGCACGACGAAAAGAGCGTGCAAGAGTCGATTGAGTCGGCGCGGCGAGAATCGAAGGCCTTTTTCGGCAGGGATGAAATATACGTCGAAAAATATCTCTCGTGGCCACGACATATCGAGATTCAACTCGTCGGCGACACCCACGGAAACGTCGTCTGGATCTCGTCGCGCGACTGTTCGATCCAGCGTCGCCACCAAAAACTGATCGAAGAAGCCCCGGCGCCGGCCTTGCCCGCCGGCATCGAGGACGCGATGGGCGAAGCGGCGGTAAAGGCGGCACAAGCCGTCGGATATTTCAACGCCGGCACGGTCGAGTTCATCTATCAGGACGGCGAATTCTTTTTCCTTGAGATGAACACCCGATTGCAAGTTGAGCACCCAGTTTCTGAGTTGATCACCGGCATCGACCTCGTCGAGTGGCAAATCAGGGTCGCCTCGGGCGAAAAGTTGCCGATGAGCCAAAAACAAGTTCTCGCCGCGCGTCGTGGGCACGCGATCGAGGTGCGAATAAACGCCGAGAACCCGACCGCCGGAAAGTTTCTCCCATCCCCCGGCAAGATCACCAAACTCACCACACCCGACGGCTTCGGCGTGCGATTCGACGGCGGTTATGAATCGGGCGACACGGTGAGCCAGTTCTATGACAACCTGGTCGGCAAATTGATCGTCTGGGGCAAAGATCGTGCGAGCGCGATCGCCCGCACGATTCGCGCGCTCGAAGAGACGAGGGTCGAGGGCCTGCACACGACGATTCCGGCCGACCTCGCGATCTTGCGCCACCCCGACTTTGCGGCGATGAAACACTCGACCAAATGGGTCGAGCAAACATTGGATTTGTCGCAGTTGGTGTCGACCACGGGCGAGACATCGGCAAACGCCGAGGGTCTGGTCGAAAAGAGCACGGTCGTCGAGGTGAACGGCAAACGATTCGACGTCAAAGTTTGGGTTCCGCCCAATGGCGGGGTCGCCCCTACTGCGCAACGCACCCGCACGGGCTCGCGCGGCGCATCCCACTCCTCGGCCGCGGCGAGCGGCACCATCACCGCGCCGATGCAAGGCACCGTGATCAAGATTCTCGTCGCGCAAGACCAGATCGTTGCGGCGGGCGACGCGATTCTCGTGCTCGAGGCGATGAAAATGGAAAATCAGATTCACGCCGACAAACCGGGCAAGGTCGTCAAGATCAATTGCAAGGCAGGCGATTCTGTCGGCGCGGGCGACGTGCTGGTGGTCATTGAATAACCTCGCGCCACGAAGTCGTCGCCTGAATTACAGTTGATCGACAGCGAAAAGATCTCAAAGCGAGCCATGTGACCGAAAAGCCAACCAGCGAGCCAAACGCGTCGGACAACCCGTCTGGCTCTGACCGCAACAGTGGCCTGGCCGTCGAGCGCGGGCGCCGTTTAGATGCGGTGAACCAACTCAAGCAAGCCGGTGCGAATCCTTATCCGTATCGTTTCGATCGCACCCACACGCTGGGTCAACTGCGCGAGATGTTCTCTTCGCTCGAGGCCGGCTCAGAAACCGACACGATCGCCACGGTCGCTGGCCGAGTGATGCTCAAGCGTGACCAGGGCAAACTCATTTTTTTGACGATCAAAGACCGTGACTCCGAACTGCAATTGTTCGTCTCGAAAGCCGTGGTCGGCGACCCACACTTCGACGAGATCAACAATCTGGATCTCGGCGACTGGGTCGGCGCCCGTGGCGCGGTGATGACCACGCGCAAAGGGGAACTCTCGATCAAGACGACTTCTGTCGAATTGTTGTCGAAGGCGCTACGCCCGCTGCCCGACAAGTTTCACGGGTTGACCGACATCGACACGCGCTATCGCCAGAGATACGCCGACCTGATCGTCAACGACGAAGCCCGAAGAGTCTTCGAGGTTCGCCACGCGACGATCGCCAGTTTCCGCCAGACTTTGCGCGAACGCGACTACATCGAAGTCGAGACGCCGGTGCTTCACATCGAAGCCGGGGGTGCTCACGCCAAACCATTCGTCACCCATCACAACACCCTCGATATGCAGTTGTTTTTGCGCATCGCCCTTGAATTGCATCTCAAGCGTCTGATCGTCGGTGGCATGGAAAGAGTGTTCGAAATCGGGCGCGTTTTTCGGAACGAAGGCGTCTCGACGCGACATAATCCCGAGTTCACGATGATGGAGTCTTATCAGGCGTTCGCCGACCACACCGACGTGATGGATCTAACCGAGGTGCTGATTCGCAACGCGGCACGCGACGCGTTGGGCACGACTATCGTGACGATTCGCGGCAAGCGATGCGACCTCGCTGCGCCGTGGCGACGAGTGCGAATGATCGACGTCGCGGGCGGGGCAATCGGCGAAAAACTGCATCCATCGCAGACGGTCGACGAACTCAGAAAAATCGCCGCCAAACACGGCATCAACACCGAGGCGCGCTGGGGCTCAGGGCGAATCATCGAAGAGATTTTCGCCAAAAAAGCCGAGCCTTCATTGATCGAACCGACATTCGTCACCGGTCACCCGGTGGAGATCTCGCCGTTGGCCAGGGTCGACCGCAACGACCCGTTTCTCACCGAGCGATTCGAACTGTTCGTCGACACGCACGAACTCGCCAACGGCTTCAGCGAATTGAACGACCCGATCGAGCAGCGCGAGCGCTTCAACCAAGAGGCGAAAGCCAAGGCCGCGGGCAACTTCGAGGCGGGCACGATCGACGAAGATTACCTGCGTGCCCTCGAATATGGTCTTCCGCCAACCGGGGGTCTGGGCGTCGGCATCGACAGATTGGTGATGTTGCTCAGCGAAGCCGCCAGCATCAAAGACGTGATCCTGTTCCCCACCCTGCGCCCCGAGGTTTTCGAGTCATGACACAGGGTCGACGAGCATGGGGTGTCGGTGTAGCCACCGTCGACACCAAAGACGCGGTGCTCGATGTGTTTTTTCGCAAACTCGGTTGGGGTGAAGCGACACCCGAAGAGTTTCTGTCTTCGTTGCCCGAAATGCACACCGACCCGCGGCGCGGTGTCGGCATGATGCCGGTGAATGTTTCGATCGACACGAGCGTCGCCCCGAAAGACGCGGTCGACGCATACCTGCGACTGCACCTGCTCTCGCATCGTCTCGCGCTGCCGAACTCGATGAACCTCGATTCGATTTTTGCTCTGTTGACGAACACGGTCTGGACATCGCTCGGGCCAGTGTCGATAGATGTGATCGACGAGGTGGCGTTCAACGCGCGTCGTCGTGGTGAGCATCTGACGATTCACGGCGTCGACAAATTTCCGCGGATGACCGACTATGTGATGCCGAGCGGCGTGCGTATCGCCGACGCGTCGCGGGTTCGCCTCGGTGCGCACCTTGCCGCGGGCACGACCGTGATGCACGAGGGCTTCTGCAATTTCAACGCCGGAACGCTCGGAACCTCGATGGTCGAGGGCCGAATCTCGGCGGGAGTGATCGTCGATGACGGTTCAGACATCGGCGGCGGGGCGTCGATCATGGGCACGCTTTCGGGCGGCGGCAAGGAAGTGATTCGGGTCGGCAAGCGCTGCCTGCTCGGCGCCAACAGCGGGCTCGGCATCAGCCTCGGCGACGACTGCATCATCGAGGCGGGTCTTTATGTGACGGCGGGAACATTGGTCAAACTCCCCGACTCCAATGTCGTCAAGGCCCGCGAACTTTCGGGGGCGCACAACCTGTTGTTCCGTCGCAACAGCCAGACCGGCGCCGTCGAGATCTCGCAGCGCTCGGGCTCGTGGGGCGGCCTCAACCAGGCCCTGCACAAGAACTAGAAACATTTTGATGTCGGGCATCAAACAGCGAATCAAGCGTTTAGCAACCGGTTCGTTCGACAAACAGGTCGCTGATTTGGTCGCAGCAATAATTGATTCGGGGAAGATCGCACTTCTTGATGTGGGTGCAGCCAACGGCACATACGGCCGTTGGTCTGCTTTCTCGCATCACATCGACCATTTCGCCGTCGAGCCTGATGCTCGGTCGAGCCAAGGTTTGGCGAGATCTGCAACTGATTCGACCTTTAATTCACAGACTTTGATCACCAAAGCACTTTGGAAATCGACGGGCACGATCAAACTCAACCTTTGTCGCAAACCGATGGCCTCATCGATCTACGAACCGAATCGAGAGTTCTTTGACTTGTTCCCCGATGCTGAGCGAAACGATGTGCTCAATCAGGTTGAGTTGCCGAGTGACACCGTCGACAATATCGCCCGCGAATTGGGCGCGCGTTTCGACGTAATCAAACTCGATGTACAAGGTGCCGAACTCGATGTGCTTGAAGGAGCGACAAAGTCGCTTGGCGATGCTCTGGCCATCGATATCGAAGTTGAATTCACCGAACTTTACAAAGGGCAGCCGTTGTTCGATGACATCTTCAGGTTCTTGCGGTCGCATGAAATCGAATTCGTCGATTTCACCTATATATATCGTTGGTCACCTGACTCGTACAACGGCATCGGTCAGGCGACCTTCGCCGATGCACTGTTCATGCCGACCCCGGAACGAATTGGCGATTCTGCAAATGTAATTCGCATAAAAAAATATGCGCTTGTTTGTGCCATCTTCGAGCGCGGCGACATGCTTCTGCGACTCAGCAAGTCATGTTCAAAAAATTCACCTAATGACTTGGCGCAAAAAATCAAGACTCTGGGTGATTTGTTGACGCAAAGAAACTCGACTACCCAACGCCGACTCAACTTTGCCGCCAAGGTAATCCGACTGTTTCATCCGCGCTTTCGGGCGCACATTCTTCACTAGAGTCGATCGCTGTGAAGTTTGAGGAGTTGAAGAGTCTGGTGCGGGCGCGGCGCACCGACATGATGGTCGACAAAGACCGAATGCCCGCAGATGGCACGGTCGAAAAACTTTGCGAACTGGCGATGTGGGCGCCGAACCACAAACTCACATTCCCCTGGAAGTTCGCCGCCGTCACGGGCGACGCCCGCGCGCGGCTCAGCAATTGCGTGGCCGATGCGATGGCTCGCCAGGGCGACCCGCCGCACAAGGTAGAAAAAGCGCGCACCAAATATCAGCGCGCACCGGTGATCTTGATCGTCGGCAGCGAACCCGGTGACACCCAATTGCGCACCGGAGAAAACCGCGACGCCGTGGCGGCGGGAATTCAAAACATTCTGCTCGGCGCGACAAGTCTCGGATTGGCGAGTTTCTGGTCGAGTTGCCCGACCGGGGTCAACGACGATGTGGCCAGGTTCTCGGGTTTCAACCCCGGCACCCACATCACGGCGATGATCTACCTCGGCCACCCCCAACGAAGCGCGCCCGAAATCAAGCGCCCCCCGGTGGCAATCAACTACATCGCCGAATAGATCTGGGCGAACGAGCGAAAACTAGAAAGCCAACAGCAGCGCAAAATCAGCCCGGCTGATAGACACCGAACTCTTGGCGCAACACATCGCTTACTTCGCCCAAAGTCGCCCCGACTCGCAACGCATCTTTCATCGGATACAACAAATTGTCGCCGGCTTTCGCGGCAGCAAGCAATTTTTCGAGGTGCGCAGAGACATCGTTTTGGTTTCGCGACGCGCGAAACTTCTTGACCCGAGCAACCTGGCTGCGCTCGACTTCTGGGTCGATCTCTTTCGGCACGAACTTTTGATCCGAGTCGGCGACGAACTTGTTCACGCCCACCACGACGCGCGAACCGTCGTCGACCGACTTGGTGTACGCGTATGCCGACTCCTCTATCTCGCCGACTTGAAAGCCTGATTCGATCGCCTGCACGGCGCCGCCCATTTGCTCGATGCGGTCGATGTATTCCCACGCCAAACGCTCGACTTCATTGGTCAGCGACTCGACAAAATACGAACCCGCCAACGGATCTGGCGTGTCTGTGACACCGCTTTCGTAGCCGATTATTTGTTGCGTGCGCAACGCGATGCGCGCCGCATCTTCGGTCGGCAGGCTGAGCGCCTCGTCGAATCCGTTCGTGTGCAAACTTTGCGTGCCACCCAAGACCGCCGCCATGCTCTGCACCGCCACGCGCACGATGTTGTTCTGGGGTTGCTGCGCGGTCAAAGTCGAGCCACCCGTCTGGGTATGAAATCGCATCAGCGCGCTCGCGGGATTCTTGGCGCCGAATCTCTCGGTCATTATCTCGTGCCACATGCGGCGACTGGCGCGAAACTTGGCGACCTCTTCAAAGAAATTGTTGTGTCCGTTCCAGAAAAAACTCAGACGGGGCGCAAAGTCGTCGACGCTCAGACCCGAGTCGACCGCGGCCTGCACATAGGCGATCGCGTTCGAAAGAGTGAACGCGAGTTCCTGAACGGCGGTCGCGCCCGCCTCGCGAATGTGATAACCAGAGATCGAAATCGTGTTCCACTTCGGGATGTGTTTTGCGCAGTAGGCGAAGATATCCGTGATGATGCGCATCGACGGGCGCGGCGGGTAGATGTAGGTTCCTCGGGCGATGTACTCCTTCAGCAGATCGTTTTGGATCGTGCCCGAAATGTCTTCGGCCGCGACGCCGCGCTCTTCTGCCACCAATTCATAGAGCAGGAGCAATATCGCCGCCGTCGAGTTGATCGTCATCGAGGTCGTTACCTTGTCGAGCGGAAGATCGGCCAGCAATATGCGCATGTCTTCGATCGAGTCGATCGCCACGCCGACCTTGCCGACCTCGCCCGCCGCCCGCTCGTGATCGCTGTCGTAACCCATCTGGGTGGGCAGATCGAACGCGCACGAAAGACCGGTCTGCCCGGCGTTCAACAAAAACTTGAAACGCTGGTTGGTGTCGGCGGCCGTGCCGAAACCCGCGTATTGCCGCATCGTCCACAGTCGGTCACGGTGCATCATCGGGTAGATGCCCCGCGTGTATGGCGCGGTTCCTGGTTGACCGAGACGCGAGTTCGCGTCGAAACTCGCCAATGATTCTTCGGTGTAGAGCGGCTGAATCTGGATGCCCGAATCGGTCTTTTTTTCGGAAGCGGGTTGATTGCTCTTGCTCATAATCGCCAAGGCAAGGCTACGAGTTCGGGTGCCTCGCAGCGAGCACGGCGATTTCGACGAGCCACTCGGGTTTGGCCAACGCCGGCACGGTGACGAGCGTGCTCGCCGCCAAATGACCGTTCAACGCCTTGTCTCGACCCGCCATCACGATCTTGAGTCGTTCGCCCAGGTCGACAGAATTCACGACGTAGGTCGTCACCGAGACGATCGAGTCAACGGTCATGTTCCCCTCGGCCAAAATCGCCGCGATGTTTTGCCAGACGACCCGAACCTGTTCACCCAAATCTTTTGGCACCGACCCGTCAAGATTCGTCGGCACGACACCCGAGGTGGCGATCAACTCGTGGCCCGCGGGCACATGTATCGCGTGCGCATAAGCCGCGGCTGGAGCGGCCATTTGTGTGGGCGATAGTGCGCGCGGCTCGGTCAAGACCTTTCACGATAAGCCATAATTGCATGATGAGCAAGAGCGCGATCGGACAGAAAAACCTCGCCGACATCGCCGTTCTCGAACGAATTCAACAACGGGTTCTGTGGCTCGCGGTGCGGATGATCGATTACGCCAACCGTGAACGCGAAACACCACCCGCACCGGGCGGACGCGACGCCGAATTCAATGTGAAGGTCGGCGGACACATGGCCAGCAGCGCATCGGTGGTCAGCATCATGACCTCGTTGTGGTTCGGTCATTTGAACGGCGACGACAAAGTCGCCGTGAAGCCCCACGCCTCGCCGATTTTTCATGCGATCAAATATCTGACCGGCGAACTCGACAAGTCGTACCTGAAAAAACTTCGCACGCTCGGCGGACTGCAGAGTTACCCGAGTCGCACAAAGGATCCGGATGTCGCCGATTTTTCGACGGGCTCGGTCGGGTTGGGTGCCGTGGCACCGCTGTTTGCGTCGATGACGCGCCGCTATATCGACGCCCACTTCACGCCCCGACCGGCGGCCCGATTCATCGCCCTCGTCGGTGACGCCGAACTCGATGAAGGCAACGTCTGGGAGGCGATCGCCGATCCGTCGTTGCAGGGTTTGGGAAATGTGATGTGGGTGGTGGATGCCAATCGGCAGAGTCTCGATCGCGTCGTGCCCGGAATGAAGATCAAAAAGCTCGCCGGCTTTTTTGCCGATGCGGGCTGGCATGTGATCGAGGCGAAATACGGCCACAAACTTCAGGCCGCTTTCGCCATGCCGGGCGGCGAGTCGTTGCGCCAATACATCGACGACATGTCTAACGAGAGATATCAAAGTTTGTTCGCCTTGCAGGGCCCGGCCTTGCGCGAAAAGTTCTTGCAGGGCGCACCGGGCGAGGTCGCCGCGTTCATCAACGATGTTTCTGACGGCGATCTTGCACCATTGGTGCAAAACCTCGGTGGCCACGACATCGAAAAGTTGCTCGACGCCTATCGTGAGTGCGATCTCGTCACCGACAAGCCGAGCGTCGTGTTCGCCTACACCGTGAAGGGCTGGGGGCTGCCGATTGCTGGCGACCCGCTCAACCATGCGGCGCTGCTTTCTGAAAACCAGATCAACGACCTGCGACAACGCAATGGTTTGACCCTCGAGACCGAGTGGGAACGATTCGAAACGGACAGCGAGGAAGACCGGGTTTGTCGGGCAGTGGGCGGAGACATCAACAACAAGGAAATCGCCGATCGACCGCAATTGAACGTGCCGCATGAGGTGAGTTTGGCGATCGGCAAAAAACCGATTTCGACCCAAGAAGTTTTCGGTCGACTTCTGACCGGCCTTGGTCGCAACCCGGAGATCGCCGAGCGCATTGTGACGATGTCGCCCGATGTCAGCGTCAGCACCAACTTGGGCGGATGGATCAACAAGTTCGGCGTGTTCAGTTCCGACGAGCAACCCAACTATCTGGGCGACGATCGTCTCTTGCGTTGGAACGAGGGTCCGCATGGTCGACACGTCGAACTCGGGCTCAGCGAGATGAATCTTTTTTTGGCGCTGCACGCGTTCGGGCTCGGACACGAACTGCACGGCGAACATTTGCTGCCGATCGGCACGGTTTATGATCCGTTCGTCTGTCGCGGACTCGACGCGCTGATCTACGCCCTCTACAACGGTGCGAGATTTGTCTTGGTCGGCACGCCTTCGGGCGTGACGCTGGCGCCCGAGGGTGGCGCACACCAGAGCACCGTCACCACTTCGCTCGGGCTCGAACTGCCCGGCATGACTTATGCGGAGCCGTGCTTTGCCCGCGCGCTCGACTGGCTGTTGTGCGACGGCCTGAAGCGCCTCGGCACCAAAGACGGCGACAGCATGTATCTGCGCCTGTCGACGCGACCGATTGATCAGACGATTTTCGAGCAGATCGTCGTGCAGCGTGGCGCCGAATCCGTGCGTGCCGATGTTCTCGCCGGTGGATATCGATTGTGCGAACCCAACGAACCCCGCGCCGCCGATCTGGTCATCGCCGCGACCGGCAGCGTCGTGCCCGAGGCGGTGGCGGCCGGCAAATTGCTCGTCATCGAGGGCATCAACACGGTGGTTCTCGACATTTGCTCGCCCGATCGCATTTATCGCGGTTGGCGCAACGCCCAACAACTTGCGACTCGCAACGGTGAAGCGACACGCGATGTCGGTCATCTGGGCACATTGTTGGGCGATTCGGAGCGCAAACTACCGCTGTTGACGGTGCAAGACTCGGCGAGCCATTCGCTGGCATGGCTGGGTTCGGTTTTCGGCGCGCGAACGGTGCCCGTCGGGGTCGACGAATTCGGTCAATCGGGCACGATTGCCGAGCTATACGCCACCTTCGACCTGCTTCCCGAACAACTCGTCAACGCGGCGTTGCTCGCCTTGTCGTAGCCTGAAGCCATGGCGATTATCGAGAACGAAACCAAAAAGACAAAAATCATTGATGGCGTCGAACTGACCGCCAAGACGGTTGCCCAGATGGCGCCGCCAAAATTTGCCACCGTCGAAGAAGAACGGCAGCATCGCAAACAAAAACTTGCCGGGGCGATGCGAATCTTCGGTCGCCTCGGTTTCGGCGAGGGCGTGGCGGGGCACATCACGGTGCGCGACCCCGAATTCACGGACCACTTCTGGGTCAATCCGTTCGCCAAGAGTTTCAGATACATGCGCGTCAGCGACTTGATTCTCGTCAACCACGACGGCGAAGTCGTCTACGGGTCGCAACCCGTCAACCGCGCCGCGTTTTGCATCCACGCGGCGATTCACCGGGCCCGACCCGATGTGGTTTCGGCCGCGCATGCGCACTCGCCCTTCGGCAAATCTTGGTCGTCGCTCGGCAGAAAACTCGACCCGATCACGCAAGACTCGTGCTATTTCTACGAGGACCACACGGTGATCACCGAACAAGGCGGTGCGGTGGTGTTCGAAATTTCAGCGGGTCAAGAAATCGCCGCGAAGTTTCCGAAGGGCAAGGCCGCGATTCACCAGAATCATGGTTTGTTCACGGTCAGCGACACGGTCGATGCGGCGGCGTTCTGGTTCATCACCATGGAACGATCATGCCAGGCGCAATTGATGGCCGAAGCCGCCGGCACGCCAAAACTAATTCCGCACGAGATGGCCAGTTACACCCGCGACCTGACCGGGTTTCCCGCCGCGGGCTGGTTGCAGTTTCAACCACTCTGGGAAGAAATCTGTCGAACTGATCCAGACCTTTTCGATTGAGCATCAACAAGACTTCGGGTTCGCTCAGCCGAATAATCCACAACACGCCCCCTGAGGCGCTGTTCGTCGTTTCGGCGGCGGGGCAATATTGCGGCGCGGTGATCGCCGTGCGTCTTTTCGACCACTTGGCGCCGGCCAGCGTGGCTTGGTTGCGCGTGATCGGCGCCGCGGTCGTGTTGATCGCGTTCTCGATGCCGACGCTGCGCCGCTCGGGAGCATGGTCGCGCGAACAAGTTTTTGCAGTGGGTCTGTTCGGCGTCTGTACCGCGTCGATGAACCTGTTCTTCTATTTGGCGATTCAACACCTGGATTTGGGCAAGGGTGTGGCGATCGAATTCATCGGACCAATCACCGTCGCGGCGATTCGCACCCGCACCGGGCGAAACGGCTTCGCCCTGTTGCTGGCCGTGATCGGCGTGCTGATTCTCTCGGGTCTCGAATTGGGCAATGAACCGCTCGGGTTGGTCTATGTTTTCCTCGCCTCGATCATGTGGGCGTTGTACATCGTCGTCGGGTCGAAAGTTGCGCGATACAACCGAGGCGTGTCGGGCTTGGGCATCGGCCTGATGATCGGCGCGGTTTTCATCGCCCCGTTCGGCGCGCCGACCAGCGGGCCCGCGTTCAGCGCACCGTGGATTCTTGCAACTTGTTTCTTGGTCGGTATTTTGTCGAACGCCATCGGCTACGGCATCGATCAATTCACGCTGCGCCGAATTCCGGTGCGAAGATTTTCGGTCTTGCTCGCCCTGCTTCCCGTGACGGCGACAATTTTCGGTTTGCTGTTTCTCGGTCAGGTGCCAAGCGTCATCGACTTGATCGGCATTGGTTTCGTGTTGGTCGGCGTCGTCGTGCAACAGCGCGACACATTGCCGCCTACCGAAGTCGTCGCTTAGCGCCAGGTAGACTGTTCTCGCGGGCGAAGAATTCGAATCTCTATGCCTACACCTCCAATTTTGAAACGCCGCTTCGCACCCATCGTCGTCGCCCTCGCCGTGTTGCTTGGCGTCGTGCCCGGTGCGCAGGTCAAGGCCGACGAGGGTCAGCTTCCGGGGGGCGTCGTCATATATGGTCGGGGTTTTGGACACGGTCGTGGTCTCAGCCAATACGGCGCTTTCGGTTGGGCGACGGTGCACGGTTGGTCGTGGGAGCAAATCCTCGACTTCTACTACGGCGGCGCGACCGGCAACGCCCGCTCGACTCTCGAGGCGCCGAACCAAGAGATGACGGTTTGGCTGAGCGCGATGAACAACAAACAAACCGGTGTCGTTTCAGACTCGGGCACATTGCGCTTGCTCGAAGACCCCGACCAAGATCGTCGCTTCACATCGATGGTCGCCCGAGAAAGTTCGGGTGCGCAACGCGTTTATCAGGTTTGGGGATCGACTCAACGCAAGTGTCTGAACGAAACCGATTCACCCGAGAGCGCCGGCTTCGCGTTTCTCGGCGAGTTCAACGAAACCGCCTCGTTTGTCACCAACGCGAGCACAGACCCGGCGGCGCCCGCCCTCGAGTCGGTCGGCCTTTGCGAGCCTCGCTCCGCTTCGGCGAACCAAGTTCGCTATTACCGCGGCGTGATTCGAGCGCTGAACAACACGCGCAACGAGAATCGCACGATCAACATCGCGCGGCTCGACGACTACCTTCGCGGCGTGGTGCCCCGCGAGTCACCCGCCTCGTGGGGTGACGCCGCCGGCGGTGCGGGCATGCACGCGTTGCGCGCCCAGGCCGTGGCCGCCCGATCATATTCGGTCACCGAAAACCGATACACGGCGCTGGCGAAAACATGCGACACGCAAGACTGCCAGGTCTATGGTGGCGCCGCGTTGCGAACATCGGTCGATGCCGATCCGTCGGTGCTCGAAAGCGCGAACACCGACCGTGCAGTCGCAGAAACATCGGGGGTTGTGATTCGTAACGCGCAAGGTGACGTGGTGCGAACCGAGTTCTCGTCGTCGAACGGTGGTCGGACCGCTGGCGGCGCGTTTCCGGCGATGGTCGACGAAGGTGATTTGGCGGCCAACAGTTCGTTGATGGTCTGGACGCGCGCTTTTTCGGCCGCGCAAATCGTCGAGAAATACCCGAGCATCGGCATTCTGACCTCGGTGACGACCACGAACGACGGTTTGGGTGGCGACTGGGGCGGATACACGGTGGATGTCACGATCACCGGCACCGCCGGTTCGGTAAAAGTTTCTGGTTGGTCGTTTCGCACGACATTTGGTCTGCCCGCACCGTGGTATGGCGCGACCCCGATCTTTGGTGCACCGCTCGAGTCGGGTGTCGTCGGCTCGATGTTGTTCATCGGCGATTCAATCGGTCAGAGCATCGTCAACGAATTCAGTGCCATCGTCTCCCCCGCATATCCGTCGGTGAATTTTCAGGCCATCGCCAACCGCTGCATGGTCGGGCCGACTTGCGTGACGCCAGACAAGGGTCTGCCCGATGCCCTCGGTGTAGTCAATTCATTGAGCGCCGAACAACTGCCGACGATCGCAATAGTTCAATTGGGATACAACGACGACCCGAACACGATGGCCAGCGATGTAGCCCAGGTGATCAACGCGTTGAATGCGCGCAACGTGCAACGCATCATTTTCGTCAACCTCTCCACTCGGCGAGCCTCGCAAAATTACGCCCTTTCAAACGCGGCACTGACGACGGCGGCCCAGACCAACCCGAACGTCTCGGTGCTCGACTGGAACAGCGCCAGCAGCGACCCGAGCGCCTCGCGCTGGTTCAGCGACGAGATACACCTCACGGCCACGGGCCGCGCGGAATTCACATTGTTCCTGCGCCGACAACTCGACGAACTGCGGGCACAAGGTTTGATCACCCCGAACCCCGAGAGCGTGCTGCCGTTGGCGGTGCCGCTCAGCGTGGGCAACAAGGGTGAACCCGTCGCGCAACTGCAAAAGTCGTTGAACGAGGCGCTCGGCTTGAAAAAGAAACAGAAACTCGCCACCGACGGCGCGTTTGGCAATGGCACGGCGGCGGCTGTGGGCAAGATCGAAGAACTGAACAACCTGCCGATCGACGGCGTCGCCGACGCCGCGGTATTGGGCGTGCTCGGCATCGACCCGGCAAGTTTCAAACTCGGTCAGAACTCGCGACACACTTCGGTGGCCACGGCGCAAACGGCGTTGTCGAGGGTGCTCAAGGTCAAGATGAAGGCCGACGGCATTTTCGGCTCGGGCACAAAAAGACAACTCAAACGGTTTCAAAAGAGTGTCGGGCTGAAGCAAACCGGTGTGATCGATCGCATCACCTGGCTTTCGCTGCTCGCGGCCAGCGCAACGGCGCAAAAGTGATTATTTTGCGGCGAAGAGTTTTTGCCACGACTGGTCGCTGACCAGATCGGCGTAGGCCGCACGATACTCGCGCTTCAAGCGGCGGTAATTGACGGCGATATCTTTGGTCACCACGCAAACCTCGCGCAGCAGACGAAAAAATCTGCGCGTATCACGCTCGACAACGAACCCTTCGGGCAATCTGTCGTGCCGATAGAGAATTCGGTTGTAGCGCGTCGCCAACCCGACCGCCCGTGAATCGATCGGCGCGGTTTTCAAGACATCGCGACGCAAAAACTTGGGCAAGATATAGCCGCCGACCAGCGGCACGGCGAGCGCAAAACCAATCAGACGAATCGGCTTTGCCCGAGGCTTGCTGATCTGAACCGCCGCCAGGTCGGGGGTCAGCGGGGCAGGTTTCTCTTCGGCGACTTTGCGCAAATCATCGTGCAACGCCGAATGGTCGGTGGTCAACAGTGCCGACGGCCCCTGCAGATAGGCGCGCACGCCGCGAATCATGTATTCGACGCTGGCGTATCGCATCGAGAACAGGTTCCTGAAACTCAGGGCGACGAATCGGCGCGCCAGATGCCACCAATGGTGGCGATCGAAAACGAGCGTGTCGATGATCGCAAAATTTCGTTTCTCGTAGAACAACGACGAGGGGTTGTTCTTCAGACCGAAGTCGGCGTGCCACACGATCACACCATTCAGCGTGACGCTGTGTCGACCCGTGTGCAGCAGGCCGTAACTGACATCGTCGCCGCGCACGAAGATCGGCAACGGGTTGTCGCGGGTGATGCCGACCGGAAAAGCCGTGTACCACCAGGCCGTATAGGCGAACCTTTTCTCGCGGGCGTCGCGCAATGCCAGGCGCCTGTCGCGCAGGTCGTCTTCGCGCCCGATCGCGCGCAACGGATAAAGCGAGCGCCAGCGGTATTTCGAACCCGCTTCGAACTGCATCCACGCCCGCTCTTCGCTGAGCATCGCCCCGTGCACGCAGAGTTTTTCGTCTTTGGCAAAACTGAACAGGGCAAACGTTCGCACCAGCGCATCTGGCTCAAGGGTGATGTCGTCGTCCATCAACAAAATGTGCGTCGCCCAACCTTCGTTTCGCAGGTGAATGATGCCGCGGGCGAAACCGCCAGCCCCGCCAAGATTGGGGTTCTGCACGACCGTCAACGGTGCACTTGGCTCGGTGTCAAAGCTGATGTTGCGCGCGTTGTCGACGACCAGCACGCGCAACCTGCCGTTCAAAGATTCGACCGATTTCTCGAGTTGCAAAACACCGGCCACCGTCGGCTTGACGTAATCCTGGCGATTGAAAGTTGTGATCGACAACGAAAGTCTCACTTCGCGGGCGGGCGAGGTTCGGGTCGACCAAAAACCTCGTTCGACCGTCACATCGGTCTGCTCGGCACTGACGCGCACGAAGTATGCGCCGTGCTTCGCGGCGGCGAACTCGGGTATCTCCACGCTCGTTCTGCCGCTCGGCGAAATGCCAGTCGAAGCCACGACCGTCTCGACGCTGCGCAGACCAAACATGCTCTCGACCACGCCGACCACCTCGATTCGACCCGAACCCGAGGCGACCACCGTGACGGCAAGGTCCTTGATCGTCGTCAAGCGACGCCATCGGCCGGCGGCAAACACCCCGAACGAAGTGTCGAAACTGAGTTCTGCACCTTTGCGCAGCACGGCTTGACCGCCGACAACTTGAACATCGCCGTCAAAGCGCACGTACAACAACGGCTCGGTCGTTTGCGCACGCGGCAGATTCAGGTTCTGCAGGATAAATTCGTTCATTTCATGCCATCGGATCCACCGAAAAACTCGGCAGGGGTTTCTTGGCGGCGATGCACTCGAGCATCTTCTCGGCCGCGGCCAGCGCCTCGTGAATCGTGACATCCATGTCCAAGTAACGGTAGGTGCCGAGCCGCCCGACAAATGTGACCGCCTTGGCGTCGCGGGCTTTGCTCACATAATTGAGCAGTTGCTCTTTTTCTTTGACGAGCCGAATCGGGTAATACGGGGTGTCGGTCTCGCCACATAGTCGCGAATACTCGCGGTAGACGACGGTGCGCTCGTGCGACTCCCACGGTGCAAAATGTTTGTGCTCGGTGATCCGCGTATATGGCACGTCGACGTCGCAATAGTTGACAACCGGGTGCCCCTGGTAGTCGCCGTCTGTCACCTCGGGCGCAAAATCGAGCGTTCGATAGCCGAGCCTGCCATATTCAAAACCGAAGTATGCGTCGATCGGTCCCGTCCAAACGACATGATCGAACTTTTCACGGGTCGCGGTTTGATCATCTTTGGCATCGCGATGCGGCTCGAATCTGGTCGCCAGGCGCACCTCGATCGCCGGATGATCGAGAATCGCCTCGACGATCGGCGTGTATCCGTTTTTGGGTATCGCCTGATACGGATGATTGAAATATGAGTCGTCGTCGTTGAAGCGCACGGGAAGCCTGGCCAAAATGCTCGCGGGCAGTTCTTTTGGATCAACCCCCCACTGCTTTGCCGTGTAACCCGCGAAAAACGCCTCATAAAGTTCTCGCCCGACGAATTTCAAGCCTTGATCTTCGAATGAAACCGGGTTCGTGATGCTCGAATCGGCCTTTTCGGCGATGAACTTTTCGGCCTGTTGCGGATCGAAATCGCGCGAAAAAAACTGGTTGATGGTCGTCAGGTTCACCGGCAACGAATACATCGTGCCGCGCGAAATCGCCTTGACCGTGTGGCGATACGGCATCATCTCGCCGAACCGGTTGATGTACCGCCAGACGTGCTCGTGTTGGGTGTGAAAGATGTGCGGACCATAGGTGTGCACCATCACCCCGGTCTCGTGGCGCGCGGTATGGCAGTTTCCGGCGACATGGTCGCGCGAATCAAAAACAACGACCTGGTGGCCGGCCTCGGCGAGTTCTCGGGCAACTACCGACCCGGAAAAACCGGCACCCACCACCGCAAATCGCACTACCTAAGCATACGACTTCGGGTCGGGTTGGCTATTTTGCGAACCAAGGTGCGCAAGCACCTTCGAGATCGCGAATCTGAATCTTTTCGCGATTGTCGAACGTCACGGCATTTTTCGGGTCGCGCTTCAGATTGAAAGTTCGAAACGACATCTCGGTCGTGTCGATCGTGAGGATTCTGCCGATCAAAGAGTCGCCGAGTTCGAGCAGCAGTTTCAACGCCTCGAGCGCCTGAATCGAACCGACGATGCCGGGCAACACGCCGAGCACGCCAGCCTCGGCGCAACTGGGTGCGAGTTCGGCCGGCGGCGGCACCGGCACCATGTCGCGATATGTCGGGCCGAGCCTCGGATGAAACACGCTGACCATGCCCTCGAACCGAAAAATCGAACCGTGCACGACGGGAATGCCGAGCTTGACGCTCGCGTCGTTGAGCAAATATCGACTCGGAAAATTGTCGGCGCCATCGACGATCACGTCGTAACCCGAAATAATTTCGACGACATTTTCGGCGCTCAGTCGGGTGTCGTACGTAACGACATTTACATCGGGATTCAACATCGTCAGAGTCTTCTTCGCCGAGTCGACCTTGCGATCGCCCACCCGGTCGAGATTGTGCAAGATTTGTCGCTGCAGATTCGACGCATCGACCACGTCCATGTCGACGATGCCGAGCGTGCCCACACCGGCCGCCGCCAGATACATCGCCGCGGGCGAACCCAGGCCACCCGCACCCAACAGCAATACTTTGCTCGCCAAGAGCTTCGCCTGGCCCTCGATGCCGACCTCGGGCAACAGCACATGCCGCTGGTAGCGATTTCGCTGCTCGGGTGAAAGTTTTGCGGGGGTCGACCACGGGCGACCCTCGTCCTTCCATTTTCCGAAACCACCCGCCATGCTCAAGACCCGCGTGTAACCCAGTTCTTGCATCGTTTTGGCGGCAAACGCGCTGCGCACGCCACCCGCACAATAGACGATTACCACTGAACTCTTGTCGACGATCTTCGACTCGACCTGGGCCTCAAGATGACCCCGGGGAATATGCACGACTTCGGGCAACGCCCCCTGCTCAAACTCGTCGGGCTCGCGCACATCGAGCACAACCACCGCATGCGAGGCGATCTTGTCGGCGGCCGTCTGCGTGTCGATCTCTGTGATCTTGGCCTTTGCGTCTGCGAGCAACTCGCGAAAACTGGACATAGCAATACCCTACCGACTTTGTCAAGTTTTCGACGCTGGTTGTCTCAATTTGCGCCGCATCCGAATTCGGCGCACACAACTCTGCATGGCTACGAACCTCTGCGATTTCACGAACTCCGAAATATTCGTCACCGAGTGGGTCGACCCGGTCACCAGCAGTTCTGGTTTCGATGCCTGCGGCGAATATGTCGAAACTTATTGGTTGGGCGTGATCGGCCCCAGCGCCACATGGGTCGTCAGGTTTCTGGCGCGCGAACTAGAAGTCTTTCCGAACGGTTACTGCATCGATCTCAACGACACGGCTGCGGCGTTGGGTCTGTCGTTTCGACATGGTTCGGGTTCGCTCGAACGAGCGATACAACGATGCGCGACCTTTGGTCTCGTCGGCCAGACGCCGCAATCTCTGGCGATACGCCGTCGAATACCGCCTCTGACCAAGCGCCAGTTGTTGCGCCTGCCCGCCGTGCTGCAACTGCGCCACGGCGAACTGTTCGCCCGAAGCTGATCGGCTGTCCGCACAGATATTGCCGACGCGAGCGGTGTAAAACTATTCTCCGGCGACCGTGCGGCGAATCTCGACGATTTTTTCGGTGTCGTGATTTGCGTCGTCACCTTTTTCGGCCAAGGCGACGCTTCGGTCTTTGGCCGCTTCGCGCTCGGCGAGCGTCGTATCGACGCGTTTGATCGCCGCTTCGGTGCCGTGCTCGTGAATGAACGTGGCCCATTCGACGAGAGCGTCGACCATCTCGCTTTCGGGAACGACGGCGACATTGCGACCTTTGACGAACAAATGACCGCGCTTGTGGCCCGCGGCGATGCCCAGGTCGGCCTCGCGGGCCTCGCCCGGCCCGTTGACGACACAGCCCATTACGGCGATCTGCAGCGGCAGTTTCTTGTCGGCGAACGCCGATTGGGCTTCCTGGGCTATTGCAATCACGTCGACCTCGGCCCGACCACAACTGGGACAAGCGATAAGGTCGACATTTTTTCGCTCGCGCAAACCCAACGATTCGAGCAATTGACGACCCGCGCGCGCTTCTTCGACCGGATCGGCGGTCAGGCTGTAGCGAATCGTGTCACCGATCCCCTCAAGCAGCAGTGTCGAGATGCCGGCCGTGGCCTTTATCAACCCGCCCGGCAACGGCCCCGCCTCGGTCACCCCGAGATGCAGCGGAAAGTCGGTGACCCGACTGAGCATTCGATAGGCATCGACCATCAACGGCACGTTCGAGGCTTTGACCGAAATCTTGACCAGATCGAAATCGACCTCTTCGAAAAATCTGAGTTCTTGCTGGGCCGACTCGACCATCGCCGCGGCGGTCAACCCGCCGTGCTTGTCGTAAAGCGCGGGGTCCAACGAACCCCCGTTGACACCGATGCGAATCGGCACACCGCGGTCGCGCGCCTCGGTGGCGACGGCCTTGATGTGTTCGGGTTTGCGGATATTGCCGGGGTTCAGTCGCAGACCGTGCACCCCCGCCTCGAGCGCGGCCAAGGCCATGCGATATTGGTGGTGAATGTCGGCGATGATCGGCACGGGCGAACGGGGCACGATCTTGGCCAAACCCTCGGCCGCGGCGATGTCGTTGCATGTGCAGCGCACGATATCGCAACCCGCGGCGGCCAGCGCGTAGATCTGTTGCAGCGTCGCGTCGACATCGGCCGTCTTGGTGATCGTCATCGATTGCACGCTGATCGGTGCGTCGCCACCCACCGCAACTTTGCCGACGCTGATTTGTCGGGTTTTCTTGCGTGAATATTTTCGCGGCTCGAAATTCGCCATCGCCCTCAAATCTTAATGAGGCGTCAGCCGAGCGGGCTCGTGATATCGAGATAGAGACCGGCGAACATCAGCGTCACCAGCAAAACCACGACTGTCGTCGCCACCGGAATCATCTTGCCGACGTCGGCTCGATAGACCTTGCCGCGGCGGGATCGAAGCCGCTCGTATGTGGCGATCGCCACGTGACCGCCATCGAACGGCAACAACGGCAGCATATTGAACACGCCGACAAACACGTTGACGCTCGCCAACAGCATCAACACACCTTTCAGGCCCTCGCTGCGACCGATCCGCCCGCCGAACTGACTCGCACCGACGACGGTCGTCGGTCGGGTCATCATGTCGGGTTGTTCGGCGATCACGTTTGAGAAAATATTTTTCGGGTTGAGCACGACGAACAGACCCGCGACCGAGTCACGCGCCGTTTGGCCCACGTCGAGAACGCCAAAACGCACCGCATCGATCGGATCTTGCCGAACATAGCCGTAACTGTCGGAAGCCACGCCCAAAAATGCGGCGGCGGCGTTGGCCGGGTTCGCCCCGAGAACAACCTGCTCGGTGTAGACGATTCCGTCACGAATGTATTTCAATTCGACCGATTCACCGGGTTTGTGGGCGGTGATCGCCTCGATCAGCCCGAGACGATGATCGATCTGTGTCGCATCGACCGACAAGATCTGGTCGCCATCGCGCAAACCGAGCTTTTCGGCGGGCGAATTCGCGACGGGTTCACCGAACACGAGCAGTTTGCCCGTGTCGCCGAATCGACCAGCCGACGCATAAACCCCGACGAACAGCAGCAACGCGATCAGCGCGTGCATCAAACTGCCCGCGGTGATGACCAGCATTCTTTTCGGATACGACTGCTGCCTGTAGGTGCGCGGCTCGTCTTGCGGGTCGCAGTGATCGAGATTGTTCATGCCCACGATTCGCACGAACGCACCGATCGGCAGGGCGCGCAAACCACACTCGACCTCGCCCCGCTGAAAACTGAAAATTCGCGGACCCATGCCCATGTAGAACTGGGTCACTTTCATGCCGCTGCGTTTCGCCGTGTAGAAGTGCCCGAACTCGTGCAGGAAAACCGAGACGATCAAACCCGCCACGAACGCCAGCGACCACGGGTTGCTGACGCCCAACCAAGTGAGCAGGCCGAGCACGACCAGGCCGGTGACCGCCGTGAACCTCGAATTGTTTTTTCGACTTTGCTCGTCGGTCGCCCCACCGGCGGCGATTTCGTCGCGAAACTTGTTGTAGAAAGAACTCATTGCCGACTCGCCATTTCAGTTTTGCGTCTCTTTCTTCGCCCAATCGCGCGCCAACCGATCGGCTTGCAAAATATCTTCGACGCTTTCGGGTATTAGACCATCATGGTGTTGCATGGTTGCCTCAATGATGCGCGGAATCTCGACCCATTTCACACCTCCAGTCAAAAATGTCTCAACGGCGATTTCGTTGGCGGCGCTCAACCACGCGGGCGCGGTGCCGCCGATTCGCCCCGCCTCATAGGCAAGTTGCAGGCAGCGAAATGTGTCACGGTCGGGTTTCTCGAAATCGAGCCGCGAAAGTTCGGACCAGTCGATCGCTCCGAAACTATTCGCCGACCTGCTCGGATACTCGAGCGCATAGGCGATCGGCAGCCTCATGTCGGGCATCGACAACTGGGCGATTATCGCCCCGTCGCGAAACTCGACCATCGAATGCACGATCGACTGCGGATGCACGACCACATCGATCGCGTCGTAACCGACGCCGAACAACTCGTGGGCCTCGATGACCTCGAGACCTTTGTTCATCAGCGTCGACGAATCAACGGTGATTTTCGGCCCCATCGACCAGGTCGGGTGCTGCAACGCCTCGGTCACAGTCACGCTTTGCAGCGAATCTCTCGACCTGCCCCTGAACGGCCCGCCACTGGCGGTCAGCAAGAGTTTGGCCACATCACGATCGACATTTTGCGAACTGCGCAGGCTCTGGTGAATCGCGCAATGTTCGCTGTCTACGGGGATGATTTCAGCCCCCGCAATTCGTCTCAGCGGCGCGACCACGGGCCCGGCCGCGATCAGGCTCTCTTTGTTGGCCAGCGCAAGCCGCTTGCCCGCTCGCAAGGTCGCCATCGTGACTTCGAGGCCGGCGAAACCGACGACTCCGTTGACGACCACATCGGCTACTTCGGCCAACCGCGCCGACTCGCCGACGATTTCAGTGCGCAGTTTCGAACCGGAGATCTCTCGCTCGACTTGTTTTCGCGCCTTCGCATCGGCGATCGCGACGATCGCGGGCTCGAACTCGCGAATCTGCTCGATCAATTCGGTGGCCGAAGAATTCGCGCTCAACGCCACGACGCGGTGATCGCTCGAGTCTCGCGAAACTCGAATTACGTCCAGCGTTTGTCTTCCGATTGAACCGGTCGACCCGGCAATCGCAACTCGCGCCACGGCTCAACTAGCCCAGGGTGTGAGCACCAACGTCACGTAGTAAACAATCGGCAAGGCGAACAAAATGCTGTCGAATCGATCAAGTGCACCACCGTGACCGCGCAGCACCATGCCGAAATCTTTGATGTCCATGTTGCGCTTGAACATCGACTCGGTCAGATCACCGATCGGTCCGAGAATCGAGATCACCAGGGCGATGAGCAGCCATTCGCTGAGTTTCGTCCATGTTCCGCTCTGCAGGCCGGCGACGATCACCGCGACGAACGTGCCGATCGCGCCCCCGACAAAACCTTCCATTGTTTTCGACGGGCTGATCCATGTCCGCAACGGGGTGCGGCCGGTGGCGACACCCACGAAGTATGCGCCCGTGTCATTGGCGACGATACCGATCACCAAGATGAACAGCGTGTCGGTGCCGACGTTTTCAAAGCCCGGCCCTGAATTTGAAAGACGCAAAATCAGCGCAGCATACGAACCGAACAAGCCGATCCAAGTGAGACCCAGGATCGTCAAGGCCAAATTCGGCACCGGACCGCTTTCGACCGAACTCGTGCCGATGAAACTGATCGCCCCGGCGATGAACGCGAAAACAAAAACGAGCGGAAGCGCCGCATCGCCGATCCAATATGCGGCCAACGGCGCGCTTACGCACCCCGCGACACCGACGATCAACGCGGGTTGATAACCCGTGGCCGTGGTCTGCGTGAAAAACTCGATAGCCGCCAAGCCCAAGACGACGACGAGCAACAGCATTACCGCCACAGGGCCAACCAAAACGGCGGCGATGAACACGGCGGCCAGCAACACCCCGACGGCGGTCGCGGTTGGCAGGTCGCGCCCACCAGAATTTTGCAGTCTCGAACCCGAACTTGATCGACCCGCCGCGCGCGACGAACCGCCCCGAGGCCGCGTGCCCGAGTCGCTTCGATCGCCCGTTCGGGTCCGACGAACTTGTTGCGGCCGCGATGAGTCCGCGCCGCCCGACGGTTCTGGAGCCACTTCACCTGTGGCGTCGCGTCGCGACAGACCGCCCGATGAATCGGGTCGGTTTCTTTCGCCAGTCGGATCGGTGCCGATCGAAATTCTCCCCTCGCGCGGCGGGCGCGAGACCGGTTTGGGTGGTGCGCTCGGCTCGATTCGCCTGGTCGAACCGGTCAGGTTGACGCGTGGTCGAACGCTACCCAAGCTCGGGGTTGGCGAGATCGTGTCTTCGGTCGGCTGAACGAACCTCGGCACTTCACCCGTCGGCGGTTCCGTCCAGTGCGGCAACTGATCGGTCTGGTTCTCGGGAAAAGAAATCGCCGGAGCGCTGTCATCATCGTCGGCGAACTTGACCATACCGAACTCGTCACCAAAATCAACCGTCGCCTCATCGTCGGTTCGGCCGGATGAGTTGCCCGCCGCATCGGTTGTGTCGTCGAGATTCTGGTCGTTGGTGTCGTCGCTCATCGTGAGAATTCCCCCCTGAAATTCGCCTTCTTGAGTTTATACCTCAAGTAGTTCTTGCTCTTTGCGGGCAAGCGCCCTGTCGAGCGCATCAACAGTGCCGTGCGTGAGTTGTTCCAATTCTTTTTCGGCCCGGTCGAGATCGTCTTGCGAAATGTCGCCGTCCTTTTTTGCCGTCTCCAAAACTTTTCGTGTATCCCGGCGAATATTGCGCACCGTGACACGCCCCTCCTCGACCATGTTCTTGACGACCTTGACGAATTCTTTGCGACGCTCCTCGGTCAGCGCCGGAAAACTCAACCGAATCACGACCCCGTCGTTGCTCGGTGTCAAACCCAGATCGCTCGCCTGCAGGGCGCGCTCGATCGCCGCGATCGAACCTCGGTCGTGCGGCTTGACGACGAGCATTCGCGCCTCGGGCACCTGAAACGAGGCGAGTTGTTGCAGGGATACCAACGCCCCGTAATACTCGACCTGAATTTTTTCGACCAGCGATGCGCTCGCCCGACCGGTGCGCACGCCCGAAAATTGAGCCTGCACATGGTCGACGGCCTTCGACATTTTCTCCATCGCTTCGAGCAAAGTTTCCTCGATCACTCGACCAGCGTTCCGATCTTCTTACCTTCGAGAATTTTTCGAACGTTTCCTTTTTCGAGCAGGTTGAACACGACTATCGGCAGTTTGTTGTCCATGCAGAATGTGATCGCCGTCGAGTCCATCACTCTGAGACCCTTGCTGATCACGTCGAGATAACTGATCTGGTCGAAGCGGGTCGCGCTCTTGTCTTTTTTCGGATCTGCCGTGTAGACACCGTCGACACCCGAGTGCGTTCCCTTCAAGATCACCTGTGCAGAAATCTCGGCCGCGCGCAAAGCCGCGGCGGTGTCGGTGGTGAAAAACGGGTTGCCGGTGCCGCCTGCCAAAATCACGATTCGGCCCTTCTCGAGATGACGCTCGGCGCGACGACGAATATACGGCTCGGCCACCTTGGGCATTTCGACGGCGGTCATCACGCGCGAATACTGGCCGACTCTTTCGAAAGCATCCTGCAACGCCAACGCGTTCATCACCGTGGCGATCATGCCCATATAGTCGGCCTGAGCCTGATCCATGCCCTGGCCCGCGCCTTGCAAGCCTCGCCAAAAGTTTCCGCCGCCGACAACCACGGCGATGTCGACGTTCAGGTCGCGTCGGGTTTCGTGCAATTCAGTGGCGATCTGATCCAGGACATCCGAGTCAAGACCGAAACCCGAGGACTCGGCCAACGCCTCGCCGGACAATTTCAAAACCACCCGCTTCCAACGAGGAATCGCGGAGGACGCACCAGCCATGCTTCTAGCCTATTTCAACCTGCGCAAATCGAATAATTTTCGCCGATCCGATTATCTGGGCCACCGACTGTTTGTCGTCTTTGGCATAGGGCTGTTCGAGCAGACAAACATCTTTGAAGAACCCGCCGATGCGACCGTCGACGATCTTGGCGATGGCCTGCTCGGGCTTGCCTTCGTTGCGAGTAACGACTTCGAGCGTCGCGCGCTCGGCCGCCACGACCGAATCCGGCACATCTGACTTGACCAAATATTTGGGTCGGGCGAACGCGATATGCACCGCGACGTCGTGGGCCAGATCGTCGCTGCCGCCGTCGATTTCGACCAGAACGCCGTTGATGCCACGACCACCTTGCAGGTGCGAATACGAACCGAGTTTGTTGCCCGCACCCGCTTCGATGCGCACGACATCACCGATTTCGATCTTTTCTTTCAACAATATCCTGAGGTCTTCCAACTGCGTCGACCGTTGCGAAACGGCGGCCTCGCCATTTGCGGCGACAAGCGCAGCCAGCGCCTCTGCCTCGGCTTTGAACCCGTCGCTGCTGGCGACAAAATCTGTCTCGCATTTGAGTTTGACCATCACGCCGATGTTGCCCTTCACCAGCAGGGCGACGACGCCCTGGGTATTGTCGCGATCATCACGTTTGGCGCTCGCCGACAAGCCCTTTTCGCGCAACCACAATTTCGCCGCGTCAAGATCGCCGTTGGCGGCCTCGAGGGCTTTTTTGCAATCCATCATTCCCGCACCAGTGGCCTGGCGCAGCACTTGAACCTCTTTCGCCGAAAACGACATTCCTCTTCCTGCTTGCTTCATTGGTCGTCGGTGGTCGATGCAACCTTGGCGTCACGCTTGGCCATGTCGGCCGCCGCCTGAGCCTTTGCTGCTTCTTGCTGCGCTTCGAAGATCGCCTGTTCTTCGGGAGTGCGAGTGTTGGCTTGCGCCGACGAGGATGCTTGCGCACCCGCCGAGGCCGAACCCGCGACCACGCGCGGCGTAATTTTTTCGGCGATGTAGCGTCCCTCGATGACCGCCTCGGCGATGACGCGTGCCATCAATTCGTTGGCGCGAATCGCATCGTCGTTGCCCGGAATCGGGTAGTCGATGACATCGGGGTTGACGTTCGTGTCGACAACCGCAATCACGGGAATTCCGAGTTTGCGCGCCTCGGTGACGGCGATGTGCTCTTTTTGCGTGTCAAGCACGAACACCGCGTTCGGGCGACGAGACATCGAACTGATGCCCGCCAAGTTGCGCTGAAGTTTCTCCAGTTCGCGAATGATCAGCAGCGCCTCTTTTTTCGGCATGAGGTCGAACTCGCCGGTGTCGCGCAAACGCTCGTACTCCTGCATCTTGCTGACGCGCTTGGAGATCGTGTCGAAGTTGGTGAGCAGACCACCCAACCATCGCTCGTTGACGTACGGCATGCCGCAGTGCTGGGCGAACAACCGCACGGGGTCTTGCGCCTGCTTTTTGGTGCCGACAAAAAGAATCGTGCCGCCGTTGGCCACGAGGTCGCGCACGAACCTGTAGGCCTCTTCGATGCGCACGAGGGTTTGTTCGAGATCAATGATGTAAATGCCGTTGCGCTCGCTGTGAATGAAGCGTTGCATTCGAGGGTCCCAACGGGCGGTGCGGTGGCCGAAATGAACACCGGCCTCGAGCATCTGACGCATGCTGATGATTGCCATGACTTGCTGCCTTTCTGTGGTTTGTTTACACGACCCTCGGCGCCGAAGCGACCACAGGGTGAAGGTCGTGCAATTTTTCTAGTGGGATATGAACTTCAAATAGCCCTTGAACTCTAGCGAGGTAATCAGGCGTTTGGCACCGTTTCAGCACGCATTGGCCAAGGCTGTTCGGCTTGACCGCTCGGATCGGCCGCCGTGAAACGCGTTTTCATCCCGCACCAACACGGTCTTTGCGAAGGTCGCCGAAGTGTCCAGATATCTGTTCGGGTCGACATAGCGAACTTGCGCCCCGTCGACCTCGCGCACGCCAAAATAAAAAGAGTTCGTCGAAACGGCGACCCGCTGCCCTGCCCGCACCCGATCACCGACTCGCACCACGCTCGACTCGATTCGACCATAGGTGATCCGCCGATTGAAGTTTGTCGCGATGACCAGATATTCGACCTGCCCGACCCGGCCGGAAAAACTGACCACGCCATCACTGGCGCTGAACAACGAGGAGCCTTGACGCAGCGAAAACTCGATGCCGCGGTTGCCCGCGCAACGCTCGCAAGCCGGAGCGCGAAACTCGTCGATCACGGTGGCGTTCGCCGTCGAATCGAACGGCTGGTGCAGCACGCATCGACTGGACGAGGTCGATACGGCGAGCATCGCCATGGCGATCAACTGCACGATCACGAATTGCTAGGCGACGTCGGCGGCAGCCAGACGAGAACGCAACTGCAGAACCGCCTTGGTATGGATCTGCGAGACCCGGCTTTCGGTGACGCCCAAGACTTCACCGATCTCGCCCAGCGTCAAATTTTCTTCGTAATACAAAGCCAACACCGTTCTCTCGCGTTCGGGAAGTCGTTTGATTTCGATGCGCATGATCTTGCGCAACTCACTGGCCTCGACCACCGAATCGGGGCTCGGCACGTAAGACGCGCCGCCATGTGTGGATGCGGGCGTGTTGTCGGCCACGACATGGTCGAGCGGGCCAACCGAACTCGAGGCGATCTCTGTCAGCCACTTTTCGAGATCGCCCGCTCCAATCTTGAGTTTCGTCGCCAATTCCTCGTCGGTCGGCGCCCGCTTCAACTCGTGTTCGAGGTCTGAGATCGCGTTCTCGACGGTGCGCGCTCTTGCCCGCACGCTTCGCGGCACCCAATCGAGTGATCGCAGGCTGTCGAGAATCGCCCCCCTGATTCGCGGAATTGCATAGGTCTCGAACTTGAAACCGAGCGCGGGGTCGAATCGATCGATCGCATCCATCAGACCGAACACGCCGGAACTGACGAGATCGCCGATCTCGACTCGCTTGGGCAGGCCGGCGGCGAGTCGACCGGCGACGAACTTGACCAACGAGGCGTAGTGAACGACCAGCCACTCGCGGGCGAATGCATCCTTTTGACCGTGCCATTTCTCCCAGGCTTGATCGACAGTCAGGCGAACGGGAAGCGCGTTCATGCGCGTGGATGCGACGCGAAATATGCGCTCTTTAGTCGCTCTTTGCTGACCTGCGTGTAGCGCTGGGTGGTCGCCACATCTGAGTGGCCGAGCAGTTCTTGCACCGCGCGCAGATCGGCGCCGTTGTCGAGCAAATGCGTGGCAAACGTGTGTCGCAAAGCGTGCGGGTGGGTCGGGGTCAGCGCTCGCTCGTCGATCAATCGACGCACATCGCGCGGGGCCAGCCGCCGCCCGCGCGAGTTCAAAAACAACGCGACTTGTACGTCCGTATCGCGAGCATCACGAGCATCGATCACCTCCGAACGCAGTTTCATCCAATCTTTGACCGCCCGCACGCTGGGTTGGCTCACGGGTATGCGCCGTTGTTTCGCACCTTTGCCCATCACGGTGACGGTGTTGTTGCGGGTCTCGATGCTGTCTATGTCTAGCGAGCAAAGCTCGCTGACTCGAAGTCCGCTGCCGTAGAGCAGTTCGATCACGGCCGTGTCACGGGCCGATTTCCAGGCGGGCACTTCGGTGTCGCTGCAGGTCAACAGCGCGTCCAGTTGCTCTTTGGTCAGAACTTTCGGCAGACGACCCGTGCCCGAGGGTGTGCGTACGCCCGCGGTCGGGTCGATCTTGATCTTTTTGTTGCGCACCAGCCAGTCGAAATATCGACGAATCGCCGCGAGTTTGCGGGTGACGGTGCGCTTGGCCTGACGATTGGTGGTGAGAAAACTCAAATACTGTCGCACCACTTCTCGCGTCACATTGTGTGGCGAGGTGATTTTTTGCCGCGCCACCCACTCGGCGAATTGTTTGACATCGGTGACATACGCGCTGGTGGTGTTGCTCGAGGCGGCGGTCATCGAACCGATGAAGTCGTCGATGTTCCAACCCGCCGCCATAGCCGTGATAACGGTATCTCGTCAGTCGCGGCGATGCCCGAATTCGATCACCTCCCACCAGCCGGCGTTGTTGGCAACCCAACCCGTCGCCTCGAGACGACCCAAGGTGATTGCCGCCTCGAGCAACGGCACGTCGGTGCGCATCACGAACTCATCGAGAGTGAACGGCGCGCCCGACATTGTTTCGATCAATCGAGCGTCGTGCACCGACGGTTTGACTCGAGGGTCGAAATTGTTTTCTTTGGCACGTCGGTTGTCGAGACCGAGGCTGACCAAAATGTCTCCGGCGTCGATGATCGGCAGACAACCCTGTTGCACGAGCAGGTTGGTGCCGACCGAGGCGGTGTTGCGCGGCGAGCCCGGCACCGCGAGCACGGCGATATCGCGCTTTTGCGCCTCGTCGACCGTGATCATCGAACCACCTTTGTCGCGACTTTCGACGACCACCAGCACCTCGCACATCGCGGCGAGAATTCGGTTGCGCAACGGAAACCGAAACGCCTCGGGCGCCGAACCCGGCGCCGACTCGCTCAACAACGCGCCGTCACGCGCGACTTCGCGCCACAAATCTGTGTTTTCTTTCGGATACACATGGTCGAGCCCCGACGCGACGACACCCACTGGTCGCGCCGTCTCGGATTTGGCAGGTTCGCGCTTTTGCAACGCCCGCAACGCCCCGCGGTGGGCCCACGCGTCGATGCCGCGGGCCAATCCAGAAATCACGCAGACATTGTTTCGCGCCAGTTCATAGGCCAGGTGTGACGCCATGTATCGACCCGAGGCCGTCGCGCTGCGGGTGCCGACCATCGCCACGCGTCTCGTGTTCAACGCCGACAAGTCGCCGATGTAGAACAAGACCGCCGGCTTGGCAAAATCGTTTCTCAGACAAATCGGATAATCTGCCTCGCCGACCAGACTCACGCGAATGCCCGACTTCTTGCATCGCTCGCCCATCTGTTGTTGCAAACTCTGGGTCGCGTTGACCCGCCACATCAAACCCAGGTTGTTTTCGCGCATCATCGCCGCCACCACCGCGTCGGGCTTGGCCCGACCTTGCACCACGGCCCACGCCGTCTGCGGGTCGTGATGACCGAGCAAAATCGACAATCGCCTCGGGCCGATTTTTGGCAGCGCGGTCAAACACGCCGCGGCGAGATGATCGGGGTTCATCAAAAAACCAGTTCGCGATTGCGCAACCCCGCCGCGAGATCGACCCGCATCAACAGCGCCAGGTTGAGGTGCGCATCGTCGACGATTTCGGGGGCGCCATTCAGGTCGGCCACCGTGCGCGCGACCCGGCGCACGCGATGATAACCGCGACCCGTCAACCGGCCGATCTCAAGTTCGCGGCGCAATCGTTTTTCGGCGGTCTTCGACAACGGTGCGACTCTGTCGAGTTGCTCTCGGGTCAGCGCCGAGTTGGTGCAACCGAACCTGTCGAACGAAAGTTTTCTGGCGATCGCCACGCGACGCGCCACCTCGGCCGTCGGCTCACCGCGCTCGGGGCTGATCAACTCGTTGGTTCCGGGTCGCGAGACCGCCACCCGAAGATCGAACCGGTCGAGTAACGGCCCCGAAAAGCGGCGGAGATATCGGGCTCGCGCCGCGTCGTCGCAGGTGCACGCCCCGGGCGAACCCTCGCCGCACGGACACGGATTCGTCGCCGCGACCAGCAAGAAATTCGCCGGCATCACGACACTCGTGCGCGCACGCGACAAGCGCACGATGCCCTGCTCGAGCGGTTGGCGCAAAGCGTCGAGCACCGAGGGTGCGAACTCGCCGAGTTCGTCGAGAAACAGCACGCCGTTGCTGGCCAGGGAAATTTCACCCGGTCGCATCAACGAAGTGCCGCCGCCGACCATCGAGATCATCGATGACGAGTGGTGCGGTGCGCGATATGGCGCGCGCCGCATCAACCCCGTGCCTGGCGACTGAAGTTGCACCGACGAATGAACCATCGTCGTGGCGATCGCCTCCTCATCGCTGAGCGCGGGCAACAAACCCACGAGCCGTTCGGCCAACATCGTCTTGCCGGAACCGGGCGGCCCGACGAGCAACAAATGATGCGCACCCGCCGCGGCGATCTCGAGCGCGCGCCGCGCCACCGGTTGGCCCTGCACATCGGCGAGGTCAAACGAGTTGGTCGGGGTTCGCTCGCCTGTATGTTTGTCAGAATTTTCGGCGTGTTGCGCATCGAACGAGTCGGCCTTGCGCCATGACTGTCGACCCGCCAAACACTCGACGACCTCGGCCAAGTTCGACGCCGACACGACTTCTGCGCAACTCGCCGCGCTCGCCTCGTGCAGGTTGCCGGGCGCCACGACCGTGATCCGATCGGTCGACGCCAAAACCAACGGCGTCGCCCCGCGCACACGGCGCAGCGTGCCGTCTAAACCCAACTCGGCGACGAAGGCGAATTTCGCCAGCAGGTTCAGGTCGACAAGTTCTTGGGCCGCCAGCAACCCGATCGCGATTGCCAGGTCGAGACACGCCCCCGACTTGCGATCACCCGACGGCGCAAGGTTGACCGTTACGCGGCGGGTCGGCCACGGCAACCCCGACGACAAGAATGCGGCACGCACTCGATCGCGACTCTCGCGACAAACTTCGTCGGGCTGACCGACCACGGTGAAGCCGGGCAAGCCGATGCCCGCGTGAACCTCGACGTCGACACGCGAGCCGAGGACACCCAGCAATGTCGCGGAGCGAACTGATGCGAACACTTTTCATCCTTTTTGAAATGACGCCAAATCGATTTACCGACCTGAGATACTTGAGCGCGGTGACTTTTCGAAAATCTTCGTTGAAAAATTCACGCCGAGATTGTGTGCTTTCGACGCGACGATCGGCGCGCCTGGCCCTCGCCGTCTTTTCGCTGGTTGCGCTCGGTGCCTGTTCAGAGACGCCGCGTACGGCGACGAATTTTTGCCGACAACTGGCCAAAGAAATTCCGGGGATCACGGTTCCGACGGCGACCCCCGCCGAAGTGGCGACGATGCTCGAGCGCTATCGACGACTCGGCAAGGTCGCCCCGTTGGCGATCGAAAAAGATTGGCAGTCGCTCACCGAACTGCTGACCCTCGCATCGCGCGTCAACGCCAACGATGCCGAGAGCGTTCAGGCCGTCGTCGACATGGCCTACTCCACCGAGAAAGCCGCCGATGCGGCCGCCAAGTGGATCAAAGAAACTTGCGGCGTCGACATTTCTACCGGCTTGAACGTCGCCCCGACGGGCTGAGTTTCAACTGCCAATTCGAACCAATTGACGGTCAGCGAATTTCTCCGCGCTTGACGATGACCTTGTCGACAAGCCCGTAATCGCGCGCCTGGTCGGCGGTGAACCACCTGTCGCGCTCCGAGTCGGCCTGAATCTCTTCGAGTTTGCGACCCGAGTGGTGGGCCGTGAGTTTGGCCATGCTCAACTTGGTGTAAGCGAGTTGCTCGGCCTGAATCGCGATGTCCGAGGCTTGACCGCGCAGACCGGCGAGCGGCTGATGCATCATGATGCGCGCGTTGGGCAACGTGTAGCGCTTGCCATTTGCCCCCGCGGTCAACAAGAACTGCCCCATCGACGCCGCCAAGCCCAGACACACGGTGGCCACGTCGCAGGCGACGAATTGCATCGTGTCATATATCGCCATACCCGCCGTGACCGAACCACCCGGACAATTGACATAAAGCCAGATGTCGGCCTTCGGGTCTTCGCCTTCGAGAAACAACAACTGGGCGCAGACTTGATTGGCGATTTCGTCGTTGACGTCGGTGCCCAGCATGATCACGCGGCTCTTCAGCAGCCGCACGAAAATATCGCTGCGCGCGTCGAAACCACCTTCGAGCGAGACGGGAGGAATATTTGACATGCCTTGCAGGCTAGTGCGCGACCGTCTATTGCCGACGGACGCCGCTGAATATCACGACGACGCGCTCGTCATCGGCGATTTCGTGGCGCTTGGCCAACAATCCCGCCAGGCCCGCCGCACCCGTCGGACTGACATCGATATCGGTGACACGATGCGCGATCGCGAAACTTTCGCGCACGAGTTCTTCGCTCGCCACGACGGGAGATCCCCCGCTGTCGGCCATCGCGTTGCAGGCGCCGATCCAGTCGTATGTCTCGTCGTCCAAAATTCCGTCGGCGAGCGAAACTGGTGTCGCCTCCCACGGCCACATGCACTGCGACCAGCGCGGCCCGGCGTTGCGCGCACCACCCGTCTGTTCGGCGCGATCGAAAGCGCGGGCCAGCGGGGCGCAACCCTCGGTTTGCACGGCGTGAATTTTTGGTTTCGTCGCCCCGGCGAAAAACCCCGCGGCGGCGCATGTCACGAAAGCTCCGCCGCCGGCCTGCACGAACATGCGACTGATCAGCGAACCCGGCAGATCTTCGGCGATGACCGCCATTTCCCAACCGATGGTTCGTCCCCCGTCGAGACACCAGGCGTTTTCGGGGCCCTGCACGCCGAACGGTATCGCACCGGCGGCGACGGCCTCGCGAAATCTGAACACACACGGGTCGCCCGGCGGGTCGGTCGACGAACGCGGACACCTGACCGCGTCGGCGTCAAGCGAACGCAAGATTTTGAGCGTCGGCTCGTCGGCATGTTCGGGCACGAAAACTTTTATCTTCCACTCGAGCGCACGCGCCAAAGTGCTCGCGGCGATCGCCGCGTTGCCGCATGAGGCGATCGCCAACGCGGGTCTCTCGGCGCGGCTAGCCCACGGGGCGCGACCAACTTGTTCGACCGCGACGAGATGCAACAGTTCGGTGAAAAGATGCCGGGCCTTTTGTGAACCGGCGACATTGCCCGTCTCGTCTTTGATCCACACGCCGCCGTTTGCCGCAAAACCCAGTTCGGCGCTCAGTCTGTCGTGGCGCGAAAACGGCGTGAAGCGAAATCCCGTGCCCGCCACCTGGGCCACCGAGTCGTCCAGATCACGAATCATTCTCGTGCGCTCGTCGACCTCGATACCGAGCGCGGCGGCGAACGCGTCCCACGCCAGATATCGCTGAAAGGCGACGAACGGGTTCGGATCTCCGTTGCTGCGCAACGGGGCGATCGAGTTTTCGAGTTCGAGCAGATGATGACGATCAGACTCGCTCGAGTTGGGGCAACGCCACGAAAAAACTTCGCCGATCGAAACTTTCGCGCCGCAGACCGCGCAATGCCAACCGGTTGCGACGGGACTCATTTTTTGCCTGACGCGCGGCCCGAATTCAGTTGTTGCGGTTTTTTTCGGCGACGCGGCGGTTGAAATCACCGATCATCTCGTCCCACACCGGCAAATACTTGCGCAAGTTTCGCCAGAAGGTTTGTGAACGACGGGCCTCGAACACCGCCAACGGGGTGTCTTGTTGCTCGACCCAGGTGTAGTAGCCCAAATTGAAGATGCGGGTTCGGTCGTGCTCGGTGCAATCGATCATCGCGTCGGTCGAGACGGTGGCGAGGTGCTCGGCGAACACTTCGGCCGCGTCGATTTCGGTGAACGAATCGTTGAACCGACGGGCAAGCGTCTTGACCCGTTCGCTCGGGTACAGATCGGCCCCGTCGGTGGCGATCGTGATCAGGGCGTCGTTCGCCCCCAAACCGAGGAGCTTCGCCGTTTTGATCGCGGCGATCACGTTGCAGATCGCCGAGAATCCGAAGTGCTTGAGCGTCTCGACGATCTCCACGGGCACGCCCTTGCGCTCGACCAGATATCGGCATCCGACGTCGGTGTTGAACATCACATCCAATTCGTCGGTCGCCCGATCTGAAACCCCGACCACCACATCGGTGTTCATCACGTTGTGAATCAACGGAATGTGTTTGTCGCCGATGCCCTGAATGTTGTGCTCACCGAAACCGTTTTCGAGCATCGTCGGGCACTCGAGCGCCTCGACCGCCACGATTTTCGCGCCGAGGTCGTCTTTGAGCCTGTCGCCCGCGCCGATGGTGCCGGCCGAACCGGTCGCCGAAGTGAAGGCGGCAAGGCGCAATCGACCACCCGAATTCTTGTTGACATGCTCGAACACTTTCTTCAGCGCCCGACCGGTCACCTCGTAGTGGCCGACATGGTTGCCGAACTCACAGAACTGATTGAAGATAAAATTCTTCGGGTCCAACTCCATTTCGTTGCACGCATCATAAATTTCTTTGACGTTGCTTTCGGTGCCCGGCGTGCGCACGACATCGCTCGGGTCGCTGACCCAACGATCGAGCCAATCGAAGCGTTCTTTCGACATCCCGGCGGGCAACACGGCCACGCCGCGCGAACCCATGATGCGGCTGATCGCCACACCTCCGCGTGCATAATTGCCCGTCGACGGCCAGACCGCCCGATGTCGACTCGGGTCGAACTGGCCGGTGATTATTCGCGGCGCGAGGCACGAGTAGGCGGCCAGCACTTTGTGCGCGGTGATCATCGGAAAACGATCGCCGAAGATCACGATGATCGGGCTCCCGACACCCGTCAACGACGACGGCAGCACGACATGGTCGGGCACGGCGACACGCTCGCCGCGCATGTCGTTGTACCAGTGCACACGAAACAAATTGCGCGGGTCGGGCGCGTTCTTGTCTACACCTGTGGCGTAGTCGGCGGCGATCAGGGTCGGGTCGGCCAACTGGGCGAATGTCGGCAGAACTACCTTGTTTTTGGCGCACACCGCGATGCTGTTCTGCAAGGCCTGGGGGTCGACCACCTTGTCGGCCAAACCCAACTGCCCCGCCATCGCGTCGGCGTCGAGATGAGCCGAGTCGTGAATCGTCGAAGTTGTTGTAGTTGTTGCGGTTGATGGACTCAAGGTTTACATTATGTCAAAATTTCGAACTAAAGCACTACTCTTACGGCACGAAGCCGACGTAGCCCAATGGTAGAGGCACGGCGCTTAGGACGCCGCCAGTGAGAGTTCGAGTCTCTCCGTCGGCACGATTCATGCAACCACGCACAACTTTCGACCTGTCGACTCCGGCACTGCTGATCGATCTGGATGTTCTCAACAAGAACTTGCGAACAATGTCACTGCACCACCCCGGCACAAGATTGCGTCCCCACACGAAGGCCCACAAGTGCACATCGCTCGCCCAACTTCAGCTTCATTACGGACACAAAACCTTCACCTGCGCCACGCCACGCGAGGTGATCGGCATGGCCGCAGCCGGCGTCGGCGAAGACTTGTTGTTGGCCAACGAAGTCTTGAATCACGATCGTTTGTCGGCGCTGGCAAGAGTCGCGCGCACGACGCGAGTGACGATTGCCGTCGACTCGCAGAACACGATTGATGCCGCGGCGCGTGCGGGTTTGGAAGATGTGCTGGTCGACGTCAATGTCGGTCTGCCTCGTTGCGGTGTGGCGCCCGACGATGCGGGCCGACTCGCAGAGTCGGCGCGTCGAGCGGGTTTGACCGTGCGCGGCGTGATGGGCTACGAGGGTCACCTGATGATGGTCGACGGGCGCGACAAACGCCGGCAACTGGTGGCCGAGTCGATGCGCCTGCTTGCCGTCGCGGCAAGGGATGTCGGCGGAGAAATCGTTTCGGCCGGGGGCACCGGCACTTTCGACCTGCACGACGACACCGGGATCAACGAGTTGCAGGCCGGTTCTTATGCGTTGATGGACACCCACTATGCGCGACTCGGTCTGCCGTTCGAACAAGGGTGTTTCGTTTTGGGCACGGTCATCTCGATCGGCGAAAAGTGGCTGGTCGTCGATGTCGGCTTGAAGGCATTGGGCATGGACCACGGCAACCCGAGCGTGGCTGGTTTCGATGTGTTGTTCTGCTCCGACGAACACACGACTCTCGCCCCGGGCAAAGATTCGACCGCGACCAAAACTTCTGTCGGCGACAAACTGCGTGTTGTTCCCGCGCACATCGACCCGACCATGGCGATGCACGACAACGCGTGGCTCGTGCGCGGAGAAGAAGTCATCGACTGTTGGTCGATCGATCTACGCGGTTGGTGACTCGCCCAGTCGACTCGCCAACTCGCGAAACGCCGCGCCGCGATGGGAAAACGAGCGCTTTTCTGCGGCGCTCATCTGGGCGAAAGTTCGTCCATCACCCCGAGCCGGAATGAACACAGGGTCATAACCAAAACCGCGCTCACCAAGTTCGCTCTCGGCGATCGAACCCTCGCAGACACCTTGGCAAACGATCTCGCGCCCGTCGGGCCACGCCAACAGCGCGACGGTACGAAACCGCGCCGTTCGGTTCTTCTCATCGCGAAGGTCGCGCAGAAGTTTCGCCCGATTTTGGGCGTCGGTCGCGTTTGCCCCGGCGAATCGGGCGGTGAACACCCCGGGCTCGCCGTGCAGTGCGTCGACCTCGAGGCCCGTGTCGTCGGCCAGCGCGGGTTGATTGGTCGCTCGACAAACCGCCATCGCCTTCAGCCGCGCGTTGCCGACGAGCGTCGTTGCGGTCTCGGCGACATCTTGCAAATCGATTGGTCGAGCAACCAGATCAACCAGACCACGCACGAGGTCTGCAATTTCGGCGACCTTGTGCGGGTTCGCCGAGGCGCAAACTACGCGCAACAAATCTATTTCGCCTGCGGTCGCGGTGCAGGCTTTGTGGCCAACAGTTTCGTCTGCATCTCGAAGATTTCACGCAACCCAGCCTTGGCCAAACCCAAAAGTTGCGACAGTTCGTCTTGGCTGAAAGCCGCGCCCTCGGCCGTGCCCTGCACCTCGACGAACTTCGCCTCACCCGCGCCGTGCGGCTGCAACATCACCACATTCATGTCGACTTCGGCGGCACTGTCTTCGACGTAGGGCAGGTCGAGAATCGGCCGACCATTGTGAATCCCCACGCTGACCGCGGCGCACAACGAGTGCAACGGGTGTTGACTGATCAAACTGTTTTGCTGCAGTCGTGTCAACGCGTCGTGCAGCGCGATGTAGGCGCCGCAAATGCTCGCGGTGCGAGTGCCGCCGTCGGCTTGCAACACATCGCAGTCGACGATCACTTGGCGCTCGCCCAACAGCGCCATATCGCAACACGATCGCAAAGATCTGCCGATCAAGCGTTGTATTTCTATCGTCCTGCCGCCCTGCTTGCCTTTTGTCGCCTCTCGATCGGCGCGCTCGGGTGTCGCACCGGGCAACATTGAATACTCGGCGGTGACCCAACCTCTGCCCTTGCCCTTCATCCATCTCGGCACTTCTTCGTCGATCGACGCCGTGCACAACACCCTGGTCTTGCCCAACGAAACCAACACGGAACCTGCCGCCATCTCGGTGAAGTCGCGCTCGAAACCAAGTTTGCGCAATTCATCGGCTTGTCGTCCGTCGGGTCGTGTCATGATTCTGCCGTCTTTCGCATCGTCGTAAATCTATTCGATTTCAAATCGGCCAGGCTTTGGCATTCGTGAGTTCGGGGCCCAAGAATCTTCGACCCAGGTTGAAAAAATGCGCGGCATCACCCGATGAATAAAAATCTCTGGTCACCACCTCGCCGCGCGTCGCAACCCTGACAAGATCGAGATCGGCCAGAGTTTGGCGCACGGTGATAGCCGTGACGAGAGCGCTATCCACGAGCCTCACGTCCGACCCCAAAACTTGGCCAATCACATCGCGCAAGTACGGATAATGGGTGCAGCCCAACAGCAACGCGTCGACTTCGGCTTCGCGCATCGGGGCCAACAGTCGTCGCGCGAGTTCGGTCACCGCCGACCCGGAAGTTTCGTCGCGCTCGACGAACTCGACGAATCCCGGGCAGGCGATGGTGATCAGGTCGATCGACTCGCCCAGTTCGTTTGCCGCATCTTTCACCGCCGCGTCGTAGGCGCCCGAGTCGATAGTGCCCGTGGTGCCAATCACGCCAACTCGCTTGTTTCGGGTTTGCCTGATCAGCGCCCTTGCCCCCGGCTCGACGACGCCGATCACCGGCACCGCAAACGACCGTTGCAATTCACCTAGAGCCACAGACGCGGCGGTGTTGCAGGCCACGACGATCAACTTGACATCGAAGTCGCGCACAAGACTCGTGGCCAATTCGATCGCAAAACCGCGCACATCTTTGGCTGGTTTCGGGCCATACGGGTAGCGCGCCGTGTCACCTATATATATGAGTTTTTCGTCGGGCAGCAGATCGATTGCGGCCCTCGCCACGGTCAAGCCGCCGAAGCCCGAGTCAAACATGCCGATCGGACGATCGCTGCTCGCATTCATCGCCCACAACGCTAGGCCGTGGCTCCGACCCGATGCTGACAACCGTCGAAGCGCCGCTCGATGCTTTAGGCTCGCTCTGTGCTTGTTGCTACGGGTTTGGCGCTTGTCGCCGCCGTATTGCACGCGAGTTGGAACATCGCCGTCAAACAAAAAGGCGATCGATTTTTGGCTTTATGGGGTCTTTATATTTCTGCCGGAGCGATCGCCATGGCGATCTTCACCGTCTGGTCGCTGGTCGACGGCACGCCGAACATTGCGTGGCTTTGGTCGTCGATCAGCGGTTGTGTCCACCTGCCATACGTGTTGTTGCTCGCCCGCGCATACGACAAAAATGATTTCTCGGTGACATATCCGATCGCGCGCGGGTCAGGCGCATTGAGTGCGGCGATTCTTGGTTTGGTTCTTTTGAACGACGATCTCTCGACGCTGAGCATGGCCGGCATCGCAATCGTGATCTTTGGTCTGTGGTTTCTCGCCACCAGTCAGCCGATCACAGACCTCTCACCGGCGCTTGGCGTCGGTTTGACCATAGGTATCTATTCGGTGATCGACGCATACGGTGCCCGAAACTCGAATGCAGTCGCGTTTGCATTCAGCACTTTTGTCAGCGGCGCAGTCGCGGTCACCGCATGGGCGCTTCTCACTCGCGCGCGCGAGCTTCGTCCGTTTTGGGTTGCCTCGTGGAAATCTTCTGTTTCAGGCGGGCTGATGTCGTTCGTCAGTTACTCACTCGTCGTCTATGCGTTTTCTTTGGCGCCCGTCGGTTTTGTCGCGACATTGCGCGAGTTGAGCGTCGTAATCGCCGCTTTGGCCGGCTGGAAATATCTCAAAGAAGACGACCATCGTCGCCGACTCACTTCTGCAACAGTCGTCGTCGTCGGCTTGATCGTGCTGATCGCCGGCCGTTGACGGCTAAAAATAGATAATTTTTTCCGCCTGGGCTTCGGCCGTATCCAAGTCATCGGTGTAGGCCCCGGTCGAGAGATACTTCCAACCGCCGTCGCAGACGATGAATACGATCACCGCGTCTTGCTCTGCATCACTGGGCCATTCACTCGCCACTTTCAGCGCACCCGCCAATGACGCACCCGAAGAAATGCCGGCGAAGATTCCGGCCTCGCGAACCAGGCGACGGGTGCACTCGATGCTCTCGCGGGGGCGAACCACCCGCTTTCGATCCAAGGTTTGGCGCCCGTGCCATTTGTCGAACACTGGCGGCACATAGCCGTCGTCGAGGTTGCGCAAACCTTCGACTCGCTCGCCTAGCGGCGGTTCGACGGCGATGATCTTGATCTCGCTGTTCTTTTCTTTGAGGTAGCGACCCACGCCCATCAAAGTGCCGCTCGTGCCAAGACCGGCGACAAAATGAGTCACCTCCGGGCAATCGCGCCAAATCTCGGGGCCCGTCGTCTCATAGTGGGCGGTCGGATTCGCCTCGTTTTCGTATTGATGCAAAAAACACCACTGCGGGTTTTGTTTGGCCAACGCCTCGGCACGCAACACCGCGCCATTTGAACCCTCGGCCCCCGGGGTGACGATCACTTCGGCGCCGAAGACCTCGAGCATTTGCCGGCGCTCGATCGAAACATTGTCGGGTATCAAAATCGTGATCGGGTATCCCTTGATCTGGGCGATCGCCGCCAAGGCGATGCCGGTGTTGCCCGAAGATGGTTCGATAATTCTCTGACCGGGCGAAAGCCTGCCGTTTTTCTCGGCTTGCTCGATCATCGATTTGGCGATTCGATCCTTCACCGAACCGAACGGATTTTGATTCTCGAGTTTTGCCAACAAGCGCACGCGCGGATTCGGCGACAACACGGAGACATCCACGAGCGGGGTGTTGCCGATCGAATCGAGCACGGTTTCGCTGATGACCATAGCCTCAGGATACCTGACCATTCTGGTCGGATTTACTCTCGAAAACCTAAAAAGTTGTCGTCTAGTTGTGAATAATGCGACTCTCCGAAATTTGGCCGTCGACGATGCGGTAACTGCGCACGACTGGATCTTCGTCTTTCAGCCCGATGATCACATAGTGCCACGCCGGGTCGGGCGCCTGACCCACATCTGTCGGGCTCGGGTAAGGCTGGGTGTGGGTGTGGCTGTGCACCACGCCGATGATCGCCAACCCACGATCTTCGGCGTCGCGCTCGATTCGCAGATGATCACGCGGGTCGACCGTATAAACAATTTTGCTCGCGGCAATGTTGCGGCACGGATGAAACTCGCGGGCGACATCGCTGTCGAATTCACCGACCAAGAATCCACAACACTCGAGCGGCGCTTCGGCGCGCGCCAATTCGGTTATCTGCTCGATCAGCGTGTTCGGTATCAGAATTTGCGACGACGAATTTTGGCTCGACATTGCGATAAAAGGCTACAGGTACGCTGATTACACGCTATGAAAAAAGAAGGTCCGGTCACTATCGCCAGCAATCGCAAGGCGCGACACAACTACACCATCGTTGATGTCATCGAGGCCGGCATCGTGCTGCACGGAAGCGAGGTCAAGAGCCTGCGCGATGGTCAGGTGCAGATCGCCGAGGCTTACGCCCATGTCGTGCGCGGCGAAATGTGGCTAGAAGGGGTGCATGTCGCGGCCTACCGTTTCAGCCACGGGGTCGGCTCGCACGAGCCGATGCGTTCGCGCAAACTTTTGCTTCATCGCGACCAAATTCGCAAACTACAAGAGCGCATGTCGAAAGAACGGCTGACCCTAGTGCCGCTGTCGATAACCCTGAAAAATGGTCGGGTCAAAGTCGAACTCGCCCTGGCCAAAGGTCGGCAAAAAGAAGACCGCCGCCAGGCCATCGCCGAAAAAGAATCGAAACTCGAGATGCGGCGCGAAGCCGGCCGCGCCAGAAAAAACCGCACAGACTTGCCGTAGACTTGTGGTGCTGCGCAAGTTCAAAGGGGCTGACAGGTTTCGACGTCAGATTCGATGTTCGAGCGTGCGACTCGAGTTGCTCAGACTCGTAAAACGGGGCAAAAAAATAACTGCCAAAAAGCAGTTCGCTCTCGCCGCCT
>Ga0194131_10000690_pt1 | contig 57397 bp, 57 predicted proteins | sample TA2KigO120mmetaG_FD_148631 | JGI IMG/M metagenome (GOLD analysis project Ga0194131, IMG submission 148631) | Freshwater microbial communities from Lake Tanganyika, Tanzania - TA2015053 Kigoma Offshore 120m | ecosystem: Environmental > Aquatic > Freshwater > Lake | place: Tanzania: Lake... | reverse complement strand
GTTTGCGAGAACGATCAGGTTCTTTTGGCGTCCCGTGTAGTAGAGATCGCCCGACGGGCTCAATCGACCCATGTCGCCGGTGTGGTACCAGCCGTCCTCGAATGCGGCCGCGGTGGCCGCCTCATCTTTCCAGTATCCCTTGAAGACGCTGGGGCCTTTGATGAGGATCTCCCCCTCCGACGAGATTCTGACCTCAACGCAATCGACCACGCGCCCAATCGAGTCGAGGATGCGCCGCTCCAGCGAGTTGGCGGATACGAGCGGCGAGGCCTCGGTAAGGCCGTACCCCTGCACAACCTTGATGCCCATGTTCTCCCAGCGCTGGGCGAGCGCCGGGGGCAAGTACGCCCCACCGGAGACAAAGAACTCGAAGTGGCCGCCCAGCCTCTCGTGGATCTTCCGGAACAGCCGGGGGCGCAAGCCGAAGGGCAATCTCCTTGCCACGGCGTGGAGGATGTTCCAGGCCCGCTCCTTCCCCTGGCGCTTTACCTCCCGATCGATGCCATTCATGAATAGCTGGAGCAGTTGTGGCACGGCGGCCAGACACGTGTTCTTCTCCTCGGCCATCGTGTCGAAGATCACCTGCGGGCGAAGGGCGTCGATGTAGACCATCGATGCGCCGCCGATCATCGGCACGAGCAGGCCGATGACCTGCTCGAAGATGTGACTCAACGGCAGGAGCGAGAGGAATCGGTATCGCGCCTCGATCGTGATGATCCGTGGCACGGCCTGAAGGTTCGACGCGACGTTGCCGTGCGTCAGGATCACGCCTTTCGGGTCGCCAGTTGTGCCCGACGTGTACATCAGGACTGCGATATCGTCGCCGGAGATCGCGGGAAGATCCGTCGCCGGAGCGTGCTTCGACGCCTCCTCAAGGATCGTGTCGAGGGTCAGGAACGGGGGATGCGACAGGGTCGCGGAGTCGCGCTGCGCCTGGCCGGCGATCACCAGTTTCGGTTCGGTGCGCGCCTCTATCCGCCCCAGGAAGGACTCGACGGCCCGCACGTCGAAGGGCACGACGATCGCGCCCACCAGCAACGTGCCGAAATAGCTGATTCCCCATTCGGGGCGGTTCGGGCCCCAGATTACGACTCGATCGCCGCGGCTGACGCCGTGGGCGCGAAGCAGCGACGCTACCTGCAGCGATCGCTGCAGGACATCTGCATAGGTATAGTCGGTCCGACCCGCCTCGGTCCGGTAGGTCATACACCGGTTGGCTGCGAACGAAGTGCCAGATTGGTGGAGAAGACCGACGATCGACCCGATGTCCACGGTTACCTCACGATCACGCATAGCGCCGCATGACATTCTGTTTGATGAGCACGTCCGGATAGTCATAGAGGGTGCCGCCGAGTTCGATGCGCTGCATCGGCCAGGTGCCGGTGCGCGTCAGGAACTCGATGCCTGCCTCGGACGCGATGATGGTGTCCTCCGACTTCGTCCAGGTGATCGAGGGGTTCCATGCCGCGGCCTGCACAGGCGCGACGATGCCCGGCGAATCGAACGTCGCCGTGAACTCTCGGCCGCGGTAACCGGTCGGCCCGCCCTGGTGGTGGAGCGTCCACTCCTCTCCCCAGCCGAGATCCCCATACGCCCGCGTCAACTCGGCGAGGATTTCGGACCAGGCGCGACCGGGGGTCGTCGCCCGATTGACGATCGCGGCGAGTCGAGACACATCGCGCCAGCGCCTCCGCAGGTCGTCCGGCAGCGGGCGGAACGACACGAATCGGGTCAGCGAGATGCAGAGGCCCCAGAGCGAACCGCCCAGTACGATCATCGCGTAGTCGCGCAATTTTCTGTGGGTCGGGATCGGGTGTCGATAGCGGCCGATCCGTTCGTCGGTTGCAACCAGGACGACGTTCGGCCTACCGCCGTGCGCTCGCACGCGGCGGGACAGGTCAGCCGCGATCTCCCATTCGTTCTGGCCGATCTGCACGTGCTGGCAGGTATCCAGCACCGCACGGGTCATCATCGCGCCGGCGATCCTGTACCGATCGATCTCCTCGGGGAGGAGATGCGCGCGCAGAGCGTCGAAGTCGGGCGTTACCGGAGCGAGTTCGGCCCGACCGGTGTCGGAGACGATCTCGCCATGCCCGACGATATCTCGTGCGGCGGCGGCGACCGCCCCGGGTCGATACCAGTCAACGATCCGCCAGTCCCACCGCTGCTGGCCTATCTCCTCATCGCGCATTCGGGGGGCTTCGATCCGATCGGTTAACACGACCTGATCGCGCGCCGTGACGAGAAGGCTCACCGCCCCGATCTCGGAACCGGCCACGACGTGGTTGTCGTGGCCACCGGTGAGCCAGGCGAAGTTGTCCTGACGCGCCAGCAGAACGCCGGTGGCGCCCGAGTCCGAAAGATATTCGCGCACGCGCGCAAGCTTCCGATCGACTTCTGCCTGCGAGCCGACGCTGGCGCGCTCATTCATCTGAAGCTGCCCCGTATAGTACGCTACCGAGCCGAGCCAGGGAGGTCAGATCCCAATGCCACCGCGCGTCTTCGACCACCGCGACGACCCGAGCGGGACGATAGTCGCCACGCCGCAAGTTCGCGCGCGGTTCCTGCGTCGCGAACCGGGCCAGGATCTCGGCGGGTTCCACAGCCACATCGAGTCCGGTGGCATCGAGACCTGGGTGATCGTCTCGGGCGCGGCGCAGTTTGAGTTTCGTGATGGCACGGTCATCGCGCGAGCTGGTCAGGCCGTGTTCGCATGGCCAGACGAACCTCACCGCGTGACGTGCTACGGCGATGAACCCGTCCAGTACTTCCTGACCGTCTCGCCGCATCGGGAACCAAGCCACACCCACTTCGACGCGGAGGGGCACCAGTTGCCGCCACGACACAGCAATTTGGTCCTCACCTGGCACGGTGATCCGTCACCTGGTGTCGATGGCCGGCGATGATCTCTTGATCTCGACGACAGAACTGCGATAGGTCTTCTCGCCGATGTTCGTGAGTCGATTGACGATGTTCCCTGCGCCGCGAACCGGGAGCCACGCGACCTGATCGTGGGTGGAGACGACCTCGCGGTAGTCCGAGGCCGCGAAGCGGATCGCCGCGGTCGAAGGCGATGAGGACGGGAGCCATGGTCCCGATTGAGGTGCTTCTTCTGCGGTCTCTCGCCGGGTGCAATGTGGGGCACCCAGACGCGGACGCGCTCGGTCTCGAACGCGACCCGCCTGCCCACGCCCTCGCTCGGCGCCGTCGCAATGTCTCCCCTCCGCGCGCCAGCGAGTAGTCTTCCGCTATGGGCATTCTCGACCGGTTCCGGCTCGACGGCCGGATCGCGATTGTCACCGGGGCGAGTCGGGGGATCGGCGGAGGGATCGCGGTCGCCCTTGCCGAGGCGGGAGCCAGTGTGGTCCTGGTCGGCCGCGATGAGTCGACTTTGCGACAGCAGGCCGAGCGGATCGGACGGCTTGGCGCGGCCTCGCTCATCGTCGCGGCCGATATGAGCGACATCACAGCCTGTCCGGAGGTCGTCGAGCGCGCAGTCGCCCGGTTCGGCTCCCTGGACATCCTGGTCAACGCGGCAGGGACCATCGTCCGGAAACCGATCCTGGAGAGTACTCCGGACGATTTCGATCGCGTCATCGACTTGAATCTGCGCGCGGTTTACTTCATGTCGCAGGCTGCGGCGCGCGCGATGATCGCGGCGCGGCGCGCGGATGCGCTCCGGCCTCGGGCCAAGATCATCAACATCGCCAGCCTTACCAGTCAGATCGCCTACCAAAATATCGTCAGCTATGGAGGTTCGCGGACGGGAGTTCTGGGCCTCACTCGCGGCATGGCTGTGGAATGGCGCGAGCATATCGGGGTGAACGCGCTTGCCCCCGGCTACATCCGGACCGGACAGACCGCGACACTGTTCGACGATCCAGACTGGGTAGTGCGCATTCTCTCGCGGATCCCGATGGGTCGGACCGGCGAGGTAGATGACGTGGTGGGGACGGCCGTACTTTTCGCCTCATCGGCGTCGGACTACATCACCGGGCAGATCGTCTACCTGGACGGAGGATGGTTGGCGGCCGGGTGATTCCGGCGGTGGCGGACGATCGACTGGCGCTCCCGCTCATCCTCGCCGGGGCCACCATGCACGCGACCTGGAATCTCCTCATCCGGCGGGGCTCTCGACCGGAGATCTTCGCCTGGATGCTAGCGGTCGCGGCCGGCGTTCTGTACCTGCCGATCGGCGCGTGGCGTTACCTGGTCGCGGGTATTCCACCCGAAGGCGTGCCGTTCATCATCGCGACCGGGGTGATTCACGCGTGCTACTTCGCCTTCCTTGGGCGCGCGTACGCGTCCGGCGAGTACAGCCTGGTGTACCCGGTTGCCCGGGGCCTGGGACCGGCGCTGGTTCCGTTTCTGGCGGTCCCCTTCCTGGGCGAACGACTGTCCGCGCTCGGCGTCGCCGGCATCGTCGGAGTCGTCGTGGGCGTGTTCGGGGTCTCGATGGGTGGTTTCACTGGAGCGGCGCTGCAGGGCCTGAGACGAGCGTTCCGCGTTCCCGGGACGCGATACGCCCTGCTCACGGCGCTGACGATTGCGCTGTACTCAACGGTGGATCGGGCCGGCGTGCGATCGGTCGATCCGGTTCTCTATGGGTGGCTGATCTTCGTCACCGCGCCGCTGATCTCGGCTCCTTACTTCCTCCGCGCTCACGGCGCCGCGATCCTCGCGACCGCGCAATTCGAACTCCGATCTGTCGTGCTCGCCGGGCTGATGGCGCCGCTGGCATACTTCATGGCGCTGATCGCGTTTCAGATGGGGCAGGTGAGCTATCTGGCCCCGGCGCGAGAGGCGGGCATCGGTATCGCCGCGGTGCTGGGCGCCCTGTTCCTCGGCGAAAGGCTTGGCCGCGGGCGCCTGTCAGGAATCGCACTTCTGACGCTGGGCATCGTCTTGATCGCCCTGGGCTGAGCGGCCAATGATGAAGTCGCCTCTCGCTCGCTTCGTCCAGCTGCCCGCGCTTTCCGCAATTGCGGGAGGTTCGCTCCTGGTGGTGGAGATCGCGGCCGCACGGGCACTCGCACCCGTAATGGGTGTCTCGCTCTACTCGTGGACTGCGATCATCGGGCTGGTCCTCACCGGACTGGCGATCGGCAGCTGGGTCGGCGGAGCCCTGTCCGATCGACATGCGCCGCGGACGCTCACCGTTGCACTGGCCTTGGGCGCGGGCGGAGCGATCCTCGCGCCGCTACTTATCGATCTGACTCCGGGCATCACCCTGGTGCCGAAGACAGATGTCATCGGCCGAACGATGCTCATCAGCGCGGTCGTTCTGACGGTGCCAGCGCTGGCACTTGGCGCGGTTGTCCCTGCATTGGCGGCCCTCACCGTCGACGATGGAAGGGCGAGCGGTCGCTCGGTCGGGCTGATCTACGCTTCAGCGACCGCAGGCAATATCGTCGGCGTGTTCGCCACTGGATTCTTCCTGGTCGAGGCGCTCGGTTCTCGCGGCGCGATCGTGGCCGCGGGCGGCGTCCTGGCTGGCGGGGTCGTCCTTGTCGCAGCCCTGGATCGCTCGGCGAGGCGGTTGGCGATGGTCTCGTTGATCGGCATCGGCGCAGCAACGGGCCTGGGCGCACCGTCGATCCGCGGTCCGTGCACGTGGGAAAGCGCCTACTTCTGCCTTCAGTTCATCGAGGAGGAGTTGATCGGCGGTCGAACCGCGCGCTCGGTGCGACTGGATCGCCTCGTGCACGGATCCGTCTATGTCGAGGATCCGACTTATCTCGATCCCGGCTATCTAAGGGTGATGGCCGACCTGACCTCCACGTTCACCGAGCCAGGCACGCCGCTCCGGACGCTCCAGATCGGTGGCGGCAGTTACACGCTCGCGCGATACCTCGAGGCTTCGTACCCGGACGGGGTGATCGATGTCATCGAGATCGACCCCATGGTGACGCGTTTCGCCTCGGCATACCTGGGTCTGCGTAGGGAGACCCGGGTGCGGAGCTACAACGTCGATGGTCGCCAGTTCTTCCTCGATGGAGTAAACCTCCCGAAGTACGACGTCATCTACGGTGATGCGTTCAACGACCTGTCGATCCCCTATCACCTGACCACGCGCGAGTTCGTCCAGACCGTCAGCGATGCGCTTTCGACGGACGGCATCTACATGGCGAATGTCATTGACCTGTACTGGAGCGGGCGGTTCCTTCGATCCTTCGTCGCGACCGTTCAGACGGTCTTTCCCCATGTCGCCGTGGCGATGGATCGGGGTGCGTGGGAATACATACGGCCCGATCAGGCCCCGCTCGAACTCGAGGATGATCGCCGCCGCACGTATGTGGTGGTTGCCTCGCACCACCGGCTCGACTTCGCCCGTCTGGGCCGCCTGAACAACGATCTCAACCGGGTCGTTCCCGGGGAGATACTTTCGGCCTACCTGGCGGACGAGCGCACGGTAATCCTGACGGACGACCGGGCGCCGGTCGACCTACTCGTCTCGCCGCTGTTCCGCGCCCGGCCATTCTGAACGATCCGCGTACTGCCGAGTACCGTGGTCGAGGATGAAGCGCTCGATCGCGATCGCGGCGCCATCGTCGTCGACGTGTGGCACGACGAACCGCGCGCGCCGCTTCAGGTCGTCGCCCGCGTTTCCCATCGCGACCGCGAATCCACTCGCGCCGAGGAGCGGCGCGTCGTTGGGACCGTCCCCAAGTCCCATGACCTCGTCACGGCTCAAGCCAAGCGCCGCGATGAGGGCCGCTGTCGCCCTCCCCTTATCGACACCAAGATCGGTCACGTTGACGTAATCGAACTGGGCGTGCCCGGGCGGTGCAGCAGCCCAACCGAACCGAAGCCCCAGACCCAGACTCTCGAGTTCGTGCAATCGAGCGCGACCGGCCGCGGTGCCGTCGCCGATGACCTGCGCCTTGATGATGTCTCCATCCTCGGAGGAGAGAGCAAGGCGCCGCAGATCGGTTACTGTGGGCGCGACGCGGATCAGATGAGCGTGTTTGACCGACTCGGGGTGGAGGCGATCGACGTAGTGGCCCTCGGCGCGATAGATTTCGAGGCAGACTCCGTGCGAACGCGCGGCGTCGATCAAGGCTATCGCGGCGGCGACGCGCACCCCATGCCGAAGGAGCACCGTCCGATCGGCGGCGAGGACCAGAGCGCCATCGAAGCCAATCACCGGCCCGCTCACGCCGAGGTCCTGCCCGATCAGGTCGATCGAGTTGAGCGGTCGCCCCGAACACAGCGCCACCTGGACACCATGGCGTGCGGCGGCCCGGACGGCGCGCCCCACGCGCTCCGTAGGGATCGTCCGGCCGCGGCCGATCAACGTCCCATCGACATCGACCGCGATGAGCCGAATCGGCGCGAGCGGACCGAGTACCGTCACCGCGAGATTGTCGCCGATCTTCGTCGAGTCACCGCACGGAACTGTGACCGGTGATCCGAGCCGCCTGCACTCTGATCGTCGTCACGCTGATCGTGACGCTCGGCACCCTGCCCGTGGTCCGCGCCTACGCGCTATCCGCCTTCATCCTGCCCGACCTGCTCTCACTGCCGTGGAGTCCCGCGGTGCTTGTTACCGGCGGCGGCAGCGTCGAATCTCTTCGTTTCTCTCGCGCCGACGCCGACCTGATTCTCCCGCGCGGCAATCAGCGGACCGGTGGTCTGGTAATCACCCTCGGCGTGCGGCCGCTCGACAAGCGTGATCCGGTCGTCTCGCGCTTCGTGACGGCCCTGGCGCGCGCGAACGTCGCGACGCTGATCGTGCAGTCCGATCGACTCCTCTCCGGCGCGATTGACCCCGATGAACCGCTCAATCTCGTCGAGGCATTCACCTTCCTACGCGCGCATCCGCGCGTCGATCCGGACCGGGTCGGGATCTTCGGTTTCTCGGCTGGTGGCTCCATCGCGGCGCTCGCGGCCGCCGATCCACGGATCGCGCAGGATGTGCGGGTTCTGGTTCTCATCGGAGCGTTCGCGGACGCGCGGACGCTGGCGGCCGAGATTCAGAGCGGTGCGTCGCTCCAGGGCGATGGTTCGTGGCGACCGTGGCAGCCACACCCGCTGGCCCGCGAAGTGTTCCTGCTGGGGTTGGTGGAGGACGTGCAGGATCCGTACGACCGCGCCGAGTTGCGCCGATGGATAGAGGATCCCTCGTATCGGCCGACGCCGACCAGCCATCGTGCGCGGCTCACGCGGGACCTCCTGGATTCGCGCGATGCCGCCGAAACCCTGCGTCTGGTGCATGCCCTCAGCGCCGACGCCGGGGATCGCCTCGGGTCTATTTCGCCGGTGGAGGTGGGTGGGAGGATCCGCGCCGCGACGATCCTCCTCGTGGATCGCTCCGATCCACTCGTGCCCGCGTCGCATACCGAGCGCCTTCGCGAAGCGCTGGACAATCAGTCGATCGCCCGGCACACTGCCTTCGATCTCTTCGAGCACGTCCAGCCGAATCGAGCTGTCCCGATCGGGATCTTGGCGCGGGACCTTGGTCTTCTCGTCGACGCCATGGCCGCTATGCTCTTGATCGTGGATCCGGCCGGGTTTTGACTTGACGAACGAGGTACAGGTCTGGCGCGCCGCGGTCGATGAGGCGGAGCAATCGGGTCGTCTCGATCGGATGGCGCTCGCGCTGGCTCGAATGTACGACGCGGCGGTCGAGCCCGCGCCTCATCTGGAGACGCTCGATCGCTACGCGAAGCGCGTGCGCGTCTCGCTCACCGGCGATGAGGGGCCCGCGGGAGCGATCGCCGCGATCAATCAAGTCCTGTTTCGTGAGGCTGGCTTCGCCGGCAACGAGCGCGACTATTACGATCCGCGCAACTCGTACCTGCATGAGGTTCTGGGACGGCGTACCGGCATCCCGATCACGCTCGCGATCGTCTTCCTGGAAGTCGGGCGCCGGTGTGGCTTCCCGACGGTCGGTCTCAATCTGCCCCTGCGGTTCATGGTTGGCTGGCCGCTGCGCGATGGCCACCTGATCGTCGATGTGTTCGGGTCTGGTCGTATCGTCGAGCCGGGCGACTGCACCCGTATCCTCTCGGAGATCGCGGGTCGATCCATCACGATAGAGGGTTCCCACATCGAGGTGGCGACGCCGCGGGGTATCGCCCGACGCATGCTCGCGAATCTACTCGGCATCTTCATCTCGCGGGAGCGATACGGCGATGCCCTGCGCGCAAACGAGGCGCTGGCCACGCTTGGCCTCCGGCCGGAGCTCATACGTGACCGTGGGCTGATCCTCGCTCGATTGGACAGGCTGGACGAGGCGATTGCGGATCTGAGCCACTACCTTGAGTCGATGCCGGATGCGGCGGATCGGGCGTCGGTGGAGCAGCAGATCGACGGGTTGCGCCGCGCACGCCCGGGGCGGGAGAGGTTGAACTGATGGCACGGGTCCGTGAGGACGTCAACAACACGGTGCTTCTCAGCAGCACGGGCCGAGTCCGCGAACTCGCGCGCGAAGGTGTGCTCCAGCGCATCCTCGATGGGACGTACAACTGGAGTCGCCGATCGTCGATCTGGCCGCTCATGTTCGGGACAGCGTGTTGTTTCATCGAGATGGCGGCGGCGGCGGCCTCGCGCTTCGATCTGTCGCGATTCGGCATGGAGGTTATGCGCGCCAGCCCGCGCCAGGCTGACCTCATGATCGTACCCGGGACCGTGACCAAGAAGATGGTTCCCCAGATTGTGCGCCTCTGGAACCAGATGCCCGAACCCAAGTACTGCATTGCGATGGGTGCGTGCGCAATCTCGGGCGGGCCATTCAAAGAGGGCTACAACGTCGTGTCTGGGATCGACGAGTTCATTCCGGTCGATGTCTACGTGCCCGGCTGCCCGCCGCGACCGGAGGCCCTTCTCTTCGGCCTGCTCAAGTTGCAGTCGATCATCGACGGGCAGAGTTTCCGTGATGTCGTTCGGCCCGCCACGCCGCGACTCGCGCCCCCAGTACCGCTCTTTGGCCCGGACCTGGTGGACGTTCGACAGATCCCTGAGATCAGAGCTCGACTGCGCTCGCCGGGAGCTCCTCCTGCTCGGGGAGCAGAGGAGGCGCCCGCACCCGCGGAGAGAAGGGCAGCCCGTCCGACCAAACCCGATTGGCCCGCTGCGCGGATCGGTCAATTCGCCATCTTCGCCGAGGAGGGTCAGCTTCTTGACGAACTTGCCGCACTGAAAGAAGCTCTTGGTGACCGAGTGACCGGCGAGGACGGTGTCGCGCTCTATGCGGACCTGGCGAGGGTCCCGGAGATCGCCCGGACGTTGCGCGACCGCGGATGGAACCTGCTCCTCAATCTGACCGCGGCGGATTTCCCGGACCGGATCGAGGTCATCTACCACCTGGGCGGAACAGAACGCGCGGGTCCGTGCCTCGCCTTCAAGGCGTTCGTCGCACGCGACACCGCGCGTGTCCCGTCGGTGACCTCGGTGTGGGCGGGAGCCGCACTGCAGGAACGGGAGATGTGGGACCTCTTCGGCGTGTTCCCGGAGGGGCACCCGGACCCTCGCCGCATCCTGCTCTGGGAGGGGTTTGCCGGGCACCCTCTACGCAAGGATTACCAGGAGGCGTATTATGAGGCCGAGCGCAAGCCGTTCGATGCGCGCTGGCCCGATGGCGAGTTCGTGCGACAGGAAGACCGGACCTCCTTCCGCCGGAACGTCGCCTACCCGGCCGACTGGGATCTGGCCGACCTGGATGGATCGAACGACGAGACGCGTGTCATCGACGCTCGCGAACTGCAGAATGGGACCGCGGTCGATCCCGATCGCCTGGGCCAGAAGTTCATTCTTAACTTTGGCCCCCATCACCCCTCGACGCACGGCGTGTTCCGAATGGTTTTGACTCTGGAGGGAGAGACCGTCGTCGGTCTCGAGCCGGTGTTTGGTTATCTCCACCGCAACCACGAGAAGATCGGCGAACGGAACGCCTGGATCATGAATATTCCGTTCACGGATCGGCTCGATTACATCTCATCGATGTCGAACAATCTCGGCTATGTCCTCGGAGTCGAGAGATTGATGGCAGTCACCCCGCCGGAGCGCGCGCAGTACATCCGGACAATCGTCGTCGAGTTGACCCGTGTCGTCAGCCACCTGCTCGCACTGGGGACATATCTCAACGATCTCGGAGCCTATTTCACGCCGGCGCTCTACGCGTTTGAAGAGCGAGAGTTGATCCTTGATCTCTTCGAGAGCCTCGCCGGATCGCGCATGATGTGCAACTACATGCGCTTCGGAGGCGTCGCGCGCGACCTACCGGAGGGTTGGCTCGATCGCTGCCGATCGATCGTCTTCGATCGATTGCCGCGGCAGATCGATGAACTGGATCGCCTGATGACCCAGAACGAGATCGTTCTCTCACGATCGGTGGGCATCGGCGTCCTCACACCTCGGCACGCGATCGATTACTCGGTGACCGGTCCAGTGCTTCGGTCCACCGGGGTGCCGTACGATGTCCGCCGCGCGGCGCCGTACGGCATCTACGACCGGTTCGCCTTCGACATCCCGGTCGGTAAGAACGGCGATAACTACGATCGCTACCTCGTGCGCCTCTGGGAGATCCAGCAGAGCCTGCGAATCCTGCGGCAGGCGATCGGCGACATCCCGCCCGGCGAGATTCAGACGGGTCGGAAACTCTGGCAGGTGCGCGTGCCGAAGGGTGAAGTCTATTCACGGATCGAGGCGCCGAAGGGCGAACTGGGGTTCTACCTCGTGTCCGATGGCGGGCCGAACCCGTACCGCTACCACGTACGGGCGCCGAGTTTCATCAACATCACCGCACTGGAGACGATGGTGCGCGGGCACAGGATCGCCGATGCGATCGCGATCTTCGGCACCATCGACATCAATATGGGCGAGTGCGATCGGTAGGCGCCACCTCCGCATCCGGCGCGTGGCGCGCGCTCAGGCCGTCGCCGCGGCCTTTTGCCGGTCTCTCTCTTCCTTAGCGCGGCGCTCTGCCTCTTCCGCCGCGTAATCCGTCGGGTGGATGCGCGCGTAGTAGGAAGTCGGAACCAGCAACTGGTCCTTCTGGTGCAGCAGCGTCGTCCATCGCTCGGTCGTCGCCAGTTCGAACCGGTGGTCCATCTTTATCGCGTCGAACGGACAGTACTCGGCGCAATAGCCGCAACTCATGCAGATCGACACGTCGATTGTGAAGGCGGCGGGCTCGGGAACCGGCTTGCCGTCGGACCCGGTGGTGCGCACGATCCAGATGCACTGCGGCGGGCAGACTTTGGCGCAGATGCCGCAACTCGTGCACCGAATACTTCCGTCGTCGTCCCGGAGGAGGACGGGGAGGTAGCGGAAGTTCTCAGGCACGGCGAGCCGAGCCTCCGGATAGGACACGGTGAAGAGTCCGTCATCGGTCGGCGACTGCGTGACCGCGCCCTCACTCTTCCGGGATCCAGGTATGCCTCGCCAGTAATCGGCGAGCGTGCGACGAAAATGACGAAGCGTAATCGCGAGCCCCATCGCCAGCCCCCGCGCCATCCCGGTGAGGAGCGGGCCGAGATTGTCATCCGTCACGACTCGACCGTTGCGGTCGTGCGGAGGGGTCTGGGACATCACCTCCACGTTACCACACCGGTTCGATCGGTTCTCGCCGCCCGCAGGTCACGCGCGGCGATACCTCACGGTATCCCGCTGCGCCCGTCGACCGATGCCCAGGTAACGGATGCCCGCCGCTTCGATCGCCGCCCCATCCAGGGCGTTACGCCCGTCGAGGAGAACGCGACAGCCGGCGAGTTTCCCCCAGTCGATCGCGCGGTAGGCACGGTGATATGCTTGGAGAATTACGGCTTCGGCCTCCGGCGGGTTGTCGATGGCGAATGGTTCGTACCCCCGCTCGCGGAGGTCGTCGGCCGAATAGAACGGATCGTGCACCGCCGGTCGTGCACCCCGGCCGCGGAGCGCGTCGACGAGCCGGCGGGCCGACGAGAGATGGTCCTCGCGCACGTTTTCGCGATAGCTGTACCCAAAGATGAGGACCCGGCGATCGCGCAGGTCGCCCAGTTCCTCGACGAGCCGGGCGACGCCGTAGTCGGCCATCGCATCGTTGCGAGTCCGCGCCGCGCGCGCCAGGGTCAAATCTGCGCCACCTCGCGCATCATTCAGGAGGAAGTGCGGGTAGACGGGAATGCAGTGCCCGCCCACGCCGACTCCGGGCCTATGAATGTGCGAGAACGGCTGACGGTTCGCCGCGTCGACAGCCTCGCCGATATCCAGCCCCCAGCGATCGGCGAAGAGGGCGAACTCATTCGCGAGCGCGATGTTCACGTCTCGATACGTCGTCTCGATCAGTTTGGTGAACTCGGCGGCATCCGCTGAAGAGAGGAGTGTCACCCGATCCGGCGCGCCGGCATCGGCGGGCGCGAGCGCGGCGCGATAGAACTCCGCGGCGCGTGCACCGGAGGGCGGATCGACACCCCCAACGATCTTGGGATAGCGGCCAAGATCGGATAGCACGCGGCCGCTGTACACACGCTCAGGGCTGTAGGCCACGAAGAAGTCGGAGCCGAGAGACAGCCCGCTGGCCCCAGCGATCCTCGCGCCGAGCTGGCGTGTCATCCCGACGGGCAGCGTCATCTCGTAAATGACGAGCGTTCCCGTGCGGATCGCCGTGCCGATTGCGGACGTCGCAGCATCGAGGGCGCCGGTATCGAGCACACCGCCGTCACTTGCTTTGACCGGGACGATGACGACAATCACCCCCGCCGAGCCGATCGCGCTGGCAACGTCGGTCGTCGCGCGGAGACGACCATCCGGGACCGCCCGCGCGATGATCTCGTCGATGCCGGGTTCATCTGGCAGCGGATTCCCGCCCTCATTGATGCGACCGACGATGGATGGGACGATGTCGCAGCCGATCACGCTTAGGCCACGCGAGGCGAACTGCGCCGCCAGCGGGAGGCCGATCTTGCCCAGTCCGATGACCGCAACCGACCCCGGCGGGGGGGCGCTCATCGCGTGGCTCGCGGGGCGGGGGAGAGGTCAATCGCGCGACTCTCGCGACCCGAGGCGACCAGGGCGGTGGTAATACGGAGCGCCTCGAGTCCATCCCACCCGGTCACCGCGAGCGGTTGGAGGCCGAGTGCGGCGTCAATAAAGGCGCTCAACTCCGCAGCGAGGGCCTCCTGACGCTCAATGCGAATGCGGACCATATCCCCCTCGCTCACGGTCAGTCGGTCATCGCCCCGATGCCAGGTGCGCGTCGCATCATCGTTCTGAAAGAAGTGCAGGTCCTGCGAGATGTAGTCGACCGCGAACATCCCCTTCTGGCCGGTCACCGTCAGCGCCCGAATCTTGGTCGGTGTGAGCCAGTTGACGTCGAGAACACCGATGGTGCCGTTGCTGAACCGCAGAAGGCCGGAGAGCAAATCCTCGTGATCGGTGTGGATACGTCGGGCGGTCTCGCCATAGACGCGCTCCACCTCGGCGTCGAGCAGGTAACGCATCACGTCGACGTCGTGCGTGGCGAGGTCGATAACGACCCCGACGTCCCGAACGCGCGAGGGGAACGGACCAAGGCGTCGCGCGTGGACCTGATAGATCTCACCGAGATCGCCGCGGGCGATGCGTTCGCGAAGGGCCCGGACGGCCGGATTGAATCGCTCCACGTGTCCGACCGAGAGCGCGACCCCCCGATCGGCCGCTCGGATGATGAGATCCGCGCCCTCCTCGACCGTCGATGCGATCGGCTTCTCCACCAGGACGTGGCAGCCCGCGTCGATCGCGTCGGAGGTCACCGCGTGGTGCAGGCGTGTGGGCACGACGACGCTCACCGCATCGGCCCCCGTTTCGGCCAGCATCGCGCGGTGATCTTCAAAGGTCGGGATGCGCAGGCGACGGGCAATACGCTCGCGCGCGACGGGCGATGGATCGGCCACGCCGACGAGATGCGCCGAATCGAGTTCGGCGTACACGCGGGCGTGGTTGAAGCCCATCGACCCACCCCCGATGACGGCGACTCGGAGTCGGCGCCGCTCAGGCAAAGGCATCGATCGCCCGGATCACACGTCTCTGCTCATCGTCGGTGAGATCCGGGCGTACCGGGATGGAGAGGACATCCCCGGCGGCACGTTCCGATGCGGGGAATTGCCCGGTCAGCCCCCTCTCTACATAGAGCCGCTGCTGGTGGATGGGCAGTGGGTAGTAGATCCCCGTCCCGATGCCCGCCCCCAAAAGATGCTCCTGGAGGGCATCGCGCCGACGGGATCGCACGGTGTACTGATGGAAGACGTGGAACGCCTCGGCGCGCACGGGCGGGACCGTGACGCCGCGCAGTTCATCCGTGTAACGCGCGGCGTGGGCGCGTCGGGCGTCGACCCAGCCTTCGATATTGGACAACTGTGCGAGGCCGATTGCCGCTTGCAGGTCGGTCATCCGGAAGTTGAACCCGAGGATTTCGTGGTAGTAGCGCCGCCTCACACCGTGACTGCGCAGCATCCGAAACTGCTCCGCGAGGTCGCCATCATCGGTCGTGATGGCTCCACCCTCCGCGGTTGTGATGTTCTTCGTCGGGTAGAACGAGTAGCAGGCAACGCCCCACGAGCCAACCGGGCGCCCATCCCAGCGCGCGCCGTGTGCCTGACACGCGTCTTCAACGATCGCGAGGCCGTGATGCTGAGCGAGGCGATCGAGCGAGGACATATCCGCCGCCTGGCCGAACAGGTGCACGGGCAGGATTGCCCGCGTATGCGCGGTGATCGCCCGTCGAACCGCGTCCGGGTCGATGCAGAAGGTCGCCGGATCGATATCGGCGAAGACGGGACGAGCACCGACGTACAGGATCGCGTTCGCGGAAGCGATGAAGCTGAACGGTGAGGTGATGACTTCATCGCCCGGTCCAATCCCCAGGCCCAGCAGGGCAAGGTGCAGCGCGGCCGTACCAGATGACACCGCGATACAGTAGCGGGCCGCGCAGTACTGGGCGAACGCGGCCTCAAAACGAGCGACCACCTCGCCCTGCGCGAGTTGCCCGCTCTCCAGAACCGCGATGACCGCGTCTCGCTCCGCCTGGCCGAGAATGGGGCGAGAGATCGGGATCGGATCGTTCATAGAGTGGTCCCCAGGAGTTCGACCCGGCCGCAGGCGGCGCACCGATGGAGTCCGGCGCTCTCATCGGCCAGTCTCCGTCCGCATCGACATGCGAATCCAGCGGCCCGGCCCGGCACTCCGATCACAATCGCGTGCGGTGCGACCGTTCGGGTCACGACTGCACCGGCGCCGATCATCGACCACGCGCCAATCGAGACCCCGGCGACGATGATCGCGCCCGCACCGATGGATGCGCCCTCGTCGACGCGAATCGGTGTGATCGACCATTCGCTTGCGTCGAGGAGGTGGCCATCCGGGGCGATGGCCCGAGGCGTGCGATCGTTCGTCAGGATCGCCGCGGGACCGACGAATACGCCGCTGGCGAGAGTCGTTCCCTCGTAGATCAGCGCGTTATTCTGGATCTTGCACCGATCGCCGATCGCCACATCACGCCCTACGTACACGTTCTTGCCGATCACGCACTGCCCGCCGATGCGGGCACCCGCTCGCACCTGGGCCTGGTGCCAGACGCGGCTGCCTGCGCCAATGATCGCTCCGGCTTCGATGTCCGCGGTCGGGTGCACCGTGGCGGTGGGGTCCACGTGCGCCAGCGAGTCAATCACGTTCCCGAGGGCTGGAATCATAGGTCACCTCTCACGGGGCCGCGCCGAAAGTGCTGTGCTACGATCAGATCCGCCCACATGTGGACCCATCTGCGCCTCGCGGACGATCTGATCGTCGCCGAGGCGTGGAAAGAGGTCATTGAAGATCAGGGTATTCCGTGCCAGGTCTGGCCGCTGGCCAGCGACCAGCGCGGCATCGTGTTCACTCGGTATCAGATCGTTGTGCCGAATGACCGGGTGCACGTTGCCACTCTTGTGGTTCAGCACGCCGAGTGACAACGTTCGCGATCACGTCGTGCCAGCCGGGTGATGGCAAGACGACCGTGGCGATGGGACTACTGCGGGTGTTCGCCGACCTCTTCGATGGGTACCGACGTGCGGGCGAGGCGCGCGATGACGAGCAGTTCGTACGTGCCTGCTCCGTGGACGCCGGATCCACGGGTGTGCTGGTGGAGAGCGATAGCCGGGATGCCGGGGCCGGTCCGGGTTTCCTCGTAGCCAGCTACCGCGGAGAGGGGACAGCCGCGGCTCTTGGCGCGGCGCGGCGCGATGGCGCGGCAATCGGCTTGTTCCTCACCGGCGTGCCCCCCGGGCACATTGATTCTTTCACGAGGAACGGGCGCGTGGTGATCGAGGCCGCCGCGGGTGTCCCCCTCCTCGGTGTTGTGCCCGAGATCCGATCTCTGCGCGGCGCTACGGTGCTCGAGCTAGCGCGGTTCCTCGGTGCGGGCGTTCTTGCGGGCCAGGCTGGTATCTACAACTTCGTCGAGAACTACATGGTCGGGGCGATGTCCCACGTGAGTGGCATTCCGTACTTCAGCCGCAAGGAGAATAAGGCGGTGATCTGCGGTGGCCACCGCATCGACATCCATCTCGCGGCGCTGGGGACACCATGCCAGTGCCTCGTCGCCACCGGCGGAGTCGTGCCGGATCCGGTCGTCCTGGATCGGGCCGAGATCGAGGGGGTTCCCATCCTCCAGGTGGAGGACGATGCGGTCCGCACGATCGATCGCGTCAGCAGATTCCTGCGGCAGGTGCGATTCCGCCATCGGGAGAAGGTCGACGCGCTGATCCCAGCGTTTCGCGAGCACGTGGACGTCGCGGCGGTACGCCGCTCGGTCGCGGGGGCAGTCTGATGTCCTCGGACGCTGCGCTCCCCGCCGGGTTCGACCGCCGCAACGCCTCGTACGAGCAGATTCGGGCCGATTTCTGGCCGGTCATGGCACCGTACGCCGATCTGGAGGGAGCGATTCTGCCCATCCTCCACGAGGCGCAACGTCGGTACGGTTGGGTCTCGGAGACCACCGTTCGGGTCATCGCCGAGTTCTTGCGGACCACGCCGCCCTCGGTGTACGCGGTGCTGACCTACTACCACGAACTCATGACGACACCGCCGGCCGACGTCCACGTTCTTGTCTGCGCCGGGCCTGCGTGTCGGGTCGCCGGGGGCCCGCGGTTGCAGGCCGAGGTCGAGGAGAGCACCGGTATCACGGTTGGCGACACGCGGCGTGATCTGGCCTACTCGATAGGTTCATCGGCGTGTCTGGGAATCTGTATGCATCCACCGGTCGCCGCGATCAACCTCGCAGTTCGCGGCAACCTTCGCCCGGGTCAAGTCAATCGTATGCTGCGCGAGGCGCTGGCGAGGGTGCGTCAGGGTGAAGGAGGCCATGGGTGAGCGGAGATCCAACCAGTCGATTCGCCGCCCTGCGCGGGCGCGCGGTGGCGGAGTGGGCGGCGCTCGTCCAGTCCCGCCAGACGCGCATTCTGGTCCAGCTTGCGGGGTGCGGCATCGCGGTTGGCGCCATGGAGACGTTTCAGGACCTGGTTCAGGCGACGCGGGGTGGTACCGCTGAAGCCACGGTGGAGTTGGTGGGGTGCTCCGGGCTCTGCTATCTCGAACCGATCGTGGAGGTCCAGTTCCCCGGTGGCCCTCGCGTCCTCTACGGTGGCGTCACGCCGGATCGCGCGCCTGAACTGATCGACACGGTCGTGTCCCGCCAGGTGCATCGCGCCGACTGGGCGGTAGCCGTGCGTGGGCCCGACGCGCTGCCGGGCATTCCCTCACTCGAGACCCTTCCGTTCATGAAATCGCAACTTCGGCGTGTCCTGGTCCGCCACGGCGTCATCGACCCCACGCAGATCGGCCATTACATCGCGCTGGGCGGCTACAGCCAGTTCGTCCGCGCGCTCACGTCGCTCAGTCCCGATCAGGTCTTCGCCGAGGTTACGGCGTCTGGCCTCGTCGGGCGGGGCGGCGCCGCCTTTCCGACCGCGCGCAAGTGGGAGACCGCGCGAAAGACCCCGGCTCGGCCGAAGTACATGTTCTGCAACGCCGAGGAGGGCGAGCCGGCGATCTATAAGGACCGACGCATCATAGAGAGCGACCCCCACCTGGTCCTCGAAGGAATGCTCATCGCCGGGCTCGCGATCGGCATCGATAAGGGGTATGTCTACATCGGCGGCGAGCATCACCTCGCGGCGGAACGTGCCCGCATCGCCATCGCTCAGATGTATGAGATCGGCCTGGCCGGGAAGAACATCCTCGGTTCCGACCTTTCACTCGATCTTGAGGTGCGGGTCGGCGCGGGTTCCTATGCCGTCGGCGAATCGTCGGCAATGATGAGTTCGCTTGAAGGCAAGCGGGGCATGCCGCGCCCGAAACTCGTGCGTTCCGCCGAGAAAGGCGTCTGGGCGAAGCCGACGAACATGAATAACGTCGAGACGTACGCAAACGTCCCGATCATCCTGGAAATGGGCGGGGCAGAGTACGCGAAGACCGGTACCCGGCGAAGCACCGGTACCAAGCTGTTCGCACCGAGCGGTCAGATCATGCGCGGCGGGCTCATCGAGGTCCCTTTTGGGACTCCCCTTCGGACGATCGTCTTCGACATTTGCGGTGGGATGGCCAATGGGGGAGCCTTCAAGTTCGCCCAACCGGGCGGTCCCACCGGCGGCGCGATGCCTGCCAGCATGCTCGACCTGCCCATGTCGAACGAGGACTGCGCGAAGGCGGGAACCGTCCTTGGTTCGGGCGGTCTGGTCATCTTCGATCAGAGCGCCTGCGTGGTGGACCTCGGCATCTACATGATGGCGTTCAACTCCATCGAATCGTGCACCCGGTGCACGACGTGTCGTATCGGCACGGCGCGCCTGACCGACATCTTCCAGCGAATGTCGCGCGGTGAGGGCCACCTGGAGGATCTTGAGACGATCCGGTGGCTTGGGCCGGTGATGATCGAGACGACTCTCTGTGGTCTCGGTCAGGCGGCGCCGGTTCCCGCCGTCAGTCTGGTCGACCACTTTCGTGCCGAACTGGAGGAGCACATCGTCCATCGGCAATGTTCCTCCGGTGTCTGTCGGATCCTCACCGCCGGGCCGAACCCGCATCGGCTCGAGGATGCCCGCGTCCTGAAGATCAGCGTGTAGGGGGCATACCCGTGTCGATCGAAACCCCGGCCAGCACCAACATCCACTCGCCGAAAGGGGCAAGGCCGGTCGGCCGTACCATCACCCTGACGGTGGACGGGGTTCCGGTCCAGACGATCCAGGGCAAGACTGTCCTCCACGCGGCGATCGAAGCGGGTGTGTATATCCCGCATCTGTGCGACTACCACGATCTGACGCCGTTCGCGGGATGCCGCATGTGCCTGGTCGAGGTCGAGGGAATGCGCGGCCTGGAGACCGCGTGCACCGTCGTCGCCCGGGACGGCATGGTGGTGCGCACCAACACCGCGCTCGCGCGGCAGCACCAGCGCGGCGTCCTTGAGGTGCTGCTGAGCGATCATCCGGATCGCTGCCTCAACTGTCCGCGCATGGAGCGCTGCGGGCCCTTCGTGGTGTGTCAGCGCGACGACACCGTCACCGATCGCTGTGTCACCTGCCCGCGGAATAAGAACTGCGAGTTGCAGCGCGTTGTCGACTTCGTGCAATGGCGCGAGCAGCGCTTCTTCAATCCGCGCCGTATCGGCGAACCGGAGCGATCCAATCCGTTCGTCGAACGCTATCCCGACTACTGCATCTATTGCGCCCGCTGCGTGCGTGTGTGCGACGAAGTCATCGGCGTATCAGCGCTTGGCCTCGCCCATCGCGGCATGGATGCGACGATCGCGGTGGACTTCGAGAAGCCGCTCACTGAGTCCGGCTGCATCTACTGCGGACGCTGCGCGGTGGTCTGCCCGACTGGTGCGCTGATGAAAGCGGACTCGAAGTACGGCGCCACGCCGACCGAATCGACGACGCCGTCGGTCTGCACGTACTGTGGCGTCGGATGTTCGATGTTCCTCAACACGCAGGGCGGGCGTCTCGCCAATGTGATGGCCGATCGCGAGGGAGCGTCGAATCACGACAATCTCTGTGTTCGCGGCCAGTTCGCCTACGACTACGCGCAGCATCGCGATCGACTGAAGGTTCCCCGGGTGCGCCAGGGCGCGACGCTTGTCGATGCAACCTGGGAGAGCGCGCTCGATCGGGTCGCCCGCGATCTGCGGCGCATTCGCCAGGCGCACGGCCCCGACGCGATCGCGTTCGTGGGTTCGGGCAAGATTACCAATGAGGAGAGTTACGTCCTTCAGAAGTTTGCCCGTGCCGTGGTCGGAACCAACAACATCGACGAGCCGACCGCGCGGTACTGCTACGAGCCGACTTTGCGCGGTCTCCACGAGTCGTTCGGATCTGCGGGCGCTACGATCCCGACGCGCGACCTGGAATCAGCGGGGTGCGTGATCGTCATCGGCTCCCACACGGTCGAGGCGCATCCGGTGCTCTCCTTCTGGGTCAAGCGAGTCGTCAGGCGCGGCGGGCGCATGATCCTCATCGACCCGCGCGCGACCGAGATGGCGCGCCTCGCTTCGGTGCACCTGCGCCTCCATCCGGGAACGGATCTATCGCTGCTGTCGGCGATGCTCAAGGTTATCGTCGATGAAAAGATGATCGACCGTACCTTCATCGAGAGCCGGGTGGAGGGGTACGACGATCTGGCCGCATCTGTCGCGTCCATTGACCTCGCCGCGGTGGAGCGGGAGACCGGTGTGCCGGCCGAAGAGATCCGCAAGGCGGCGCGCCTCTATGCCACCGGCGGAATGGACAAGCGATATCCGGTGCCCGGCTCCCTGTGGGGCGAGATCGTGTGGCCGGGTCAGCGCACCGATACTTCGAACTCGGTCATTACGTACGCGTCGGGCGTTGCCCAGCAGGCCGATGGCGAGGCGATCGTGAGGGTGATCGCGTCACTTGCGCTGATCACCGGCCAGATTGGCAAGCCCGCCTCCGGCGTGTTTCCGCTCGCCGGTCAGAACAACACGGTCGGCTCGGTAGACATGGGATGCCTTCCGAACTGGCTGCCCGGACATCAGCCACTCAGCTCGGAACCAGCGCGCGCGGCGTTGGAGGAGGCGTGGCATCGCGGCATTCCCGCCGCTCCCGGTCGCGATCTGGACGCGACCGTGGAGGCCATCGAGCGCGGCGAGATCAAGGCGCTCTACGTCGTCGGAGCGAATCCGGCGCGCAGCATCCCGGACACCGAGCGCGTGCTCGCCGCATTCCGGAAACTGGACCTTCTCGTCGTTCAAGACATCTTCCCGACCGAGACGGCTGAGTTGGCCACCGTCGTTCTGCCGGCCTCGTCAGCAAAGGAGAAGGACGGCACCTTCACGAGCACGGAACGACGCGTTCAGCGCGTGCACGCCGCGCTTCGGCCAATCGGCGAAAGCCGCCCTGACTGGCGAATCCTCGTCGATCTCGCGGTGAGGTTCGAGGAGGACGCCGACTGGTGTCAGCGGCAGTTTGCCTTCGCGGGGCCCGCCGATATCGCCGACGAGATAGCCAGGGTCGTGCCAACCTACCGCGGGCTTGCCTACGATGCGATCGGTATCGATGGCGTGCAATGGCCACTCATCGATGGGGCGACCGGGGCGGCCACGCTGTACGAGAGCGGATTCGAACGCGGACGCGGGCGCGTGTTCCCGGTGCGCGCGTCATCCGGCGCGGTTCTCCCGGACGCCAGCTACCCGTTCATCGGTATCTTCGGTCGCGCCCAACTCTGGAACACCGGTGCAATGTCCGCTCGCTCGCGAGGGCTCACGCGCATGTGGGGCGAGCATCGCGCGCAGGTGCATCCCAGCGACGCGACTCGCCTCGGTATCGGTGATGGCGATCTCATCGCGATCGCCTCGGCGCACGGCCGCCTGGAGATTCGGGTTTCCGTCAGCGACATCGTGGCGGCGGGCCAGTTGTTCGTCCCGATCCATCACCCGGATGCGAACCGCCTTTTGGCATCGCGGCGAACGGGCCGCGGCATGAAGAGTGTCGCCCTGGCGATCACCCGACTCGCCGGACCGGCGCCCGCATCACCGCAGCGTTCAGAGATCTCGCTGATGGATCTCCCGCTCCTGCCGGTCGCGCGGCCTACGAGGGGCTAAGTTCTGCCAGCGGGCCTGCGCCGTGCCGCTGTGTCCGCGTCCTCGCGGCCCGGGTGCACCGTCATCCCTCATGCCGTCGCGACCTGCCATCACGACGATCGGGACGTCGGTCCGCCTCAGCCGACGAGCGCCCCGGCGGGCAGGATGCCCAGCACCACGGTGCCGATGGCCAGGACAGCGAGCACCGCGATGGTCGCACCGTTCATTTCGACGCGGATCGGTGACGCCGAGACCGGCTGGAAGTACATCGCGATGACCACGCGCAGGTAGTAGAACGTCGCCGCGACGCTCGTGATCACGGCGAGGATCACCAGGTCGACATAACCCTCCTGGATGCCGGCGATGAATACGAACAGCTTCCCCATGAATCCCGCGGTGAGCGGGATTCCGGCGAGGCCGAGCATGAAGATCGCGATCGCCCCCGCCAGAAGTGGGGATCGCGCGCCCAAGCCCTTCAGATCCTCGACCGAGGGATCGGAATCGCCGTCGCCCAGAGCACTCAGCCCCGCGAAAGCGCCAAGGTTCGCGAGCGTATAGGCGAGTAGATAGAAGAGGATCGCCCCACCTGCCGCGGTACCGGCCAGGATGCCGATCCCGATGTACCCGGCCTGGGCAATCGACGAGTAGGCGAGCAGGCGTTTCACGCGTGCCTGCGCGATGGCCGCCGTGTTGCCCACCAGAAGAGTCAGGATGATGAGCACGGCGACGGCGATGCTCCACTCCGCGCGGAGCGCAGGCACGGCGAACACCAGGAAGCGCAGCAGTGCCACAAAGACGGCCGCCTTTGTCGCGACGGACATGAAGCCGGTGATCGGCGTCGGTGCGCCCTGGTAGGTGTCGGGCGTCCACATGTGGAATGGCGCGAACGACAGTTTGAACGCGAATCCCACCAGAATGAGGCCGACGCCACCGAGGACGAGCATGTTCTCCGTCAGGTTCGGCCGGGCGTTCGCGGCGATAACTGTTGCGATCGTCGAGAGACGCGTGGACTGCGCGGCCCCAAAGAGAAGCGCCGCGCCATAGATCATGAAGGACAGCGAGAATGCCCCGAGCAGGAAGTACTTGAGCGCCGATTCCTGGCTGGTCTCCCGCGATCGCGAGAAGCCGCTCAACACGTACAGCGCGATGGAGAGGATCTCTATGCCCAGGAGCAGGATGATCAAATCCGCGGCCGCCACCACCAGCGACATCCCCGCGGCCGCAAAGAGGAGAAGGGCCAGGTACTCTCCGCTGTAAGTCGGCTCGGCGGCAAGATAACGGCCCGAGATAAGGACCGTCGCTCCGGTCGCGACGAGGATCGTCAGTCCGGCGTAGAGCGCAAACCCATCGTTGACCAACATGCCCGAGCTCGCGCCGGCGGCCGGGATCCCGAAGCTGTTCCAGACGACAGGGGAACTCGCGACGATGCTGGCCAGAGCCGCGAGGGCGACTGCGATCGTCGCCACTGCAGTCAGGAAACCGCGCCCACGTGTCGCATCGAAAAGGCCGAACATCAGGATCACGAGTGCGGAGACGGACAGAACGATCGTGGGTGCCAATGCGTTGAACTCGATGGGTGGGAAGTTCATGCGAACGCTGCTCCCAGCATCGCGATGAGCGCACCCTGATCCGACGCCGCGGTCCGCACCGACCCCAGTGCAGCGACCACGCTCTCCTGCATCGGGACCAGCAGGATATTCGGTGCCACGCCGATCACGACGATGGCGATCGCCAGGGGTGCCAGAAGGAGCGCCTCTCGTCTGGTCAGATCGCGCTGATCTACCACCCGCTGGCTCTTGACCGGCCCATGCATCATCCGCTGGAACATCCAGATCAGGTATGCGGCCCCGAGGATGACACCGGCCGAGGCAACCACCACGAAGCGCTGACGCGGCTCGAAGGCGCCGAGCATGGTGAGGAACTCCCCGGTGAACCCGTTCAGTCCCGGTACACCCGCGGCGGAGAACACCGCGAGCAGGAAGAAGGCGGTGATCAGCGGGTAACGCGACGCGAGCCCGCCGAGACTGATGATGTCGGACGTCCCAGTGCGCCGGATCAGCATGTCGGCAATGATGAAGAGAGCGGCCGCTGAAATCCCGTGATTGACCATTTGCAGCACGCCGCCCATCACTCCCTGCGTGTTTAGCGCCAGGATTCCCAGCACGATGAACCCGAGGTGCGAGATCGAGGAGTACGCGAGCAGGCGCACCAGATCCCGCGATCCGATCGCGCAGATCGCGCCGTACAGGATTCCCAGGACCGCCAGCGCGGAGAGCCAGCCGGTGTTCAGCGCGAGCTCGGCGGGAAACATCGGCACGATGAATCGCACGAACCCGTACGCGCCGACTTTGGTCAGCGTCGTCGCCAGAACCAGCAGCGGTATCGGCGACTGCGCGTACGCATCCGGCAGCCACGTGTGCAGTGGCACAACCGGCACCTTGATCGCGAACGCCAGTACGAACACGAGGAAGATCCAGAACGGGACGACCCCGCGAGCGACGCGGGCCATGTCTTCCATCGCGAACGTCATCGGGCCCGCCGCGGCCCCGTGCACGTAGAGGGCGATAATCCCCGCGAGCATCAGCAGCGATCCGGCCGCCGTATAGATAAAGAACTTAATCGCCGCCGCGATCCGCCGGTCGCCGCCGAACACGCCGATCAGCGCGTAGGCTGGGATCAGCATGACCTCCCAGAACAGGAAGAACAGGATGACATCGGTGGCCGCGAACGCGCCCACCATGGCACCGCAGAGCGCGAGCAGGCCGGAATAGAAGATGTGATCTCGCGGCTCCTCGCTCGGCCATCGTGCCACCACCGCGAGCGGAGTAAGGAACGCGGCGAGCACCATCAACCACAGGGAGATGCCATCCACGCCCACCGCGTACGAGATGCCGTACAGAGGCACCCAGGGCACGTTCTCGACGAACTGGTACGTTCCGAGCGCTGGATCGAAACCGGACGCGACCACGACGGCTAGGACCAGTTCCACCAACGCGAAGCCCAGCGCGGTCCACCGTGCGGCGCCCGAACGGAGAAGAAAAACGGCAGCGGCACCGACGAGGGGTAGGGCGATCAGAGTCGTGAGCATCTCGTCAGATCCCGATCCTGTAGACGAAGAAGATCGCGATCAGTGCGGCTCCGGCGAAGATCGCCGCGGCGTAGTGACGCACGTACCCGGTCTGGAACGTATGCCGGAACTCCGACCCCATCCAGCGAGCGAATGCAGGGAACAGGCTGACGAAGCCCCCGATAAGGAAGTTATCCACCGGTCCGGAGGAGATCAGCGCGATCACCCGAACGGGTGCCAGGAGCACCGCGCCGTAGAACGCATCGATGTAGTAACCAGCGCGCACAGTCTCGGCCAGACCACCGAGCGAGCGGCCCAACCGTCGCGGTATCGCGCGGTCCCCTGCGTAAAGCCACAAACCCACCGCGATGCCCGCGATGCTGACGATGCCCGACGCAATCGCAATCGATCCGACTGGGTTTGCCACCTCAACCGGGTGCCCGCCCCAATGGGTGAGCGATGGGTGCAAGAACTTGCCGAACTGAGCGTACGGGAATCCGCCGACGACCGCGAGAACGGTCAGGAGCAGGACGGGCCAGAGCATCGATCCCGCCACGCCGTGATCGCCCGTGTGGCTGTGCGCATTCGATGTTCCATGGAAGGTCAATGAGACCGCGCGGAACATGTAGATCCCCGTGAGCGCGCTCGTAAGAAGGAGAGACCCGCCCAGAATCGCGCTTCCGTGGGGTGACAGGAAGGCTGCGCTAACGATCTCGTCCTTGGAGAAGAAGCCGGAGAGCAGCGGGAACCCGGCGTTTGCCGCCGCCGCGATAGCGAAACACCAGTACACCACGGGCAGTCGCGATCGCAGACCACCCATCTGGCGCATGTCTTCCTGACCGGCGAGATGGTGGATCACGATGCCAGCGCCGAGGAAGAGCACAGCCTTGAAGAACGCGTGCGTCATCAGGTGGAAGATGCTCGCGCCGAATGCGCCCACACCGACGCCCACAAACATGTATCCCAGTTGCGACAGCGTCGAGTACGCGACGACCCGTTTCAGGTTCGTCTGGGTCAGCGCGATGGTCGCGGCGAAGAACGCCGTGACTGCGCCAATCGACGCCACAGCCGCCATCGCCAGAGGAGCATGCTCGTAGATCGGGTGGGTCCGGGCGATCAGATAGACCCCCGCTGTCACCATGGTCGCGGCGTGGATGAGCGCGGAGACCGGTGTTGGTCCCGCCATCGCATCGGGCAACCAGACGTGGAGAGGAAACTGCGCCGACTTCGCCGCCGCGGCGATGAGGAGCAGGAGCGCGATGTTCGTCATCGCTCCCGAACCTTGCCCCGCCGCGACCTCACGGAACACCCCGTCGAAGTCGACTTTTCGGAAGGTCCAGAAGATGAGGAAGCACGCCAGGAGGAGGCCGACATCTCCGATCGCGTTCACGATGAACGCCTTGGACCCCGCGCGCGCGTTCTCCGGCTTGTCGAACCAGAATGCGATGAGGAAGTAGGAACAGACGCCGACGCCACCCCACCCCACCATCAGGAGGACGAAGTTGTTCGCGAGCACCAGAACCAGCATCGAGAAGACGAATAGATTCAGGAAGGCGAAGAACCGGTTGTACCCGAGGTCGAGGTGCCCGTGATGGTCGCGCATGTATCCGGTCGCGTAGACGTGAATGAGGGAGCCAACGCCAGTCACCACCAGCAGCATGACAGTGGAAAGCGGATCCACGAGGAAGGCGATCGGCGCGATGAAGGATCCTGCCGTGAGCCAACTCGCGATGGTGATGGTCACGAACCGCTCCGACTCCGGCAGAACGGACACCCCCGCGGCGACCGCCAGTGCGGCGCCAAACGACGCTCCCACTGCGGCGGAGGCGGCCACGCCTGAAGCGGCACGCCCCACCCGCCAGCCGAACAGGGCACAATAGAGGAACCCAAGGAGGGGGAGTGCGAGGGCGAGCGTGACCCAGGTCGTCATCGACATCCTCAGCCTCGCAGCACGTTCACTTCGTCGACATCGATGCTGTCGCGCAGGCGGAAGATCGCGACGATGATCCCCAGACCAACGACGACCTCGGCTGCGGCGATCGCCATGATGAATAGCGCGATCACCTGACCGTCGATGACATTGAGGTGTCGCGCGAACGCCACGAAGCTCAGGTTGGCGGCGTTCAACATGATCTCGACACACATGAACATGACCAGTGGATTCTTCCTGATGCAGAACCCCAGCGCCCCGATGGAGAACAGAACGGCGCTGAGGACGAGGTAGTAGGGCGTCGGGGCGCTTTCGATCATTGGACTCGGCCCCGCCCTAAGACGACCGCCCCAACCATCGCCACGAGCAACAGGATCGACGTGATCTCAAACGGGACGACGTACGTCGTGAAGAGCGCGATCCCCAGCGCGTCGAGTCCGAGCGGCGTGGTGGAGACTGGCGCGATCGGCAGCGCGGCCATTGCGCCCTCCTGAATCGAGATCCACAGGACCAGGAGCAACATCACTGCGAAGGCGCACGACCACACTACCTGCGACCGGAGACGGTCCGGACCGGCTGGCCGCTGTGGATTCATCAGGGTGATCACGAACAGGAAGAGGATCATGATCGCGCCCGCGTAGACGAGGATCTGGACTGCCGCCAGGAACTCCGCACCCATGCTCAGGAACATCAGCGCAACGCAGAACAAGGTCGCCACAAGGAACAGCGCGCTGTGCACCGTGTTTGGCAGCGTGATGACGAGCGTCGCGGAGCCGATTGCAATCGCCGCGACGATCAGAAAGAAGACTTCGCTCAACGACACTTAGGTCGGCCTCGAGACCAGGGCCTCGCCCGCGCGAGGGTCGGGGACGAGGAGCATGTCCTTCGTGTAGACAAACGATGCCCGGTCGTAGTCGGCGAGTTCGTAATCGTTGCCGAGCACGATCGCCTCGGTCGGGCATACCTCCTCGCAGTAGCCGCAGAAGATGCAGCGGATCATGTTGATCTCGTACCGCCGCGCGTACCGCTCACCTGGGGAGATCCGGTGCTCGTCCGTATTCTCCGCCGCCTCGACGTAGATCGCCCGCGCGGGGCAGACCCCGGCGCAGAGCGAACAGCCGATGCATCGTTCGAGACCGTTCTCGTAGCGCATGAGTTTGTGCCGCCCGCGGAAGCGCGGGTGGACCGGTCGCCGCTTCTCCGGGTACTGATACGTCACCGTTGGACGGAAGATGTGCCGGAACGTCGTCCCAAGCCCGCGGACGAGGGCGCCGACATCATCGACGAAGCTCGCCACCTAAACCCTCCCCTCGATGATGAGCACGCCGATCGCGGTGAGGAACACGTTCAGTAGTGAGACCGGCAGAAGAACGCGCCAGCCGAAGTTCATCAGCCGGTCGTACCGCATCCGTGGCAACGTTGCACGCACCCACACATACACGAAGAGCAGGGCCAACACCTTCAGAAGGAACCACCACGGCCCATCCGCGATCGGACCCTTGTAGCCGCCCAGATACAGCGTCGTCGCGATCGCCGAGACGGTGATCATGTTGATGTACTCAGCCATGAAGAAGAGCGCGAAACGCATCCCACTGTATTCAGTGTGATATCCCGCGACCAGTTCGGATTCAGCCTCGGGAAGATCGAAGGGTGCGCGGTTTGTCTCGGCGATCCCCGAGATGAGATAGAGAAGGAACCCGAGGGGTTGCAGGAGCAGGAGCGGCACGACTCCCTGAAACTCCACGATCTTGGTCATGTTGGGTGACCCGACCACGAGGATCACCGCCAGGACCGAGAGGCCCAGACTCAGTTCGTAGGAGATCATCTGCGCCGAGGCGCGCACTCCACCAAGCAGCGAGTACTTGTTGTTCGATGCCCATCCCGCCAGGGTGATGCCATAGACGCCTAGGGACCCAACCGCCAGGACGTACAGGATGCCGATGCTGGCGTCCGAAAGGTACATTCCGATCTGGCGACCACCGATCTCGATGGGTGGTCCGATCGGAATCACCGCGAACGCGGCGAGCGCCACCGTCGCCGATATGCATGGCGCCGCGAGATACACGAAGCGATCGGCACCTCGCGGCGTGGGGCTCTCCTTGAAGAAGAGCTTGATGCCATCCGCGAGTGGCTGCAGCAAACCGAACGGACCCACGCGGTTGGGCCCGTACCGGATCTGGATGCGGGCCGCCACCTTTCGCTCGAACAGCGTCATGTAGGCGAAACCCGTCAGCAGCGCGAAGATGATGATGAGACTCTTGACGACGGCGACGACGATCTGAAAGACGAGTTCGCTCACGCCGAACCGACCGGAAGCAGGTCGAACGTCGAGCCGGCGTGGAGGACAGGGCTTCCTCGGCCCTCCGGTCCGACCGGCCACTGGATGCCCCGGTATCCGACGCGATCGAGCGTCACTCCCGCGTAGTGTGGGACTTCGCGCGCTAGCGCGGCGGCCATCGCCTCCGAGTTCGATTCGGTGTAGGCACCGCCGATCGCGTTGGCCAGATCACGCAGGATGCGCCACTCCGGTCGACCATCGCCGGGAAACGTGGTGCACGCCCGCATCCTCTGAATACGCCGCTCGAGGTTCGTGAAGGTCCCGTCCTTCTCGGCGAAGGTCAGCCCCGGCAGCGCGACATCTGCTGCATCTGCGGTCGGACCGAGCAGGCTGTCGATAACGACCAGACAGGGAATGCGCCCACGTAGAGCCAGAAGGTCGGCCTCGAGCGGTCGCCCCACGACGAACAGGATCTCGATCTTCCCCGATTCGATCGCGCCTGCGATCGCGCTTCCCGAAACGCCGCCCTCGCCCGGCACGACACCGATGTCGATCGCGCCCTGCTCATTTGGGCCGGTGACGAGAGGGAAGATCCCCGCGCCCTCGCGGCCGAATGCCTCGCAGAGCAGGCCGATATTCGTCACCGCGTTCAGAACGCGCGGATCGGCCCCCACCGAGCGCGGGTAGAGGATGGAGAGACGCTCCGCGCCGCCGATGGTGCGCGCCGCGGCGACGACCGCCGGGCTGATCGGGTCTGCGCCCGCCTCCGCGGCGAACGCCTCGATTCCGCGCACACGTCGCGCTGGTATCGGCGCCACTGTCGCGCGGGTGATGCCGTAGCGTGTGGCGCCCTCCTCAACCGTGGCGTACGCGGCGGGTTCGGCCTCACTGGCCTCCTTCGCCTTCGCCACCGCAGCGTCGTGCGCCCGCTTGACGGTGTCGGCGAAGGCACGGGTCGCGTTGGACTCGGCGGCTTCGTGACGACGTGCCCGCGCCGCGTCGAACTCCGCCGGCAGGAGCCTCGCGATCGCCTCGAGAACCCCGCCCAGATCGTCACCCGCGGCGATGAACGGTTGCCGGTAGGGCGAGCGGTTCACGTCGAGTGGCTCGCTCCCGACTACCACGACCTGGGCCCCGCGGCCGAGCGCCTTCTTGATCCGCAGATTCAAGACTGGCTGATCGATCAGGGTGTTCGCGTCAACGATGAGAATGACATCCGAACGATCGAGTCCCTGGATCGAGCCGGTGACAGCATCGATCCCGAGCGGCGATGTTGGGTGGGCGGCGCGGCTGTGATCGAGATTCCCGCTCCCGATCGTGTCCACCACCAGCCGTCGGAATGCGAGCAAATCCTCGTTCGTGAGTCCAGTGCCGGCTAGACCGGCGATAGAGCCTGGTCCGCGTCGGTCGATTGCCCCCCGCACGGCGGCCGCAACCGTGTCGATCGCTTCCCCCCAGGTCGCGTCGGTTAACCCGGATCCCCTCCGGAGGCGCGGTCTGGTCAGGCGTCCGCTGGTGTACGGGTATCCGTAGCCAAAGCGCCCGCGGTCGCAGAGCCAGCCATCGTCGACGGTCAGGTTCTCGCGAGAGAGGAAGCGTTTGATCTGATTGTCGCGCACGTCGGCCCGAACGTTGCACCCGACGGCACAGTGCGGACAGATCGTTGATACCGAGCGGATGTCCCAGGGGCGCGCCGAAAACCGGTAGCGTGCGCTGGTCAGCGCCCCGACCGGACAGATTTCGATGGTGTTGCCCGAGAACGGGGAATCGAACGTGCGGCCCGGGGCCAGTCCGATCTGACTCTCCGTTCCCCGCTCGATGACTGTGAGCGATTCATCGCCGGCGATCTCCCGCGCAAAGCGCACGCAGCGATAGCACATGATGCAGCGCTCCCGATCGAGGAGCACTTCGTCGGAGAGTACGAGCGGCTTCTCGAAATGGCGCTTCTCGTCGATGTACCGGCTCTCCGCGCCGCCGAAGCCGAACGTGTTGTCCTGAAGCGGACACTCACCGCCGCGGTCGCACACCGGGCAATCGAGCGGGTGGTTGAGCAAAAGGAACTCGATCGTCGACTTCTGGGCGCTCACTGCCATGGGCGACGTCGTCTTGACGACCATTCCCTCTGCCACAGGACTCGTGCACGCAGTCTGTGGCAGGGGAGGTCCGGGCGCGATCTCGACCATGCACATACGGCAGGCGCCGACGGGTTTCATCTTCTCGTGGTAACAGAAGACCGGGATGTGCACGCCGACTGTTTTCGCGGCGTCCACGAGCAGCGTGCCGCGTGGGACGCGCACGGTCTTGCCGTTGACGGTCAGCGTGACGAGGTTATCCATCAGTCGAGCGGCTTCACGGGGCGGCCGCTCGCCGTCGGGCAGGTGCCCGTGCGCGCGTGATACTCCCACTCGTCGCGCCACTGCCGCACTGTGCTCGTGATGCAACTGGTGGATGCGTCGCCGAGCGCGCACAACGTCATCTTGTTCGGTGGACCGAAGCCGATGCGATCAGCGATGGAGAACAGTGTGTCGATGTCCTTCGACTCTGCCTGACCGTCGCAAATGCGTCGCGCGATCTTGACCATCCAGCGCGTTCCTTCACGGCAGGGCGTGCACTTGCCGCAGGACTCGTGGTTGTAGAACTCGGCGAGGCGTAGCGCGGCGTGCGGCACACAGCAGTGCTCATCGAGGACGATCTGTGCACCCGAACCCAGCATGGTCCGCATGCCGCCGAGCGTGTCAAAGTCGAGCTTGACGTCCCAGCATTCCCCTTTCAGCCAGGCCGATGACGCGCCCCCGGGGATGAATGCCTTCATCTTCCGCCCACCCCAGACACCGCCACCGAGGTCGTTGACGAGATTGCCCACCGTGAGCCCCAGCGGCCCCTCGTGGTTTCCGGGCCGGTTCACGTGCCCGCTCAGCGAGTAGATGAAGGGACCGGTGTTCCGGGGCGGCGTGCCGAGCGACGTATACCAGTCAAGGCCGCGGCTGAGGATGTGCGGCACGTTGCTGATGGTCTCGACGCTGTTGACCACGGTCGGCCCGGCGTAGAGGCCCACCACCGCCGGGAAGGGCGGTCGCGAGCGGGGCATCGGCCGACTGCCTTCGAGTGATTCGAGGAGCGCCGACTCCTCGCCACAGATGTACGCCCCTGCGCCGTGAATGGTGTAGGCGTCACAGTTGAAGCCGGAGCCGAGGACGTTGGTCCCCAGATACCCGCGATCATAGGCCTGCTGGATCGCGTTCTTGAGGCGGTGATAGCCGAGCGCGAATTCGCCCCGGATGTAGAAGAACGCCTTCGTGATCCCCACCGCGAAACAGGTGATGATCGCGCCCTCGACGAGTTGATGTGGGTCGTGCTCGAGCAGTTCTCGATCGTGGAATGTCCCCGGTTCGCTCTCATCGCCATTGACCACGAGATACTTCTGCATGGGACCCTTCGGCACAAACGACCACTTGAGTCCAGTCGCAAAGCCGGCACCACCTCGTCCGCGCAGCCCGGAGTTCTTGACCAGTTCGATCAGTTGGTCTGGTGTGTACTCCGCCAGGGCCTTCTTCAGTCCGGCGTAGCCGCCGTTCGCCTCGTAGACATCGATGTCGTAGGCGCGTGGGACCCCCACGTTGCGGGTCAGAACCTTTTCGTACTCAGCCACGGTTGGCTGCCTCGGCCTGGAGGATGGGCCACGGTATTCCGTGCTCGCCGGCCGCTTCGAACGGCCGGGCGCGGAGTTCGTCCAGAAGCGGATCCACCGACTCGATCGTCAGACGCTCGGCGTACTCCTCGTTGTTGATGAGGATGACTGGCGCGGTGCCGCACGAGGCCAAGCACTCGAACGGGCGCACCGTGAACATTCCATCGCCGGTCGTCTCGTTCAGACCGACTCCGAGGCGGTCGAGGAGGTGCTCGATGATCTCATCGGCACCGCGCAGGTAGCACGCGATGTTCTTGCACACCCCCAGGACGAACCGACCCTTCGGCTCGCGATAGAGCATGTCGTAGAACGTGACGAGCATATACACGGCGTTCGGATCGAGTTCGAGCAGGTTCGCGACCTCTTCGATCTGCTCCTGCCCCAGATACCCGGCATCGCGCTGCGCCGCGCGAAGGGCGGGGAGGATGGCGGTCCTGCGCTGGGGGTAGCGGGTGAGGGCCGCCTGAATCTCGGCGCGCGTTTTCTCGCTCAGTGGCACAGTCGGCGGTTCTCCGGGGGGCGTAATATAGCCTAACGGTCGACGTCGCCCAGCACCGGGTCGAGACTGCCGATCAGGGCGACCAGGTCTGCGACCAGTCCTCCCTGGGCAAGCCGTCCGATCGCGGAGAGGTTGTAAAAGCTCGGTGTCCGCACGTGGGCGCGGTACGGCTTCCCACTGCCATCCGCTACGAAGTAGAAGCCGATTTCGCCGCGCGGCGACTCGATCGGCAGGTAGATTTCTCCGGCGGGAACCCGATAGCCCTCGGTTGCCAGCTTGAAATGGTGGATCAGCGCCTCCATGCTGGTCGCCAGTTCGGCCCGCGAGGGGAAGCTCACCTTGTGGTCGTGGACCGTGAAGTCGCCGCCCGGCAGACGATCGACAGCCTGACCGATGATTCGAAGGCTCTCGCGCATCTCCCGCATACGGCACAGGTAGCGGTCGTAAACATCGCCGTTCGTGCCGAGCGGGACATTGAAATCGTACGTCTCATAGCCGGAGTACGGCTCTGCCTTGCGGATATCCCAGTTGACGCCCGAACCGCGTAGGCACGGCCCCGTCAGCCCGAGCGCGACAGCGTCGTCGGCGGAAATCTTGCCGATCCCTACGGTGCGCTCTCGCCACAGTTCGTTGGATGTGAGCAGATCCTCGTAAGTGTCGATGCGGGGCGGAAAGGCAGTGAGAATCTCCCGGACCTTCGCCGGGAACTCCTCCGGGAGGTCGTAGTAGAGCCCGCCCGGCCGGATATACGAGGTCATCAGACGCTGACCGGAGACCATCTCGAAGATGTCGAGGATCATCTCGCGTTCGGCCAGAGCGTAGAAGAACACACTCATCGCACCCAGATCCAGCGCCTGCGTTGCCAACCAGACGAGATGCGAATTGAGGCGCGTCAACTCGGCCAGGATGACCCTGCCCACCTGTGCCCGCGGCGGCGGGTCGATGCCGAGGAGCCTTTCGATACCGAGCGCGAACGCCAGGTTGTTCGACATCGGCGCCAGATAGTCCATCCGATCGGTCATCGTGACGCCCTGGTGGTAGGTCTTGTGCTCGTACGTCTTCTCGATCCCGGTGTGGACGTAGCCAATGACCGGATCGCACGAGAGGACGACCTCACCATCCAGTTCCAGCACGAGGCGCAGCACGCCGTGCGTCGCGGGATGCTGCGGCCCCATATTGAGGAGAAGGCGTCCATCCTGCTCTACCAGCGTCGCCGACCCGACCGGCTTCACCATCGTCATTGCCATCAGCGCGCTCCTCGCACCGGCTCGTTGAGGGTCGGCTGAGTGGTGGTGAACTCGATCTCCTCTTCGATGAGCGGGTAATCCTTGCGCAGGGGATGGCCCTGCCAGTCCTCGGGCGTAAGGATGCGCGTCATCTGAGGATGCCCCGCGAACGTGATGCCGAACATGTCGTAGGTCTCCCGCTCGGCCCAGTTCGCGGCGGGCCAGAGGTCGACTGCCGAGGGGATCGTCGCAGCATCCTCGGGCAGCGCCACCTTCACGCGGATGCGCTGATTGCGCGCGAGAGAGGAGAGGTGGTAGACAACGTCGAAGCGAGGTGTGCGTCCGAGATCGCGGCGCGTAGTGACAGGGTCAAAGGAGAGGTAGTCGACCGCAGTCACATCGCTGAGCCGGGTGAAGCGGAGGGTTCCGTCATCGCGGAGCGCCTTCAGAACCTCGCGCGCACTCTCGGCAGGGATTCGCACGGTTATCTGTCCGTGCGTCGTCTCGTCGACGATCGCGTCCCCGAACAGATCGACCAGTCGCGCGAGCGTCGGGTGGAGCGGTGGCGGTTCTGGCGCAGACGCGGCCGCGTTTGTGTCGGTCACGCCGCGCCCGCGCGTGCGCCCCGCGCCTCTGGGCTCGCCGCCGATGTCGGCGTCGTGTTGCCCATGATCTTCTGCTGCAACTTCATTACGCCGTGCAACAGCGCCTCAGGTCGAGGAGGACAGCCCGGTACGTACACGTCCACCGGCACGATCTTGTCGACACCCTGCACGATGGCGTAGTTGTTGAAGATGCCGCCGCACGACGCACAGTCACCCATGGATATGACCCACTTCGGGTCCGGCATCTGCTCGTAGAGCTGACGGATCACCGGAGCCATCTTCTGGCTCACGCGACCGGACACAATCATCAAATCGGCCTGTCGGGGGCTCGCCCGGAACAGTTCCGAGCCGAAACGGGCGATATCGTGCCGCGACGCAGTTGTCGCCATCATCTCGATGGCGCAGCACGCGAGTCCAAACGCCATCGGCCACAGCGACTGCGATCGCCCCCAATCGGACAGTTTCGTGAGGAGCACCCCGGGGGCGCCCGATCGCTGTTCGGAATTCACTCCCATCGCAAGGCTCCTCGCTTCAGCACGTACAGATAGCCCACCAGCAGCAACCCGACGAAGAGCGCCATCTCGACCAGACCGAACAACCCGAGTTGGCGGAACGAGACAGCCCAAGGGTAGAAAAACGCAACCTCGATGTCGAACAGGATGAAGAGCATCGCGATCAGATGAAAGCTGACGTGGAAGCGCTGGCGCGCGGGTGCGAGGGGGCGGATCCCGCTCTCGTACGGGACATACTTGCCGGGTTGTGACCGCCGCGGCGCGATGAGACCGGGCAGCGTCAAGATGACCGCCATCAGCCCTACGCTCAGGGCAAGCAGGACCAGGATGGGAAGGTACGCGTTTGGCACAGGCCGGCAGTATAGAGCACCCGCTGGAGACCATCGTTCGCCCCTGGGCGGGATATCGGTTCGACCTCGTCCTCGACTACCTGAGACGTTCGCCTTCGGCGATTACGGAGACGATCCACGCCTCGTCGTATGCCCGCGCCTTCCGATCGGATACGGGTCCGGTAGTGGCCCGTGTGACGGGCGTTACCCCGGGCACGCTGCGCATTGAGATCGCCGGACCCGGCGCGTCGGGACTCGCGCTCGATGCGATCGCAGCCCGGCTATGGGATGCGCTGGGACTCAACCGGCCACATCCGGAGGTCGCAACCCTCCACGCGCAAGATCGGGTGGCCGGAGAACTTCTTGCGCTCTACGCGGGTCTTCCGCCCCTGTGCATTCCCGACCTCTTCGAGACGCTGGTGTGGGCGATTCTTGGCCAGCAGGTGAACATCGCGTTCGCGGGCCGTATGAAGCATGCGCTCGTCCGTGCCTATGGCGAGCCGGTTGAGGCCTTCGGAGGGAGCCACCATCTCTTCCCGTCACCGCCGATCCTCGCGCGCATGACCGTGAGCGAGGCGCGGACGCTCCAGATCAGCCGCCAGAAGGCGGAGTACATCCGAGGCATCGCCGAGAGTGTGACTTCAGGCGCCCTCGACCTGCGCTCACTGCCCTCCTGGGATGACGAGACGATTGTTGATCGGTTGACTCGCCTTCGCGGCATCGGTCGGTGGACCGCCGAGTACCTGCTGCTCCGAGGACTGGCGCGTCCTGACGCGATCCCGGCCGGGGACATGGGGCAGCGGGCCGCGATCGGTCGTATGTACGGCCTGGGGCGCCACGCCTCCGAGCACGAGGTGCGGACCATCGCCGAGCGTTGGCGGCCGTGGCGCGGCATTGTCGCGTTCTACGTCTGGTGCGCGCTCCAGCGGCGAGAGGTGCCGACGCCTCAGGTTCTCGGGGACTCCGCGAGTTGAGCGAGAACCTCTACCGCTCGCTCCAGGTCCTCGTCATCCTCCGGAAGTAGCCAATCTCCAGGACGCAATTGATCGATCGCGTCTCGCAGAACGTCAAGCTCATCGGGCGCGGCGCGCGTGCGCCTGCGGCGGTGCGTGCCCTCGTATGAGCGTGGTGCGTTCATCCCCCAGTTAGCCCCTTCGTTCACCGAACATGAGGTACACGGATTTGAGCGGCTTTTTGTCCATTCAAGGCGAACTGATAGATACGCAGCGTGTCTTCGCTGAAGCAGGCGAAAACGACGCGGTCGAGTGCGTCCGGATCATCGGTCAGGATCCGACGGACGGTCTTCACAGCGATCGTCGTGGCCGGCGCGAGCGGATAGCCGTAGAGGCCGGTGCTGATAGCCGGAAACGCGATCGACCGAAACCCGTGCGCGCGCGCGACCTCGAGGCTCGACCGATAGCACGATGCCAGGATTTCGGCTTCGCCGTGGTCGCCTCCCCGCCATATCGGACCGACGGCATGAATGACGAAGCGTGCCGGCAGGCGATAGCCAGGGGTGAGGCGGACCTCACCAGCCGGACAGCCTCCGAGAGCCAGACACGCGGCGAGCAGCTCCGGCCCCGCCGCGCGATGGATCGCTCCATCCACACCCCCGCCGCCACGCAACCCGCTATTCGCCGCGTTGACGATCGCGTCCACGTCGAGCGTCGTGATGTCCACGACCATCGCCTCGACGCGCGCCATCTGATCAGTCGCCCACAGGGAAGGGGCGGATGCCGTAACGTCGATTGGCCTCCAGGAGTCGCTTCACGAACTCTGGCGCGTAGCCGTGCGGGCGATCCCGGTACGAAACCCAGTCGGTCAGCGAATCGCGGACGTGTTCCAATGTGGCCGGCTGATTTCCGCTGGCGAGGAACATCCGAAACACGCTCTCGATGACAGGAGTATCAGGAGTGATGTAGTTCCGTTCCTTCGAACAGTGGGCACGGATCACCGCGATGGGGTTGTCGCCATACGAGACCCGACGGGTCTCATAGATGACCCGTCCAGCCTTCTGGTCGACCACGGGCACGGATTCCTCGGCGACGGAGCCGACTCTCTTCTGGCATTCGGGGCAGAAGCGCCCCTGGGCGGCGGTCCGGAAGGAGATGCCGCTTGCGTCGTACCACGACTGGTCGATGTAGTAGCGTACCGGCTCGCCGGTTCCAGGATCCTCGGTCGGTACAGCAGTGAGATCGCTCATGGCACGGGACTTTATACACTCGCATCGCTCGCCAGGAGGTTCCCCATGCCCTACGTCGTGATCGAACTGTTCGAGGGTCGTACCGTGGAGCAGAAGCGCGCGTGCGCGAAGGCAGTGACCGACGCCATCGTGACGCATTTGAAGGCCACACCGGAGTCGACACACATCATCTTTCACGAGATGAAGCGTGAGAACCAGGCGCACGGCGGTAAGCTGGCCTGCGACTAGGCGAACTCCTCGCCCAGGGTGACGGGCTCACCAAGCGGTTCGTCCACTATCTCGAGGCGCAGGGGCATATCCGTCCGCGCCTGATCGAGAAGGAGCGGATCGCGCGCCGCGACTATTCGCCAGCCGATGCCCGTCGGGCGCGGGAGATCTGGCGATATCACCAGCGTGGGTTCTCAGTCCAGAACGCGGTGGAGGCGGTGAAGCGCGCCGATCTTGCGCTCGCCTATGTGCTGATGTCCGTTCCGGCGCGCCGCTGGCGGGATGGCCTCGACGGGGCGGCCCAGCACGAGAACGTGCTGGAGGCGGCGATTGTCTATGGCGAAGCCGAGAACCTCATCCTCAAGCTGCGAGCGCCGGATGATGGCGATATCTACCTCGTCCTGGGCGCGGTCCTGCGGGCCGCGGCGATTGCCGGCCAACCGACGATCCTTCGGGTTACACCGGCGAGCCTTCCGCGGCGATACTCCCAGGGATCCGCCATGCAGGCATATGTGCTCATCAAGGCATCCGCAAAGCAGGTCGAGCGTGTGATCGAAGCTCTCCGCCCGATCGGCGGCGTCGTGGAGGCCAGCACGGTGTACGGCGAGACCGACGTGATCTGCCGGGTCGAGGTACCGGATCAGGCCGCGCTCGATCGATTGGTGATGCACGATCTCCACGCGATCGACGCGGTCCAATCGACGCGCACCTTCATCGTGGTGAGCGACCTGCACTGGCGCAGAGCAGACGAATGATGATGAATGATCCGGCTGTGCGCATCCGACGGCGCCAGCGGACGCGTGCGCTCGCGAGAGACCTCGCGACCGAACTACAGCGTCGGCTTCCCACGGTCCCCATCGAATGGGAAGCGATCACCGACGCGCCGGTCGATACGGAAGATGGGACTCTGATCGTGCGCACCGATGGGGTCTCGATCCTGACCGTGCTGGGCATCGCGCGCGATCTGGCAGCTCGCATTGCCGGCGCCGAGGAAGGCATCCGCATCGTTCCGCGCGTGTGGCCGAGGACGATCTGGTGTGCCCGCGGAGGAGGCCCGGCCCCCAGGCGGCTGAGCCGGGCCGATCTCAACCCGGCGGCACAGCCCTGGAGCGGGCGAGACGACCGGGGAAACTATCTCGTGTGCCGCGATAGCGGGCACGACGGCGAGCATCTGTGGCAGTACAGCGAGGTGATGGACGGCAATGGCTCGACCGACCAAACGTGAGCGGCGCGAACAGCGTCGAGAGGCGACCAGGGTCGCGAAAGAGGCGGCCGAGCGCCAGTCGCGCGTCCGACGGTGGATCATCATTGGTGCATCCGCCGCCATTCTGGCGGTGGCGGCGGTCTTGGGGGTCCCCGCGTTCGTGGACGCGCTGCGCCCCGCACCTGTCCTGAGCTTCGTCGATCAAGGCAGGGAACACGTCGATCCCGCACAGCCGACCCCCTTGTACAACTCGAATCCGCCGACATCGGGTCCGCACTATCAGAGCTGGGCCCCCTGGGGTGTGCACGACCAGGAACTGCCGGATCCGCTTCTGGTCCACAACCTCGAACACGGGGGCGTTATCGTTCACTACAACTGCCCGGAAGCGTGCCCGGAGCTGGTCAACCAGTTGCGGGATCTCGTCGGATCGTACCGGTCGAAGGTCATCCTCGCACCGAGGCCGCGTGCGGACGTTCCCGCGCTCATCACACTCACTGCCTGGACGAAGATGGACCGCCTGGACGCGTTCGATGCCCAGCGCATTCGGGCGTTCGTTGAGCGGTTCCGGGATAAGGGCCCGGAATTGGTACCCGACTAGACCCGAGGCGGCGCGCTCGAGGCTACGGAGGATGTATTGATATCCGCTACGATTCGTGGTAGGATATCTCCGTGTTACGAGTCAGAAAATGCAAGCTGACCGAGGAGGTACCGCGAATGATGAGTCTCCAGGCCCGACCGTATGTGTCTCTACGCGAAGCGATGGATCGTCTGTTCGACACCGCATTCACGTCGCCCAACGGCGGCGCTGCTCGCGAGACGGCGAGCGTGCCCGTGAATGTCTTCGAGGACGGCGATACGTATCGCGTCCAGGCGCTCGTTCCTGGTGCCACCGCCGAGACAATCTCGGTGACGGCGCAGCCCGGTGGATATCTGATCATCTCGGGCGAGTCGAAGGCGAGCACTCCGGAGAGCGCGCGGGCGGTGTGGTCCGAGTACGGCAACACCAGGTTCCGGCGCGACATCGCTCTGTCGCTGCCGTTCAGTGCCGATGAGGCGCGCGTGACCTACGCCAACGGTGTGCTCGACATCGTACTGCCGAAGTCGCCCGAGGCACGGCCGCGCACGATCAAGGTCCTGGGCGGCGGATCCTGATGACGCAGAGGCCGCGGTGCTGAGTCGCTCAGCCCGCGGCCTCCGTCCCGACGACGCCGATCGTTTCGGGTTCCGCAATCAGGTCGACCGTGCTGACCGGCAGATCGACGGAGAAGATGGATCCTCGTCCAGGCTCCGACTGCACGGCGATGCGGCCGCCGTGATGCGCCACGATCTCCCGCGCGATATAGAGACCCAGGCCGAGGCCAAGATGGCCGCGTCGATACGTGCCCGCGCCCACCTGAAAGAAGCGATCAAAGACCCTCGTCGCATCGTCTGCGGACATCCCGACGCCCTCGTCGTGTACGGAAAGGTGCGCCCACCCCTCGCGGCGCTCCAAATGCACCACGATCGGACCACCCGCCGGTGAGTACTTGACGGCGTTGTCCAGCAGATTCGTGATGACTTCATCGATGCGTCGCCGATCCGCGACCACGGGACAGGTGTCGATCCCGTCCAACGAGATCGTGTGTGCGTCGGTCGTTGCCTGAACGGCCTCGGCAGCCCCCCGCGCCAATTCGGTCAGATCGAACGGGGAGACCTGCAGTTCGAGCAGACCGATCTCGATTCTCTGCAGATCGAGCAACTGCTCGATCATCGCCAGCATGCGATCCGCCTGTTCGCCGATGCGCTCGACGATCGTTCGATCCTGACCAGGCCAATCTGAGAGGCCGGCGCGCCGATCGAGCACCTCGCTGTACGCCTTGATCACCGCCACCGGCGTTTTCAGTTCGTGGGAGACCACCGAGAGGAACTCCTGCCTGGCCGCGGCGCGAGCGTGATCGCGCTCGATGGCGCTATGTCGCAGCAGCAGTCCTACCCGTTCGGCGACGAGGCGCAGGAATGCCGCGTCGTCACTGTCGAATGCGGCCGGCCGACGGCTCCCCACGATGAGCAGGCCCTGGGCTTCCCGATCCCCGGGGATCGGGATCACGAGAATCGAACGAACACCGATGGTACGGAGGCCCGAGGGCGCCTTGGGGTTCTCCTGCGCGTCGGCGCAACGGTAGGGCACGCCCGTCTTGAAAGACGCCGCGAAGGCGCCGCCAGCACGTGTATCGATGCGGTCGAGACCCGCGGGCTCCCCGAAATTCTCGATGCGATGTTCGCCGGCGCGAACCAGTTCCCACGTCTCGGGTGCCCGCGCCACACCGTGCCCGGCCTCTACCTGCAGCAGGTTCCGGCAGAGCATCACATCGGTGATGTCGGCCGCCATCACATCATTGATGACCGCCGCCATACGCTGGCAGAACGGCTGCACCTGGACCCGCTCGATCGTCCCAATGGCACCGACCGTCTCGCCGTACCGTGCTCGCCGGCGCTCTGCCTCGAGGAGCCGTGCGTTCTCGATCGCGATGCCCGCGATTCGCGCGAGGATACGGACCCAGCGCACCTCCGATGGCACGAAGAGCGCCTGCCGCGCCGCCGCGAAAACACCGACCACGCTGCCACGAAGAACGATCGGCGCTGCCGCCAGGGCAAGGTCGCCTCGACCTAGATACGGAGAGTTGCCCGCGCGATCGACTACCGCCTCGGCAATGATGGCTGCCCGCGCTTCCGGGCCACCCACTCCCAGCGAGACCGATCCATCGGAGCGGTGAGGTAGGTTGTCCGAGGCGATCAGGCTCAGCACACTCCCCTCGCACCGCAGGATGTAGGCACAATCGGCATTCAGAAGGCCCCGTGCCGCGGCGAGCAGCCCGCCAAGGGCCGGTCCCACTTCGCGCCCATCGCCGAGTCCGGCCAGCGCGAACTCCAGATAGCCGGGGTCGTCGCTGCCAAAACTCATCGCTTTGATGCCTCGATCGCCGCCTCGCGGTAGTCGACGAACCGGTAGCCCAGCCCTCGTTCGTTGAGGATGTACTTCGGTCGGGATGGGTCCGGTTCGATCTTCTGGCGCAGGTAGTTGACGTACCGGCGCACATAGTGCTCCTGGGATAGGTATTCGATGCCCCAAACGCGGGCCAGAATCGACTCGTACGGCAGGAGCCGGCCCGGGTTGCTGGCCAGGTGATACAGAAGACGATATTCCATCGCCGTCAACTGGACCCGACTGCCCTTGAGGTGAACCTCACCCCGCCGAAAGTCGATCGTCAGATCCTCGTCCACCATGATCGCGGTTCGATTGACCGATGGCTGCGCCTCAGCGCGGCGCAGCACGGCCTCGATGCGCGAAGAGAGTTCGCGCTGCGAGAACGGCTTGGCGACGTAGTCGTCGGCGCCACTCCGCAGACCGCGGACGCGGTCGTCTTCTCCACCGCGTGCGGTCAGCATGATCACCGGCACGTCGGACACCTCGCGGAGCCGCCGCAGCGTCTCGAAGCCGTCGACCCCGGGCATCATCACATCGAGCAGAATCAGATCCGGCAGGTGCTCGCGCACGCGGGTGAGCGCTTCCTCACCGCCCGTGGCGATGAGAACGACGTAGCCCTCCATCTCCAGCCATAGGCGCACAGCATCGACGAGATTCGGCTCGTCATCCACGATCAGGACGCGGCGCTCGGCCGGGCCCACGGTCACCATGCGGATTATACGACCCCTTCTTACAGGGATTTAAGCCGGGACCGACCTAGAATTAACGTTATGGCAAGAGTCATCGTCGAGGACGCCGTCATCGCGACGGGTCGTACTCCGGAGACGATCGAGCGGTGGATTCTGGCCGGACGGATCGATGCCGAGAGAGCGGGAGATGACTGGCTGATCGATCTGTCCTCCTTGCTGAATGTCGCGGCCGTGGAAGAGATGGGTGGAAACGGCCATACCCACCATCCAGAGGACGTCCGCTCGCCGATCGGCGCCGATGCCGATGTGTCAGGCGGACGACGCGGACCGATTCAGTCCGCTGTTGAGTCCGCGGTCATTCGGCTGCCCTCAGGGTCGGAGACGATGGAAGCCGCAGCTTCGGAGACAACGGCAGTCGCAGCGTCGGAGACACTGGCGCAGACGGTGACCTCGACGACCACGGGGTTCGGCGAGGCATCCACGCCGGCCGATGGTGCTCCACTTGCACCTCTGGCGAGGACTGAGGCGTCGTCCAGCGGCACTGTGGAGATCGCCGCGACCGCGATCGCGGCCCTGAGCGCCCGTCTCGAGCAGGCTCTGGGTGAGATCGAGCGAATGCACGACGAGCGGATGAAGATGGCCCTTCAACTGGGCTATGCCCAAGCGCAGTTGAAGGTAGCCAACGAGCAACTGCGCGCGCTATCGGCACCAATTCCGGAGCCGCCATCGCTGGTTGAGCGCATCAGGAAGTTCTTCCGCGGACGATAGCCGCATCGGTTCGGCGTATCCTCCGGCTCGGATAGGAGACGGCCTTGCGCGCGGCACGGTGGCACGGCAGAAACGACCTCCGGGTGGAGAACGTTCCCGACCCGACGCCGAGTCCCGGCGATGTCGTGATCCGCGTGGCGTACTGTGGCGTCTGCGGTACGGACCTCGAGGAGTACCGGGAGGGGCCGATCTGGATCCCCACCGTCGAGCCCAATCCTCTCACGGGGCGGCGCGCGCCCATCGTGATGGGGCACGAGTTTGCCGGGCATGTGGTCGCTGTCGGTCGGGAAGTTAGCCGCTTCCGCTTGGGTGACGCGGTGGCGCCCGATGTCGTGATCTCCTGTGGGCGCTGCTACTGGTGTGTGCGCCATCAGGTCCACCTGTGCGAGCACATGGCCGCGCTGGGTCTGCATGGCGATGGCGGTCTGGCGGAGTTCTGCGCGGTACCTGAGTCGATGTGCGAGCCGGTGCCGGATCGCGTGACAATGGCCGCCGCCGCCCTTGCCGAACCTCTCGCCGTCGCGGTGCGCGCGGTGCGACGGTCGCGCTTGACGGTCGGTGACAACGTCGCGATCGTTGGTGTGGGTGCGGTCGGCCTGCTCGCGCTGCAGGCGGTCCGGGCCGCCGGTGCGGGCTTCGTGGCCGTCGTCGAGCGGTCACCGGCACGCAAGGCGATTGCCGCGGACCTCGGTGCGGATGCCGTGCTAGACCCTGGGACGGGCGACTGTGCGCTGCACCTACGCGACCTCACCGGGGGCGTCGGGCCCGACGTCGTTCTCGAGTGCGCGGGTGGCCCCGGAACGTGGGTCTATGCGGCCTCGCTGGTGCGGAGAGGGGGACGTGTGGTCGTCATTGGCCTGAACTCATCTCCGGCGCCTGTCAACGTCACTGCAACGATCGTGGCGCCGGAGATCGAGGTGATAGGCTCCCTCGCCCACGTGTATGACGAGGACTACCGGGGCGCTATGCGGTTGCTGGGGGCGGGCCGGGTCGACGCCGAACGCATCGTCTCCCACCGTGTGCCGCTGGCCGATGTCGTCGCGGGCGGGTTCGATCGGCTCGAACACCACAAGGCCGAGACCTTGAAGATTCTCGTCACCGTGGGAGGTGCGCAGTGAGCGGAAAGCAGGGAATCGGGACAGATCGCGCGGCGGCCCCGATCGGACCCTACAGCCAGGGCATACGATGGGATCGCCTCGTCTTCACCGCGTCGGTGCCGACTTCCAATCCCGCCTTCGGTCCCGCTCCGGAAGGAGATGTGCGCGCCGCAACGCGCAACGCGCTCGAGAATCTCAAGGCCATTCTCGAGGCCGGAGGCTCATCGCTCGACCACGTGCTCAAGGTCACGCTCTACATCAGGGACATGCAGGATTTCGAGGCCGTGAATGAGGTGTACCGCCGGTACTTCGCGGCGGAGCCGCGCCCGGTCCGGTCGCTCGTCGCCGTGGCGTCCGCACGGTCACCGGTTAGTTTCGACGCGATCGGATACGTGCCGGACTGATACGGCCCGATCAGTCACCGAGCGCGGCGAGGTACCGTTCGGCGTCCAGCGCGGCCTTGCATCCCGCGCCAGCTGCGGTCACAGCCTGCCGGTAGTGGAAGTCCTCAACGTCGCCGGCGACGAAGACACCGGGGATGTTCGTCTGGCTTTCCGAACCTGCTCGGGGCACGACGTATCCCTTCTCGTTGAGTTTGATCTGGCCCTTCAGGAACCCCGTATTAGGCTGGTGGCCGATTGCGACGAAGACACCGTCGGTCCGATAGTCGCGCAACTGGCCGGTCTTCACGTCTCGCAAACGGACGCCAGTGACGTTCTCGGTGCCGAGTACCTCATCGATCACGGCGTTCCAGACGAAACTGATCTTCGGATCTTTCTCGGCACGCTCCTGCATGATCCGTGAGGCCCGCAAAGCCTCGCGTCGATGTACGACCGTGACCTTAGTCGCGAACCGTGACAGGAATGTGGCCTCCTCCATCGCCGTGTCTCCGCCCCCAACCACCACAAGTTCCTTGCCGCGAAAGAAGAAGCCGTCGCACGTCGCGCAGGTGGAGACTCCGCGGCCACGCAACCGGGTTTCGGAGTCGAGCCCCAGCCAGATGGCGGATGCGCCGGTTGCGATGATGACGCTTCGCGCGCGGATCGTCTGGCGGTCTGTTGAGATCGCAAAGGGTCGATGCCCGAAGTCGACCGCGGTCACGTCTTCATCGACCATCTGCGCGCCGAAGCGTTCGGCCTGCTCGCGGAAGCGCGACATCAACTCAGGCCCCTGAATTCCCTCCGGAAAACCCGGATAGTTCTCGACATCGGACGTCAGCATCAATTGGCCGCCAGGCTCGGCGCCGCCGATCAGGAGCGGTTGCAACGAAGCGCGAGCGGCGTAGATGGCGGCGGTGAGCCCGGCGGGACCGGATCCGAGAATGACGAGGTTCTGAACTGCTGCGCTCATGGGACCTGGGCTCCTGTCCATTCGAATAGCTGGATCTGATTGCCCTCGGGGTCGACGATCGTTGCCAGGCGGTAGCCATCCGGGCGGATCTGCAACCGAGAGACGAACGGTACGCCACGGCTCTCCAGCGTGGCGACCGTCCCCGCCAGATCATCACAGGCGAGGTTGGGCACGAAGGCGTTCTGTTCGACCGTCTTGGGGCCGTTCGCTGCCACGCCGCCGCCGTAGATCACCAGTTGCACGTCCCCAACGTTGAACGCGACCCACTGCTCGTTCTCGGCGATCTGCGCGACCGTCAGACCGAGCAGGTCCCGATAGAACTCCAGCGCAATCGGCCAGTGCTGCACCGATAGCTGAACGAATGCGAGGCGCCGGATCACGATCGGCCGAAAGTCACTCCGTTGCCCTGAATTGTAGTCGCCAGTCGACGAAAATCTTCGCGCTGGTCGGGCCACGTACGGTACACGCGCGCCCGGCTGCCGGGGTGATAGAGCGGTACCAGGGTGATGCCCCGCCAGGGGATCTCGCGACCCACATGGTTGGCGAGGCGAGCGCCGTGCGGTTCGATGTGGCCCAGCGCTGTCAGAGCGTGCGTCCCGAGCGACACGATGACCGGCGCGCGAACGATGGTGAGTGTGCGACGCAGGTGGTTCAGGCATCGGGCGCGCTCCGTGGCTCCGGGGGCGCGGTTACGGCCGCGGTCGTCTCGTGGATTGCACAGGACAGCGTTCGTGACGAACACGCGCGATCGCTCGATGCCGGCGTGCAGCAGCAACTCGCCGAAGTTCGCCCCGGCGCGATCGCCGCTCAGAGGGATGCCGGTGCGATCGGCGCCGAGCCGCCCGGGAGCCTCGGCGACGAAGATTGCGTCGGCGACCAGCGGGCCGTTGGCGCACCCGAGGGCACGCCTTCGGCCCTCCATCGTCGGACAGAGGCGACACGCCTGAACCGTCGCGACAAGCGCCTCGTACTCAGAGGGGCGGACCTCCGAAGTCAGGTCAGGTGAGACGAATGACCCGGAAGGACTCGGCAGCATCGATCAGTTGACCCGCCCCAGCCCGCTTCGCCCAGTCGCGGACCATGGGTTCGGGATCCCAGTCACGCATCTGGCTGCGGTGCGCCCGAAGCGCCTCGACCTTCAGCGCGATCGTCTCGCCGATATCGACCCACGTGTTGGCCTGACCGAAGGAGGTCAGCCACAACTCGGGGACGCTGAACGGTTCGAGACCTTCGGCGAGGAGATCGGGGAAGGTAGGCCGATTTCGCGCGAATGGGTAGACCGCGGCGATAGTCGCGCTGGCAACGGCAACGTGGTCGGGATGATTTACATAACGATCCACGATCCGCACCGTGGGATCCATCGCGATGACCCTCTCGGGCTTGTACGCGCGAATCAGGCGCACGATCTGGCGTCGAAGAGGTTCATCGTCGACGACGGCGCCATCCTCGTGCCCGAGGTAGAGCACCTCCCTGACGCCGAGTATGCGCGCGGCCTCGGCCTGCTCCTCCTTGCGCAGCGCAATCAGTTGCTCGCGAGTGATCGCTGGATCCTCGCTGCCGCGCGAACTGTCCGTGCAGACGACGTACGTGACCTCGTAACCGTCGCGTGCCCAGAGGGCGACGGTTCCAGCGCACCCAAACTCCGCGTCGTCGGCGTGGGCGACGACGACCAACCCCCGTTTCACAGACCGGTCCGGAAGAGCATTTTGAAAGGCTCCACTTTCTAAAATGGGGTGTGCGGAAGGCCCAATGGTAGAGTACGCGCCCGTGTCGACTGCCCCCTACGCCCCGCTTGTGGATGCTTTCGGGCGGCAGATGGGCGATCTCCGAATTTCGATCACCGATCGCTGCAACTTCCGCTGCGTCTACTGCATGCCCGAGGAAGGCCTCAAGTGGCTCAGCAACGAGCGGGTCCTTACGTTCGAGGAGATCGCCCGTCTCGCGCAGATCTTCGTCCGACTGGGGATCAGGGGAATCCGGCTCACCGGCGGTGAGCCCACGGTGCGCAAGGGCCTGCCCGATCTGATCCGCATGCTGGGTCCGCTTGCCGAGGAGGGCCTCGAGAGCCTCAGTCTGACCACCAACGGATTCACTCTCCGTGAGCAGGCGAGAGACCTCGCCGCCGCCGGACTCACGCGCATCAACGTTTCGCTCGATTCGCTCATGCGTGAGAAGTTCCATCGGATCACCCGTCGCGACTGCCTGCAGCGCGTTCTCGATGGCCTCGAAGCCCTCGAGCAGTATCCGTCCATCGCGCCGATCAAGGTCAATGCGGTCGCGATCCGTGGCTTCACCGAGGATGAGGTCATTCCTTTCGCGGAGTTGGCGCGTCGGCGCCCGTATGTGGTCCGGTTCATCGAGTTCATGCCTCTCGATGCAGACGGGAACTGGCGGCGTGAGCAGGTCCTGGCCGGCCGCGAGATCTACGAGATGATTCATCGGTGGCTACCGCTCGAACCGGTCCAGACCGTCGCGAGTTCGACCTCCCGCGTCTATCGTTTCGCGGACGGTATCGGCGAGGTTGGGTTCATCAATCCGGTCTCAGAGCCGTTCTGCTCCTCCTGTGACCGGCTACGCCTCACCGCGGACGGTCAGGTACGCACGTGCCTCTTCTCGATCGACGAGTGGGATCTGCGCGGGCCGATGCGGGCGGGAGCGTCCGATGCAGACCTGGTCAGCATCATTCGACTCGCCGTCGGTCACAAGGAGCTGAAGCATCGTATCAACGAGGGGCCGGCGTTTCAGCGCGCCTCTCGTTCGATGTCGCAGATTGGCGGCTGATTCGCCTCGAGCGGAAGGATTGTTCACCGACGTCGCCCGCCCGTTCGCGATCGCGCCGATCGCGGGTGAGCTCGCGTGCGGCCCCGGCGGTGTCGAATGGACCGTCGATCGGCTATCGAGGGACGGTGCCTGGCGCATCCTGATCGCGGCAGAACGCGATGCCGTGGGTGATGAGTTTCTCCGCGCGCTGACCTCCGGGCTCGATGCGCGTGGAATGCACGCGCACGTCGAAATGGTGTCCTCGAGCACCGCGACGAGCTCGGACATCGACCGCATCGTGCGGGCAGTTCGCGATGGTGATCGCGATACGATCGTCGCGGCCGGGGGTGAGACGGCCATCGCGATCGCCCGTGTGGCCGCGGTCCATCTCGGGAAGGGCGACGATGTGGTGCAGAAGTTGCGCGTCGTCGCTCTCGCGGTGGTCCCGGACTTCTCTACGTGTGGTCAGTCCGATGAGTGGTTCTGGAGCGCAAGCGGGAGCCTCCAGCGCGTGCCGGTGCGAGTACCTGACCTGCTTGCCATCGTCCCCGCGCCGGGGGGGTCCGCCGCCCGATCTCTACTCGGCGGGGTCAACTGCCTCGCGCGGGCAGTCGAACTCATCATGGATCCGGCCGTGGGCGCGTTCGCATTCCACGGCGCGACGAACGCCATCCGCGCCACACTGCTCCATCTGCTGCCGACGACGGGCGGAATCCCTGCTCGGCACGCTGAGCCGCTCTTCCTCGGGTCCCTGCACCTTGCCTTGGCGGCGGCACGCACCGCGCCGACACCGCTGGACCTCTTCGCGAATTCCCTCGGTGCGCGACTGGGCGAACATCCCGGCGCCATCCGGGCGCTGTTTCTGGAGGGACAGTTCGAGAATGCGCGGACCGGTGCGCCCGAACTGATCGCCGCTCTGGAGTGGCCCGGCCCGGACGCCCCGGGCGCGACCCACATCTCGCCGAGCGAACGCGTGCATCAAATCCTGGTGCGCGTGCCGCGCCTCGATTCTCTTCGCGGATCGCGTAGAGTGGCAATCGAGACCGCGTTCGAGGAGACGGCCGCAATCTGTCGATCGGAGCGCATCGGCGGCTACGAGCGGTTCCGGGAGATCGCCAACAAGGCGCTATAACTCCGCGCGTGGTACAGACCCGCGATTGGCGCGCGCTTGTGCGACCTGCGATCGAAGGCCTGGATCCGTATGTCTGGGAGATTTCCTCCGCGGAGGTCGCCGCGCGGTTCGGTGTTCCCGTTGAACGTGTGGTTCGATTCGACACCAACACGTCTCCCTTCGCGCCAATCCATCTCGGAGGGGCGCTCGGCGAGTTTGGCACGACGATGCCGCTCAACGAGTACCCGGATACTTCATACGGACCCATCGTCTCACGCCTGTGTCGGTATACGGGGTTGCTGGAGGACCGCATCGTCGTCGGCTGCGGCGCGGACGAGATTCTCGATCTGACGGTGCGCGTGTTTGTCGAGTCCGGCAAACGGGTCGTTGTCTCCCGGCCCAGCTACGCGATGTATCCAGTTCTGGTCCAGGCATACGGCGGCGTGCTGATCGCGGTCTCCGATAGAGAGCCGTTCCGGCGCGATGTCGCCGCCCTCATCGCCGCGGGGCGCAGCGCCGATCTCCTACTGCTGTGCAACCCCAACAATCCAACCGGCGATCTGGTCGGGAGGGATGACATCGAGCGGATCGTACGGGAGGTCGCCTGCCCTGTGGCGGTCGATGAGGCGTACTTCGAGTTCAGCGGCGTGACGGTGGCGGATCTGACCGATCGCTATCCCAATCTCGTCGTCATCCGCACGTTGTCCAAGGCCTTCTCCCTAGCCGGACTCCGCGTGGGGTACGCGCTGGCATCGGAATCGATGGCCGAACTGCTCAACCGCGTACGACCGCCCAACAGCGTGGGGAGCCTCTCGATCGCACTGGCGGCGGCGGCACTCGACGCGCTGGACGTGATGCGTGCGAACGTCGCGGCAATCCTCGCCGAAAAGGAGCGGTTCACGGCGTCGGTCGGGCCATACGTCGAGGCAATCTTTCCCACCGCCACCAACTTTCTGTTCCTGCGCGTCGAATCCCCCGAGCGGGTCGTCGCGGCGCTCCTCCGGAATGGACTGGTCGTGCGCGATCTGAGCGCGCGGCCAGGTATGCGCGGTTGTCTCCGGGTGACGGTGCGGCGCTCTGAGGAGAACGACCGCTTCGTCGCCGCGCTGGCGAGCGTGGCTTAGTGCCGGTCGACTGGGCGGGCGCGCGCTGGAGCACACGCGTCGCGCGGGACGGCGTGGAGCGTGCGATGATCGAGATCCGCCTCCGGGTCGCGGGCTACGATATCGATGCTGCGGCCATCGTCAACAACGCCGTTTACGTCCGGTGGCTGGAGGACCTGCGGACGATCTGGATGACGCGGTTTCTTTCGTTCGAGGCCTGCGTTGCCCGGGGAATCTCGCCGGTCTTGACCCGAATCGAGATCGACTATCGTCGCGCGCTGCGATTCGGCGATCCGGTGGTTGGGCGCGCGTGGGTCACCGGCCTGACCCGCGCGACGGCGACATTCGAGAGCGAGATCGCTCCCCCCGAGGGCGACGGCCCCTATGCCCGAGCCCTACAGACAGTCGCGTTCGTGGACATCGCGCGGAATCGGCCGATCAGGATTCCAGAGGAGTTCCTGGTGCCAGTCCCGCCCGCCTGAGCCCCGTTGCCCGGTCAGGCGAAGGCGGGGATCCACTCGTCGAGGATCCACCGCATGTAGGTCAGGTACCGGACCTGCGAGTGCACGTAGTCGCCGGTGCCCCCCTCATTGCACACCCAGCCGCGGAACCCGGCCCGCCAGAGGATGACGGCTGACTCCCGGAAGTCGATATCGCCGTCGTCGAGAAGGACGTTCCACGAATAGGTCCGGTCATGTTCGGGCACGATGATGCGCTTGTAGTTCTTGACCTCCCAGTAATTCGTGATCGGTGCGAGAAGCCTCACCTGATCCCGCCACGAATCCGGCCAGACGTGAGCGACGCGGTACCAGTTGCCCAAATCGGGGTTGGCGCCCACGTTCGGCTCGTCGATCAAGTCGATCAGCTTCAAGATGTTCTGGGCCGTATCCTGGACCCCATCGTCGTGAAGTTCGATGCTGAGGAGCGCCTTCATCGTCGCGAGCCGCTGCGCCAGGCTCTTCAGACCCTGCGCCGCGAGCGCGAACGTCTCCACACGCGCGAAATCGCCCCGATAGAGCGGTCTGGCTGCGAACTCCATGGGGTCCATCCCATCGGGGATCGGCACGTTCACGCTCATGTCGAAGATCGCCGGCCTGAGGACCTCGCAGACCGCCAGGCAGTGATCGAGCCGGCGCGTGTCGTACTCGATCAGTTCGGGCATGTGGAGGCTCTTCCGCAGGGCGTTGAAGCCCGCGACCTCAATGCCCTCATCGTCGAGGACCTGCTTCACCGCCCGGAAGCTCTCGGGAGAAGTCCGATAGAAGTTCGGCAGGGCGTCGTAGAACACGACTCCCTCCACGCCTCTAGCCTTCCACCAGCGCAGCGACTTCGCGACCGCCGCGGCGTTCGCGGCGACATCTCCATGGAACTCGCGAAGCGCGGGACCACTGCCAATTGCGAGACGCATTTCGTATTACCCCTTGATTCCTGACATTACGACGCCGCGGACCAGGTATCGCTGCCCGAGGAAGAACAGGATGATGATCGGGACCGTCATTATCACCGACATCGCCATGAGAATGTGATCCTGCGGCGCCGCGTCCTGCGAGGGCGAAATGCTGAAGAACCTGATCCCAATCGCGAGCGTGAAGAGTTCCGGCGTATTGAGGATGATGAGCGGGAAGATAAACGAATCCCAGTGCGCGATGAAAGCGATGATCGCTACGGTCATCACCGCGGGCATCGAAAGCGGCATGATGACGCGCAGGAGGATATCCAGATATGACGCACCGTCGATCTTCGCCGCGTCATCGAGGTCCAGTGGGATCGTCATGAAGAACTGCCGGAACAGGAAGATAAAGAATGCGCTCCCGCCAAACCAGAACGGCAGGATGAGCGGCCAGTGGGTATTGAGCATGCCGAGGACGTAGTAGAGGAGGTATCGGGGGATGAGGGTGACGACATCCGGCAGCATCAACGTGCTGAGCGTGATACCGAACAGAATCCCGCGGCCCGGGAAGCGGAAGCGCGCGAAGGCATACCCGCCGAGCATCGACGTGAAGGCGGTGCCAATAGTCGCCAGGATGGTCACGTAGACGGTGTTGCGGACCCAGAAGGGAAATCTCCGCACATTGAACACGTCCAGATAGTTCTGCGGGCGCCACTCTGTGGGGAGCAGTTCGGGCGGTAGAAGACGAATCTCGTAGACTGGCTTGAACGAACTGAGCAGCGACCAGAAGAACGGCACCATCAGGATGATCGAGAGACCGATCGCGATGCCGTGGAGCGTGAAGCGCCCGAAGAAACGACGCCTGCCGGCGGCGCGGCTCCGGACCGATCGATGCGATGTGGTCGCGACTGTGGCCATTACTTCACCTCACCGCCGTAGTGGACCCATCGCTTGGAGAGCTGGAAGTTCAGCGCGGTGAGGATGAGGATAATGACAAAGAACACGATCGCCAGGGCGCTCGCGTAGCCGTACTCACTGAACGTGAAAGCGTTCTGATAGATGTGAAGGGCGAAGAACCAGGTTGCGTAAGCGGGGCCACCGTCAGTCGCGATGAACGCGTTCGCGAACGCTTGGAGGGCGCCGATGATCCCCAGAACCAGATTGAAGAGGATCGTCGGCGAGATCATCGGTACGGTGACGTTCGCGAACCGGGACCATAGGCCCGCACCATCGATCTCGGCCGCCTCGTATAACTCCTTCGGAACACCCTGTAGCCCCGCGAGGAAGATAAGCATACCGTTGCCACCGATCGCGCCCCATAGCGCTACGAGCACGAGCGACGGAATGGCGGACTCGGTGCCACCGAACCACTTCGGGCCCACGATTCCCTGGCCCGTCAGGTTGAAGGAAACCTGCCAGATGACCTCGTTGACGAAGCCGTACGCCGGGTGGAGCAACCACGCCCAGATGAAGATGCTGGCGACGATCGGTGTGAGGTGGGGGAGGAAGAAGATCGTCCGGTAGACGTTGGTGCCGCGAAGGCCCTGATTCAGGAGGACCGCCGTCATCAGCGCGCCGACGATCGCGAGCGGGACGTACATGATCGCCCACTGCCCGGTGCGAGCCAGCGAGGGGAAGAACAACACGTCGGTCACACAGCTGCGCGATCCTTCGGGGCACGCTCCGATCATGCGCTGGAAGTTTTCGATCCCGACGAACTCCGGCGGTAGCGCGATGCTGTACCGGTGGAAACTGAGCACAACGGCGGCGAGCATTGGCCCGGCCACAAAGATGAGAAACCCGAGGATCCACGGCGCCAGAAAGATGTAGCCGTACATCGCCTCCTGACGCGCGAGATTGCCCCGACGTCGGGCGACAGGCGGACTTCCGGTGATCGCTGCCACAGGTCTCACCCCCCTTCGATAGCATAAACAAAGAGAGGGCCGTTTCCGGCCCTCTCTCGCGCCGCATCGCGGAACTAGACCGGCGGCTTGTCCAGGATCTCCTGGGCGGCCTTCTGCGCTTCCGCCGCGCCCTCGGCGGGCTTCTTCTGGCCCAGCCACACAGCCTGCATGATGTTGTTGATGGCTGTGTCAGCCTCGTTGTACCGACCGTTCTCCGGGTGGCTCCACGGCTTGAGCGGCGGGTTCTTGGCCGGATCGACGACCGCATCCCAGATCAGACCGCCCAGAGTCGGGAACTCGGCCTTGAACTCGGCCGAACCCCAGATGTCATAGCGGCTTCCCGGGCTGCCGAGCGCACGTTTGAACCGCTCGAACCCGTGCTGCCGGCTGCCGTACAGCTTGACGACCAGCCACGCCTCGTCCGGGTACTTCGTACTCTTGGCCATGCCGTAGCCGTCGGACGAAACCTGCGTCTCCACCTTGCCGGAAGGCCCGATCGGTGGGGGCAGAACCGCCCACTTGAACTTGCCTCCGCCGCTGCCATCTGGCTTGCCGACCGTGTTCGGGAAGGCTCCACCAGCCGCGAATGCTGTCAGGACGGTGATGGCGACCTTCTGGCCGGGGAAGATCTCCTGGGCGTTCGCCTTCGCCTCGAGGGGAACAGCCACCTTGTGGACCTGATACAGATCCTGCAGAGCCTGGATGCCCGCGATGGACTCCGGTGTGCCGATGAGAGCCTTGGTGCCCTCGACGTTGTACCGATCGCCACCGTACCGGCGGAGAACGCCGACATCGCCCTCGCCACCGTGGCAGGCCTGTACACCGTGGACGGTGACACGGCCGCTCTCCGAGATGGTGAGCTTCTTGAAGGCCTCGATCGACTCAGCGACCGTCCACTTGCCCGTTTCGGTCGGCAGCTTAACCCCGACCTTGGCCGCCATGTCGAGATTCGCGAAGTGGTGGATGCAACCCGGGTGTCCCACCACGGGATATCCCCACTGCTGCCCCTTGAACTCGTAGTTCTGGATGTTGCCGGGCCAGAACTGCTTGTGATCGTTCTCGAACCACTTTGTGTCCTTCTGAATGAACGGTGTGAGCGACCCGAGGACGTTCTTGTTGACCAGTTCCTTGGTCACGACCGCGACATTGATACGGACCGTGTCACCCAGCTGGCCAGTCGACGACAGCGCCAGGAACTTGGCATGCATGTCGTTGCGGGGGAACCACTCGAGCTTGAGCTTGACGCCCGGATTCTCCTGCTCAAACTTCGCGAACAGCGGCCCGTAGAATTTCCGATCCGGGTCCTGCTCCCAGTCGTGGATGCGCAACTCGATCGGTGCCTTGGTCGCCGGAGCGGCGGCCGGCTTTGGCGCCTCGGCCGGCTTCGCCGGAGCTGTCGTCGCGGTTGGAGCGGGGGCCGCGGGTGCGGCCGGCTTCGGCGCCTCGGCCGGCTTCGGCGCCTCGGCCGGCTTCGGCGGGGCGGCCG
>Ga0194131_10000689_pt1 | contig 57441 bp, 60 predicted proteins | sample TA2KigO120mmetaG_FD_148631 | JGI IMG/M metagenome (GOLD analysis project Ga0194131, IMG submission 148631) | Freshwater microbial communities from Lake Tanganyika, Tanzania - TA2015053 Kigoma Offshore 120m | ecosystem: Environmental > Aquatic > Freshwater > Lake | place: Tanzania: Lake... | reverse complement strand
CTTCTCCCGGCGGCTGGCCCGCCTATACCTTTCCTGTACCGCCGTCACGTACTCTTCCACGCTGCCTCGGGTCATCATGTCTACCTCCCCTTCGGTAACACGCATTTTGAGGCAACGTATCCTCCTTCGGTAACTTTTATTGTGAGTCAATTCGCCGCGTTGACACTCCAAACGGGCGGCGACTATATTTAGCCAGCACCGCAGCGCCAGCGCTCCAGGCAGGGGAGCTTGCGCCAAGGCTTAGTTCCTACCTAAAAACTCACCGCTGAGCACGCGGAGACCGCCAAGATAACTGAGATAATAGGAAACCAATCTAAACTCTCTGCGTTCTTTGCGCTCTCTACGGTTATTAGGATAGGCTCTTACTCGTCGCACCGGCTCGGCTTGCGCTGGAATAACGATGACCTGGCAAAACAATGGCAGGGAGGTCTTCACCCTTGGCTGATGAATACGATGTCCTGATTATTGGCGGCGGGTTGGCAGGCATGACCGCCGCCCTGTTCGCCGCCCGTTATGGCCTCAAGACCGCCCTTCTGGAACGCTTGATGGGCGGGGCAGGCATTATCAACGTGGAGAAGATTGAGAACTTCCCCGGCTTTCCCCAGGGCATCGCCGGCGCAGAACTAGGCCCTCTGGTGCAAGAGCAGGCCATGAACGCCGGGGCGGAGTTCCTGATGGGCGAGGCCGCCAGCCTGGCCAGGGACGGCGACCACAAGCTGGTGTCCGGCGATGCAGGCAGCTACCGGGCCAAGGCGGTTATCGTGGCGGCTGGCTCCAATCCCAACCACCTGGGCATCCCCGGCGAGGCGGAGTTCACCGGCAGGGGCATTTCCCACTGCGCCTCCTGCGACGGCCCCCTGTACATGGGCCAGGCAGTGGGTGTGGTAGGCGGCGGCGACTCTGCAGTTGACGAAGCGCTGACCCTCACCCAGTACGCGGGGCAGGTCTTGCTGTTCCACCGGCGGGACCACCTGCGCGCCCAGCAGGCGTTGCAAAACCGGCTGCTCCAGAACCCCAAGGTGGAGGTGCTGTGGAACACCGTGGTGGAACGGGTCATGGGGCAGGATACAGTTTCCGCCGTGCTGACGCGTAATACAGTCAGCAAGCTGGAAAGCCGCATTGACCTGGCAGGGCTGTTCATTTACGTAGGCGCACAGCCCAACTCCGCCCTGGTACAAAAGCTGGTCAAGCTGGACCACTCCGGCCACATCCCCGTCAACGCCTGGATGGAGACTTCGGTGCCGGGCCTGTACGCCGTGGGGGATATCCGGCAAAACTCGGCGGCCCAGCTAGTGTCCGCGGCGGGCGACGGGGCCACCGCGGCCATCGCTGCCTTCAGGTACATACACGGCAAGAAGTGGTAAAGATAACCCCCATCCCAGCCTTCCCCCTTAGTAAGGTGGAAGGAGCAACCGTTCCCTCCTCCTTGGCTAGGGGGGGCCAGGGTGGGGGTAAAAGGCAGGTTAGAACATGAAAGTGACCAACGTTACGGCCCGATGTCTTGGCGTGCCCATCAAGTTTCCCTTCACGGAAACGCCCCGCGTGGAAGGGATGCTGGTGTGCCAGGTGGAGACTGACGAGGGCATTACCGGCCACGGCATCTCCCGGGACCAGGAGCGGTTTGCCGTGCGGGAGCTGATTAACCGCGAGATTGGCCCCTTCCTGGCGGGCAAAGACCCCATGTCCACCGAGCAAATCTGGAACGAGGCTAGCTGGGAGCTGGGCCAGTCTTACCGGGTGCGGGACGGCGTGGTGGCCCGGGCCTGCGGCGCGGTGGACCAGGCCCTGTGGGACATCAAAGGCAAGTGCCTGAACCAGCCCATCTACCGGCTGCTGGGCGGCGCATCCCAGGACTCGGTGGCTTGCTATACTACCTTTGGGTTCAACGTTTACAATCTGGAGCAGCTGGTGGAACTGGCGGTGCTGAAAGTGCGGGAAGGCCACGACAAGCTGAAGATGCAGGTGGTGGCCAAGGACCGGGGCCAGGACGTTTCGGCGGACGTAGCGCGGGTCAAGGCGGTGCGGGAAGCCGTGGGCGACAAGGTGATGCTCATGGTGGACGGCAACAGCAAGATGGACTTTACCCATGCCAGGGAACTGGCCCGCCGCATGGAGCCGTACAACATCACCTGGTTCGACGACCCGGTCTACATCAAGGACATTCACCTGATGGCGGAACTGCGCAAGCACACCACCGTGCCCCTGGCGGCCCGCGCCCACGGCGAGAACGTTTGGGACAACCGGGACATGATTATGGGCGGCGCGGTGGACGTGATGCAGGCCAACGTCCTGGACGGCGGCGGCTATACCCAGTACCTGAAGGTGGCCCACATGGCGGAGCTGTTCCACCTGCCCCTGGCCAACGGCGGCGGCTGGTACTTGCAGAACATGCACCTGATTGCCGGGGTCGCCAACGGCTGGCTTACCGAGTTCCACCTGCTGCGGGAGCAGATTTACGATAAGGTGTACCACCGCCCGCCGGTGGCACATAACGGCCAACTGCACCTGGGCGACCGGCCCGGCCTGGGGCTGGAACTGAACCAGGCGGCGGTGGAGGAGTACACGGAGCCATGAAGTTCAGCAATTTCCTCTTCCCAGAAAGCCGCTCTCCCAAAGAGGACTTCACCGTAATCAGTGATGCCCTGCGGGAAGCCGAGCTTTCAGACCAGCTCGGCTTTGACGCCTTGTGGCTGGCTGAACACCACTTTGACGGCGGCTGTGCCTATGTTGACCCTCTTACCTTCGCAGCCGCCATCGCTGCCCGCACCCGCCAAATCAAAATTGGTTTTGCAGTGGCCCAAATGGCCTTGCACCACCCTATCCGCCTGGCAGAAGAAGTGGCTCTCATAGATAACATTAGCCAGGGACGGATGATTGTGGGCGTGGGCCGGGGCAGCGCTTTCAACCTGTACGAGTACCGGGGGTACGGCATAGACCCCGCAGAGGCCCAGGAACGGCTGCTGGAGGCAGAGCAGATTATTCGGGAAGCCTGGACCACCACCGACTATTATCACGCAGGACGCTTCTGGCAGGTGGCCTTGCCCGCGCTGCGCCCCCAGGTCTTCCAGAAACCCCACCCGCCAATACTGCGGGCCTGCTCCGGCATGGAGTCCACCCTAGAGATGGCCCGGCAGGGGCGTCCTTTTTTGATGAATATCCAGAACGATGCCACTACCCGGCAGCGCCTGAATGCCTATCGCCAAGTCATGGCGGAAGCAGGCTACAGCGAGGCGGCTATTGCCCGCAACCTGTCGGATTCCTGGGTATGGCGCAATGTCTTTGTGGCCGACACCGACACCCAGGCCGAGACCCTGGGAGTGCCTGCCTTCCGCGCCATGCGCACCTACCTGGCGGAGGCCCGGCGCCGCTGGAACACCTCCCAGGAACTGGACACTCTGGCCGACGCCCTGCGCGCCCCCGCCAGAGACTCGGTGGACCAAGGGCTGATTTATGGTTCTCCAGAGACCGTCTGCGAAAAGCTGGCGGCGCTGGAAAACATGGACGTTGGAGGAGTGATTATCCACTTCCGCCTGGGCCCAATGCCCTGGGAGATTGCGGAACACAGCCTTCGCCTCTTCGCAGAACAGGTTGTTCCCCAGTTCCAGAAAACCGTCCCCACATAACGGGACCCGCCTTTAGGGTCGTTGCATTCACGCCCTAACTGAAGGGGCGCAGCAACGCGGCACCTCGAGGGCCCCCCTACAAACCCACTGAATTGAAACGGCCCCGCCGCCGCCCTATTTCCCCCTTGCAAGGCATAGGCTTTCTGCTATACTCACCCGTGGGCCTGCAGGGGCATCCCGATGGCACGGGGTGCCCCTACCTACGTTGCCCAGCTTTGTTTTTCGCGAGGAACGATGCCAGCTTACGCCATCATTGGCGGCCAGTGGGGTGATGAAGGCAAGGGCAAGGTTATTGACTACCTGGCCCGCAGGGCGGATTGCGTGGTCCGCTATGCTGGCGGCAACAACGCCGGCCATACCGTAGTCAACGAACGGGGCAAGTTCCAGCTTCACCTGGTGCCCTCCGGCATCTGCTGGCCCGGCGTGCGCGGCATCATCGGCAACGGCGTGGTAGTGGACCCAGACGTGCTGCTAGGGGAGCTGGACGGCCTCAACGCCCGGGGCATTGACACCCGCAGCCTCTACATCAGCGAGCGCGCCCACGTCATTATGCCTTACCACGTCCTGCAAGACCAACTGGAAGAGAAGGCCCGCGGCTCCGGGGCCATCGGAACCACCGGCCGGGGCGTTGGCCCAGCCTACATGGACAAGGCGGGGCGTATCGGCATCCGGATGGGCGAGTTGCTGGATATTGAGGGTCTGCGGCCCCGGCTGGAACGGGTGTTGGGCTTCAAAAACGCCCTGATTACCAAGGTGCTGGGCGGCAAAGCCCTAGATCTGGATGAGCTGCTGGCCAAATGCCAGGTCTGGGCAGACCGGCTGGGGTCTTATATTCAGCCTACCGAGCAGATAATTGAGGATTTGCTGGATCAAGGGGCGAGGGTAATCCTGGAAGGCGCCCAGGGCACCCTGCTGGACCTGGATCACGGCTCATATCCATATGTCACCTCGTCGTCGCCGTCCATTGGGGGAGCCTGCACCGGTTTGGGGCTGAATCCCCAGGCTATAGTAGAAGTGGTGGGTGTCTATAAAGCCTACTGCACCCGCGTGGGCGGCGGCCCCATGCCTACTGAAATGCACGGCCCCAAGGCGGACGAACTGCGCGAGAAAGCCCATGAGTTTGGCACCACCACCGGGCGGGCCCGCCGTATTGGGTGGTTTGACGCCTTAGCGGGACGGTACAGCAGGCAGATTAACGGCTTTACCGGCATGGTGCTGACCCGGCTGGACATTCTGGACGGGCTGCCCTCGGTAAGAATCTGCGTGGGTTACCGGGCAGACGGGCGGGAACTGGACCGGTTCCCTGCCAACACCAACTTGCTGGCCCGCTGCCAGCCTATCTACGAAGAGATGCCCGGCTGGGACCAACCTACCGCCAGCGCCACGCGGCTGTCCCAACTGCCGCCCCAGGCGGCGGCCTACGTGCGCCGCATTGAAGAACTGGTGGGCTGCCAGGCCCGGCTTATCTCCACCGGCCCCAGCCGCGAGGAGTCCATCCTTATTGAGCCGGTGATCCCCTAGCACACCCAGACCTGACCTTCTCCTGGCTTTGCACGAAAAGTGATTGAGCCTAACGGGAAATGCCATCCTGAGCGAAGCGAAGGATCTAAAAAAACGCTGTCGTATGAACGCTCGTCGAGACTGGTTGGCCGGGTTCCTAGATTCTTCGTCGTCCCGATTCCGTCGGGACTCCTCAGAATGACAGTTTTCGTGCAAGGCCACCTTCCTCCTGGTAAGGGGGAGACGCAGCGCGGGTAACTGGACCGGGGCAGGTAAACCGTGAACTGGTATGTAGCGCAATTCAAGTGGGTCATGCTGGTGACAGGCCTGCTAACCTGCACCGTACTCTACGTTGCGGTGGCGCCCCAGGCCGCCCTGCAGTCCAACTTTGGCGAGGCGCTGTCCGGGCCGCTGGCAGAGATAATCGTGCGCAATTGGGGCGCGCTGATTACCCTTACCGGCGCATTGCTCATCTACGGCGCATTCAAGCCAGTCCATCGTAGGCTGATTCTGACGCTGGCGGTGATAAGCAAGTCCACCTTCGTTAGCCTGGCGCTTATCTTTGGCTCCCAATACCTGGGCCGCATGGCGGGAATCTCCGTCGCCATAGATGCGGCGGAGGTGGCGCTCTACGTAATCTACCTCGTCGCCACGCGGGGGCGGCCATTGGCCCCCAGCAACCAAGGCCAGGCACAAAATGCTGGGTAAGCTATACTATAAATCCGGCAACGAGATTTACCTCCTGGCACGGGTATTGCTGGGGGTGCTCTTCTTCATTTTCGGGTTGCCCAAGCTCACCGGCTGGCTGTGGGACTATGGCACCATGCCCGTGGGCAGCCTGTTCTGGTTTGCCGGCCTGGCCGAAGTGCTGGGCGGCACGGCCATTGCCCTGGGGGTGCTGACCCGGCTGGGCGGCGACCCTGGCAGTCATTGAAATGCTGGTGGCCTTCTTCTGGTTTGCCCTGCCCATGGGAATTTTCCCCTGCGGCCCGAAAGCGGCATAGACGTGCTGGCGCTCATTGCCGCCTTCCTGGTGTTTATGATTTACGGCTCCGGCAAATGGGGACTGGAGCGCTTGGTGTTTAAGAAGGAGTTGTTTTAGAATGTGTCTAAAAAGGCTAGGCGCTCGTGGTTCGACAGGCTCACCACGAGCGGGAAAACCGCTCACACTGAGCTTGTCGAAGGGTGAGCGCTGGTAGTGCACAGCACTTTTTAGACACCCTCTTAGACCCCCACCCCAGCCCTCCCCCTTAGCAAGGTGGAGGGAACAATCTCCTTCCCCCTGGTGGGGGGCAAGGTCAGGATGGGGGCAGTTTAACTCCCATAGGGGTGAGACCATGCAGCAAACTACCCAGTTTGGCATTTATCTGAACCCAGCGCAGAACCAGGTGGTGCGCATCAACTCGCCCTACTGGATACCGCCAGCTCCCGAATGGGTGTTGCTGACGCCGGAGGTCAACGCCACCCTGCTCCAGCTGCGGGAACTGGCCCGCAGCCAAGGGCTGTCCGCCAACCCCGACACCATCAAGTGGGGCAGCATCCCCCTGCGGGAGGGCTAACTTTACAGGGGCGCCCCGACCTGTCGGGGCTGCGCCCTAATCCGCACGTGCGTAGGGGCGACGCATGCGTCGCCCCTACATCATGAAGATTCATCCACCAAGGAAACCAGGCATGGCCGAAAAGGACACATTCACGGTCCGGCAGCGGCTGGAGCAGCGGGAGGAAGCCCTGTCGCCCCACGCTAGCCGCTCGCGCCTTTCCAGGGGCCGGGAGCGGCCAGAGGAACCCTGTCCCCTGCGCACCGAGTTCCAGCGGGACCGGGACCGCATCCTCCATACCAACGCCTTCCGCCGCCTTAAGCACAAGACCCAGGTGTTTATTACCCCGGTGGGCGACCATTATGTAACCCGCTTGACCCACACTCTGGAAGTGGCCCAGATAGGCCGCACCATTGCCCGCGCCCTGAACCTGAACGAAGACCTGGTGGAGGCCATGTGCCTGGGCCACGACCTGGGCCACACGCCCTTTGGCCACGTGGGGGAGAACACCCTGGACCAGCTAGCCCCTGGGGGCTTTGCCCATGCCCAGCAGAGCCTGCGCATTGTGGAGCGGCTGGAAAAGGATGGCCAGGGCCTGAACCTTACCTGGGAGGTGCGCCAGGGCATTGTGTCCCATTCCAAGCCCCAAGGCGACTTTCTGGCCGCCAGCGCCGCAGAGGGATTATCCCTGGAAGCCCAGATTTGCCGCCTGGCCGACGCGGTGGCTTACCTGAACCATGACATTGCCGACGCTGTCCGTGCCGGCATACTGCAAGTCTCCGACTTACCCACCGAGGCCAACCGCACTCTGGGCGTCACCCACTCCCAGCGCATCAACGCCCTGGTGACGGACATTGTGCAGGCCTCCTGGGCCTCCACCGGCCTGGAAGAAGGGCCGGAGGGCCAACCGCCAGCCATCGCCATGAGACTGCCGGTGCGCCGGGCCATGAACCTGCTGCGGGATTTCATGTTCCAGCAAGTGTATCTGCCCCTGGGCCAGCGCGAGGAGTCGCAGGCGGCGCGGGAGATGGTGCGGCTGTTGTACCGGCACCTGCTGGACAGTCCGGACCACATTCCCCAGGTCTTTTTCAGCCACGGGGAAGATGCCCAGCAGGCTGCGGTGGACTACCTGGCGGGTATGACCGACCATTACGCCATCCGCCTGGCGGAGCAGCTCCAGCCGGACATCAGCCGGGGCGTGTTTGACCGGGCGCCAAGGCTGTAAACAAGTAGCAGGAAACCATCCCTTCCCCCTTGGCCAGGGGGAAGGTTAGGATGGGGGTGTATCCCCTCATCCCAGCCTTCTCCCACAAGGGGAGAAGGAGTTAACCACCATCTTTAAACAGAACTGGCTTTAACCATGTGGAAGTTTCTCATTGGCGGCGACCTGCTCAGGTCCCGGCAGCGGATGCGCAACGCCTGGATTGCGGGGTTTGCCGCCGCGGCCATTAACCTGGCAGTGGCTCTGATGTCCTACCTGTCCCGGGACCCGGAAGGCCATCCCCTGGTCAGCGGCTGGCAGTTTGCCTTTCTGATGACCGAGGCGGCTTTACTGGCCGCCCTGTCCTGGGGAGTGGTGAAGCGCCAGCGAGTAGCGGCGGCGGGGCTGTTTCTGTACTTTGCCCTCAGCGAGGCCGCCGCTTATGCCCTGGGCTGGGGCAACTGGACGGCCCTGCCGGTGCGGCTGCTGCTGGGCTACCTGATGTTCCAGGGGATGCGCGGGGCCTTCACCTACTACCAACTGACCCACCCGGCGTACCCGGAGGCGCCTTCTCAAACCAATACGTAGGGGCAGATTTGAAACCCGCCCCTACGATCCTGCGCCCTGAAATGCCGATGCCCATTACTTGGCAAAGGCCGGCATCACTTCCTCGGCAAACTTGGTCAGCTGGTCTTTGAACACCTGCCGGGGCATACCCATCACCGCCGCCACGTTCACCCGCTCCACGCCGGGGTACTTCTCCTCCACACTCTTCAGGTGCTCCACAATCATTTCCGCAGGGCCGCACAGCCAGGAGCCGCCCTTCACCGCATCCTCCAGAGTGGGTAGCTGCACGCCCCGGCGTTTGGCGGGGTCGGCCACCGCCGCAATCTGCTCCGGCTTCAGGGGCAGCAGACCCAGGGGCGCGGCGAATTTCATGGCCTCCTCATAGTAGGGGCGGGCCAGGTCAATGGCCTTCTTCTGGGTGTCAGCGATGAACATGCGGTAGCCCAGAGCAGTATCCTCGCCCAGGGCCAGCTCCCGTCCGTGGGCGGCACAGGCGTCCCGGTACAGGGTAAGGCGCTGGCCCAGCAGCGGCTCCGGCGTGGTGGCCAGCAGCGCCCTGATGCCTTTCTTGGCCATGAAATCTATTCCCCTGGGATTGCCGCTGACCAGAGGCTGCCAGATTTCCACGGGGCCGTGGGTGGGACGAGGCACCAGGCTAATCTTCTCCAAAGTGTAGCCGCGGTAGGCCACCGGCGGGGGAATGTGAAAGTGCTTGCCCTGGTGGGAGAAGGACTCCTGATTAAAGGCCTTCAGCAGCACGTCCACCTGCTCCTCAAACAGTTCCCGGTTGGCATCGGCGTCCAGCATGGGGGAGCCGAAGGTCTCCACCTCCCGGGAGTGGTAGCCGCGGCCCACGCCGAAGATGACGCGGCCACCGGACAAGATGTCGGCCATGGCAAAGTCTTCGGCCAGGCGCAGGGGATGCCACATGGGGGTGATGTTGAAGCCGCAGCCGTACTTGAGGCGTTTGGTCTGGGTGGACAGATAGAGGCCCATCATCAGCAGGTTGGGGATGCACTCGTATCCTTCCGGCTGAAAATGATGCTCCGCCATCCACAGCTCATCGTACCCAAAGCCGTCGAGATGCTGGGCAAAGTCCAGAGCCCAATCAAAAGCCTGGGCCAGCTTCTCGTTGGAGTAATTCCGGTCGTTGGCGGGCATACCCTGAAGACCCAGGTGGTCGTCCACAATGTGGCCGGCGTAGGATGCGCTGAAACTGTGAATCATGGGAGTACCTCGTAAATAGAGTTGGGGATATCACCCTCACCCCGGCCCTCTCCCATCAAGGGAGAGGGGGCAAAGAACTCCTCTCCCCCTGTGGGAGAGGATGGAGGTGAGAGGTAATCATCCTCACCCAAACTCTCTCCCATCATAAAGAGAGACGAATGCTACATGCTACGTCCGGGGCACCTGGCTGGGGGCCGGGTTGAACAGCTCCATGCCAATAGTAGCGGGCACCACCCGCGCCAGTTCGTCCACGGTCCAGCGGCCTTCCTTGCGGATGGTCTTGACCGGCTCCGGCTCGTTAAGCAGGGCCACCAGCCCGCCGGTGACGTAAAAGACGTGGCCGTTGACGTGGGCTGCTTCGTCCGAAGCCAGCCAGGTGGTGAAGGGGGCCACGTCCTCCGGGTCGCCCCGCAAGGTGGGCGCAGCGCCGCCGCTGGCGATGCCCCGGGCCGAACGCAGGGTGCGGGCTTCTTCCGGCACGCTACCAATCATGCGAGTATTGGCGCTGGGTGCTATGGAGTTGGCGGTGACGCCGTAGCGGCCCAGGTCCCGCGCCACCACCCGGGTAAACCCGGCAATGCCATCTTTGGCCGCGCCGTAATTGGCCTGGCCGGAGTTGCCGTACAGACCCGACGTGGAACTGAAGGTGATGATGCGCCCGCTGCGTTGCTGCCGGAACAGGATGGAAGCGTTTTTGACGATGTTGAAGGTGCCCTTCAGGTGCACCGCAATCACGTCGTCCCACTCCTGTTCACTCATGTTGAAAATCATGCGGTCCCGCAGGATTCCGGCGCAGGTAACTACGATATCCAGCTTGCCAAAATTGTCTATGGCGGTCTGGATAATCTTTTCCCCGCCGGACATGGAAACGACAGACTCAGCGCAGGGCACAGCCTTGCCGCCCGCCTCGCGGATTTCGTTGACCACCTGCTGGGCCACCGACTGGTCAAAACCGCTGCCGTCCACGTTGACGCCGGGGTCAACCACCACCACGCTGGCGCCTTCCGCGGCCATAAGCATGGCAATGCCCCGGCCCACGCCCCGGCCCGCGCCGGTAACTATGGCTGTTTTATTTTGAAGGAGACTAGCCACTACTTCCACTCCCAGGCAGCACTCTTGGTATGCCACTCCGAGTCAACGTCGTACTCAAACACCGCAGCCACGCCATTAAGGCTTTCCCAAGCGGGCGATGCAGACTGGTAGTAGATGACGCCCCGCCAGCTCAAGCCGCCGTTGCCGGTGAAAGTGCCCACGCCGCTGCCGGTCCAGGTAGCCATCTCGCCGCCGCTGCCCATTACCACGCCCTGGCCCTGGCCAAACAGCCGCCCATCGGGCCGCAAGCTGGAGACATAGGTGCCCATAGTCTTGGCAGGCACCCCCAGTACCTGCTCATCGGCCAGGAAGGAGGTTTCCACTTTGGGCATACCGCCCTCCGGGGGCAATACCCGCTGGTTGGAGATCCTGCCAGTGCCCTCGCCTATTTTCTTGCCCAACATGGCGCTCAAACCTCTCTAAATAAATTGGGGAAGCCTACTTGTACGCTATTTCTACTCCCAATAACCGCCTTTGGCATTCCCCTCCGGGTCTATCTCATGCTCCACCAGCACGGCAATGCCATTAAGTCGAGCCCATTTCTCTGATGATGTCTGATAGTATATGGCGGCACGAATACTGATACTGCCACCCTCTAAGAATCTTCCCACCCCAGACCCCATGTAAGTCGCCACTTCGCCCCCACTGCCCATGACCACACCTTGACCTTCTCCATAAAGAAACCCATCGGCACGCACCCTAGAGACGTAGGTCACTATTGTGGTGGCGTCCACACCGAGGATGTCACCACTAAGTTGGAAGGAACTCTCCACCCGAGGCGCGCCGCCTTCGGCGGGCAGAACCCTTTGGCTGGTAGTCTTGCCTGTATAGCTACCAATTTTCTCTCCTAGCATGGTCCAAAAACCTCACAAAGAGCTCGGACTTGGAGCGTTGCTACCGGGGCGGCGCCGGGGGCGCCGGGTTGGGGATGTCCTTGGTCAGATAGTTGCGGGACAGAGGGGCCAAGTCCTCCAGCTTCCACAAGCCCTCCGGGTTGAATATGGAGCGCTGGGGCCGGGGCTGGGACATGAGCGATACCGTGCCGCCATAGACCAGAAAGGTCTGGCCGTTGATATTGGCGGCATAATCGCTGGCCAGGTAGCAGACAAAGGGGGCCACATCATCAGGGTCCAGGTTAGAGAGGTCCTCTTCCCCTGCAATGGGCGCAACCCCGCCCCGGGCGCGGATCTCCGACGCACTCTGGGGGATGTTGCCAATCATGCGGGTGCTGGCCCGCGGGGCAATGGCGTTGGCGGTGACGCCGTAACGGCCCAGGTCCCGCGCTACCACCTTGGTGAACCCAGCAATGCCGGACTTGGCTGCACCGTAGTTGGCCTGGCCGGAGTTGCCCATCAGCCCCGATTCTGAAGTGAAGGTGATGATGCGACCACTGCGCTGCTGCCGGAACAGGATGGAGGCGTTTTTGACCACCGCGAAGGTGCCCTTGAGATGGACCGATATTACGTCGTCCCACTCCTGCTCGCTCATGTTGAAAATCATACGGTCCCGCAGGATGCCAGCGCAGGTGACCACAATGTCCAGTTTGCCAAAGTTGTCTATGGCGGTCTGGATGATTTTCTCACCGCCAGACATGGTGACCACCGATTCGGTGCAGGGCACAGCCTTGCCCCCGGCCTGGCGGATTTCATTGACCACCTGCTGGGCCACTGACTGGTCAAAACCACTGCCGTCCACGTTGACGCCGGGGTCAACGACCACTACGCTGGCGCCTTCTTCGGCCAGCAGCCTGGCGACGCCCCGACCCACGCCCCGGCCCGCACCGGTAACTATGGCTACTTTGTCCTGGAGAATGTCACCCATGAAACTGCTCCTTAGCTAGAGGTCAGGCGGGGCAATGACCCCCACCCTGGCCCTCCCCCTTCACAGAGGGGAGGGAAACATATTCTCCTTCCCCTTACTAAGGGGGAAGGCTGGGATGGGGTTCACGCCCCTCAGCCCCCAACGCTCCGGCTGGGCAGGGCCGCCGTGGCTGTTCCCGGAGTCGTCTTTTCGCCCTGGGCATTTTCCAGCCAGATGGCGCAGTCCACCAGGAATTGCCCGTCCTGCTGGTATTTGCGAGTCACCGTGCCCTTGCCGGTGATGGGACGGCCCGGCAGGTCCATGCCTCGGTACTGGCAGGAAAGGCGCTTCAGTGCGCCCTGCGGCCCCATCCAGTCGGTCATCAACTGGCCCAGAAAGGCGTTTTTCAGCGCCCCGTGGAGGATTACCCCCTCCAGGCCATTGCCCCGGGCGTACTCCAGGGCGTAATGAATTTCGTAGAAGTCCCCGGAGGCTCCGGCATACTGCACTAACTGCCGTGTGGTGGGATTCTTGACCAGGGGTGGCAACTCCATGCCCTCGGCCACGTCTTCCCAATAAAGCTGCTCAGCCATCCCTGGCCTCTCAGTAGCGGATGGTGGTGTTGGTCTGGGTAGCCACCACCTCATCGAACTGGTTGCGGTAGGTGGTGACAATGGTGCTGATGAGCATCAGCCCCAAGCGCCCGCTGCGCTCCCGCAAGTCGGTTATACGGGCAACGGCGGTGATGCGGTCACAGGGGCGCACAGGCTGAAAGTACTCCCAGTCGCTGCCGCCGTCCAGCACCCGGTGCAAGGGAATATCGAAGGGTAAGTCAGGCCGAATCTGGCCTAAAGAACGCAGAAAGGTGGGCGGCGCAATCAGGCCGCCATAGCTGGTCTTGCGGGCAGCAGCCTCATCGTTGAACAGGGGGTTACCATCGCCGATGGCCTGGGCGAACTTGATGATGGCGCCCTTCTCCACTTCCAGGCACACCGGCGGGCTTTCCTGGCCGATGGCCTGCTGGCGCATAGCCTCGGTGAGAAACGTGGATGGAGAAGCCAAGCCAACCTCCCGGCAGATACAGCAAGAGTCTAAAGCCAGGCTGGATGAGTGTCACCGCATTGTTTACAAGGTCGAGGGCGATGCCTTGCTTATTGCCCAGTTGCGCTACCACTACTGAGCAGGTTAAAACTGCACCGGGTAAACTACCTGAATAACACCGCCCTCCCGCAAGGCGTCGAAGTAGGCGTGGGCGGCTGAGGGGTTCTGGAGCCACCGCCGCACAAAGTAGGCGCACAGGTTAGCCAACTGAGTGCATACCGAGTATTCCGCATCCGCCACGCAAAGGCTCTCCAGCACCGCCGGAGAAGGCATATCCGTCTCCGAGTTGATGAACTGGGTGATGAACCTCGGCTCCACCGACTGGCCTTCTCCTGCCACCACCAGAGCGTAGTCGTTGGTAGGGACTTCGGACCGGGGGTCGCCCATCTGGGAGGGCGTAAGGGTGGACAAGCTCATCTCGTCCAGGTACATATTCAGGGCAAAGAGGAGCTTGCCCACCGCCGGTTCTGAGGGTGTCTGCCACAGGGCGGCGGGGCTGTCGGAGCGCGTGCGAGCCTTGGCGAATTCCCGTTTGTCAATGTATGTAACTATTAACGGGGATTCGCGGCGAATGAGGATATTCAGGCAGTCCTGGATTAGCTCACCCCGCTTTTGGGGTGTCCAGCTGCAGAAAAAGCCCCGGCCCTGATATACATCAGCCCCGCGCAGCAGCTTGGGGGTATCGGCCTCACCAGGGGACTTGCCAAAGTGCCGCCGCCAGAGGGCAGTGAACTCCCCATTCACCGAGATGGACTGCCGCTCATGCACCAGCAAGCCCACGTGGACGTGGTACGCTTGATTTGGGTCGTTGACGCTGGCGCCGGTGCCGCCCGACTCACCAAGATACACCAGGTACATGGCGCCACCTCCAACAGCTAAAAACAGCTACACTGTCCTGTGCACACAGAAGTAACGTATGTATCACCCCTGCGCGCTAGCCTGAAACACTTTTTCGAGAGCTTGCGTCAATTTGTCCGCTCATGGTTCGGCTAGCTCACCACACGCGAAAAAGACCGCTCACCCTGAACTTGTCTAAGGGTGAGCGCCTGGGCAGTTACGATTTTTTAACGCAGTCGCTCAGAGCGCATAAGCGCCTTACTCTACAGGCGCCCAGGCTGCTAAGCCTGTTCTTCCGAACCGGCGGCCTCGCCCGCAGCCGGAGCTTCACCCTCAGCAGCAGCTTCCCGCTCCACCGCAGCACGGCGGGTCTCAATGCGCACCACCACTTCGTCGGCATCGTTAAGCAGCGTAACTCTAGCGGGCAAAGCAATCTCCCCCGCCTTGATGGTGCCGGAGGGGTCGGTGAGGCGGCGCAAGTCCACTTCTACCTGGTGGGGAATTTCCAGAGGGAGGGCTTCCAGGTCCAGCTCACGCAGTTGCAGCACCACCATACCGCTGACCTGAATGGCTCCAGGAGACTCCCCCCGGAGCACCACAGGCACCTGGGCGGAAACCGGGCGGTCAGCCTGGACGGCCAGGAAGTCCACGTGGAGCAATTCACCTTTGACCGGGTGCCACTGCACCTCACGTACAAAGGCCAGTTGCTCTTTTTGCTCGCCGTGCACTCGCAGAGTAACCGGCGTATTGCCGCCTGCCCGGGCCAGCACACGAATTAATGTCCTGGCCTCACATTGCAGCGCGCGGGACTCCAGCCCAGCGCCATAAAGGTGCACCGGCACTACTCCGGTGCGCCGCAGACGCCGCACCTTCTTGCCCAGGGTCTCCCTGGGCTCCAATTCCAGTTGAACCGCCTCGGTGGTCATGGTAGTTGCATCTCCTCAGTTGGACGGGTCCAAGCTCCTGCCAGAGTAAGGCCCTATTTTTCAACCGTATAATGATAGCACCGACTGTACGGAAAAGGAACAGATTTGAGTAGTGTATCAATTAGCCATTCGTCGTTCCGGCGAAAGCCGGAACCTAGGAAGATCCCTTAAATCATGCAAGTATCTGGGCACCCCGACAAGTCGGGGTGCGACGAGTTTGGGTTTGGGGCAAACTGATACACTACCCAGATTTGGAACCTTGACAATCGGGGTATCATAAGGGGACTCATACCAGGATGCAAGGGGGGGAGGTCTGACATGGCAGCCCATTCATTGGGACTATCGCTGCACCAAGCGGCACGCCAGAAGGGAGTGCCTTTCACCAAGGAAAACACCCCCACCGACCACGAACTACAGGTCAATGGCATGAAGTTCCACTATCTGGAATGGGGAAATTCCAGCAGCCCAATCATTTTAATGCTGCACGGCGGGTCGCAGCAGGCCCACAGCTGGGACTTCATCAGCCTGCCGTTGTCGGAACATTACCACGTGCTGGCCCTGGACCAGCGCGGCCACGGCGACAGCGACTGGGCCTCCGACGGCGACTACACCATTGAGGCGCACCAGCGGGATATTGATGGCTTTGTACAGGGGATGAAGCTGCGGAACTTCCACCTCATCGGACATTCCATGGGCGGGCGCAACAGCTACGTTTGGGCCTCCCGCCACCCCAAGACCCTCCGCTCCCTGGTGATTGTGGACACCGGGCCGGAGGCCCAGCACCGGGGCCGCAACCGCATCCAGAACTTCCGGGAATTGCCCGACGAACTGGACACCCTGGAAGAGTTTGCCAGCCGGGTGCAGGAATACACTGGCCGCAGCCGGGAGCAGGTGCTGGGGTCTTTGCAATACAGCATCCGCCAGCGCCCCGACGGCAAGTGGAGCTGGAAGTACGACAAGGCGCTGCGCACTCCGGGCCTGCGCCAACCCCAGTGGACGCCAGAGCAGCTTTGGGAGGCCGTTGCACGCATTGACTGCCCCACTCTGGTGGTGCGCGGCGGCGACAGCGACATTTTTGCCGACGCCACCATGCAGAAGATGCAGCAGGTAATCCCCAACTGTTCTACCGTAACGGTGCCCCGGGCGGGCCACCTGGTGGCGGGGGACAACCCGGTGGACTTTTTAAAGGCGGTGCAGGGGCTGTACCGGCGGGTGGGCTAGCTAGCCAGGACGGTGGCAATGGAACTGACTTTCACCATTGCGATAGAGCAGGAAGAGGACGGACGATGGATTGCCGAGGTGACTGAACTGCCTGGGGTGATGGTGTATGGCGCCACCTCACAAGAGGTGCGCGCCAAGGTTCAGGCCCTGGCGTTGCGGGTCATGGCGGAGCGCCTGGAGGATGGTGAAACCGGTCCCGACTCTCTTAACATCTCTTTCCATGCTGCATGAACCGATGGCCCAGCACCCGAGCGCGCCAGGTCTTGGCAGCACTTCTGCGCATCGGCTGGACTATCAAGAGACAATCAAGTTCACACCGCACCCTTGCCAGAGAAGGTTGGCCAGACTTTGTATTCGCCTTCCACGATAATGAAGAAATCTGTCCCCGAATGCTGGCGCGTATAGCCAAGTACACTGGCCTCCAAATTAGAGACCTGTTATTGGCTTTGGACAGGCTCTGCCTAAAAGATGAGCCAAACTTTCCAGTTGATTCTAAATCTCATATCCCGTCAAGAGGCGCGAGTCTCTGAACCAGGGTCTTTCGACTCTCAGCCCGCTCGGCAGGGGTGCCCCGCCGAGTCGGGGTGCGCCCTGGACAGACCCATCAGCCACAGGGCAGACACATAGTTCTGCCCCTACATTCGGAGACAATCGAAAGACCCTGGTCTCTGAATAGAGAGTTCTATGAACAAAAAGCGCCGCCGAACCAGGCTGGTACACCAGGGGAAATACGCCGCAGAAGTAGATATTGAACTGATTGATGATGAGACAGGGTGGGCCCCATATTTGTCCCTGGCAGATGCCCAGAGGCTGAACGATGTGCGGGATGCCCTGAGACAAGAAAACATCAGCAGAGCGAGTCAGTTTGGCAGAGTTTACAGACTCACACCTGTAAACGCGTGAGACCAGCGCCGACACCTGCGTCTGCCTCACATGCCTTTGGCCCCCAGCCAGAAAGTCCAGCTAGCCAATCAGCCGCGGGATGACGTCCCCCAGCAAGAAACCCAGGCCCGCGGATATGCTGCCGATAACCAGTATCTCCAGTCCCTGCAGAATGGGAGACCGGCGCACCAGCCGGCCCTTAATCATGCCCAGGACAAATAGTCCCAGCAGGGCCGCTGGCACCGAGACAGCAATTGCCGCATTACCCTGGAGGAGAAAGTAGGGGACAATGGGCACCAGGGCCGCCAGGATGAAGGAAGCGCCCATAGCCAGGGCGTCTTTGATAGGGTTGGTAGTCTCTTCCGTACTGATGCCCAGTTCTTTCTCCACCAGGGTTTTCAGCCACAGCTCCTTGTCTTGAGAAATTTCGCCGGCCATTCGGCTGGCCTCTTCATAGCTGCGGCCCTCCCGCTGGAACACCACCACCAGCTCCGCCAGTTCTTCAGCGGGATTCTCCTCCAGTTCCTGCGCTTCCCGCGCAACTTCGGCCCGCTGCACGTCCTGTTCCGCCCTGGAACCCAGGTACGCGCCACTGGCCATGGAAATCATGCCCGCCAGGGCGGCAGCCAGCCCGGCCACCAGCACCGTGGCATTGTTGCCCACTGCCACCGCCACCGAGGTGACCAGGGCCACTGTGCTTAGCAGCCCATCCTGGGCGCCAAAGACCACCTCCCGCAGCCTTCCCAGGGAGGCCACCCGCCACCGCTCCTTATCCAGTTCCATAGTCGCCGCAGTGTAGTCCTCCACGCCCAGGGCAGCAGCCTCTGGGACCGCGGGCAGAGGCGCAGGGGGTGCAACCGCCGCTTCTGGCATAGGCTGGGCTTGCGCCGGCGCTGCTGCTCTGGGCAGATGGGCGGCCTGCTTGGCTTGCAACTGCTCCAGGGCGCGGGTGAACATGGCCAGGTGGTGCCGCTCCCGCTCCATGGCCAGGGCAAAGGAACCGGCGGCGTCCGCGCGGCCCTCATCTCTAGCTTGCTGAATCATGCGGGGGTACATGGCGCTGAACTCTTTGGACTCTCCCTCTACCACGGCCCGCAGGTTGTCCAGAGAGGAGCCAACGGCTCCGGCCACCCGCAGGTGGTTCAGCCCATGAATGGTTTCGGCCCCGGCCACTTCTTGAAAGACCTGGGCCACCTCCGGATGACCTTCTTCCAGGGCCTGGTGGGCAAAGGCGTTGTACTTGAGATAGGCCATCGCTTCGCCAACGATGGCGTTCCACAAGTTTTTTTCAGTTTGGGTCAGGCTGGAAGGGTCGGCAGTCATCCCTGTGGCTCCTGATGGACACTTGCACAAACGGCGGGCAGGCTGAGGACGCTGGCAAACTGGGCGTCCCCATTGGCCCACTGCTCCATTGTACCAGGCATGGGCATATCAATGGGCTTGGAAAGTGACACCGGCAGTGGTTCAGTTGACCCCAGGACTCAACTCGTCGCACCCCGACAAGTCGGGGTGCCCAGATATGCACTAGGTTGCCGTGCTCTACTGGATTCCGGCTTCCGCCGGAATGACGAGACCCAAAATGAACCAGTACCGTGACACCACAGGGAATCACAAAGAGGGGCAACCCTTGGGTCACACTCGGACCGAAGCGTGGTGCGCAATCATCCGCCAGCCCCGGGGGGTGCGGACGAAGATGTTGGTGGCCAGTACGCCAAAGTTGCTGGCACGGCCCTGGAGCACACTGGAGATGTTCTCCACGCAGGTGACCCAGCCGGAATCCCCCAAAACCACCGCCTGCACATACTGAATGTTGAAGTGCATGAGGGTGGTGGTGTTGAAGATGTTCTCCCAGCTTTGCCGGATGTTGTCCCAGCCCACCAGCGGCGGCCAGCCGGGGTGGACGCACAAGGCCTGGGAGGAGGTGTCGCACACCTCCTCCAGCTTGTTCAAGTCCAGGGCGCCAAAGGCCTCATAGAACCGCTGGTTGGCGGCTTTAAGGGCCTGAATGTCTGGGGAGTCGGATTGCATATCTTGGACGTATCTCGGATATATCGCGAATGTGTCCAGGAAGGGGCCAGGGCAGACATGGAGGTCTGCCCCTACTCTACCTTATCTGCAGGTGAAACGGCCTGGAGCAGGAGCGGACGTTGGTCCGCCCCTGCCAGAGCAAAGGAATGCCTTACTTCACCGGTGAGAAGGAAGCAGGAATCATGATTTTGTTCTCCTGCTTGACGGGGCGCACCCCTGCCGCCGGGGGCCAGCCGGTGCCGGGCTTGCGGGACTCGGCCCGCAGGCGGGCGCGCTCGTTGAGGTCCCTATAGACCCACACGTGGGTCCACTTGTTCAGCCCGCCCAGTTCCGTGTACATGCCCGCCACCAGGGGGGAGAACTCCTCCCGAATGTGGATGGCGCTGCCCCAGGCTTCCAGAACCTTGGGGATATCGCCGGGGGCATAGGTGTAGCTGCGCATCTCGTAAATATTGCCCTTGCCGTAGTCACGGCTGCCGAAGGGGTGCATGAAAGGCGCGGGGTTGTAAATTTCCGACTGCTGCTCCACCACAAACTCGCGGCCGCCGGGCAGCTTTTGCAGGTTGGCGTCTTTGTTGGCCGCCTCCCGGGCGCGGGCCCGGTGGTTCAGGTCCTGGTACTCCCACACGTGGATAACCTGGTTCAGGGGGCCAATGTCCGTGTGCCAGAAGGCCGCCAGCTTGGAGTGCTTCTCCCGGTAGGGATGGCGCTTTTCAAACCGGGCCTCAAATTCCGCGGTGGCGCCGGGCTTGAGGGTGTAGGTGCGTACTTCGTAAATCATGGCGACTCCTTTTCTTTCTGCAGGGCATCAATGGGAAAAGCCAGGGGCGACATATACGTCGCCCCTGTAAAATGCCTACTTCATTGGAGAGAAGGCCGCAGGAACTAGAATCTTGTTTTCCTGGCGGACCATGGGCAGTGCGCCCAGTTTGCCGGGAGGCCAGTGGTCGCTCTTGCTGGCCTCGGCGCGAACCTTGTTGCGGTCGTTGAGGCTCTTGTAGGGCCAGATGTGGACCCACTTGTTCAAGCCGCCCAGCTCGGTGTACATTCCCGCCGCCAGGGGAGAGTACTCTTCCCGGTAGGGTATGCACTGGGTCCAGCGATCAATGACCTGGGGCATGGTGCCAGGCTGGAAGGTGTAGCTGCGCATCTCATAGATGTTGCCCTGGCCGTAGTCGCGGCTGCCCAGGGGGTGCATGAAAGGCGCGGGGTTGTAGATTTCCGACTGCATCTCCAGGATGGCGCCGTCGCTCTTGGGCGGCCAGTCGGGGAGCTTGCCGGCCTGGGCGCGGACGGCCGCGCGCTGGTTCAAGTCATTGTACTCCCATACATGAATGACCTGGTTCAGAGGGCCGATTTCCGTGTGCCAGAAGGCGGACAGTTTGGATAGCTTCAGCCGGTTGGGCAGGGCCGCAGCAAAGTTTTTCTCAAACTGCTCAACGCTGCCAGGCTTCAGGGTATAGGTACGCATCTCGTAAATCATGGCGACTCCTTTACAATGGGATGCGGGATGCCAGCCGTAGAATGGCCTAATTTTACCCCTTATGTCAATGCGACTGAAGGGGTTAGGGCATATAATCTAACAACAATGCCACCACACCACACCATTGGCAGAACTCCCCTGGAATGGATGCTGGACCTGCGCGCCCCCACGCCGGACATGGCAGTGTCTTCCCTGTACCTGCGGCCCGGGCCGGATGGGGAACGCTTTCTGGAGCAGTCCGGCCCACCGGGGCTGGCCTGGCGCAAGCGGCTGTCCCGCCTGGGAGATGCGGTTCTGGAGTCGGACACCGGCATAGTGGGGCTGCGGGCTGGGGCGCAGGCCCTGGTAGTCCTGCCGCCCTTTCCGGTGTTGCAGTTCCAGCTTACACCCACCTGGGACACCGGCCCCCTGCGGGCGCTGCTGGCCGCCGATTATACTGTGGGGGTGGTGCTGCTGCGCCTGGGCCGCTATTCCGTGGCCGTGTACCGGGGCGAGGGGTTGCTTTCTTCCAAGACCGACAGCCGGTTGGTGCACGCCCGCCACCACAAAGGGGGGAGTTCCTCGGCCCGGTTCCAGAGAAGGCGGCAGGAGCAGGCCCACCACCTTTACACTGCGGCCTGCCAGGTGGTGCGAGAACAGTTTGGCCCCTACGCCCGGCAGATGGACTACGTGCTGCTGGGGGGCGAGCGGCTGACCCTGCTGGGTTTCCGCAAAGTGTGTGACTACCTGGCGCAGTTCCAGGGGCGCATCCTGGACCGGCGGCTGAACGTGCGAGACCCTAAACATGATGCCCTGGAGGCTGTAGCTGGTATGCTGCGGGAGAGCCGGGTGTACCATTTGGAATGGTGAGGGGCTGGGGACCGAAATCCCCCCAATCCCCTTTGCAGAAGGGGGGCCAGAGGATTTGGACGACCCCTTCTGTGTATCCCCCTCGCCATGGGGGAAGGTCAGGATGTAGGTCTTCACCCTCACCCCAACCCTCTCCCAAGGAGGGAGAGGGCGCAGTTAGCCTCCTCTCCCCTTGCAGGAGGGGATAAGAGGTGAGGGGCAGAGGTGAAGCGGTTAAAATTGTGATGAAGCGAATGCTCCTGGGCACCATTGGCTGGGGGCTCATCTTATGGGCTGTTGGCTTTGGCTTGGGCATGATGCTGTTCTCGTTTGTGCCAATAAAGTTTATCGGGTGGCCCATCCTGGCTGTGCTGCTGCCTGTTACGGCGCTGGCGGCGTACAAGCGGCTCCACAATACCAACACGTTTCTCTGGTACTATCTGCTGGTGGCGGCAGTCTGGGTATCGGTGGCCATTGTCCTGGACTACGTATTCCTGGTGCAGGCCTTTAACGCCCAGGGATACTACGACCTGGATGTGACCATTTACTACGTTGCAACCTTTTTCATCCCCTTGGTGACGGGCCTGATTTTTGGCAGGACTGGGAAAGTCCGGGCCAAGTGACATGACAACCAGGTCCAGGAAACCGCTACGCCTGAAGGACTATGATTATGCCCAGCCTGGAGCATATTTTGTAACCATTTGCACCAAAAATAGAGTATGTCTGTTCGGAGAAGTGGCGGCGGGGGGGTGATGCGCCTCAATCACTCCGGCGAATGCGTGGCAGCGTGTTGGAGAGCCATTCCAAAACACTTTGAACTGGTCCGGTTAGACGAGTTTGTGGTCATGCCTAATCACGTGCATGGGATATTGTTCATCATTGACGTAGAGGCGACGCATACGTCGCCCCTACAGGCTCCAACCGGGGCATCGGGGCCACGGCGTGGCTCATTAAGCGCCATCGTAGGTTCATTCAAATCGGCCGCCAGCAGGCAAATCAACGAACTTTCCAGAACGGCTGTGGGGCCTGTCTGGCAACGTAATTTCTACGAGCACGTCATCCAGGGTGATGCCGAACTAACCCGAATTCGCCAATACATAGCGAACAATCCGGTTCAATGGGAATTGGACTCTGACAATCCGATGTCCCAGAAATTTTTACCTCGGCCGTAGGGGCGACGCATACGTCACCCCTACCACGGACGCAATTAACGTGAGCATAAGTAGTTCAGGCCTAGCCCACCAGGAAAATCTCCCCAACCCCCCTTTGCAAGAGGAAATAAACCATCCCCCCCTTTTGCAAAGGTGGGCCAGGGGGGATTTATCTTCCCAACCCCTGGGCGGATTTGACCGCACCCTGCGGCTGCTGGAGTTTGACCAGGTGCGCCAGCAACTGGCCACCCGCGCCCGCACCATCATGGGGCAGGAGGCCTCCCTGGCGTTGACGCCCTCCGGCGACCTGGCCCGCATCACAGCCCTTCAGCAAGAGACCACCGAGGCCCGCCAGTTCCTGGAAAAGAGCGGCGGGCTGGAGTTTGGCCCCGCCCTGGACCTGCGCGGCTGCATCCAGCGGGCGTCGTTGGGCGGCGTGCTGCGGGGCGAGGAGCTGCATTCCATCCAGGAACTGGCCCAGGCAGTGCGTTACAACCGCGCCGGCCTCTCCCGCCACACGGAGTTGCCCTTGCTGGCAGGCCTGGCCAAGAATCTGCCGGAACTGGGGGACCTGGAGCAGGCTATACGTTCGGCCATCAGCCCCGCCGGGGAAATCCTGGACGACGCCAGCCCCACCCTGCGCCAGCTCCGCCTGGAGGCCCGCGCCGCCTACCAGCACCTGAACGAGTCCATGGAGCGCACTCTGCGCCGTTTGCAGCGCCTGGAACTGGTGCAGGAGCCTATTGTGGCCCAGCGCAACGGCCGCATGGTGCTGCTCATCAAGGCGGAGGCCAAGTCCAAGGTGCCCGGCATTGTCCACGACGTGTCGGACAGCGGCGCCACGGTGTTTATTGAGCCTATGAGCGCCATTGAGGAAGGCAACCGCTGGCGGGAAGGGCGTCTGGCCCAGGAGCATGAGGAGGAGCGGGTGCTGCGCCAGCTTTCCTCCCAGGTGGGCTACGCCAGCGACGACCTGCGGCTGACCCTGGATATTCTGGCCCGCCTGGACCTGGCCATGGCCAAAGGCCGCTGCTCCATTGATACGCGGGCGGCGCCGCCCCAGGTCTCCACGCAGGACGGGGCGGAAATCCCCCCTAACCCCCCTTTACAAAGGGGGGAATTAAAAAGCCGCCACTTAAAGCTGGTGCGGGCACGCCACCCACTGCTCTCAGGCCGGGTGGTGCCCATCAGCCTGGAGTTGGGGGGCGATTCCAGCGCCAACGTAATGCTCATTACCGGCCCCAATGCCGGGGGCAAGACCGTGGCCCTGAAGACCGCAGGGCTGCTGGCGCTAATGGCCCACGCCGGGCTGCACGTGCCCGCCGACGAGGCCCGCATTCCGCTGCTGGATGGCATCTATACCGACATCGGCGACCAGCAGAGCATTGAGCGGTCCCTGTCCACCTTCAGCTCCCACATCCAGAACCTGCGCAGCATCATGGACCAGGCCACGGCCCGCTCCCTGGTGCTGGTGGACGAATTGGGCACCAGCACCGATCCGGAGGAAGGTTCCGCCTTAGCTCAGGCCATTCTGGGCTACTTCCAGCGCCGGGGGGTGCTGCTGGTGGCCACCACCCACCACCGGGCGGTGGCCCGCTACGTACAGGATCAGCCGGGTATGGTCAACGCCAGCGTAGACCTGGACCCTCAGACTTTAGCGCCCACCTACCGGGTCACCGTGGGGCTGCCAGGACGCAGCTACGCGTTGACCATTGCCGACCGGCTGGGTCTGGCGCCGGAAATCTTGCAAGAAGCCCGGTCGCTGCTGTCGCCCACCCAGCGCGCCACCGATGATCTGCTGCACGAGCTACAGGAGGAGAGGCTGCGGCTGCAAGACCTGCACCAGCAGGCGGAGGCCGCCCTGGCTCAGGCACGGGAGCAGCAAGCCCAAATGGAGGCCCGCCTGGCGGACATTGAGACCACCAGGGTGGAACTGGTGGAGGCAGCACGTCAAGAATTGCAAGACAAGGTAAGCGGCCTGATGTCCCAACTCCAGCAGGCGGAAAGGGCGCTGGAGCGGCCACCCATGCCATCGGCAACTCCTGCGCCACGGGCACAACCGCTGGAAGGTGTGCGGGCTGCCCTTACGGAAATCCGCCGGGAGATTAGCGCGCCCCAGTGGCAGCCCATTGAAGTGAAGCGCATCCCCTGGCAGGAAAAGCTCAAAGAGGGCGACCGGGTGTACATCCGAGGCATTCCCAGGCCGGTGGAGGTCATCAGCCCGCCCGATGCCTCGGGCCAGGTGGAGGTGCTGCTGGGCACCATGCGGGCCAAGATGCCCCTTTACCAACTGGAAAAGCAGGCGGAGGGATACCCCGCATCAACAACCGCTCGTGGTGAGCCTGTCGAACCACGGCGTGGCGGCCCTTCGACAAGCTCAGGGCGAGCGGGAGTAGTTTCCGGCGTGCGCCTGGAGCGGGCGGAGCGCCCCCGCATAAACCCGGAATTGGACCTGCGAGGCCAGCGGGTGGAGTCGGCCCTGGACCAGGTGGAGGTGCTGCTGAACAACGCCGCCCTGGACCGGGTGCGGCAAATACGCATCATCCACGGACGGGGCACCGGGGCGCTGCGGCGGGCCATCCGGGAACACCTGGCGGGGCACCCGCTGGTGGCCTCGGCGGCCTCGGGGGAAGGCCCCGGCGGCGAGGGCGTGACGGTGGTGGAGCTGAAGTAGGGGGAGCGCTACCTCCTACAAATCCAGTTCTGCCTTGACCGTCTCCCAAGAAATGACTTTGCCTTCCGTGGCTTCTTGGATGCTCTGGCGCAAGGCGACCATCATGTCAGGGTCGCCCAGGATGTCCAAGGTTTCTACAATGGACTGGTACAAGTCCCAAGCCATCAACGCCATAACCGGCTTGCCCCTCTGGGTCAAAGCCATCGCCTGTTGTCCTCCGGCTAGCTGCTCCTGAAGCCGGACCAAGTCATACTGCGCCTCCGTGATAGAAATACTGTTGACGCCGCCCAGTCTGTCATTAGATGCCATAATCTGTGTCGTCCTACAAAATTATCGTTCAGTTAGGCGGGCCTATCAGCCCCAGTATGACCAACCGCCGGACCAGATTGTAGATGTCATCCCTATCACCTTCCCTCCTAATTCCAACAGCCACCACCTGCACCACCGCGCTTTCCTGATCTATTCTATAGACGATCCTGTAGCGCTGCCCAACAGCCCGAATGCTGAAAAAACCACGCAAGTCACCCAGGAGCGGGCTGCCATTCTTTTCCGGTTCTTCGGCCAGAGTATTAATGCGTACTGATACCAGTTGCCGGGCACAGCGGTCCTGGATTTCCAGCAACATTTCTCTGGCTTTAGGAGTGAGTACCACATGGTAACTCAATGGAGGAAGCCTCAATCAATATTATACCGGACAATAGGACAAATCATGTTACTCAATCTGTCCGCCAGATTTTAGCGCACTGAAACCAAACCTACCACCGGCTGCTTCCCTTTTTAAAGACACAGGTACCTCGATGAATCGTGAGTGGGAGGCCTTCTGAAAGTCGGGGGTCTATGAATTTTTGCCCCTACGCCTCTCCACCTGGTTCAAACGGCCCCATCTCCAGTTGCCCTAGCTGGATCAGGCTTTCCAGGTCTTCCAGGTCAGCGGGCAAATACTGGACGAAGAGGCGGCGCACTGAGTCCAGGGTCTCCTGGCTGGCCTGGCCCAGCATCCGGGTTACGTCCGCCAGGTCTTGGACTCGCCCAGCCTGGAACTTCATCAGCGCCAGATAAGTCAAGGGCAGCACTGGCAGGCCCTGGGCATCGCAATTGTCCTGGGCTTGGGCCAGTGCCTGGCTGAACCAGGGTTCCCGAACCTCCAGTACGTCCACCGCCACGCCCTGGGGCGACCGCCACGAGGAACCGCCGGTGGACAGCTCACCCTGGTGGACATAGCCCGCCTCAGCCAACCTGCGCCGGGCCTGGGAAGCATCCTCAACCATGATGGCAATGTCCAGGTCCTGGGTAAAACGCTCTGGCATATACATTCGTGTAGCCACTCCACTCACCACTGCCCAGGGAATAGGGCTGAGGACCTGAGTCAGGTTGGGGAACTGCATCTGGGCCGTCCTCTCCCTCAAAAATGCGGGGGCGCTGCCTGCGCCGGGGCGTTGCCGTCGCTTGGCCAGACTGATGAACTCTTTGCGGAGCAAGGCAGTATCCACCATTTTACCTCCCCCTGAACCACGGCCTGCGCTTGCCGGCAAAGGCGCGGATGCCTTCCTGAAAGTCGTGGGTCTGGGCCATTTCGCTGATGGCCGCGGCCTCGGCGTCCAGCTGGGCTTCCAGGCTGGCATCCCAGGCGGCGTCAAACAGGGCCTTGGCCTTGCCATAGGCCGCGGTTGGCCCCTGGGACAGCCGCTGGGCAATCTCCAGGGCGTGGTGGCCAAAGCCTTCGCTGGGGCACACCTGGCTGACCAAGCCCAGTTCCAGAGAGCGTGTGGCGCTGAGGGGCTGGCTGGCAAAATAGACCTCCATAGCCCTGGCTTGGCCTACCAACCGGGGCAGCAGCCAGGTGCTGCCGCCGTCGGGCGTGCCGCCGATGCCCGCATAGGCCATGATAAACCTGGCGTTCTCCGCCGCTACCCGGTAATCGCAGGCCAGCATCAGGCTGAACCCAGCCCCGGCAGCCACGCCGTTGACCCCGGCCACCACCGGCTTCTCCAGCCGCCGCAGGGGCAGGATAACCTCGCGGTGCAGGGTATCCGCCAGGGAGCGGAGGTGGTGTGACAGGGCCTCCGGGCCGCCATCGTCCAAGTACTGCACAAAGTCCTTCACGTCAGCCCCGGCGCAGAAGGCCCCGCCGGAGCCGGTAATCAGCACCGCCCGCACCTCTGGCCTGCGGCAGAATGCCAGCGCCCGGCCCAATGCCCCCAGCATCTCCGGCGACAGGGCGTTGCGGGCTTCTGGGCGGTTCAGGGTGATGACCGCCAGGGCGTCGTCCTGAGTGAGATTGACGTGGTCAGAGGGCATAGCTGCTAATACACCCGCTCCATGTATTCGCTAATCTCCTCCAGCTGGAAGTCCGCCACCGCCACCTCAGGCGCCCAGGTAATCTGGTCCGAGGACCAGCGCACCGTGCCCCGCCGCTGGCTGCCAATGCCCAGGATGTTGTTAATCACCCGCAGCACGTTATCGTTCATGCGCAGGGTGTTGGGTTTCACCGGCGCAGCCAGCCGCCCGTCCTTGATAATGTAGGAGTCGCCCACGATGGTGCCGCTGAAGTCTCCTGCGCTGATGCCGTTGACCGGGTAGGTGTACCAGATGCGCCCGATGTAGATGCCGTCGCCCACCAGCCGCAGCAGTTCCTGGGTGCTGTAGCCCCGGCGTCCCTGGATGACCAGGTTGGTGGGGGTAGTGCCTGGCGTGGATTCAAAGTTGCGGCCCCCGCCGTTGCCAGGCCGGAAGCCGTTGCGGGGTGCAATGGCCTGGCTAGCCGAGGCTGGGTCAACGCCCAGTTTTTCCCGCCCCTTGGCGTCCCGCAGGATGCGCTGGGTGTTGTAGTAATCGGAAAGCAGGCCAGTAAGCACCCCGTCTTTAATCAGGTCAGTGCGGCCGGTGGGCAAGCCCTCATCTGTGACGGCCTTGGAGCCAGCCAGGTCCGGGGCCGCGCCGTCATCGTAGATGTTTAGCTGCTCCCCAGCGATGGTCCGGCCCAACTTGCCCATGAAAGGCGAAGCCCCAGCGTAGAAAGTGCTCAGGTGCAGGCCAGGCATCAATATCCACTCCATGATTTCATCCAGGGCTTGCGGCCCCAGAATCACCCGGTAGCGGCCGCTGGCCGCCCGCTGGCCGCCCACTGCGGCGATGGCCTGCCGGGCTGCCTGGGCCGCTGAGTCGCCAGTGAAGCCGGCCAGGGTGCGCCCCACCGACCAGCCGCTGCCCTTGGCGGCCTGGGACTCCACCATAGCCGTGGCAAAGGACATGACCATGGTGGACTCGTCGGCCTGCACTTTGGGCATGTGAGTAGAGGCGATGGCCATGCGCTCCTGGAGCAGCACCACATCTCCGCCTAGAATCAGCCCCAGGTCCCGCAGCCCTTGCCGGGAGCCAGCCAGATTAAGTAAATCCTCCGAAGATTGAAAGGTCTCCAGGGCCTTTTCCACCATGCGCCAGCCGCTCTCCACCAGGCGGGGGTTGCTCAGGCGCATGATGGCCGGGTCGTGGTACTTGCCGGTAAGGGTGGGCCGCTCCCCGGTGGGTTTGGGCAGGGAGACAAACTCCGGATCCCGCACCGCCCCTTGGCGGGCCTTGTCCAGGGCGCGACGGGTGCCTTCCAGCGACAGGTCGTTGGGTTCGCTGCCAAAGCCCACGGCCAGGCCCTGGGGCGTGCGGAAGGCGGCGCGGATGCCCAGGCCGTAGGACTCGATGGACTTGGGTTCTTCCACCCCAGTGCTGGGGATGTGGGAGGTGTAGTTCAGGCGGGCGGTGAGGTTGCCGTTGGAGGCGGCAAAGACCTCGGCCTCGCTGACCCCCGGCTGGGCGGCGACGTAGGCCAGGGCTTCTTTGGTGGCGGCTTTAAGCGCGGCTAGGGATTGCATAGCGGTGATGCTCCTACTCAGACTGAACCACTATGTCAGTCGTTGCTTTCAACAGATTCTGCCTCATCGAGCTCCAGCCCCTCTGATTCGTCTCCATCCGGTAGTTCAGGAAAGCCGTCAGGCAACGGGATATTGCTCACTTTTCTGATATTCTCAATTCGATTAAGAGGACGCTCCAAGGCCCGCCGGCGTCTCCCCACCAGCAACTCATACTCCGTCTGGGTAGCTTCAATGCGTTTGCCAACTGCGCCCATGCTCTTCACGAACTCGTCCCACTGTTTCTTGAACGCCCCCATTTCAGAAATAATCTGGTTGGAAGTCTGCTCCAAAGCGAAATTGTTCGCTGCTTGCCGCATCACCACCAAGATAGCGAACAGGGTCATAGGCGCACAAAGTACCACATGATTCTTCATCGCTTCATCCAAAAGCGTACCATCTTTTGCATGTATAAAATGGTATATCTGCTCATTGGGAATAAACAGTAGGACATAGTCGAGAGTGTGTTGCGCAGGGTTAATGTAGTCCCGCGTCACCACCTCTTTAAGCCTTCCTCGGACATCCCTCAAGAAACTACTGGTGGCTTGGTCTTGTTCCTGCTGGGTTTTCGCTTCCATACATTTCAAGTAGTTTTCCAGGGGGAACTTAACATCCATATTTAGACACTGGCCCCCCCGGCAGTAAGAAGGTAAAATCCGGTCTGGAATGGCCACCCTCAACAGTTTTCTGCTTGTGGTAGTTGATGCCTTCCTGGAACCCGATAATGCGGAGGATATCCTCAGCCATCCGCTCACCACATTGGCCCCTGACCCGGGTGTTGGCCAATGCCTCCCTCAGCGTATTGGCGGTACTGGTCAGCAACGCAGTCTGGTCACCCACCATCTTTAATTGACTGGTCAACTCTCCGAACTTCAGTGTCCGGTCCTTTTCTAGCTCGCTAACTAGGGTGGATACTTTGCCTAGCTCCGACTTCATCTCGGTTAGCTGCTGATCGATGAGACTCTTCTTTTGGTCGAGTTCGGCTGCGCTACCCTCTCTCAGAGTCTTGAAGCTCGTTTCTGCCAGTTCTAGGAGAGAGGTTTGTGCCCTCCGCAGCACTGCGGGGAAGCGCTCTTTTTCCAAATTGTCGACTAGACCCGCCACTTTACTCAGTTCTTCCTTCATGGCATTCAGCTGCTGGTCAATGAGAGTCTTTTTTTGATCCAGTTCGGCGGCGCTACCCTGGCTCAACACTTTGAAACGCGTATCTGCCAGTTCTAGAAACGAAGTTTGGGCCTTGTTTAGGGCTTCAAATGATGTCTGGCTTAACTGTGTTGTCACACTTTGGATGATGCTTGACGTGTCAATCGGTGTTTGGTTGCTGGTTCGTCGGAAGAGCAGGAACAGCACCACACTGACCAAAACCAAGACTAACAGCAGGAGCAAGATAACTACAGTCTCCATATCTGCCTCCACGTAACGGTAGATACGTTAACCTCTATCTCTCACAACTCCCCACCCAGGACGTGACGCCATTTTGGAGTGGCCAGGTAGGTGAGTCAACCTCTTTCCCTCGCAATTCCCTACTCGTGGCCTCCTGTAGGCCCCTACCCCGGCCCCGTTAACCTTGCCACGCCGCGCATGGTGGGGCCGCCGTTGCTCATGCGCTTGGCCTGCATGGGCTGCCCCTTGCCGCAGTTGGGAATGGGGTTCACCCGCAGGTCATTGCCCACGGCGTCTATAGACATGAAGTAGTCCCGCGTGTCCGAGGTGATGCCCCCGTCCCGGTACAGGCGGCCCAGCTGCCCGTTCTTGATTTCGTACACCTTCACCGCGGTGATGCGGAAGTTCTCCCGGGACTCGGCGATGGAGGGGGTGCGGTGGCCGGCTACGTAGTAGCCGTCTTCCACCTCGCTGATGATGCGCTGGGGGGCCTGCTGGCCGGGGGCGAAGATGGTGTTGGTCATGCGAATCAGGGGAATCAGGTGGGCTTCCGTGGCCCTTGCCGAGCCGTTGGGCGCAACACCCATAATGGCGGCGGTCTGCCGGTTGTTCAGGAACTCTTCCAGCACCCCGTTGCGGATGATGTAGGCCCGGCGGGCCGGGGTGCCCTCGTGGTCGTACTTAAAGGAACCGTAGCCCTCCATGGTGGGGTCGGAGAAGGCGCTGACCAGGGGCGAGGCAATCTGCTTGCCCAACTGGTTGTCGTGCAGGTCTTTCAGGAACCAGGAGCGGCCCGCGTAGCTGGTCTCGTACTTCAGCGCCCGGTCCAACTCCGAAGGGTGTCCCACCACCTCGTGCACCAGCAGGGTGTTGAAGTGGGGGTCTGTAACCACCACCACTTCCTTGTCAGGCGGCTTCAGCGGCGGCGCGGCGGCCACTTCTGCAGCGGTGGCCCCCAGGTTGCGGCAGAAGTCCATGAAATTGGGCAAGACGATTGGCCCCTGGCGGTAGCCCTGGGTCAGCAGCTCCCACCCGCGCTGGTGGCCCGTGGAGTCGTAGATATCATAGTTGCCGTGGGGGCTGCCACAGATGGCGATGGCGAAGCCCTCCGTCTGGGCAAAGCTCTGGTCAATGTCCGCCCCCTGGGAACTGAGGAACAGTTCCCGCAGCAGGAAGGTGCTGGTGGTGGCGGCGCAGTAGCCGATGTTGCTGCTCTGGGCCTGCACCAGCTTGCAGCCCTCCACCGCCAGCTTCATGGCCTCGACCAGGGAGACGTTGCGGGGGTCAATGGTGTAGGCGGCGGGCACCGTGTCCTGGGCAATGGGCACCGGCGCCAGGCTAGCCGCAACCAGGCTCTCCCCCAGCTCACTAAAACGGCGGCGGGCCATGCTTTTCATGCGGGCGCTGGCCCTGGCCCGCTGGTGGGCCTGCTGAATGCCATCCCACACCACCGATTCAATGTTGGCGGCGTCGGCGGCCCCCAGGACGCGGCCATAGTAGCCCGCGGCGCTGTTCCTGGCCCCGGCAATGACCCGCACCCCAAAATCAAAGGCGTAGTCCTCGGCGCTGGCCTTCTCCTGGCCGTTCTCCGCTGCCGCGCCCTTTTCCTCCCGCACTTCGATGCGCAGGTCACAGTATTGCAGCCCCGGCAGCTTATTAGCCTGTCCCGTCACCAGCGCGCCCAGCTTGGGGCGCATGGCATCCAGCATTTCCACGGTAATCCGTTCCGGCATGGGAACCTCCAGCAATGTGTCATGGTTAGAAATCCCCCAACCCCCTTTGCCAGGGGGACCAGGAGGATTTCCTCCAACTGTCTGAATTCACCGCAGCAAGCCCGCCAGGGGTGGCACATTCAGTATAATACCAGCATGACCACACCCCGAAACAGACGCCTGCCGCGGGCCAAGCCCAATCCCACGGGTAGCCCTCGCCCATCCTTCCGCCCCAAGCCTGGGCCGCGAATTCGCAGGCCATTGCCCCAAAACGCCGGTGAAGAAACGCAGCGGCCCCAGGAGGCAGAATCCTGGGAACAGGTGGCGGGCTGGTACGACTCCCTGGCCAGCGACCAGGGCACCGAGTTCCACCAGCAGGTAATTATCCCCGGCGTGCTGCGGTTGCTGGGGCTGGAGAAGGGCGAGAAAGTGCTGGACCTGGCCTGCGGCCAGGGGGCGGTGAGCCGGGCCTTACACCGGGCGGGCGGCCAGGTCACGGGGATGGACCTTTCGCCGCGCTTAATTGAACTGGCCCGCCAGCGTTCTCCCCAAGCCATCCGCTACCTGGTGGGAGATGTGCGAAGGCTGGAGCGGCTGGCGGACGGGAGCTTTGACGCAGCAACCTGCGTGCTGGCGGCCCAGAACATGGATCCGGTGCAGCCCATGCTGGCGGAGGCGGCCCGGCTGCTACGACCTTGGGGCCGCCTGGCGCTGGTAGTGACCCACCCGGCCTTCCGCATCCCCCGGCAGAGCGGCTGGCGCTGGGACGAGAGCCGCAAGCTAATGTTCCGGGAGGAGGCCCGCTACCTGTCGCCGCTGAAAATCCCCATAGATATGCGGCCCTTCAAGACGCCGGGGCAGCAGTTGACCTGGACCTACCACCGGCCCATCCAGGAGTACGTCAACGGCCTGGCAGAGGTTGGGCTGTGGACCAACGCCCTGGAGGAGTGGCCCTCCCACAAGGTGAGCCAGCCGGGGTCTGCCGGCCGGGGGGAGAACCGGGCGCGGGCAGAGTTTCCCTTGTTTTTGGCCATCAGGGCGGTGAAGGTAGCGTCAGCGCCGGGTTGATGCGCCGGGGCCGGGCGCTGCAGTGAACTGAGTACGCTTTACCTCTTGTCCCTCTATGCGGGCCACAATGACATAGACGCCCGCCCTTTCCAGCGCCAAGTTTGTTTCAAAAGCCAACTGGAATCTCTGGTCCTGGCCCTGCGGGATCCCAGCAGGCCTGCCTACCTCAAACTGCCCTTGCACGGTGGCAAGGGGCTTTGGCTCCTCCGTCTCCCCAGCCTCGCTGATTATTTCCACCTGAACAGTATGTTTCCGATTGGTCTCGTTCCACGGCACACGGATGGCCAATGCGATGGCGCAATGGTGCGAGACCGGGAACCCCGCATTTACCTGGAGCCGGTCCCAGCCGCCCCCCAGCAGATACAGCTTGTTGCCCACCACCTGGGCTGAATCTGCCAGAATGAGCCATTCGACTTCCATTGACACCTCTCCTATATTCCACTACAATTGTAGTGTTAGTGTAGGTGATATGTAGTGTGGCGTCAAGCCCCCGCATCGAAGCCTTTTTAATTGACGACGAGAACGAAGATAAGTTCTCCGTACACGGGCTGTCGGCCCGGCAAGTGACCGAAGTGCTGGAGAACTCCCACGTAGTTCTCAGGAACCGGAGACAACGGCGGGGCTTATTTCTGGTCGTTGGAAGGGACAACAGCGGCGGGTGCATTGCCATCCCCGTGGAGGCAACCCATCAACGTGCGCTATGGCGGCCCATTACCGCTTGGCCTTGCAAACTCCAAGAGCAGGCCGCCTTAGACCGCAGCAGGAGGCGACATGAACCAGAAGGATGAGCGCGAGTTGGAAAAGCCTGAGACCTGGGACTTTGAACATCCCCAGGTTCGCGAACCGGCCAAAGCTTCCCGCGTGGTGGTATCCGTGGCCTTCCGGCGCGAGGATTTCATGCTGGTCTCAGCATCCGCGGAACAATCTGGAAAGAAAGTCTCCGAGTTCATCCGGAAAGCAGCCCTTGAGAAAGCCTCTGGTCAAGGCGCCGTCACTTTCTTGCGGGGCAGCGGCAGCGTCGGCACAGTATGGTGGGCCGACCGGACACCCGTTACGCGGGTAAACGCATACGAATTGGCAGTTCTTAAGGAAGAGGCGGCCACCACCTACGGGTAGCCGCCTCACAGCTTTGCAAGGAGTCGCCCCTACTCCACCGCCCAGGCCTGGGCCACGGCTTTGGACACCGCCGGAACCACCTTGGGGTCCAGGGACCAGGGAATAATCCGCTCCGTGGTAGGTTCTTCCACCAGCCCCGCCAGGGCTTCCGCCGCCGCCAGCTTCATGGCGGTGGTGATGCGGGTGGCCCGGACATCCAAAGCGCCCCGGAAAATGCCGGGGAAGCCCAGGCTGTTGTTAATCTGGTTAGGGAAGTCGCTGCGGCCCGTGCCCACAATAGCCGCGCCGGCTTCCTTGGCCTGGTCCGGGTAAATTTCCGGCACGGGGTTGGCCGCCGCCAGAACAATGGCGCCCTTGGCCATAGACCGCACCATCTGCTGGCTTACCAGGCCGCCCACCGACAGGCCGATGAACACGTCCGAACCCCGCATGGCCGCCGCCAGGTCGCCAGACACGCCCTCGGGGTTGGTAATCTCCAGCATCTGCCGCTTGATGGAGGTCAAGTCCGTGCGGTGGCGGTGTATGACTCCCTGGCTGTCCACCAGAACGATGTTCCTGGCGCCGTAGTCCATTAACAGCCGGGCCGAGGCGATAGCCCCCGCGCCTGCGCCGGAGAACACAATCTTGGCGTCGCTGAACTTCTTGCCCACCAACTGCAAGGCATTGATGAGAGATCCAAGCACCACCACCGAGGTGCCGTGCTGGTCGTCGTGGAACACGGGGATGCCCAGGTCCTGCAAGCCGTCTTCAATGTCAAAACAGCGGGGCGCGGCAATATCCTCCAGGTTGATGCCGCCGAAGCTAGGGGCCAGCGCCCGCACTATCTGGATGATGGCCTGGGTGTTCTGGGTGGCCAGGCAGATGGGAATGGCGTCAATGCCCGCCAGACCCTTGAACAGAATGGACTTGCCTTCCATTACCGGCATGGCCGCCTCTGGGCCGATGTTGCCCAGGCCCAGCACCGCCGAACCGTCGGTGACTACTGCCACAGTGTTGGCGCGATTGGTCAGTGCAAAGGACTCTGCCTTGTCCTTGGCAATGGCCATGCACACCGCAGCCACCCCGGGGGTGTATGCGATGGACAGGTCCTCAATGGTCTCTACCTTCATCTTGGGGGCAATGCTAACTTTGCCATGACTGGCCCGGTGCCGCTTGATGGCTTCTGCGCCGTAATCCATAATCTCTTCCGCCTCGCTGGTTCACTCTAGCAATCTGCGGACAATAATTGCACAGGATACACCGGCGGGGGCGGTTCGGCAATGCGGCGGGCGAGGCTGACGTGGACACGATGGTTTGCTGGGATTGGGAGACGGGGGGATGGTTACTGCTTCTCCCAATCCCCTAATCCCGGCCCATAGTCAACAGCGTTTGGATGACCCAGGAAGAGGGTTTCAAACCTGCCCCTGCGCCTGAGGGCGCCTTGCACCTGGCCCAACTACTCCGACTCTTCCGGTGGCTGTCTAACGGGTTGCAACCGGATGGACGGCTCGCCTTCTCTTCGGAACTGCAAAATCTCCGGGTGCTGCTGGCTGTAGCTCTCCAGCCCCCTGGACTCCCAAGTGATGCGGCTCCTGACCCACTGGGCGGCCAGGTACTGCCCCCGCACGGTCTCGCCAAAGTCCAGGGCCATTGCCCGCACCTCGGCTTCCAGGGCGGCAATGTCTTCAGTGAGGCTCTGTTCCTTCTGGGCAAACTCGGCGTCAATGGCGGCCAGCCTGTTACGCACTTCCAGCGGCAAGTCCTGTTCAATGCGCGCCTGCTTTTCCAACTCCAGGTTGTCCTTTTGCAGACGAAGCCAGCCCAGCCGGTCCAGCTGCTCCACCACCGCGTCCCTGGATGGTCTTTCCTGCCCGGCGGCTCCCGGCGCAGGTCTGGTCACGGCAACCCCGGTCCTGCCCAGCAGTGGCGCCAGGGAAAACCCCTGCTGCCTGGCGGCAATGACAATCCGCGCGCAAGCTTCGGCATCGGAGGCGGCGTGGTGATGTTTGAGGGGTATTCCCAGGCGGCGGCAGACATCGGGGAGCTTGTTGGGGTGTTGTCGCCACGCCGCTCTGGACAGTTCCACGGTGCATAGAAAATTCAGGGGCGGCGCTACCAGGCCGCTGGCTTGGCAGCAGGCCAGCAGCACCCCACGGTCAAAATCGGCGTTGTGGGCGGCGATGAAGGCCGCAGGCTCCAACCGCTCCAGCAGGTGCCGCCACAGCTCGCCGAAGGTTGGCTGGCCGGCAACGTGCTCCCACGCAATGCCGTGCAAGTAGGTGTACCGGAAGTCCTGGGTGGGCGGGCGGATGAGGAAGCTGGCCCGGTCTACGACCTCGGCGCCCACCACAGTGACCAGGGCCACAGCGCAGGCGCTGGCACGGTCGTCGTTGGCCGTTTCAAAGTCAATGGCGACGAAGGGGTCTGGAAAGTTGCTGGCGGGTAGCATAGCTACGGGGCCTCCTTTAGATAGACACAGCACCATGTAATGCCATTTCTGCTCAAAAGTGCCGGTGCAGTTCCTTCTCCACCTGTGGGAGAAGGCTAGGATGAGGGGAATACCTCTCACCTTTATCCTCTCCCACAGGGGGAGAAGAGATTACCGACACCTTCAGGAAGTTGGTGTGCTGTCCCTCCCCCTACCCCGTCACCGCCCCTTCAGCGGCGGAACCCACCAGCTTGGCGTACTTGGCCAGCACTCCCCTGTCATACTTGGGCTGCGGCTCCCGCCAGGCCGCCTTGCGCTGGGCCAACTGGGCCTCGGTGAGGCGCACGTCCAGGCGGCGCTGGGGGATGTCCAGGGTGATGATGTCCCCTTCCCGCAGCAGGCCAATGGGGCCGCCCACCGCGGCCTCCGGGGCCACGTGGCCCACCATGGGGCCGTGGCTGGCGCCGGAGAAGCGCCCGTCTGTGACCAGCGCCACCGAGTCGCCCAGGCCCTGGCCGATGAGGGCGCCGGTGACCGCCAGCATCTCCCGCATCCCCGGTCCGCCCTTGGGGCCTTCGTAGCGGATGACCACAATGTCGCCAGGCTGGATGCGCCGGTCCTGGATAGCCCGGAAGGCTGCTTCCTCCTGGTCAAAGACCCGGGCCGGGCCGCGATAGACTTTCTCCTGGTGGCCCGCCACCTTGATGACCGCGCCATCGGGAGCCAGGTTGCCGTGCAAGATGGCCAGGCCGCCGGTGGGGCTGCGGGGCTGGTCCGGCTGGTACACAATGTCCTGGGCCTCAATAGTGGGAATGGCCTCCATGTTCTGCCGCAGGGTCTTGCCGGTGACCCCGATGCAATCGGGGTGGAGCAGCCCGGCCCGCAGCAGGCGCTTGGCGACTAACGCCACGCCGCCGTAGCGGTCCAGGTCGGCCATAACGTAGCGCCCGCCGGGGCGCATGTCGGCGATGTAGGGCGTCTGTCGGCTGATACGGTCAAAGTCGTCCAGCTTCAGGTCCACGCCAGCTTCTCGTGCTATTGCCAGCAGGTGCAGCACCGAGTTGGTGGAGCCGCCCATGGCCACCACCACGGTGATGGCGTTTTCAAAGGCTTGCCTGGTGAGGATGTCCCTGGGGCGCACGTCTTCTTCCAGCAAGCGCAGCACGGCGCGTCCGGCCTGGCGGGCCAGTTCTTCTTTGCGGGGGTCCACGGCGGGGACAGAAGCGTCGCCGGGCAGGGCCATGCCCATAACCTCAATGGCAGTGGACATGGTGTTGGCGGTGAACAGCCCGGCGCAGGAACCTTCCGCCGGGCAAGCGTGGCACTCCAGGTCTTTCAATCGCTCCAGGGACATGGTGCCCTTGGCGTAAGCGCCCACCGCCTCAAACACATCCTGGATGTTCACGTCCCGGCCCTCAAAGGTGCCGGGCATGATGGTGCCGCCATAGACGAATATCGCCGGTATGTTCAGCCGGGCAATGGCCATCATGCAGCCGGGCATGTTTTTATCGCAAGCGCCCACCGTCACCACGCCGTCCATGCGCTCGCCAAAGCACACCGTTTCGATGGAGTCGGCGATGACCTCACGGCTGACCAGGGAGGCTTTCATGCCCTCCGTGCCCATGGAGATGCCGTCGCTGACGGTGATGGTGCCGAACTGAAAGGGCGTGCCTGACGCCTGGCGGACTCCCTCCTTCACCGCCCTGGCAATGCGGTCCAGGTGGACGTTGCAGGGAGTCACGTCGCTGGCCAGGTTGGCCACGGCCACGAAGGGCTTGTCCAGGTCTTCCGGAGTCAGGCCCATGGCCAGCAGCATGGCCCGGGCTGGGGCGCGCTCCGGACCCTCGGTTATTTCCTTGCTGCGATGCTTCATCTTCAAGTTGCGGGCGGTGATGGTCATGGAAAGCCTCCTTAAAATTCCCCCAACCCCCATTACAAAGGGGGGAGTATTACCCATTTCACAAAGGGAGTTGGGGGGTTCTCTTGAACAAAGTTTTAGCTTGTAGCCAGGCAATTATACGGGTGTCTCTGTTGGGTCCACAATGCGGAACACGGCAAGGCGGGGCAATCGCAAGTTGACACCAGCTCAAGCAGACACTGCTGATTGAGTAGTCCCGATAAAATCGGGACGTATCGAAATCAGCATGCCGCATGGTCTCGATACGTCCCGCCTATGTCGGGACTACTCGACCATCGGATATTCGAGAATGCGATTGCCTTACCCGGCAAGGCCAGTAATGGCCCGCTCCCATAGTACTTCAGTAACTCTAGAGTTACATTATGGTAACGCTCGTTATGTAACAATAATATCGTCAGCTGGCCAGCCGACCGATGATAAGCCCAAATCTCCGAGACGAAACTCCCACTACGGAGGAGAAAACATGCTAAAGTTCGTCCGTTGGCTAACTGTTGCCGCCATAGTGGCAACTCTAGCCGCCATCATGCCCGGCGTTGTTCCAGCATCGGCAGCCACTGGCACCCGGCTGGAAGCCCGGCTGGCGGCCACTTCCGCCGACCCCCTGGCCTCCGGCAAAGCCTCCTTTGAGCAACGCCCAGACCGCGTCCGCTTCTCCACTCAGGTGGAGGACGTAGCCACCGCTGGTCCCTTGAGCGTGAAGGTGAATGGCAGCGCCATTGGCACCATCAACCTGGGGGCTGGACTGGGCGACCTGAACCTGGACAGCCGGCGTGGGCAGACCGTGCCCGTCATGAACGCCGGTGACACAGTGCAGGTCTATAACGCCGCCAATGTCCTTATTCTGTCTGGGACGTTGCAATCCAGGTAAGCCGGTGCGGGCTTTTGCCCGTCAGCTTACCCACATGCAGCAGTGGGGCCTGGAAACTCCATCCAGGCCCCGGTTCTTTTCCAGACTACCCCACCCTCCGGCTGCGCTCAGGGCAGGCTCTAATCTCCCTGGTAATAAGAGGAGGAATTTAACCTCCTTCCCCCTTAGAGCCCGTGTGAGAAATGCCGTCTACCCAGCCCGCTCATCCTGAGCTTGTCGAAGGATGAGTAGCTTTTAGCCCGCTCATGGTTCGACAAGCTCACCACGAGCGGGAATTGTCACACGGGCTCTAAGGGGGAAGGCCGGGATGGGGGTCGTAGCCCCAGGGGTTGCGCCCCATGCGGTTTTCCTGTAACCTACCAATCGCTCTAACGCCCGCTTCACCAAAGGAGCGCGGCTGGAAACGAACTCGGAGGATGGGTAGCTATGTTTGGACTGCTGAAGGCCCAGCGGGCCCAGGCCCACTGTGATATCCCGTGCGGGATTTATGACCCCATTACCGCCAAGATTGCCGCCCAGACGGCACAGAAGATGGTGGCGCGCATTCAGGCCTTGGCCAAGCCGGCGGCCAACGCCGACGCCAACACCTGGTCCACTTATGAGGCAACTTTGGCCCGGTACGTGGCGGTGAAGGAAGAGCACGCGGAGACCTGCAAGAAGGAGCTTCGAATTCTCTGGGCTGACTACTTCCGGCCAGAGCACGTGCAGAAGTACCCCAACCTGCACACCGACTTCTGGAACGCCCAGAAGCTGGCGGGTCAGGTGAAGCAGAAGGTGGACGCTGATCTGGCCAAGCAACTGGTGGAATCCGTGGACAAGATTGCCGCCACTTTCTGGGAGACCAAGAACGTTAAGTACGCTGACCCTAACGCCGCCGTGCGCTACGGGACGTAGGCAGTTTATTAGTTCCCGGGTTGTAGGGACGCACAGCCGTGCGCCCCTACATGTTTTCGGGACGAGACCACGCTTCTACTTTGTGTGGCCCCGTTTGCCGAGCCACCGTGCGCTTGCATGGTGGACAGCACTGCGATAGTCATCCATGGGGATCACAACCGCCATCCCTTTAGGAATGCCCATGCCCGTTCCCCGACTCCATCGCTTGTAGTCTGTAATTTCCCGATAGGGCTCCACTTCGGCACGCCGGTACAAGGCCGGTATGGTCTGGCCTGGCTGTAATACCTTCTTCCCGTCCGGCTTAATTAGGCTTGCCCAGTGCTGTCCATCAATGGTCTCTATGAACTCAGCAATGGCTACCGTGTTGAAGAACACCGTGAGCCGACCTCGATCATAACGGCTTGCTCGCCCAACCTTGACAGGGAATTCGCTTGTGAGCAAGCTGATTCGCCCGTCCTGAACTTGAGTGTACTGTGCAAGGTTACCAGTCGGCCATTTGTGCACGAAGTCCTCGCCAGGAGTAAGCTCATTCAACCACTTGAGACCAGGTGGCATTGGAAGTCCAACTTCTTGTGCTTCTGTATTCCCTTCAGATACCAAGGACGCCTCGGAATGCTCGCGGCCATTGCTGGAAAGCCTCCCAGACATTCGCTTGCGAACACTATCTGAAATGCTAACGTCAGCAATGCCATTGCGCCAATCTTTTCAATTCTCGCCGCGTCCGTGTGACACAGCGCAACCACACATGCGCTTGACCCTTGCCCTTTTCCCGGCTACCCTGGTGTTCAGGAGATGGCGCACATGAACGTACCTTTGACCGCTGATCAGGAAAGGCTCATCCAGGAGAAGGTCGCGTCCGGCCTTTACGGTTCGCCCGATGAAGTCATCAGCATGGCGCTCCGGCTGCTGGAGGAGCGTGACCGCAAGCTGGAAGCCCTGCGCAAGGATGTCCAGGAAGGGCTGGCTAGCGGCATTGCCGGGCCCTTCGACGAAGCGACGGTGGAGCGCATTATCGCCAAGGGGCGTGAACGTCTGGCGTTGCGCCAGAAGCCCGCCTGATGCCCCACGCTGTCCTGCACAACTCGGCGGAGGCGGATCTCGCCGACATCTGGGAATACATTGCCCGCTACAGCCCGGAGAATGCCACCCGCTTCGTCTGCAGTATCCGGGAAACGTGTAGTGCAAGCTGGCCTACCATCCCCGCATTGGGCGCCGCCGCTCCGAATTGGCCCCGGAGTTGCGCAGCTTTGCAGTCCAGGACTACGTCATCCTTTACCGGCCCATGGCCGACGGGGTTGAGGTTGTCCGCATTCTACACGGCAGTCGCGACATCGAGTCGCTTTTCTAGCTGCGCCGCAGCGCATGATACCCCGTTACCCTTTTGCAAAGACTGTAAGGGGCGGGTTTGAAACCCGCCCCTACGTGTTGGAAGATCCTTCACCTCGAAAGCGCTTCCTTCACCCCACCGCCTGCAGCGCCGCCGCCGCCAGCGCCACTGTCCTATCAATGTCCGCTTCCGTGTGGGCCAGGGACACAAACCCTGCCTCAAACTGGGAAGGGGCCAGGTACACGCCCCGCTCCAGCATGGCGTGAAAGTAGCGGTTGTAGCGGGCCACGTCGCTGGCCTCCACCTGGGCCAGGGTCTGCACCGGCCCCGGATGAAAGAAGCCGGTGAGCATGGACCCCGCCCGGTTCAGGGTGCAAGGAACTTCCGCCTCGGCAAAGGCCCGGTTCAGCCCCACGGCCAGGCGTTGGGCCAGGCTCTCCAGCCGCTGGTAAATCCCCGGACGTTGCAGCTCAGTAAGGCAGGCCAGCCCTGCCGACACCGCCAGGGGGTTGCCGGAGAGGGTGCCCGCCTGGTACATAGGCCCCAGGGGAGCCACTTGCTGCATGATGTCGGCCCGCCCGCCGTAGGCCCCCACGGGCAGCCCGCCGCCGATGATTTTGCCCAGGCAGGTGATGTCCGGCTTAATGTTAAACAGGCCTTGGGCGCCGCCGTAGCCCAGCCGGAAGCCGGTAATCACCTCGTCAAAGATGAGCAGCGCCCCGTGCTGGCTGGTCAGCCGCCGCAGGGCGGGCAGAAACCCTTCCACCGGCGGCACCACGCCCATGTTGCCTGCCACCGGCTCCACGATGATGCCCGCGATGTCCCTGGGATGGGCGGCAAACAGCCGCTCCACCGAGGGCAGGTCATTGTAGTCGGCCACCAGGGTCTCGCTGGCGTAGGAGGCGGGCACCCCCGCGCTGGTGGGCACCCCGTGGGTCAGCGCGCCGGAGCCGGCCTTGACCAGCAGGCCATCGGCGTGGCCGTGGTAGCACCCGGAGAACTTGATAATCTTGTTGCGCTTGGTGAAGGCGCGAGCCAGGCGGATGGCGCTCATGCAGGCTTCCGTGCCGGAGTTGACCAGCCGCACCTGCTCCACCGAGGGCAGGGCCTGGCAGATGCGCCGGGCCAGCTCCACCTCCTGCTCCACCGGCGCGCCGAAGCTGGTGCCGTCGGCGGCGGCCTTTTGCAGGGCGGCCACCACCGCCGGATGAGCATGACCCAAGACTAACGGCCCCCAGGAACCCAGGTAGTCAATGTATTCGTGGCCGTCCACGTCCCAGACGCGGCAGCCCTGGCCGCGGGCGATGAAGGGCGGCGTGCCCCCCACGGAGCGAAAAGACCGCACCGGGCTGTTGACCCCGCCGGGGATGTATTGCTGGGCCTGGGCAAAGAGCTTTTCCGACTTGGGGAGCTGCATAAATCACCTGTGCCTGCCTCAGAAGATGTCACGAATGTGCGGTAGGTGTCTTCACTGCGCCGCCGGATGCCGCCGATTTCCACAGTGCGCGCCCGGTCGTCCACCTGGTAGATAATCCGGTAGCGCCCTACCCTGATGCGAAATATGCCGTCATCCAGCCGGGTAGACTCTGGCGGGCGCGGCTCCAGGGCCAAGGCGTAAATGGCTGCCATGACCCTGGGATAATCGGCCTGGGAAAGGGCGTCCAATTCCCGCTGCACCCGCCTGCTGCGTAAGCTAACCTGATAGGGCCGCCGCGCGGCGGCGCTCATAGTCCTCCAGGGTTAGCGACTCACCCTGCGGGGCTTCCAGGGCTTCCCGCGAGGAAGATAGGGAATAACTCCCCGCTTCAGAAGCTCGCCGAATACGTACAGTTCAGCTACCTTGCCAGCCGCCTGGCGGGCCGCTGCATCCATAAGTTACCCCTCCCGCAGCCAGCGGGCCACGTCCTTGGCGTGGTAGCTGATGATAATGTCCGCCCCGGCGCGGCGCATGGCGGTGAGCAACTCCAGGGTAATCAGTTTCTCGTCCACCCAGCCATTGCTCGCTGCCGCCTTGACCAGGGAGTACTCGCCGCTGACGTTGTAGACCGCCAGGGGGTGGTCAAACTTCTGCCGGGCCTCCCGCACCACATCCAGGTAGGCCAGGGCGGGCTTCACCATGACAATGTCCGCGCCCTCGGCAATATCGCTTTCAATCTCCCGCATGGCCATGCGTACATTGGCCGGGTCCATCTGGTAGCCTCTGCGGTCGCCAAACTGGGGCGCAGAATCAGCGGCCACCCGGAAAGGCCCGTAGAAGGCGGAAGCATACTTGGCGGCGTAGCCCATGACGGGAACGTTGTGCTGGCCCGCAGCGTTCAATGCTTGCCGGATGGCCCGCACCTGGCCGTCCATCATGGCCGAGGGAGCCACCATGTCGGCCCCGGAATTCACTTGCGACAGGGCGGTGCGGGCCAGCAACTCCAGCGTCTGGTCGTTGTCCACCCGGTCTTTCTTGACGATGCCGCAGTGGCCGTGGTCAGTGTACTCGCAGAGACAAACGTCGGTAATTACCAGCAGGCCGGGGGCCGCTTGCTTTACCACCCGCACCGCCTCCTGGACGATGCCTTCCGGGTCGTAGGCGCCAGTGCCCAGGGGATCCTTCTCGGCAGGCAGGCCAAAGAGCAGCACTGCCGGAATGCCCAGGGCCGCCACCTCTTGCGCCTCCTGACCCAGCCGGTCTAACGACCACTGGCAGCAGCCGGGCATGGGCGGAATGGGTTCCTGCACGTCCTGGCCGTGGGTTACAAACAGAGGGTATATGAAATTGGCCGCCGAGAGACGCGTCTCCCGCACCATACGGCGCAGAGGCTCCAGGTCCCGCAGGCGGCGCAGGCGCAGGTCAGGGTAGCTGGCCATAAGTCTATTTCTCCTGGAAATCCCCCTGACCCCCTTTACGAAAGGGAGGAATCCCTAAGTCCCCCCTTTATAAAGGGGGATGGGGGGATTTTATCATTGCTAAAATGCTTCACCAGGGCATCTACCAAGCCCTCCACGCTGGCTTCATCGGCCACCAGGCCCACGGGCAAGCCCAATTCCCTGGCGGTGGCGGCGGTGGTTGGGCCAATGCAGGCGATGAAGCTGCCCCCCAGGGCCGCCTTGTCGCCATCCAGCAACGCCAGCAGGTTGCGCACCGTGGAGGAACTGGCAAAGGTTATCACATCCACGCCCTGGGACAACAACTCCCGGGCTTCCTCTCCCGCGCCAGCCGGCGTGACAGTGCGGTAGGCCGGCTGCCACTCCACCTGGGCACCCAGCCTGGATAGGCCTTGGGCCAGCACGTCCCGGCCAATATCGGCGGCAGGCAACAGCACCGGCACCCCTGACCACTGCCGGGAGGACAACTCCGCCACCACCGCCTCAGACACGGACCGTTGGGGAATAAAGTCGGCGCGAATGCCCCGGCGGGCCAAAGCCTCAGCGGTGGCCGGGCCAATGGCTCCCACCTGGCAGGCGCCGAAGGCGCGGGCGTCCTTGCGCATCAGCTCCAGCCGGGCAAAGACGGCGTCCACGGCGTTGGCGCTGGCAAAAATGGCCCAGCCAAAGCTGCCCAGGCGAGCCAGGGTTGCATCCATTTGGGTGTAGTCTTCCAGGGGCGCAACTTCGATGGAAGGCAGCTCCAAGGGGACTGCGCCCTGCTCCTCCAGCAGCGCCCGCAGGCGTGACGTCTGGGTGCGGGAGCGGGTTATCAGCACCTTCTTGCCCGCCAGGGGCCGCTTAGCCTCGGCGGCAAACCACTGCAGCTGCTCCCGCAGGCGCACCACCGGGCCAATTATAGCCAGCACCGGCGGCTCCAGGCCGGCTTCACGGCCCTTGGAGGCCACGACGTTCAGAGCGCCGATGACAGTGCGCTGCTGAGGCCAGGTGCCCCACTGCACCAGGGCCACAGGAGTATCGGCGGCCATGCCCTGCTGCCCCAGGGTGCGCAGGATGTTCTCCAGGGCGTTCCAGCCCATGAGCACCACCAGGGTGCCGCCAGTGCGGGCCAGCACGTCCCAGGGGATGACCGACTCGGGCTTACTGGGGTCTTCGCTGCCGCTGACCACGGTAAAGCAGGTAGCCACCCGCCGGTGGGTGACGGGGATGCCCGCGTAGGCGGCGGCGGCAATGGCCGAGGTGACGCCAGGCACCACCTCAAAGGGGATGCCGTGCTGGACCAGGGCCAGGGCTTCTTCACCGCCGCGGCCAAAGACAAAAGGGTCTCCGCCCTTGAGGCGCACTACCGTCTTGCCTGCCTTGGCCCGGTCCACCAGGAGCTGGTTAATCTGCTCCTGGGTCAGGGCCTGCCGGCCCCGGGCCTTGCCCACAAAGACCTGCTCCGCCTGGGGCGAGACGCTTTGCAGCAGCGACGGGTCCAGCAGGCGGTCATAGACCACCACCTGAGCCTGCTGGAGGCAGCGCAGCCCCTTGACGGTAATCAGCCCCGGGTCGCCGGGGCCAGCGCCTACGAGAAAGACTTTAGCGTTAGTCATACCTGTTCACCTGCAGTGCGCCCGCCCCAGCCTCTCCACCCTGGCCCTCACCCCCTTGATCCCCCTCTCCCTTAGGGAGAGGGGGAAGAATTACCTAATTGGGGGACACCCCCAACCCCCCGGCTGGGGCTGCGCCCCTGCACCCCCACCGGGACGCACTACGGATGTGTTTGTGGCACGGGCTGGCCAATGATTCGCAGCCCCTCCACTGTCACTGCTATGGCTTCACGCACCTTGTCCATGACCTCTTCCCTGGTGTCTCCGTAGGTGCTTACGGAAAGGGCGGGGACGGTGGCTACAAAGACCTTCTCAGTTTCATCCCAGTCCAGCACCACGCTGTAACGCACACTGCCCATAGCCTCTTCTCATCCCCCCGCCGCTTGCTTCAGCAGTTCTCCGCCGCCGCGCTCCACCAGGGCCAGGTGGGCATCGCTGGCCAGTTGCAGAGGGTCGTGGGTCAGGCCCTGCACCTTGGCACGAAAGGCTTTCTTGCCATCGGTGTCGCCCAGAAATACCGTCAGCATCAGCAACTCTCCTTCGGAACGGGCAAAGGCTCCCACGGGCACCTGGCAGCCGCCGCCCAGCTTGGCCAGAAAGGCCCGCTCGGCAGTCGCTTCGTAGCGGGTGGCAGCGTCATCAATGGGCTGGAGCAGCTCCAGCAGGGAGTGGTCATCGGCCCGCACTTCCACGCCTAGCACGCCCTGGCCAGGGGGCGGCACAAACTCCTGGGGCGACAGGCCCTCCACAATGTGTTCCGCCAGCCCCAAGCGGATTAACCCCGCAGCGGCCAACACCGCGCCGTCGTAATCCTCGCCGGTGGCCTTCTTGAGGCGAGTCTCCACGTTGCCTCGGATGGGCAGCACCTGCACCTGGGGACAGAGGCTCTTGAGCTGGGCCATGCGCCGGGGGCTGCTGGTGCCAATGCGCGCGCCGGCAGGCAGGTGGGCCAGTCCGCAGCCCCAGCGGTTGACCAGCACGTCCCGCGGGTCCTGGCGGGGCAGCACCGCTCCCAGGGCAAGGCCCTGGGGTAGGGTGGTGGGCATGTCTTTGAGGCTGTGCACCGCCAGGTCAATTCGGCCCGCCAGCAGTTCCCGCTCTATCTCTTTGACAAAGATGCCCCGGCCCATGCTGGCCAGGGGGGAAGTGGCGTCGGCATCGCCCTGGGTGCGAATGATGACCACCTCCGGCTGCACGTCCGGATGGGCGCTGCGCAGGCGGGACAAAGTTTCTTCGGTCTGGCGCAGGGCCAGGGCGCTGCCCCGGGTGCCGACCCGTAGCACCCTACTGGCGGTTCTGGTGGTCATGGTCACCGTCCAGATTGAAAAGCTGGCGGGCCAGCTCCTGCCGGGCTGTGTCGTCCATCTCCTTGAGCCGGACGGTGGGGTAATGCAGCAGTTTGTTGACCAGGGCGGTAGTCATGGCATCCAGCCTGCGGGCCAGGTGGTCCATTTCCGGCTGTGTCCCATCCTGGCGCCAATGCCTCTCCAGTATCCGCAGGGTGCGCTCCACCTCAGCATGGCGCAGCGCCTCCGCCTGCTGGCGCACGGCCGCAATCACCGGCACTGCATCCATGGAGCGCCACCACTCCAGGAACCGCTCGGTCTCCTCCGCCACAATGCGCTCCGCATGGGCCACGTCTTGTCCCAAGCCGCCATCGGGGCTGGATACCTCGGCCACCGACTGCAATGCGTCAATGTCGTAAAGCTGCACCTGGGGTAGTCCGGCGGCATCAGGGTCAATATCCCTGGGCACGGCAATGTCTATGAGCAGCAAGGGCTTACCATCCCGCTGGCGCACCGCCTGAACAATGCCGGCCCGGTCCAGCACGTAACCCGGCGCGCCGGTGGAACTGATGACCACGTCGGCCTCTATCAGCTGCTGGGGCAGGTCAGCAAAGGGGGCGGATACACCCCCCAAGTCTCGCGCCAGCTCTTCGGCCCGGCTGTGGGTGCGGTTGGTGACGACAATCTGCCGCGCTCCTGCGTCCGCCAGGGCCTGGGCCACCAGGCGTCCGGCATCGCCCGCGCCAATGACCAGCACACGCCGGGAGGCCAGGTCGCCCAGCCGCCGCCGGGCCAGCTCCACCGCCGCCCGGCTGACCGAGCGGGAGTTGCCGCCAATGGCCGTCTCCCGGTGGACGCGGCGTCCCGCCCGCAGGGCCTGATGGAACAGCCGGGACAGCGGCCCGCCCACTGGCTGCTGCTGGCTGGCAACGCTGAAGGCGCTGCGCACCTGGCCCAATATCTGCCGCTCTCCCACCACCATGGAGTCCAGCCCGGCAGCTACCCGGAACAGGTGCCGGACACAGTCGCCTTCCTGGTAAGAATAAAGGTGAGGAGCCAGTTCTCCATCAGACACACCAGAGTTGTCGCTCAGGAACCGGCGCAACTGGGCAGACCCTTCTGCTTCGCCGTTTGCATCCCCGAAGCTATATACCTCCAGGCGGTTGCAGGTAGATAGCACCACTCCTTGCCCGGCATACTGGCGCAACTGTTCCAGGGAGGGACCTAGCTGCTCTTTTTCCACAGCCAGCCGCTCCCGCAGCTCCAGGGGAGCGGTGCGGTGGTTAAGGCCCAGGACCAGAAAGCTCATCCCTCACCCCCGCGGGGCAAGACAGAGGCCATTTCAGCCTTGGGGCGGCCGCCTGCAACACTTTTGCCCACGCCAGCAGCATGGTGATGGGCTTCCAGGCGCTGGCGGCTGGGGCAGCCTTCGGGGCGGCAGCGGCCCGGCTGGGGGCACAGGTCCGGCGTGGCGCTATCCATAAGCCGGGACATCAGCCGGGCCTTGGCCTCATCCTCCCGTCCCTGGCGGGCCAGCTCCAGCAGGTCAGAGGTAAGACAGCACTGCCACCGTTCCGGGTCTACCGCGGTGCGGCGCTGCTTGAGCTCCCGGCGCACTTCGGCCAGCATGTCTGCCAGGTCGGCCCACTCCAGCACCGGCTCCTGGGCCAGAGTCTCCCTCAGCTTGCGGGCCAGGGCCGGGCTGGCCCCGCCGGTGGAAATGGCCAGGGTTATTGCGCCTCGCTTGACCAGGGCGGGAGCAATAAAGTTGCACAGGTCCGGGTCGTCGCACACGTTGAGCAGTATGCCCAGCTTATCCGCTTCCTGGTAGATTTCCTGGTTTACCGACCACACGTTGGTGGCGGCAATGACCAGGGATGCCCCTTCCAGGTCTCCCGACTGGTACTCCCGCTGCTGCCATTCCAGGTCGCCGCGCTGGGCCAGTTCCTGGATGCGCCGGGTGGCCTGGGGGCTGATGATGGTCAATGTAACGCCGGCGTCCAGAAGGGCCGCCACTTTGCCTTCCGCCACCAGGCCGCCGCCCAGGATTACGCACTTTTTGCCCGCCAGGTTCAGATATACAGGGTAATAAGATGGCATTATCAGTCCTCTATGAAGTGAATGTGAATCTTATCTTGCCAAAGGGCATATGGGGCTGCGCCCCATCTTGCTTCCTTCTCTACGGGGCAGAAAGTCTGTTCCCTCATATTGCCAACGGGAGGTCAGGCGGGATTACCCATCTCCCACCGCGGCAACTGCTTCCACTTCCACTGGGGACTGGTCATCGTCCTGAACAAAGTAGCGCACCCGGGTCTTTTTATACTCCCTGGTGCTGTAGAGCAGCAGCCGGTCGGAAATGCCGGTGGCCTCGCCAATCTGCTGGGCCACTTCCTCACAGCCCTCGGGCGAGGTGGCATGGACCATGGTGAAGTGGGTATAGGGCCAGTCCGGGAAGGTAGGCCGCTCATAGCAGTGGGTAACTGCCGGGTGCTGGGCCATTTTCAGACCCACTTCCTGGGAACGGTCCGCCGGGACTTTCCAGACAATCATGGCGTTGGCGCGGAAGCCGGAGCGCCGGTGGTGCAGCACCGCGCTGAAGCGGCGCATAATCTTGCGCTCCTGGAACTGCTGGGCCAGCTCAAAAAGCTGGGCGGCGCTTATGCCCAGCCGCTGGGCCATGCCGTCAAAGGGACGGGGAATCAGCGGCAGGTCTTCCTGCAACTCGCGGATGGCCGCCTTGTCCGCTTCAGAAACCGGCACTGCCTTGTTCCAGTCTTCGCCAATGCCCTCGCCTTCGTCGTCAGGGCGGAAGTTGTAGGCATCGCTCTTTTGCTTGACCATGTCAAAATTGACGCCGATTTTGAAGAACCGCAGGGTGGGCATCAACCGGCAGCTCTGGGCCTGGGTTTCTTGGGCCATGCGGGTCACGGTGCTGGCCAGGTCTTCATCCGGGGCCACCGCCAGGGTGAACCACAGGTTGTAGTACGACCCTTCCCTAGCGTAGTTGTGGCTGACGCCGGGGTGCCGGTTGATGACCAGCGCGCCCTGATGCAGCTTGTCTGGGGCGTAGGCCATGGCCACCAGGGTGGTCTTGTAGCCCAGGCGGCGGGTGTCAAAGATGGCGCTAATTTGCCGCACCACGTTCTGGCGCTTCAGTTCTTCCAAGCGGCTGAGGACTTCCGCCTCGTTAATTTCCAGTTCCCGGCCCAGCGAGTGGAATGGCTGGTCAACCAGGGGAAACCGGCTTTGAATCAAGTTAAGGAGTTTGCGGTCAATCAGGTCCATGGGATGCGCTAATTGCCTCCTGCGGAATGGCTGGGGATAGTGCGAGCCTGGCGGCGCTGGTAGCCTTCCACCAGTCCCACCAGCACCCGGTCGGCCAGTTCCAGTATCTGGCCCCAGACGCGGGGGTCTGCCGAATCCAGCACCATGGTGCGAAAAAAGATAAAAGCCTCGATGGTGTCTTTAAGGGACACCCCGCGGTCCGCCATCTCGGTGCCGTATTCCTGGCCCAGCAGATGGGACTCGGCTAGAGCCTCCTGCCGCTGCCGACGCTGCGGCGATTCTTGGACCAGCAGGGAGAGCAGGCGGCGGCCAAAGAGCCGCATCCGCACCCGCCCTTCTTCCTCAATGCTCTGGTACCAGGGCTGGCTGGTGACGTCCTGATGGTGCAGGCCGCGACGGATGCGGCGCAGGGCGGAACCCTCCACCTTTTCCCGGCTGTCTGCTTCGGGTGAAACCACCGCCTTTTGAGTCAACGCCAGCACGTCGTCCCGCAAAAAGCGGCGGTGGCCGCCGGGCGTGCGATAGACCCGCAGGTGGCCCTGGTCAGCCCACTGGCGCAAGGTGGTCTGGTTTACCTCCAGCAGGCGGCACGCCTCCTGCAAGGAGAGCCACTGGGCGTCATTTTGCACCTGAAGGTCCACCATAAATTCTATGGAAATCTATCAAAATCTGTGCGCCGTTTTTGGCCTTCATAGAGGCTATCATAGCTACAGGTCAGCGTCAACGGGGGTGAACACCCAGAAGATGCCAAGGCTGTCACCAGTTTTTGTTGGGGCCTGGGCGGGAGGGATTAAGAGCGTGGGATAATGCCGCACAAGGTTTAGCTGTCATGCTGAGGAGTGGAGCGACGAAGCATCTGGAGAGGGGGCACCCCAACCACCCCAGATTCCTCCCTCCGCTCGGAATGACATTTCCACAAACGCTCTAAAGGATTCATTACAACATATTAGCGACATTATTCGGCTTTCGAGCCGCGAGCTTGACCATGATTATTCAGATAGGAAGCACTCCCGCATCATCATAGCTCTAGTTCTCGTGGTTTTTATGTTAATTCTTGCTGCCTTCGGAGCACTCTTGGCGTTTAAAGGACTGAACGATTTGCTGTTTGAATTAATCAAGATTTTCGCCGCTCTAGCAGGAGGATTTGGAGGAGGGTACGGTGTAGCTTCTTGGCGACGAAGATAGGCGCTCATCGCTCCACCAGTTTTATACAAAAGCCCCCTCCACTTGAGAGGGGGCCTTGCGTTTCCAGAGATGCGCGCCCCAAGCAGGGGCCGTGGTTAGTTAGCGGGCCGGTTTGGCCTCCACAGCGGCAGCCCGCTGCCGGGCGTGGGCGCATCCGGCGCACCAGCCGTAGAAGTCCACCCGTTGAGATGATACCTGAAAGCTGGTGCCTTGCTCCACCAGCCGCCGCAGTTCCGTCACGGTTTCCTGGCCTACTTCTGCATCTACCACGCAGCCGCAGCCCAGGCAAACCAGGTTGGCGTGGGGCGTCAAGTTAGCATCATAGCGGGACTGTTTAGGAAAGGGTAACTCCCGCACAATGCCAGCCTGCTCCAGCACCGCCAGGGTGGAATAGACGGTGGCCAGGGTTACATAGGGGAAGAATTCCTTCACCCGCTCATAGATTTCTTTGACCGATGGATGGTCTCCGGAGTTGACCACCACCTCGGCGATGGCCAGGCGCTGGGGAGTCAAACGCATCCCCAGGGGCCTTAGCCGGGAGACCAGCTCTTGCTGGGTAGTCACTGGGTTGCTCCTATGTCTGGATTAATACAGGGCCGCCCCGGAAACCAGTCCTTCGCCCGAAGTACCAAGGGCGGCCCTGTCAACTTTGCGACGGACCTGGCTTTTAGAGCCGGCCGTTGTCGAACTTGCCTACGAAGAAGGGGGAAATCTTCTTGTAGACCTGGATGCGCTGCCGGGCGGACTCCACCACAAAGATGCGGCCCTGCCCGTCTACCTTGACGCAGATGGGAGCCCAGAAGTTCTTCTCCTCCTCCAGACCCTGGGCGATTTCCCGCTCATTCCACATGTCCGCGTTGGCGTCCAGCTTTTCCTTGCCCCACTTGGAGATGCCGCCATCGCCAGTCATCTTGGCAACAAAGCGCCCGGTGGAATCAAAGACCTGGAGGCGGTCATTGCCCCAGTCGGTGACGTAGATGAAGCCTTCTTCGTCCACGGCCACGCTGGTGGGGCGGTTGAGCTGCCCGTCCTTGGCGCCGGAGTTCCCAACCTTCATCAAGAACTTGCCGTCCTTGCTGAACTTCTGGATCCGGTCGTTGCGCCAGTCGGCGACGAAGATATTGCCTTCCTTGTCCACGGTAATGCCCCAGGGGAAGTTGAACTGGCCGTTGCGGGCGCCCTGGGCGCCAAACTTGGAGATGAACTTGCCGGCCTTGGTGAACTTCTGGACCCGGTGGTTCCGGCCATCCACTACCAGCAAGTTGTCATCGGCGTCAAAGGTCACGCCGTTGGGACCATCCAGCTGGCCGTCGCCGCTGCCGGTCTCGCCCCAGCGCCCAATTACCTCACCATCCTTGGTGAACATGACAATCTGGTTGCGCCATTCGTCGGCCACATACAGGTTGCCGGCCTTGTCCAGGGCGCACCCGGCGGGCCAGGTCATGGAGCTGGCGGTCTCGTCGGCAATGCCGGCGACCTCGCCGCCATTGGCAAACTCGCCGATGTACTCTTCATCGGGAGTCAGCATGGTGATGCGCATGGAATCGGGCCGGTACTCGCTGGCCCGGCTTACCACGTACATCACGTCGTCCTTGGTCATAACCATAGACACGGGGGTGCGGAACCCGGGGCCCCGCTGCTCGCCACGGCCAATGGTGTGGCTGTATCGGAAAGTGGTCCCCATTACTTGTGCGACCATCTTTAACCTCACCTCGATTTTGTTGTGCAGGGGGGTTGATCCCCTGCGCCAGGGTTGGGATGGCCAGTAGAGGCGTCCCGGCCGGCGCCGGGATGCGCTTCCACTATATGCCATGCCTACTTCTTGATGTAGCTAATCTTCTCGAAGCTGCCGCCTACGACAGGCTTGGCATCCAGCCCCATCCAGTCCTCCACGAGGGTGGAATAGAGGCCGCGGAAGTCGTTATTGAACTGAAGGTCGCCCTCCAGCAGTTTGTCCGCTGCCAGGGACGGGTATTCGCCGTGCAGGCCGCCCACTACGTTGTCGCCAACGACGAAGGCGATGCCGCCGGAACCGTGGTCGGAGCCGGAGCCGTTGTCGTGGACGCGGCGGCCAAACTCGGTGAAGACCAGCAGGGTCACGTTGTCGGTGGCGTTGTGCTCCTTCAGGTCAGCATAGAAGTCCGCCACGGTCTGGGAGACGTTGGTCCACAGCTTGGCGTGGGTGACCAGCTCGCCGGCGTGGGTGTCAAAGCTGTTATAAGGAGCGGTGGTGTACAGGATGCGCACGCCAAGGTCAGCAGTGATGACCTGGGCAATGCTGCGCATGTATTGGGCTACGGAGTCGCCGCCGTACTCAATGCTGGAGGAGTACTTGAGGGGGGCTTCCTTAAGGATATCCGCACCCTTCAGGGCGTCCATGCCAGTGCTGGAGAGGTAGTCCACCACCGGGCCGCGGCCCATGGTGGGGGAGTAGATGCGGGAGAAGAGGTCCAGCGCTTCCATGCGCTGCTCGTCTTCCATGCCGGTGAGGACGCCGTAGGTCTCCAGGTTGCCTACCGATGCGATGGGCACACCGGGCATAACCAGGGCGCGGGGCAGACCGCGGCCAAAGTTCACGCAGGTGAGCACGTTCTCGCCCTTAGGGTCAATGGCCTTGACGGCCCGGCCCAGCCAGCCTTCCGTGCCCTGCTTGTCTGGCTCACAGGTGTGCCAGATGTCCATGCTGCGGAAGTGGGAGCGGTTGGGGTTGGGGTAGCCCACGCCCTGGATAATGGCTACCTTGCCCTGGTCATACAGCTCCTTGATGGGCCCCATGTTGGGGTTGAAGCCGATGTAGTCGTTGATGGGCATGACCGAATCCGTGGGGATTCGGACGATAGGCCGGTTGTCATTGTACAGAGGATCGGCGTAGGGAACGATAGTGTTCAGAGCATCGTTGCCCCCGGAAAGCTGGAGGACTACCAGCACCGGGTCTTTCTTGGTGGAAGTCATGCTTGATTTCTCCTTGTTGTTCTTTCGCTGTCGTAGCAGGGGCGCCCCGACTTACCGGGCGCCCCTGCGGTAACGTCCTTAGGCGAACTGGTACTCCTGGGTGGAGACGATAAGCTGCAGGACCTGGGCTACGCGGTCGCCAAAGTCCTTGCTGCTGGTGTTCACGGGGCCGCCCTTGGTGATGTGCTCCACCAGGTGCTTGCGGGTCTCCTGGGGCAGCTGGTAGTGGCCCAGAGACTCCAAGCAGCCGTCCACCAACTGGTTGGGGGTAAGGCTCTTGCCCTGGGCGGCCAGGCGCTTGATGATGGCCTGCACGCCGGGCTTGCTGGTGTCGCCCATCTGGTCGGCGCAGAAGTTGATGCGCTCCACCAGGGTGCCGCTGTCAATCCACTCGGCGCCGGTGTGCCAGCCCTCCACGGTGGGCGGGTTGAGCAGGTCCTGGCCCATGTAGCGGATTTCATTGGCAATGACCTGGAGGCCGGGCTTGGGAGATTCCCAGCCGCCTACCAGCTTCAGGGTGCTGGCCACCACTTCCGCGGGGCTCTTGACCCGGGCGAAGCGGGCGTTCTTGAAGGAGTCGGAGTTGAACAGCACCCGCAGCATGGAGCGGATTTCGTAGTTGGAGTCGAAGTAGGCCTTCTCCATCTGCTTGATGAGGGCCATGTCCTTGGGCGGGGTCCGCTGCCACTGGGGCACCTGCGGCTCGTCGGCGACGAAGAAGTTGTACAGGTGGCGGGCGACGAACCGGGCGGCGGAGGGCTGCTTGCAGATGATGTCAATGACATCCTCGCCGTTCCAGCGGCCAGTCTCGCCCAGGAAGGTCTTTTCGCTGTCGTCGTGGTCGTTGGGGTTGTAGAAGAAGTTGTTCAGGTAGCGGCCATAGGGGTAGCGGGGGATGGAGTTGCCAATGGTCCAGCCGGTGAAGGCCCGGGCGGCCACCTTTACATCATCTTCGCTGTAGTTGGGCTTGCCATCCATGCCCACGCCCAGGGAGAAGAGCTCCAGAAGCTCCCGGCCCCAGTTCTCGTTGATGGCGTTCTTGTGGCTCATCTGGTTGTCCAGATAGAAGATCATGGCCGGGTCCGAGGCCAGGCTCAACAAGGTGTCCTTGAAGCTGCCTAGCCCCTGGCTCCGGAACCGCTCCAGCTGCGTCCGAACCTGGCGGCCGTGCTCGCACTTGGAGTTGCCCACCACCAGGATGCTGTGCCAGAACAGCGCCATCTTCTCTTCCAGGGGGCGCTTGGTGTTGACCATGCGGTACGTCCAGTAGGTCTGGTTGGTCTCGATGTTGTTCATTTCCTTCCAGTCTATGAAATACCGCTCCAGCAGGTCCATCTGGATGGATGGCTGCTCTTCGGGGTGGAGCAGCTCTTCCACGGTGGCCTCGTAACCCTTGGCCGCCCGGGCCTGCAACTCTTCATACGTCGCACCAAAGCCAGCGCGGCGCATCAGGTGGGCCATTAAAGCGATGTCCTGGTTTGCCATATCTGTCCTCCCTCCAAAATTAGTTCACTTGGGGCAATGTGACCCCTGAAATCTAGGGGGTGTATCTACAGGGCTGAACCCAACCCCCATGAAAACCCTTTTCCAGGCGCTGTCCGGGCCAACAGCCCTGGGCAGACTAGCCCGCCCTTTTCCAGGAGCATGAGCGTAATAATCTGCCGCATTTGGATATCGTTGTTAGCCAGAATCCGGCCTGGGAAGGGGCGTTGCCACCATAGGGCAAGAATGAAACCGACCATTCCAAGCCAGAACCGTGACACTTTCTACTCTGTTCCGATTCTTAACTTGGAATGATTAGCCTAATGTTAGCCCTGGCCCCAAGGGCTGTCAATACCCCGAATTGACTCACAATAAAAGTTACCGAAGGAGGATACGTTGCCTCAAAATGCGTGTTACCGAAGGGGAGGTAGACATGATGACCCGAGGCAGCGTGGAAGAGTACGTGACGGCGGTACAGGAAAGGTATAGGCGGGCCAGCCGCCGGGAGAAG
>Ga0194131_10000686_pt1 | contig 57504 bp, 75 predicted proteins | sample TA2KigO120mmetaG_FD_148631 | JGI IMG/M metagenome (GOLD analysis project Ga0194131, IMG submission 148631) | Freshwater microbial communities from Lake Tanganyika, Tanzania - TA2015053 Kigoma Offshore 120m | ecosystem: Environmental > Aquatic > Freshwater > Lake | place: Tanzania: Lake... | reverse complement strand
AAGACATTGCGGTCTTGTTACCGGGCGGATACGGCCTAATTTTACCTGCTGGCCGCTTTGTAGTGTTACGGTTGGAAGCGTCATTGTGTCTCCTAAAAAGGTGTAAGTTACAAGAGTATTACACCGATGATTTTTTTTGCCTAAGTTCGTCTACCCTTGCTTCAAACTTCTCCCAATCACTAGACATATCATCCAAATCGAAGTGTTCTGTTGCGCCGTCCTGTATGATTCTTGTGTCGGCAGCGTAGGAACCCCTGGAGTTCCACTCATAATGTCCCTCTGGACAGTGTGAGCTATGCAAGCCGCCCTCTAAGAATCTGTCACACAGAGGACATCTCGACCATATGCTTTGCATATATTCTTTCCGCATCTTTGAGTTCCTTTTTAGTGATGGGTTTCTTGAAATTCTTCACACGCTCAAGGTGATGGCCCTTGTCCCATGTGTTGCTGCCATGATAAGTGCGGCAGTAACAAACGCCGCCAGTAACCAGGTTCAGCCAGTTTCTTTCCTTCAATTCCTTCTTGAGAACAGTGTCTTCACCTTTCTTCTGAGAAGGATAAGTTAAGCCGCATCGCCTGTCCATTAGCAAAGTACCTTCAATGCCGGTCGGGTCGCAAGTTAAAGCAACTTTACTTGAGTCCCTAAAGTAGTGCAGTTGCTGTTGAAGCATAACAGCCTTGGAACTCTTCAAGCCGTTCCATTGTTCCATAATGCGGGTTGGTCCATACCAGTCATCGTCGTCCCACTGAATGGTCAGGTCAGATGTGGAGTATTCAAGAGAGATATTGCGAAGTTCGCCGAGCGATAGCCGTCCTTCAACATGCGCTATGAGAACCCGCTTGTCTTCATGGGCTAGCTTTTTAAGTGCTTCATGTTCTTTTTGGGCACAGTCGGTGACAATAAGCAACCTCTTCTCAGGGTAGGTTTGCTTTGTAAAGAACTTGTAGCTCTCACGGACCAACGGGAGTCGGCCCATTGTTACCATCAGTGCTGTTATCGTTGGGTATTTCATTCTACGTCTACTGAGTCTTCGTTGCGTGTCCTGAAATAGTTCCTCAGTTCGTCCCGCAACTTGAACGACCTATCGGTTAATTGCCACAGACCTTGGGCGTCTCGCTTGAGGTCAAGAAGTGGGTCGTACTTGTTATCAATCAAGAAGCCCGCACGGGAAGTGTATCTCCTGTCTTTCTTCTTGCCGTGCCAGTGATGCAAGATACTTCCTGGGACGCAGCCGACGTTACGACGGATGTAAGTTTCCGCCCTGGCCTGCCATTCAAGCATCAGGTCCACCAACGACTTTGACCATTTTTGGTTCAGGGTCGTTTCCATTTGGCCGATAAGTGCATAGGCCATGTGCCAGTCAGCAGAGCCAATGATGGCGTAGTCGATTAGCCCCCCAAGGTCGTCAATCGCCTTACGCCGAGCAGCCCAGGCATAACCTGGGTGTGCGTAATGGCTTGGTGGTTTCTTACCCCTTGCTAGGCCACCGTAGTAACCTGTTAGTTGCACCTTGTTTTTAGGGGCTGCTGGTATACCGCCAATTTTGTAGCGGTGGATGAAGCCCATGTGGGTATTGATGATGTTGAAGTCAGGCCCCAGGTCGTGGGTGTTGGTAAACATCTGAACAACGTGGAAGTGTTGTAACTGGTTTAGAGTTTCATTGACCCAATCAGGCCGTGCGAAGTCTACATCGGGGTCAATCCAGGCCACATATTCCCAATCAGAGGGAAGACGGGAGATACCGATGTTGATAAGGTTTTCTTTGTGCCACAATTCAGACCAAGTTCTCAACTGAATGTGTTGAGGATTATCAGGAGTAGTAACAACGTGCGGGCGATTACCGAAAGCTGCTTCCACTACCCACAGCCTCGCACCCGCATCTAACACCATTTTCTCAAACCGTTCAAACAGATGGTATCTGCTAGTGAACCTACATGCGTTAACGATTGGAGCTACTACATGGAGTTTGCTCGGCTCCCAAATGAAGGGACTTTCTGGTGTTGTATGAAACGTAGGGAACGCCGTCCTCACATACGTTCTTTCTTTTTCGTGTACAGGCATTTTCTATTAACCTCTTATTTCATTGGGGTCACTATCCTATAATAAGTTAAGTGGTATTATTAAAGGAGAAAGAAATGAAAATATTGTTTGCCGCACTATCAGTAATTCTTCTAGCAGTCGCTCCAGTTTTAGCACAGCAGCCATCATCAAAGCAACCGCCTTCACAACCTTCACAACCTTCACATCATCACCGGCATGCACCACCACCTGCCGCCAATGTGAAAGTAACAGTGCATCATCGACCACATAATGTACATCCGGTTGCGCCAGTGCATACCCACAGGTGGCACGTACACAACTACCATCATCGTCACGGACATCATTTCCGTTACGGCTATTTCTACAGGGGTTTCAACCACAATCACTGGTCACGATACTATTGGGACCGTCGTTACGGCACCTACCTTTACTATGACCCATTTGCTTTGTCATGGTACTACTGGTGTGCCCCACACTTCGCATTCTACCCAGTTACTTATGTGCCACTAGGCACCTATTCGTTCCCGTATGTGGCTAATCCAACACCACCCGCAACGCTACCAGTGCCGCCGCCGCCGCTCCCGGCAGGCCCGATGCCACCAGCACAGCCATAAAGAAAAAAGGCCCGCTTGTTAGTTCAAGCGGGCCTTTTTTCACTAAATCTTCACAGGCTTGGTAGCTGGTTCCACAAAAGCCGATTCTTTGACTTTTGCGGCCTCAGCTTCACCAATCTCTTTGTTGGATTGTGCGATTGCTTTATCCAACGATTGTGGCCAGTCGGCTTTCTTGTACCACTGAGTTGAAGTGCGGTGGTATGCGTCTAGGTGCTGGCTGAAATCGGCACCTAGACCTTTTGGGCCAACAGCCTTACCCACACGTAGGAGACTCAACATTTCATTGGTCCCTTCGGGGGTGAACTTGTTAGTGACGGCAGATGATTGGAGTTGGGCGGTTTCGATGTCGCAGAAATCTACGAGCTTCTCGGTGGTCCTGTCCTCCATCTCAAATGCGTCATTCGCAATACTGGCAGAAAGCCAGATATTGATTCGTGTCTTTTTTGGACCCTTGCGGTCCAACCAAAAATTCTTCATGTTAATCCTTGATAGTAAAGTTTTTGTTGATGGTGATTAGTCCATCTTCTGAATCTACAATGATTTGAACCTTATTCAACACAGAATCTTGTCGGATACTAACGTTGATTTTTTCCATAGGGTCAAAAGGGGCGAGTAAGTTACGAACACTCTCCCACAAGTCATTGACTGTTATGCACGGGAGAACAAATTCAAATCCCGTCATTTGTTGTTTGCGTAAAGCCAAAACGTCTGCTCTTTTGTATCTGCGATGACCACCAGCACTTCTGGTTGGAACAAAGATGCCTTTTTTTTCCCAATTTCTCAGGGTTTGAGACGAAATACCAAGAGCAGAAGCCGCCTCCTCCACTGAGAGCATATCTTCTGACTCTGGTTCTGGCACTGTATCTTCGATATGATATTCGGCAAGTTCTAGCCATTTACGACATTCTTTGCCCTCTTCGCTTGATGGCTGACCATTATATTGCTGCACAGCCTTTTCCAAATTCAAAGGCACTTCTTGCAGCTTATTTTTCTCGATAAGGTCCAGCAGTTCTTTTTCTGGACGAAACCATTCCCCTCTTATTCTGTATTCTTTGAAGGACTCATGCACTTTCTTTTCTGTATCTAAAGTTCCTTCAAAAGCCGCTAATAATTTAAGCTTATTGGGACTGTATGCCTGTAACGCCAGCACTCTTTTGCGGAGATTGCTAGACCAGCCAATCTTAATAGCTCCACTTTCGACTTCCTGAACAAAGTAAACGTGACCCATAAAAATAACCTCCACACTTATGTAGTGTGGAAGTTATAAAAATTTACAAGTTTTGGACAGAAAGTTACAAATTCTTTCAATCTACAAATGTCAATTCTTTCTCACAGAATAGGACTTCACGGTTGTAACCGTCGAGCAGGACGTTCCAATAAGGTTCTGTGATGAACTTCTGTTTGTTCCTGGTAAGGACGTATTTGCCGCCCTTTTTGATGTAATTGCCATTCTTGTCTGTTGCTTTGCAGTGGGCCATGTAGTAGAGCTTGTAAGGCCCCCATACGACGGTTCCTTGAACATTCTCTAACGCCCGCTTCTTTTTGTCAGTTTTGGCGTACTGCCCAATGGTATCGCCGTTCCAGTTCTCAATTACCTTCTTGCCAGTCCTGTTATCAGGCCAGGATGGACCGCCTACCGAATTGACAATAACTCGTCTGCCTGAGTCGTCCCTAGTAGCCGACTCAGGAATGACGTTCTCTGGTAAATTAGCCATACAGTATAGACGCACGCCAAAGTATTATTGGTAAAAAAATCTGGCAGGGATACATAGCGGCTGTTATAATTACAAGTATGAAAAAGTACACTAAGAAACAAGTTAAGAAATTGTTCGACAAGGAGTGTTTCTTCTGCGGTGAAAACGACTACGACCTCCTAGATGCTCACCGTATTATTGAAGGCAAGGATGGAGGCACTTATCACTGGTGGAATATGCTAACAACTTGTGTAAAATGCCATCGAAAGGTGCATACTGGCAAGATTAAGATTCTTGGAAAGTATCATTCTACAGGGGCCACACTCTTTAAGATTCACTACATTGAAACCTGCCTCTCGGCAGACCAGTTCCAAGAAGAAAAGAAAGTCACTAAAACACAGGCTGCTGAACTTCTCATCGGTTCGCCCAATACGCCTCTTTCCGTTTCCTTCCAGAAGCAGGACGGTACTGAGAGAACTATGCGTGGCAAGTTGGTAAAGCCAGAACCTTTGCTTGGCCGAAGCATGGTCGAAGACCTGGACAGTGACGACAAAAAGAATCGTCTGCGTCAGGTTGACCACAGAACAATCAACTGGTTGGTCGTGGACGGTGTAAAGTACACCGTCAAATCTTGACAGTTGAAGAACATTCGGTATGCTTGTCTGGGCTACCCACGCAAGCAACGGATGTTCCGTTGTTGGCCAGGAGGTTTTATTTTTTTCCTCCTGGCCTTTTTTGTTTGCTAACGTAAATACTGCATGGATATTGGGTTCAGAGAATGGCTAATTCAGAACGAAGGTTGGCTAGACTGGTTTAAGAAGAAAGACCCGCAGGCACCTTTAACTCCCGAAGAGGAAGAAGATGACCACCTGGGTTACGTGCGAGGCACAACTGCCAAGAGAAAAAAAGACGCCACCAACAACACAGACGCAGAACATGAACTCATGCTAGGGTTAGAGCCAGGAACCTTGGCAAAGAGAAGGGCAGGTAGGGTTAGTGGCATGGGGCATGAGGACGAAATTCAGACAGACCTCGGCCTTAGCGACGAAGGAGAAGCACAAAGAAAACAAGCCAAAGACTGGAAGAATAACCAGCCAATGCCGACATCAGTAAGTTTCGGTGCAGAACCCACCCAAGGCGTCGGCTGGAACCCATTCGACCCCAACGACAACCCTAACTGGAAGAAGGCTCTAGCGGCGGCTCAGAAACAACGGGTAGGGTCTTCCTAAGCCATAAAGCGAAGTTTTCTTTCTTCTCTAGCTCATCTGCATAAGGTATCAAATGCCGCACATTGTGGTAGACGTGCCTTTTTTCGTCTTGGTTGTGATGGCCTATCATTACCCATTTCTCATTCCAAAATCGACTGTTGTGCTGATACCTCTCATAAACTCCTACGCCTGTCCCATGCTCTCTTTCAATAAACCTAAGAAACTCGCCTCTTTTGAGAAGAGGAAATAGTTTGTCGGCAACAAAGAACTCACACTTCTTAATGATTTTCTCTTTGAAGAACCGTCGCCATTCCTCCAGGTCTAAACCTTCGAAAATAGCCATGTCGGCAAACAACTCATTCAAAGTCAGGTTGGTATAAACACCTTCGTCAAACCAATTGTAACCAGCCATCTTCTTGCCCTGAGTTTTCATTTTTTCTAAGGTTTCAAGGGTGTGCTTATGATTAAAGAGCCAGTCGTCACAGTTGCGATAACACATATACTTGAACGTATGTTGAACGTAAGGAAGGGGAGGTCGTCGAGCGGCTATAATACCGTTGAGAAGTGCTAGTGCAGCCCCCAAAGGAGGATTGGCACCTGTGTTTTCAGACTTTACGACCGTTACGCCTCTTAGGATGTCAACAGACGGCAAAGGGTCGGGTCCAGAGTGTACGATGATTACATCGTAAGGGTCTGGGTAAAAAGTCAGTATCTCAAGATGGCACAATAACTCTTCAACTTTATCGTGACAAGCTAGAATAAAGCAAAAATCAGACATCAGTGTATCTATGGACTAGTGTTATGTCCGTGGAGCCACTTGCCAAGTTCTTTGGCAACTTTAGTGATGTCTTGCTTTGTTTCATTGATAGATGATTGGTCTGCTCCCTTTTTGAGCAGTGTGTTGAGTCGCTCTACTAGCCTTCTGCGAAGCCGGTACAGCAGCCAAAAATTGTTCTTCATAACACAGTATGTATCCCGCATCGCTATGATAAAAACATGACTACTTCACAACCCACTTGTCAGTGCCTCATGAATCCCGGCTGGAAGTTTAACCCGGACATCAAATTTGAATGGGAGCAACCACCAATGGCACATTGGCCTACGGGACACCCGTTTGCCCCACCAGTAGACCATAAAGGGCTAACGCTAGACGAACAAGCGGTTCTTTCTAACCTTGTGGCGGCTTGGAATCTGTTTCTGGCTTTGGGCAACCACACCGACAATGACATCCAAGAGTTCCGAGACTCAATCCACCGTTGCCAACAGTTGGTGGCTTTGCGGGTGGCTCGGCGGGTGGACCCTGAGATTTGGCGACAGCCTCCAGAAGCGGCTTGCAATAACGATAAATGAATCTCTCATATTTCCAGGTTGCTTCAATTGTAATAATATCCTCACCAGTATAATTTAATTCACCACGATTAAACTTTTCAAGACTTAACCCTTCTAGTGTCCATTCTTCTAGCGACTCTAGTGGACCACTAATGGAGAATAATTTTGGCAAACCACAACACCAACACTTGTCAGGACCAGGAATCAACAAAACTAATTTCCCAGTTCCAAGAGATTTTAGAGATGCAAATGTCTTAAACTGGTCATCCGTTGTATCAAAATAAGTAGTGACAATCTCACCAGACTTATCAATAACAACAGGAATACCTTTATTGCAATCTTCTAGTGGAAACTTAAAATCTTCATTTACAACTGGTCTGACAGCTAATCGAACAAACTCGGGTTTGATTTTACATTCTGGGAAATCAGCCTCAAATGACCAACGAAATTTTCTTGACATGTTTTATAAGAGAAAATTTTTTCAAATTCCACTTGTTTTTTGGGCCAGCCGTGCTATGATACTGTAGTCGTTTGTGGAGCGACTCGCTTGTGCGAAAAGTCCACGAAGTTGCAGCAATCGGCTGCGTAAGTTAGAGTTGGTGCAATCGGCACCGAAGGAGAGAAGCATGTCTATTCAAGACAAGTTTGATGCTGCGCTCGCAGTCATCAACGAACACAACACCACCGTTGGTGGTGCAGACAAACCGGGTTACATCGACCCAGAGCAGTTCATCTCATGTGTCAAGGCCAGCGGCGGAACTACGGAAGACCGACTGAAAGCGATGTCTCACGAAGACATCCTTAGCTTCCTGCCCCGCACGGAAGTCGGCAAGTTCGCCGTTCAGCCAGTTCTGGTTGCCAAAGCAATCGCTGGCATTTTCCGTGGTCGAGACGAAAAGAACCCACCGGATAGTGCAGAAAAGCGTCCTGTCGGTAGCAAGAAGGCCGAAAAGATGACGCCTCGGGAACTCGTTGAGGCTTATGACCCCGACGAACCCGACAACCCTGTGGGCAAGCGTCTCAAGGACATTTCCCGTGGCGAACCGTTCGTCGTGTTCGCAGATAACAACAACACCGTAGACGTAGACAACACCTTTAAGCTTCTTATGGAAGTTAAGGGTGGCTACGAAGGTCGCAAGGACATTGAGGTAGGCGGCACCATCAAGCCGGTCTACCGGGTAGGTGATAAGATTGACGCCTATGCGGACGAGAACCCGCTATACCCAGGTCGTCCTCTGCGTCCTGACGGCACTTGCGACCAGACGGGTCGTTCGTGGGAAGGTGTTCCTACTGAACTACGCCAGCTTGTCAGAGTGGCGATGCAAACGGGCGAACTTGATGTTACAATCGAGACAGCCCATAACATCCTTGACATGGTTGTTGGGTCTGAGCCAATGGCCAAGCTGAGGAAGCGTTACCGGGATGCCTCGGTAAAGTTCGACGAGCTAAAGCGGGTCGGAAACCTGCCGAAGCTGACAATCTCTTTGGCGAAGGAGGCTGGCGAGGCCCGCCGCCCTTTTGCTAAAGGGAAGCAAGTAGTGTGGGCACAAAGTCCAGGCTACCGTTTCAACGCCGCCGACAAGAAGTGGAGTCACTAATGAAAAACAAGAAAGGAAAGACCATGAGTAGAATGACAACCTATGTTGCCATTGTGCTGGATAGTTCCGGTTCGATGGCACCTACCAAACGACAAACCGTGATGGGCTTCAACGAGCAAGTCCAGCAGGCCAAGCTGAACGCCAAGGAGCAGAAAGACCTTGGCGACTACAAAGCCTGTGTGGTAACTTTCAACGGCGAAGTCTTCGAGCATCAGTGGCTCGTTCCTGTGGAAGAACTACAGGAAGCCAGTGATGAAGATTACCAACCGAGCGGCTCAACAGCCATGCGTGATGCTGTTGGCTACACCCTCCAGAAGTTGCTGGACACCACCAACCCCGAAGACCCCAATGTAGCGTACTTCGTCTACATTGTGTCGGACGGTGAGGAAAACCAGTCCAAGCACTACAGCGTCGGTGGCTTGCGGGAGCTAGTGCAGTCGGTGGAGAAGCGTCCTAACTTCACAATTTCCTACTTGGGGTGTAGTCCCAAGTATCTCAAGGAAATCGCTGAGGCAACCGGAACGCCAATCTCCAACATGGCGGCATGGTCCAACGCAACGCCAGCAGCGGCAGCGGGTGGCTGGCAGAACAGCAACAAGCGTACTGATAGGCTCTACAAAGCTAGGGCCAGAGGCGTCGTTAAAATGGAATGTCTCCAGTCTGACGATGCAGCGGTATGTGCCGACTACAGCGATGAAGTAGGCGACTTCTCCGCTCCGGTTGGCGGCGTGGCGGATATGTTGGTCGGGACAGCAGGACTAGCAAATGCTGCCCCGGCAGGCGTTCTGAACACGGCTGACCAGGCGGCAGCACAGGCATACGCCGCATTACCAAAGACTAACGTTTTCGGCAACAGAACGCCAGTGGCTACCTGGAAGGTCTAAGCTTCCAGCAACAAAAAACCCCGGTCCTAGTGACCGGGGTTTTTTGTTTCAAGCTTTTGGCGTTTTTGCATTAGCCTTACGGATTCTCTTCACTTCCGCTGGTTCTGCGTCCCTTGCTGACCGCTTTGCGTTCTCTCGTCTGTTCTCTGGAAGAGTTTCTCCATCACCGTTGGCAGCAAATGACTTAAAGTGACTTTGAACAAAGCCAGGCACACAAGGCTTGGGCTTTTTGCGTTTGCCATCTATGATTTCAACCTCTGTGGGTTTAAGCCCAAATGCTTTGTACATACCCGTCAAGTTACACAAGTCTTGAAGTTTGGTGTTAGTATTAGAAAACCCTGGTTGGCTTGCTTTTTTGTACAAAAGCGTTGTACCACCGCCGTTGCAATCCAGGTACTTTTCTGTAAATTTCCGCAGAGTGCTATCTTTGAACCCATTGTTATGATGCCAGATGGCAAAAGTAATCCACCATCTCATGCTTGTTGATGTTTGTGAAAGAAACTGTATGCCTTTTTCGGCACGGATTTGTCGATAGAGAGCTACCTTGTCTTCCACAAACAAAGCAAACTCCTCTAGCTTTTCCTTTATTTCTTCTACGGACGTACTCAAAAATAGTTGCAAGCAATTCCTTTCTACCTCCCTGTGTCTTGGATTATTCCAGTCAATCACTTTATTGGTGACACATGGCTTCCATTTGTTTGTGTAGGCACCAAGGAAACGAACAAAATGGGCGAGATTATCTCTCTTGAACTTGTGTAAGGTTTCCCGTTTGAGCTTGTCTGGGTCGAACCCTAAAAACGACAAGTTCTTATTTACCGCTACCTGAATCTTTTCAAAAATCGGAGTCCAAACAGTTTCATAATCGGGAAGCTTGGCAACAAATTCTGCACCTAGAAGTTCATAAGGTGTTGCAACCGTCCCTTTACTGTTGGCGTTGATGTAGTCATTGACCGCCTCTGGCTCTCCATCGAAAAGTTTGGACTGCTCATAAATCTGGCATTCATGAATAACCTGCTCGAAAAGAGCCAAATCGCTCTTGCCTTTATCTGTTGTTGCGAGTGCTTTGAATTGCGCTCGCAAAAATCGAATGGAATGATAAGTGCGATTTGCGCCATCGTTGAGATACTTTATTCTCAGTTTGTCGCCAGCTAATTCGTAAGTAATAACAAACCCTGAAACAATAGGGGTGCGACCTGTATCTCTGCCCTTTTTGAAAGCAGGTAGAATGGTATTATAATACCAATCCCACTTTTGACGTTCAAGCCAAGCATCCCATCTGAGCTTTTGGTGCCCAGGAATGAACAAGCTTTTCCTAACATCAACTCTCTCTACAATTTCGCCAAGCCAAATTGGGTTTGTTCCTAGAATTTCCATCAGTTTCTCCTGTATTTGAAGTTACTTTCTGTAGTGTCCTAGAAATAAACAAAAAAAACAAGAGCAAAACTAGTAGTTCATCCAAAGCACTTCAAGCTTAACTGGTTTTTGCTTCTGCTGCGAAGCGTGATTGACTATCTTCTTCTTTTCACACCGCCAGCCCTTATACAAACGGGTGTATAGGGTGGAGGGGTAGCCGCTTACCAAGACCTTACCACGGAAAGCCTTCAACTGGTCGGCTAAGGCAATATGGTCATCAGTGTCCATTTCAAACTGGTAGGCGTTTTTGCTCAAGCGGGTATCAGGAAGATAAGGTGGGTCAATGTAGAGTAACGTGTTTGGGAGATTGAATGCTTTAATGACTTCGGCTGCGGGGCGGTTCAAGATGTAAACCGACTGTAGGCGTTCGGAAATAATAGGCAGAACCTTGTGCATGGTGTTCCATGCATTCTCATCTCCAGGCCGACCACCCCTCTTCCGTTCAGACCAGGCGAAGGCAGTTTTCAATCCGCCTCTACTCATTCTTCGCAACACAAACTCATTAACGGCATGGTCCAAATCACTAGCGAACTCCTTCCTGGTGAGGGCTAGTTCAAAGTTCTCCTTGGTATACTTGGTCTTCTTGAGGCGAGCGACAAACTCATCACACTGGTCACGCACTACACGCAGTATCGCTACGATACCGCTGTCTAGGTCATTAAGGCATTCCTCCTGAGAGGGATGCTTGTTCATCATAACACTAGCGGCACCAGAGAAAGGCTCGACGTAGGTAAGGTTCTCGTAGCCAACAGGGAAATTGTCCAGAACCCATTGGCACAAGTAATACTTACCCCCGTGTATCTTGAACGCTGGTCGTATTTTCATCTTTCCCTTTATGACGATGGATGACCTTACCGCACTTGCAAATAAAGTCCCACGGTCCATACCCATTGCTTGCACTCCAAAGTTCGCCAAGATTGTTCTTCTCATGACACTCGACGCATTGTACACGGACGGTTTTGTTATCTTCAACGTAGATGTAGCTATCTTCACTCATTACACTCCTTGATGAAAGTAAGACCTATTGCCAAGGCATTCGTTAGCTGCGGCAATTCTCCTTAAAGCCAGAGCATAAGCAGCAGTTCTCATGCTAATCTTATGCTTGAAGTACCTGGACAGGGTTCGCTCTGTTGCGTACCCCATTATCTTTCTAAGCCCGGCATCTACTTCTTCAATGGTCTTTTCTTGACCATTTCGGTTTTGCACCCACTCGAAGTAGGATACAACTACACCACCTGCATTCGCCAGAATATCCGGCACCACTACAGTCCCACGGTCATATAGAATAGAGTCAGCTTCGGCTGTAATTGGGCCGTTTGCCAGTTCCAGAATCGCCTTAGCCTTGATAGCGTCCACATTTTTTGCCGTGATTACGTTCTCAATGGCGGCTGGAACCAGTACATCGACATCTAGCCCCAGGAGTTCGTCATTGCTGATTGGAGTCCCTTGACCCCATGCCTTCTCAGCCGTTGTATCTAACGACTGCCGACATTGTACCGGAGTTAGCCCGGCATGGCAATAAGTGCCGCCATACTCATTAGAAATAGCCACAATGTTGATAGGCAGTTTGGCCCCCATGCACTTCTCTGCGAACCAGTAACCCACCTTGCCAAAACCTTGTAGGGCTATGCTAATTGGTTTGTCGAACTTCAAAGGGAAGTCTTTATGGGTCAGAACGTTCTCCAGAACATAGTAACCGCCGTAACCAGTCGCCGAGTTGCGGCCTTCGATGCCCCCTAGAGCCACAGGAAGCCCTGTAACAATGTTCTTGGGGTGTCCACCCTTAATCTTGCGGTATTCGCTATACATCCACCCCATGACCCGCTCGTCGGTGTACATATCGGGCGCAGGGATGTCTACGTCGGGACCAATGAAGTCGGCGTAGGCAGCTATGTATGCCTTGCTTAATCTTTCTAACTCCCGGTGGGATAAAGATTTGGCGTCAACTGATATTCCACCCTTTGCGCCGCCGAAGGGGATTTTGACGACGGCACACTTAAAAGTCATCCAGAAGGCCAAAGCCTCCACATGGTCACGGTCCACAGCGGGATGAAACCGGATGCCTCCTTTTCCAGGGCCAAGTGTGGTATCATACTGACACCTGAACGCCTTGTATATCTTGAGAGTGCCATCATCGTGGCGCATAGGAATTGCACATTGAAGAGTACGTTGGGGATATTGCAGACGCTCCCAGCTTTCCGGGTCGATTTCTGCAAATTTGTACGCAGCTTCTAACTGCTTTTTGGCGTCTTCTAGCATTGACATAGATAGTATCCTCAGCTATTGAAAGAGTAATTCTTAGGGAAAGAGGTACAAATAGTCTTCACAGTTTCTAAATAATAACATGAGCATCTGTAAACACACTATCCTTCTCTTTCTTTTGTTATTAACTGTTCCCACCCGTTGTTTTGCCGACACCCCTGATTTGAAACTGCACAATAAGTGTTTGTATCCAACCGTAATGGTTGCGCTTGAGGGAAGGGAAACTGGAGGCACGGGCGTAATCGTTCGCAGCACGAAGGTTGGTTCTGAATGGCAGAACGTTTTTATTACTGCTGGTCATGTTGCAAACCATCCTGGCGATTTTAACGTTCATGTTTACGAATACAATGATTCTACCATAAGAGGCCACTTGATTCTGCCTTGTTCTTTCTACGACGTCAATCTGGAACAAGACCTAGCGGTAGGAGTATTCGTTAGTTCCAAGAAAATGCCAACAGCAGAAATTGATTTCGATTCAAAACTTTACATTGGTAATGATGTGCTACGCATAGGATGCGGCCTCGGGGACGAACCTCGTCTGGATGTAGGTAAAGTGAGTTCTGTAAAGACCAGGTTGGGTCGTCATTCCGAATTGATTCGTACAACCATTCATACGCTTCCAGGCGACTCTGGTTCTGCCTTGTTCAACAATTACAAGGTGGTGGGCATCATGATTATGATTCGTGCCAGAGAGGGGCCTGGAGGTACTAAGCAGTTAATACCCCTCATGTCCTACGCCGTTCCCATGCACAGGCTGGCTACTTGGAACACCCAAAATAATAATGCTCTTTCTTTCGCTTGGAATAACGACGAGATTCCTAGACTGCCAATTTATCAAATCAAGTATATGAGAGATATTGAAATAATCGACGATGACTAAATATATAACAAACCAGGAGGATAGATGAAGAGTTTTGAAAGTTTCCTAGTTAATCAGGTTCGTGACAAGAACATTCAAAAATTGGCCGAATTCGTCGTCAAGAATAACATCGACGTAGCCGAATTCGAGGAGTGGATTATTTGTTCCACCGACCGGCAGATTAACGAAGGACTAACTGGCGGTTTAGGCGGCGTTTGGAATAAAGCAAAAGGTGCTGTAGGTAATGCTTGGGGCGGCATAAAGAATGCATTCAAGACCGCAGGCGACTGGTCTGGCTGGAACGATGGAAGTTCGACCCAAGATGCAGCAAAAGCTGAAAAGCTGAAAAACAAATGGGCAGGCTCTCAGTACGCCGACAAGTTTGCCAACGCTGGCGCAGCAGTGCCAACCGTACAACAAGACGGTGGCGGCGTTAACCTAACTCCACCACCCGACAATGCTCAGAAGCCTAGAATAGCCCCTGGAACGCAGCCAGGCACTCAAGCAGCTAGCACAGACCCATTAGCAACTGCCACTCCAGCACCAGCTAAGCCAGCAGCCCCACAGAATCCTATGCAGATGCCACCACTGGCGGACATCTTCAAGAACTATCCGTACCTAAAAGGCAACAAGGACTTCCCGGCTATTTGGAAGAAAGTAAGCGACCACTTCGCACAACAACATGCTAAGCAGAATGCAGCCGACGATGCGGACAAAAGTAAGCCATACAGAATAGCACCCTAAGCGCAAGCTTTAAGAATCTCAATAGCAGAATCGGCATCCTCCTCCGAGAATGACAGGTGTGGGCGGAATCGAATAGATTTCGCCCCACACTTTAGACACAGCATCTTTTCACACAGCTTGTTATGCATGTGGTCCCTTTCTTCTGTAGTAGAAAGGTCAAACGCAATCATCGAGCCTTTACCTCTAGCATTAAGTAAGCCCAACTCTTTAAGTTTTTCGACAAAATACTCACCAACTTTGGCTGCATTATCGAGTAACTTTTCTTTAGCAATGACTTCCAATATAATGGTTGCCCTTACCAAGTCCACAATGTCAGCACCAAAAGTCGAGTTGATTCGGCCTGGAGTGTTAAGGACGTTACTTTCCAAATTAACTCTGTCCGTTGCGGCAAATCCACCAACTTGAACTTTCTTGGCAAAAGAAATCAAATCAGGAACGCATGAATGGTGTTGATAACACCAAGCTTTCCCTGTAGAAAAACATGTTTGCACTTCGTCGAAAATAAGCAGGCATTCATATTCTAAAGTTAAACGCCGCAGAGTTTCAAGGAACTCTTTGGTATTGTGTATATCACCCCCTTCGCCCAAAATAGGTTCGATGATAACTGCTGCGGCATTGTTCTCTTTTAGTGCCTTTTCAACCTGTTCTAGCCCTAAATCACTTATTGGCACTCTTGTCCAGGGAAATTTTGGATACCATTTTGTCTTAACGGGAGAACTATTGGTTAGAGAAAGAGTATATCCGCTTCTTCCGTGAAAAGCATTTTCAAAGTGGATAACGTCAAGCTTATTGATTCTTTCTTCGTTATTTTGAATGCCTAACTTCTGAACCTTCCAGTCAAACGCTGCTTTAAGGCTATTTTCCACAGCCAAAGCTCCTCCAGCTATAAAGAAGAACTTTTCAAACTGTGGCATGGTGCTAGCAAAAATTCTCACGAACTTGTCGTAATACTCAGTGTAAATGTCACTATGAGCTATTTTTGTAGTTATAACCGATGCTAATTCATCATTGCGTGCAACTAAGGAAGGATAATTCCAGCCAAGTGCTTGGCTGCCAAAATTACCAAAACAGTCCAGGTATTTTTTGCCGTTTTGTTTATCTACTATCCAAGAACTGTAGCTCTTTCTCAGGTCTGGAACAATGCGAAAGCCATCCACTAAAATAAACTTCTCAAGCGAAGGGATAACACTGTTAGTTTTTTCTAATTCTTGACGACAATGACCAGAAACAACATGACACAAGTCGATAAAAGATTCATCGGCCAAGTTTCTTTTTGACATATTGATGGACTTGTGTACCCATTGTACATTTCCTGGAGCGTATCCTCGGGCGGAATCAATTCTGTCTAAAGATGCAGTGTCCCCCATTGCTAGCTTCTGACCAGAAATAGCGCACCTGCTTTGCTGGGACAGGAATAAACCCCATATATAATCAGGGCTAACGGTTAGGTCTAAATTTCTTGATTTTGCACCATAAACAATAGCATGCCATAACTTGCTCGGAATGTTACCAGACTTGTGTCGTCTTTTTTTGTAACATTCAGCACAACTAAGAGTTGACCTATTTAGCAACTTTGCAGTATTTATAGACTTAGTAACCCCACAATTGCAGCGACAAATCCACCTGTCGGCCCTACTGTCGTCTAAGCGAATCACTGTCCAGTTGCCGAACTCTCGATTTTCAAGATTATGTGTTCTAGGTCGTGCCATGTTAAATCCAGCCGGTTTTGATAGCTTCTTGAATCTCTTCTATAGTAACGTGCCGTCCTAGAAATTCCGACACAGAGTTAGTAAAATGCTTCACAATATCGTCTTGGACTGCGTGTTTGAACTGAGGCCCCATTTTGGATGCCTCCAAATAATCGTTGATACTAATGGAATAGTCAAGACGTTCTCCGTCTATGAAAACGTCTTTTTCCATAGTTCCATCAGGCAAGATACGGAACTTAACTTCAAATTTTTTTTTGGGTTGCTGTTCTTTCATGCTTTATGATAGTTTCGCATACATATTTTAATGGCAGAAACACTAGAATTTGCTGAGTGGCTTGAAATGGACGAGGGCTTCACCGACTGGATGAGGTCTGGGGGCAGTGCTGTTGGGCGAGGCGTATGGGCTGGCATTGGTGCCTTGGACGCAGTTGCCGACAAAATCAATCAAATAGCTGCTAGTGTTCCAGAAATAGGCAGAGAAGTCGTCACTGCTCACAGGGAAATAAATGACCACCCTGAACTGTTAGAGGTTATGCAAAATAAAGCTAGTGTTATGGACCTCATGAGGAAACTAGCAGCGATAGACCCCAAGAAACTAGAAGCCGAAGGCAAAGTAGTCTTGAGTAACAAAGATGCAGGAGAGGCCATCGCTGTCTGGCAGAGGAGTTCTCTGCCATTGGCGGTCGAACTCATTGTCCATTTTGGCGAGGCCATTCATATCGGCAAAATCATTCGAGCATTACCAACTTATTTTGCCACCATTTGGGAGAAGTTCAAGGAAATCAAATCAGCGGCCTCAATATGGGCTAAAGCAGAAGCCATCATAGCATTGGTAGGTGCATTACTGGCTTTTCTGCACTTCTTAGCTACATCTGCTTTCCTCAGTGGTATTCTAGCTAAAATTGCAGCCCTTATGCATCAATGGGTACTTGGTGGCGAACTCTTGTTGGGTGCTTATATTGCCTGGGGTTTGGTTATTTTCTTGGCTATTGCACATGGCAACGCCAAGAATAAGCTATTGCGATGGATTATCGGATTTGTGCTAGCACTAATAGACCCATCGCATGGCAAGATAGACGATGTAAAAGCATCGCCAAGATTCCGCAAATTCTTTGGTATGAAGCCACCGCCAGAACCCAATCAGAATCCTGCCGAACCGCAAACGCAACAAAAGCAACAAGAATCCACCCTCTACGACCTCCATCAAAGTGCCGTCGATGCCTTCCCCCGCACTACCAAAAGGCAGCACTCGATTGACCCAATCAAAATAGTACAAATGGAATGGACACCTTTTGTAGGCGTCAAGACTTTATTCATTAAGGGACTAGCACAAAATTCCATCTCGGGAAAAGAATATAATCCACAAATTTTATTCAAGAACATACTATATAACACTAACGCCGACACAAGAATCATCGCTAGTGATGGACTAATGTATGAGTACAAAAAACCTAGTGTGGTTGAAAACGATGTGTTGGTAAGATGTTCGTGCCCTGATTTTAGATGGAGGTTTGCATACTACAATCACCTAGACCACAGCCTTCATGGGCGTAAACCAGCCAAATACAACTCCCTCGGGATTGGGCCTCCTGCAAATCCACTAGAAATGGAGGGTATGTGCAAACACCTGATGAAACTGATAACAGCCTTGCGTGATGCAGATGCTATAGAATAATGCCATACAAAGATAAAGACGAAAGATTAAGTAAATCAAGAGCTTATAGTAAAGCTTACTATCAAAAAAACAAAGAACGCTTACGAAAGAAGCAGCAATGCTACTTGAGCGTCAGAGAAAATTACGCCAAGCACGCCGCAGCACTGGAACGCAAGCGTAAAAGAAACCTTGAAGAAATCAGAAAGGTAAAGCTTGCTTATGGGTGCTGTAGTCCTAACTGTTGCTGGGAGGGTGACTTTGTAGGATGCGACTTGGACCTCCATCACTTAGACTCTTCTGAGAAAAACAATTCTGTGTCTAAAATGACTACACTAAGTATGAAGAACCTTTGCTCAGAAATTAACAAGTGTGTTGTCCTATGTGCGGTATGCCACCGAAGGTTTCACGAAAAACATTTTGCTTTGTCAGAACAATCACTTTGCAAAGTAACAATCTCAGGCACATCATTGATTATTGGCTAATTAGTCATTCCAGCGTCATGGCAATGGTGAAACTTTACCAGAGAACGCCGTCGATAACCTCTACAGACTTAACCGTGACATGACCGAAGAAGAGTATGAGCGATTGGTGGCTTTGGACAGATAAGTAAAAACGGAAAAACGGAAAAAGCTGTAACCAACGAGGCTACAGCTTTTTCCGTTAATTAGAAAGGCTATAAAACAGAGTCTTTGACCCCTTGCGAAATCAAATATCACTTAGAAACCAGCTTTAATAATCATCCAGTTTACGACGTGAGCCGCAGTGCCCTTGAGGGCGAGGGATGATGTGGTCAAAGCTGTTACGTTAACTGCGGCAACGGTGCTATTGGTATCGTTAGCGATAGCAATGTAGTCCGAAGCAACGCCGCCTAACGTTGGAAAATTAACAGTTACGGTGCCGCCGCCGCCGATGGTGGCAGAGCCAGCCGCAACAACTCTTGGGCCGATAAGTTTCTCGACGCCAAGACTCATGTGTTCCGAACCCTTCTGGATTCCGTCAACACTGCCATGACCGGATACGCCGGTAACGCTAGTAGCTCCCATAATTGTACCTCCTATAAGGTGATGCTACACTTACATATTCTTGCCAATCTATTTTTAGCAAATTATTGGTAAAAATTTCACCAACTCACTAGATAGGACATGACGTATCACACAAACCCCAAGACGCCTTCGCCTTGGCAGATACAGATAATCATGGGGACCATCCTGGGCGGGTCGTCTATAGTGATGCCGCCCAAAGGCAAGAACTGTTATCTGTTTATGCGGTCTTGCAATAAGACATGGTTAGCTTACAAAGCGAAAGAGTTGAAAGACTTCGCTTCGCAAAGTCCTTTCACAAAGGAGACTAACACCAGCCGTTGGCATTCTAGCTGCTGGCCGATGTTTAACTGCTACAGGAAAATGTTTTACAAGGACGGCAACAAAATTATCACCGCCTCCTCACTAGAGCCTCTCAGAGACATAGGACTAGCTATATGGTACGGGGACAACGGGAGGCTAGATAAGGACAGGGTGATTCTAAACACTCACAATTTCGGCAAGAAGAGTAGTGAAGTGGTTGTGAGTTACTTGCGGACATGCGGCATTGAATCAGAAGTGTGGATTCAGAAAGGGAAGTACCGAGTCAGACTAACGCCAGAGGGGTCTATAAGGTTCCTCAAGACTATAGCACATCGTTTGCCGCCATTTATGCATCACAAGCTTCTTCTTCCCAATCCATAACATAGTCCCATCCATCGCCTATGATTTTTGCCTTGATGACGGAGCTAGTGTTGAGGATTCTTTTTTGACTCAGGGCGAATTCCATGCCTACGAAAGGACTAATCCAACCTGGCCTGATAGGACCGCCTCTGCGGTAAGCTGCACCTACATATTGAGCCGTGAGGGGTTCTGGCACATGCACACCACCGGACACTATACATTTACCGCCATAGTCCAAAAATTCTAAGTAGTAAGTGCTATGTCTAGTGTAAATCTCAAGTTTAGTGCCGGGCTTTAACTTCCTTATGTCTATGCCCTTGATTACCTGCTTCATACAGGTAATATATCATAGAAAGTTACAAAATAAACAGGAATAGCCTAGTGGTCAAATAAACACTAGGCTATTCCTGTTTTTGCAAAAACATCACTTGGCAAGCTGATAATTGCCCCGCTCGACCAGCTTGATTTTGTTCTTCTTGACCAAGCGGCCAAGTTCGACGCCGGGGTTCGTACTGCGGCCCAGGTCGTCCAGATATTGCCGAATCTCGGAGGTCGTGGCCTTCCGGTTGTTCTCCATGTACTCCATGATGAGTTCCGGGATGGTCTTCTCGCCAGGAGGGGCCTTGCGGGAGGGCGAACCGGGTGCCGGTCCCTTCCGCTTCTTGCCGGACGGCGCAGTAGAGGGCTTTGGGCTGGCCTTCTTGGAAGCCGGGGCATGATGGCCGTTGGTGGTGCCACCGTACTGACGAAGCAACTGGAAAAGTTCTTCCTTCTGAGACTGGAGCTTGGCGACTTCCTGGTCCTTCTCAGCAGTCACCCGTTCGATGCTCTGGTCAATCTTCGTGATTTCGCCTTCAACTTCCTGTACAGCCAGGAAAAGCCGCTTGGCAACGGAGTTTTCAGGAAGGTTTTCAGCAACAGCAGGGGCATCAGCAACCGGCGTGGCGACAGGGGCAGCGTGGGGCAATTCGTGCGTTCCATTGGAGTCCATGATAGAACCTCTTTCGGCTAACTTGTTTTGCCTATTTGCCGACGTGGCAAATCAGGCTGTACAACATCATTATTGAACGAAACTTTCAGATGTCAAGCTCGCTTTCTAAAAAAGATAACTTTACAACACCCGGTTTCTTACAAACTTTCAGGCCAAGGCAGGTAGATAGGATATGACGTTCCGTGAGTTTTTGCAACTAACTGAGATGTTCTACTCGAAAGGGAAGGGACCAAAACCGAAGCACGACCCCCACACCGACGCCCCTGGTGCGCTTGCCAAAAACGACCTGAATCTCCACTTGTATGCGGGCGGAAGTGCGGGCGCTGTCCCTGGTAAAAAGATGCAGAAGAAGATGCAAAAAGAAGGCGTAGGTAGTGTTTTTGCTGGTGGTGGACAGGCCGGTGCCGACCCCGGATTTGGGCAAGGACCGGGCGGGCCAATGGGAACTGGCGTGCCGTTTTGCGACAAAAAGAAAAAGAAACATGACCCCGACAAGACATTTGGTATGGAGGGGCCGGTCCTGCCTAAACTATCACGCACAAAGGGCGATAACCCCTCCGAGTAATTATCTTTTGTGAACTAAATACACCTATGAAATTTCGTCAATGGCTGAACAACCTGGAGCATAATCAACTGAACGTAGGGAACACTTTCGACCAGGGGCCTGTTGGCGACTACAAGGACGGCAACAACGGCATGAAGGGCATACGCAGCAAATGGCAGCAGAAGGACGATGAGGAGCCAGAAGACAAGGAAATTGGCCAGAATATGGGTGCCCCGGAGGAGATATTCGGCTTTAGACACAAGGACAAGGACGGCAGGAACCATGACGAGATGCTGAGGCTTGGAGCGCTAGACCAGAAGAAGAAGTTCATGAAGAAGAAAATGAACAAGTAAGCATAAATATCGCTAGGAGGATTCTATGGCAACATTATGGCCAACTTATACATTCCAGGTTAACTTGCCCACCGTGGGGGCAGTTGATTGGTCACAACCGAGTCGTACATCGCTGGAAGGTAATGAAACCGTTACAGAGGCTAGTAATTTACCGAACACTCGTACTACGTGGCTACCCGGACTAATTCCAGGCGTTGAGAATATCGCCCAGCTAATTCCAGGTGGACTTAACGTTAGTGCCCAAAACGGTGCTATCATTACTGCGTCGGGGTTGAAGGCAGTTTACCTAAAGAAAACTTATTGCTCAAACCCACCTGACCCATTGAATGACGTGCTGATTTTCTTGTCATAACAAACATGAAGGGCGGGTGTGATGGTATCGTTTCTACAGCTTTGGGAGAATATGTCGCAACAGCGGGAGCACGCCGACACCAAAGCAATGATGGCGATACGCACCGGCATGAACATTAGTGACGACTTTTGGGATAACTTCATTAGTGTCACTAACAACGCTGATGCCCTGGCCGAACTGCTTGGTGTAAGAGAAGACCAAGTGCGTAGTTGGGGCGGTCGAGTTCAAGAAGCACTAGAGAAGGTCAAGACCGCAGACGACAATGGCGAGGGCGAAGAAAAGCCTAAAACCAAGCTTCTTGATACAGGCGAACTACCAACTTTTGGCGGGATTAGCATGGGAGGAAAATAATGTTAAGCTTGAGAGAATGGCGAATCAAAGAAGGTTTCCCCCAGGCAGGGGTTAGCGCTCCAGAGGCCCCAGTAACTGGCACCAATCCTCAAGAAGAAGCAGAAGTCCAAGCAGCCCAGCCTGAAATCGAAGAAATACTACACAATGCCCAACTAGCATCCCTCCTACAAAGGGTCTTTGCTAAGTTCAAGAATATCAGCATCCCTAGAAAAAAACAACTTCTCGGCCTGGTTATTGAGAAGCTCATGACCCCCGAAAAGGGTAGAGGGTTAAGTTCTGCAAACATTAAGCAAACAGTTCGTACTAGTATAGCATAATATGGGTGACATCCAAACTCCACAACTGACTGAGGGTATGACAGAAGGACCAGTATTGCCTGGCGCTCCAGCAAAGAAGTCCACTCTTATCGGCGGCGTCTTTAACGCTAAGCTGCCTACTCCCACAGACGGCCAACAAGAAGCTTTGCAGCTTACTTCCCAAGGAAGGTTGCTAGTTGACAATTCTGGTGTTACTCAGCCTGTTTCTGGAACCGTAGATGCTGTACCGGCAGAAACGAAAGACGGGGTTCTCCATCACTACGGCACCGCACCAGACATTAAGCCGCAGGCTGTAGGAACGATAAGTTACACCGTTAAAGACAGCAAGACCCTTTTTCTCAAGGGGTTCTATGCCGCATCGTCTGGTGGCCCATGTAAAGTTCAGCTACAAGCCGCTAACAAAACCCATGTAACGACTTTCTATTCGGCGACCTCATTATTTGTAGATGTCGTTTTCCCGCAAGCGATTCCTTTCCCGGAGAAAACTGTCATTAGTGTAATGATTACAAATAACGCCTTTGCCGCTCAGGACTTGTTCGCCTTCATCAGCGGGCGAGAAATCTAGTTTTTGTAATTTTCGATGAGCTTTTTGATTTCACTAGCATCTTCGTATCTTTCTTCCTTGACGGCGTGTGCTAGTCGTACCCTCAATTCCTCTAGTGACTCCTGCTTGTTCTTAGGATGCTTGCCGACATGCCTAACTGCTTTCTGAGCGTGCAGTATCACGGGGAGTAGTTCTTCTTTGTAGTGTTCGTAACACTCACCGCAACCCAGGCGTGCGTGGTGAGCGATGTCGGCAAGAGTCCATCCACAGGCAGGGCAAGATGGTTTAATGGGGGTTGGGGTTGTTCCCATAAACACCTTGCTGCCTGGTGATGTGTGTTTAATCACATAATCCAGAAGTTCGTAAAGGGAACTAAATGGTGGATGTTCTTCCATTATCGCTTAATCAACTTTTCTTTATCATGCATCTCTTTTAACTGTTTGAGAGTAAGTTCCCTTTCCTTCTCATCAAACTTGTCGGGAAAGTCCTTGAAAATCTTTTCTAAGGTAGCTTCCGCATCCACTGCGGCCTGTTTCCTTAGCTCAAACAGACTATCTAGGGCCTTGCTCACATGACTGGCTTTGGCCACTGCCGTATCAGGGTCGTCGGCCTTCCCCTTGTCGGCGTCGGCGTTGAGCTTCTTGAAGTTAGTAACCCAATCCTCTTGCAGCTTTTTCAGGCTGTCTTCAAATTTCAACTTTTGGAAAAGACAGAAAATGTTCTTTTCAAAATCAGGCAATTCGTTAAACTTCTTGACCTCTCCTGTTTTGTTGTTCTTAAACGAAGCACTCCTATAGGTTGCTAGTTTGCCAACCTCCTTGGAATACTTAGTTACTTTTTCTAAGTCCTCCTTGTAATCACCTATAGTTCTTTCGGTAGTTACAACCTGACCGTGTACAAGGCTCACAGCCAGTAACACAATAGCGATGGAAAGAATTTTCTTCATGGTTTAACTGAGTAAAGGTTATGGATAATCCCCAGTCACATTCAGAACGAAGTTATCGTTCAGAAGTGCGGCTGAGTTAGGCGGGGTCACTCGTTTCACCCACACAGGGAAATACTCGCCCGCCTGTAGTTCGCCAATAGACAGCGATGTCAAACCAAGTGTTACGGATGGCGTTACCCTTTCATTAGGTATGGTTTCGGCAGTCACAAGGACAGGCCCGCCATCTTGCTGTTTGGCCACACTTAACGTCGCACCGCCACCAAGGTTTCCACTTATTATATCAATAAGTGGCATCAGGTGGTTAGCCGGAAATCCCTCAAAAGTGACAAGTATTGTTATGTCATCTAAAGCGACAGCAGTAACGCCAGTAAAAACAGACTGGGCATTCATCTCGGTTTGAATGTTCTCGGCAAAAGTAACTATGTCGTCAGCAGGAATGCCCGTTGTGCCATAATAAGCTTGGAAGGATACACCCCACCCTGGAACGTTGAAAAGCACGTTTGGACTTGCACTTACGTCAGGAGTGCCACTGATTATTAACAACTGCATATCATCCAACAAATCATCCCCTAGAACAATGTCCGAGCCGCCCGAAACCTCAGAATCTATCTGTACCTCCAAGTTGTGGACAGTCACAGCGTCAAGGCCGGTGGTCACGTTCATGATGTAAAAACAACGGTAGTCGATATACCCATTCAAAGCATCGCCTGAAAGAACGTCATCAAACAGGTTGTCTTGTGGGTCAGAGAAGTCGATTTCTACGGACGACATTACGCCGCCCAAAGATAAATTTGGGTTAGAGTTACTTGCTCCACCTGAAAGAAAGAACTTAACTATATCAGGCATTTTTCTCCAATTTCAGTTTGTTAAGAATGTAACGAACGTTTCTCGAAGAATATCCAGTCAACTCGGCTATTTGAGATATTCCCATACCTGCTGTGGCGAAATCAATGACATTTTGTTGGTTTGTCCGTAAACGGTTAGGCTGCACATTATACGAGTGCAAAATCCTGTAAATTTCACCAATCGACTTGTTGGTTGCTTGAGCAATTTCGCTGATTTTTCGGCCTGGTTCGTTGAGATAAAGGTTGACAACCTGGTGGTCGGAGTAATCATTTTCAACTTGCCCTAAGAACTCCCGGAACGTTTCCATGCTTTATTTAGTTGTTCTTTCTCAGGTATTCTATTGCAGCCAAAAGGTATTTTGAATTGTCTTTGAAGCAACCAAGGCCGGTATTGCATGACCCACAAAGTAACCCTCTTACAGCAAGCGTAGAATGGTCGTGGTCTATTATCAACTTGCCAGAACACTTACAAATAGCACAAGCGTTGTTTTGTTTATCAAGTAACTTGGTATATTCGTCCTCTGTTAAAGGTGGACTATGATTTTCAGGTTGCAGCCTCTTTATTTCATTAAGGTGAGTCAGACAGTAGGCTTTAGTGCCAGTATGCACTTTGCAGCCAGGCCAAATGCAAATACCGGCCTCTCTCTTTTTTTTCCTATAATTCTTTTGGTAAAGTCGTTGTTTCTTTAAGTGATACAGACAATAGCAGGTATCATTTACCACCTTCGCCTCACAACTAAGACAAACACCAAGCCGACGCCGTTTTTGATAACGTGTTTCTTCCATGTCTATATTATATCGTTTTCGTAAATAACTTCGTAAATAATTTCAAAAAAACGCTTTCAGGGGCATAGATACTTTGTCATTGCATTACAAGGAGGATTCTCGCATGAGCAATATCGCATCAAAACTCGGTTGGCGTCGGCCTCTACCAAGCCCAAAACTCCATAAGTTTACGGCCCCACATGGTTTTGCGCTACCGCCTATGGTGGACCTTGAACCACAATGCCCTCCGGTATACGACCAGTTGAATCTAGGAAGTTGTACAGCTAACGCTAATGGCGCTATGTGTCATTTTCTAATGAAGAAGCTAGGTCATGATTGGTTTATGCCGTCTCGTCTAGCTATTTACTACTGGACCAGGGCTGTAGAAACCAATGTTAATCAGGACACTGGTGCTAGTATTCAAGCATCCATCAAAATTTGTCACACCGCAGGCGTACCGCACGAATCTATGTGGTGGTACAACACGGCCAAGTTCGCCGTTAAGCCAAATCAGTCAATAGTCAAAGATGCCGCCAAATACAAGGTTGGCACACCTTTGGCAGTGAACCACTTTAGCCTAAACGACATGCAAACTTGCATCGCATCAGGTTTTCCGTTCAGTTTCGGTTTCGCCGTTTACGAAAGCTTCGAACAGGGCAACTGGGCATTCACAAGTGGTATGATGCCATTGCCGAAAACTGGTGAGCAGATGCTAGGCGGTCATGCTGTACTAGCGGTTGGTTATGACAACGCCAAAAAAGCATTCAAGATTCGCAATTCTTGGGGTGTAGGGTGGGGCCTCAAGGGACACTTCTGGATGCCATATAACTTCATCATGTCGAACGACTTCGCAGACGACTTCTGGACGATTAGGACATTCGATACCTGGCCTAAGTAAGGCTAGTAAAAACCCCGGTCACTAGCCGGGGTTTTTTGTTTAGTCTATTGACCAGACTTTAAGACGCTGTTACATTAACTATATGATGCGTCGAAAAAAGAAAATCGAGTGGTACACCACTAAGACCACATTATACCAGGTATATCGCAGCGGCCTGGAGTACGCCTTTGCATCTCAAGACAACAAACAGGTGTGTCCATTCGTTTATTGCAAAGACTTCTTGCAGGACGCCATTCAGGGTTGTTTGCATCAGATTAAGAGAAAAATCTTCGGGTTCACTTATGACCCTGAGAAACACCATCCGTTGTGCCTCAAACAAACCAGATTACTAGTTACTTGTGCTAAAGACAGCCGCTTCCGTCATAAAATCGCTAACTGTCTTGATTTCATTAACCAGATTGAGCGTGAGCTAAAACTAAAAACCACAGTGGCTACCGAATGTGCCAACCCCCCAACTCAGTACCTCCTCAGCGGGATATGGCTGCTTGAGGGCAGTCGCAGGTGGATGATTTCGCCGCCCATGATTTCAATGTACGCCCTTTTCTTGCGGATAGGGTTCATTCACACGGTTGGCCGACACTATGAAGACACCATTTTGGACGTTATCAACAAAAAAGTGACTCCTTACCAGAACAAGGACCGCAAGCAACTTATTGATGCATTACCAGGAATTAGGCGAATCTTGAGGTTCGGCGACCGCAAGATTTTTCATAGAGACATAAAGGCTAACTATCCTGCCAAAGTTTCCGTGGGAGTAATGCACAACCACTTGGGTATTGTCAAGTTCTCCCAACAGGAAATGAAGTCTTTGTTCCCTTATTGGCACAGGGAAGCAGTGGAGAATAAAAATGGCTAAGTGGACTATGGGTGCAGACCCGGAATTCATGCTGATGAAGGGGAATCAGCACTACAGCGCTATCGGCATTGTCGAAGGCACTAAAGACCGTCGTGTTTGTTGTGGAGGACATGAGTTCTACTACGACAACGTGTTAGCCGAGTGTGGCATTGCGCCAGGCCGCACCAAAGAAGAAGTCCTGTGCAATTTCCGGGACTGCTTCAAGCTCTACGCAAAGATGGTCGCTCCTTACAAACTAGTCCCTCAAGCGTCTCAGGTTTATCCGGCTAACCAGATGAACCACCCTGACGCACGCAATGTCGGATGTAAGATTGAGTGGTGTGCTTACGCCATGACTGACATTGAGGATGAAAACACTGAGAGGACTATCAAGAAGACCAATTCCCGTTCGGCGGGTGGGCATGTCCATCTTGGTTGCACCATGCTCAAGGACCAATGCAACCAGGTCTTTGCGGTTAGAATGCTGGACCTGTTCTTGGGTCTTCCTTCTATCTTTTTAGACCATGACCCAACCTCTGCTGCTAGAAAGAAACTATACGGCAAGGCAGGAAGACACCGCCGACCGGCACACGGCCTGGAATACCGTACCCTTGGCAATTTCTGGCTTGCTAGCCCTAGACTGGTTGGGTTAGTATACGACATCTGTGAATTTGTGGTACAGTTCGTCCACACTAAACAGCACCTAGAGCTTTGGTCCATAGACGATGATTGGGCCACAAGACCGGATTGGGCCAACGCTCACCATTGTAATGCCTACAACGTAAGGACTTTGCGTTCGGCAATCGACAGAACAAATCTTCGGCAGGGTGAAAAATTCCTGAGATTGATAGAGGAATACTTGCCGTCGCCGCTAATGGAAGAGTTTCAAAAAGTTCGGCAAATTAAGCGTTACGACTTTTACAAGGAGTGGAGTTTATGATAACCGAAGAGAGGTTAGAAGAAGACGCTAAAATGCTCAAAAGGATACAATACCTACAAACCACTGTAGATTGGGCTAAGCTTACTGAGGGGCAAAAGATTGCCGTGGAGGAAGAACTTCGGGTTCTAAGCCACCGCTATTACGTCGAAAACGCTGATGTTCGCCACTACTGGAAAACATACTAACTATGATTGATAGAATTCTGCGGTCCCGGAAGAAACCTTTAGGATGTGTTGTTACTCTTCCAGGAAGAGACGGTACGGGCAAGGAGATGGTGGAACTCTACAAGCAATCAGGGCTAACCAAAAGCCTTATTGTCGGAGTCACCCCACCCAACCGGCAATGGTATCCGCTTCCTAACGGGGCAGGGGACCAAAAAGCTGCTGTGAGCGGGATAGATGCTGCTGTAGTCAACGTCTTTAAGACCCTAAGTAGGATTAGGCGTAACTTTGGCATAACCTCACGCAACACAGCCTTGGCGGGATTTAGCGCAGGAGCAGTTGTGGCATTACAGGTGGCCGCTCGTAGCGAACACCCTTTTGCGGCAGTCCTGTGCCATTCTGGAGCTATTCTGGAGCCTGATAAGCTACCTCCTTGCAAACACCCTAGTACCAAAATACTGCTCATCCACAGCAGAGATGATACTTGTTTCTATTGGGAAGAAAGATACCTCCCCATGAAGGCGGCTCTAAAAGCAAAAGGCTACAACTTCATGTGTTTGGAGAGAGACACAGGTAATCATGGGCTTTACCGTGCCGATATGATTGTAGCCGGTATGTTCTTGTCGCCTTTGTTCGGGTACAAAAAAATAGAAACTGACGCTCAGTTACCATATGATTCTTAAAGACGTTATCGTTGGACTGAGGAGTGGGGGCCATGAGAGAGTTTTGGTTACTGGACCACAGAGGTCGGGCACGACCATTGCAGCTAAGATATTGGCTTCGGAATTAAAGTATCGCTTCTTTGACGAAGGCGACCCTAACAGACTGATAGATGTAATGTTAAGATATTGGCTTCGGAATTAAAGTATCGCTTCTTTGACGAAGGCGACCCTAACAGACTGATAGATGTAATGTGGCAGTGCCGCCAAGCAACAAGGTTTGTGATGCAAGGTCCGATGTTGTCTGCCTATTGCCATTTACTGCCGATGACCGTAGTATTCATGATGAGGACCATAGAAGACATCATAGCTTCGGAACGTCGAATCGGCTGGCAGCATGAACAAAGTGAGTTGGACAAATACTTTTCCAAACAAGGCCCTATAAGTAGGGTAAAATACAAAATGTGGGAAGAGTTTCAACGACCTAAATTAGAAACGTACTTTGAGTTAGAGTATGACAGCATGGAGGGTCATCCTATGTGGATTGACAAGGAGAACAGACTATTTTTTACGGCGAAACAAACGGAGATATTGCCACCATGCTGATAATCTTGATAACCGTTTTGTTCATACATTGGGTTGGAGACTTTGTTGCTCAGTCCAGGTGGATGGCAGAAAACAAGAGCAAAGACAACAAGGCACTCTTAATCCACATCGGCATTTATACTGCTGTTCTTTTCCTGGGCCTGAGCTTGTTCAAAGGCTATCTAGGCCATCTGCCAGCTAGTGGGATAGCCTATTTCATCATCATAAATGCTGTGATACACCTGTGTATTGACTACTGCACCAGTCGGTTAAATGCTTACTTATGGACGAATCAAAAAATAACACCCTTCTGGTGGTCCATAGGATTTGACCAGTTTCTACACAACGTCACTTTACTCACGTCAGCTTGGTATTTGTTAACTTAACGCTGAGACTTTAGGGCTTCTCGCACTTCTTCCTGGGTTAGGGTTTGTACCCTCTTCCCATTCTTCTGCGCCCACTCAACGATTTTCAACAAAGTTTTCTCTCTAGCCTTAATGAGCCAAAAGTTACTTAATCTCATGGTGAGATTATAGCTATCCTTCATCATAACATCAATAGAAAAAGGCCGGTAACAACAAGTTACCGGCCTTAATGTCAGAGTTTGAAATCTGTCATTCTCCTGAATCGTTAGCCAAACCAGGACATATTAGGCTTCTTGGCCTTAGTAGTCCTCTTAGTTTTGGCTGGCTTCTTCTTTTTCTCGCTACCCTTGCCACAGCCACGACACTCATTGATGGCCTCGCCAGTATGGCGGGCACGCCATTCGGCAAACGAACCAATAGTGCCTACACGCTGTTGCGGAGCAAACCCTACATCGCCAGGAGAAGGCTGGTTATCGTCTACCAGGTTTGCATTTGGGTCCGAAGGAGGAAGTACAGCATCTTCGTCTACGACAAACTCACCATTTTCTTGTTTGAAACGGGTTCCGCCTAGTTGACTCTGAATGCTCTTAAAGAACTCGACCTCTTCTTTGGTCATTTTCTTCGATTGTTTCTTGGACTGCTTCTTGGATTGTTTCTTGCTGCACTTGTGGCAGAATCCCATTGGGGAGCCAAGGATTGCCTTACCCTCTTCCTCATCGCCCTCATCGTCATGGTCGTCGCCGCAATCTTCCTTCTCTTCCTTCATACCCTTGTGCAACATCTTAGCACCACTCTTCATCATTTTTGCGCCATGATGAATCATGTGGGTCTTGTCCAGAATGTTGGGCTTCTTCTTAGGTGCTGGCATAGGCATATCTTCGTCGCCACCCATGTCGCCACCCATGTCACCGCCCAAGTCATCGCCCAGGTCATCGCCCAGGTCATCGCCCAGGTCATCGCCCAGGTCATCGCCCAGGTCGTCAGGAACGTCGTCGTCGCCACCCTCGTCGTCAAGGTCGTCTTCGCCTTCATCGCCAAGGTCGTCCGTATCTTCGTCGCCCTCGTCGTCGGGAATTTCGTCCTCATCACCGCCAAGGCTGTCCAAGTCCTCATCGCCTTCCTCATCGGGAACGTCGTCAGGATGTGGCTTCTTCTTCTTCTTTGGCATCGGCATTGGCATATCGCCGCCGCCCAAGTCTGCACCGCCAAGCATCTTCTTAGACTTGGCTTCGGCAAAACGACTGCCGCTAATGCCCAGCGTCGATGGGCGACCCAGGCCGAGTGTCAGGGGTGCGCCACCCAACGACTCATTTAGTAATTTCCATTGCTTGTATCTCATCATGGCGGTTTTGTCTCCTTTAGAATAACCTATATATCAAAGCATCAGGGGTTTCCCGAGATGTTTCAGGATTTTATCTCTCCTGAGCCTTTCTATGTGTCGGTTCTGTTCCATGACCGTAGGCTGTGCTACCACAGGCTTACCGTCTGGTCCCATTAAAATTGGCAGCACCTTGTCAGGTGAAGTTTTCGGTGTCGGTGGCGGCAAAACATTGCGACGACCTCCACCCCCACAACCACAACCCATAGTGTCCTCCTTACTAGTTATTTACACACCTGGCCATATTTCTTGTTAGCTGATACCCACCATCTATAAAAAGAAACAACCTGGATTATTCCAGGTTGTTTCTCACAAGCGTTTTTTGCTTCCATTACTGCATCCAGGGAGGAGTGCAGGGGGTGCCACTGCAACCAGCGGTAGTGCTGGCCTTTTTCTTGGTGGACTTCTTTGCTGCCTTCTTGACTGGTGTTTTCTCGTCCAGTTTCAGAGTAAGCTTCAACTCATCAGCCAGCTTCTGAGCCGCCTGAGCGACCGCCGACCTGGTGGTGTACTCTGTTGCACCGTCCTGCTTTTGCAGCTTGGTTGGACGTACCCGTTTGCTGCTGAGATTTGCGGTGCCTTCCCACACTTCTTGTCCAGTCTTGGACTTGCGGGAAGTAATCTTGACCGTTAACGAACCACTCATTGTCCTGTCCTTTCTTTCTGTGAATGTCTTTGACATAACCGAATTAGTAATTCTATCTGAAAAAGAGTCTGGCGTCAAGAGATTTACCTGGGGACCATATCATTCATGGTGAAATTTCTGGTCTTCTCAAGAACATTGTTTAAGCGGTTGTCGCCATTGCCCACACACCCGACGAAGGTTGGAATAAGCATCTTGCGACCTTCGGGCCGATACCGCTGGTTATAGAACTCCATGATTGCGTCTCGGTACTTCTCATAGAACCTGGTGGACTGAATGCCAGGTATTTGTTCCGGTAAGTTAAAAGTTGCTAGCACATTAACCACAGTTTTCAAGATTTCTTCCACTTTGATTTTCTTTTTTGAAGTGCCAACCTTAGAGAAATCAACAAACCATAACAAGGTGTTTGGGTCGTAGTTAAACACAGGGTTGGTCAAACCAACCTCTGCATGGGCCTGGACGTAATCGTCAATTTCGGCTAGCCACATACGACGACTGGCAGGAGTGTGGGAACCGATGTAATGCTCGTAGTAATAATAGCCAACAATGCTACGGAAACTCATAACTAGGATGTGTCGGCTATTACGGGTGTGAAGGTCATTGCGAAGACAGAATGAGCAATAAAAATCCCTCTTTCCGCCTAGTCTTTGGTTAATACGCTCCACATAGGCCGGGGCAGCAACCTCTTTAGCACAAAAGTTACACGTTCGCACTATATGTTCCGACAACTCCCCAAAAGGAGGCGTTGCCAGAGGAGTCAACTTGACTTTGCTAACAATAACGGCAGGTTGTGTCATGCTAAACCGAATTATAACATAAAATCGTAACTACTAACATAAATAAGGGTAAGTTGCAACTTATTGTCAAGGGAGATTTTTTATGAAGACATTTCTACAGTGGGCAGAAGGCGAAAAGCTTGAGCTTCCTGCCGTTAGCGAAGACACCAAACGAGGCGGTATTGCTCATTGGGCCTACCCGGACGCCTATGTGCGTTCACAGTACCCTGATGGCTACTTCATGCCAACAGCAGCAGACGCTAAATTCAAGATGGGTAGCCACAAGCCAAGCCGTAAAGCACCTGGTAACTTCTGACACACTAGAAAAACAAGGCGACCCTGCGCAAGGTCGCCTTGTTTTTGTTAGGAGTTGCAAAGCGTGTCCAGACGCTACAGTATCTGGAAGTTTATATCTTGTAGTCAGACTTACCGGCATCCTTGGGGAAGTTCAGTGGTGTAAAAAGCCTGCTGCGAAAATACGCAACGTCGTCCGGTACTGCTTCGCCCATCTCTGCTCCTGGAATCGACTCTTGTTCTGGAACTGGCACACCCATAATACAAGGGTTCTTAGCCATAACCTCTAGCTTGAGTTCTTCCAGCTTTTCCATCTTCAAAACATGTTCAGCCATCTTCGGGTCGTTCTCGACCTTTTTCTTTTTGAACGCAGCCTTGAGGTTTTCTATGAACTTCTCTGCCTTTACAGTAGGCATGTTGGCAACGTCGATATAGAAGATACGGCGGTCGCCTTCCTTGTTCACATGCACCACATCGCAAGGAGTCGGAGCAAAATTGGCAAAACCAGGGTTGTAAACACTAGCAACTGGAGGACTAGTTACTAGCCATTCTTGTTTCACATCGGCAATAGGAATCCATTCGTCCTTCATCTGGAGATTGACACCATAGCTAGTCTTGAGCGTCTGGAACTGCATCATGGTATCGCCACTAATGCAGGGGTCATCATTGCAAACCATATCCTTTGAGACGGCCTTGTTCACCCGGTCGCACTGGTCTTTGCCAGAAATAGACTTCTTGGCGTCAGGTAGCATTTCTGGCACTCGTTCCCAATACCCCCACTGTTCATCATTCTTAGGATTCTGGAATATCATGCCTTTTCTGTGGTACTTCTGAATGATTTCTTCGACTCGTTCTTTGGTCAAACCAGATTCCTTAGCGATAGCGGAAGTGCTACGCCACTGGAACTTGGGGTTTCTTGCTAGTGAGATGAAGAACTTGACCTCTTCGTCACCCTGCTTAGTACCATGCGGGTAAGTATCGGTCCATTTTGGCGGTTTCATTGAATTACTCCTTGAAAAAAGCGTCTAACGTTATTATATAGTTAGAGTTAGTTTTATGAAAGGCTATAACTATGAAATACAATAAATTCAACCGATTTGAGCGTGCGGAGAACCGCAAGGCTAAAATCGCTGAGTCTCTTAAAGGCGAAGGGGTGTACGTTTTTGCGAACAACACTAAAGGTGACTTACAGTTAGCCAAACCGCCGATTAAGGGAGGCGTGAGAGTCGGCAACATGATACTTGTCCCCCGTGGGGCCGAGTTCCAGGGCGATAGTTACTTTTTGCCCATGTTGCGGACTAATGAACTGAGGCTTATTGAAACACTTATTTCACCAGAGGAGCAAAGGAGTACCACTATGCAAGAGCAAAAGCTACTGCTTAACCAACCAGACAGAGTGACCGCTAAAGGAACCGTAGAACAGGTAATTCCGCCGCAGCCGCAGCAGACCCTCAACGAAGGTCAGCCAACGCACAAGCAGCAAGATGTCCTGATTAACGAAGACCCAATGAGTGGCGTCGAAATCTTGTTAGGCTAAAAAAACAAGCAATAAAAAACCCCTGGAAGATAACTTCCAGGGGTTTTTTGTTTTACTACCCATCAGTCTTAGTGATGAGTGCGAACTGCAAACCTGTTACCGAAGGTGTTGAAGTGGTTAAACCCGAAGAAGCGGTTGAATCCAACGCCATAACCTACGTTATGTGCGCCGAAACCATAGCCTCCGAATCCAACACCGTATGGGGCCGCAAAACCAGCACCATAACCAACACCGTATGACGCTACTGGAGCGCAGACAGGTGCAGCAGCATAAGATACTGCCGGGGCACAAACAGGTGCCGAGTAAGTAATTGGGGCTGCAACAGTTGGGCAAGCAACAGCGTAGCTAGGAGCGGCGTAAGTAGCAGCATAGCTGGCTACTGGATAGCTGAAAGCGAAGTTGTTGTAGCCGAAGTTGTTGTAACCGAAGCCAAAACGATTGAAAGCAAAGTTATGACCATGATTGAAAGCAAAGTTATGACCATGATTGAAAGCAAATCGGTTGACCGCAAAACGGTTGTTGAATGCAAAATTGTGGTTGTGACCAACAAATGCAACCCGATTGAAGCCCGGTGTAACAACTCTTACGTTGCCCGCACGGACAACGACAGCAGCGTCAGCCTTTGCGCCTGCATAAAACAGAGCAGCAACGGCCAAAACCATACTGGTTAGCCAAATTTTCATATTACCTCCTGTAGGAAACTGACACCATAGATAGTGTTCGAACTTGAATTTTTGGAACACCTAATATAGTGTCGTTCCTCACTTTTTTTTAACGACCTGCTCGGCCCATTTCTGTATACCAGGCCAAAATGGCCTGAGCCTCTTCTGGCGTAAGTCTATACTGTGAATCACGGCTGGGCATACGACCTTCCTGAACTTCCTTAGCCATTGTTTTCCACGGAGCGGCTGGATTTAGCACTCCAGGCTGTGAGAAGATGATGGTGTCGCCCTTAGACCCGATGCCTGTGTGACAGGCAGCACAGTTCTTAATCGTTGCGTTATATGCAAAGGTTGCCAACGCCTGACCGTTTGGTCCTGCGGGAAACTGATTAGGGAGTGCGGTCGGGAATGGGTTAGGATTAGCTGGAGCGGGATTTGGGCCACCTACTGGAGCGGGTGCCGCAGGTGGACCAGCATCAGGCGGGCCACCCGCAGGTGCTTGTGCCTGAGACTGACGGCTCATTTCCTCTAGCAGAGCCTTAGCCAAAGCTCGAACCATGTCTTGCTGACTCTCTCCAGGCTGTCCTGGCTGAGGGGCAGCACCTTGTTGATACCCTGGCTGTGCCATTGGAGGAACACCCTGGCCATAGCCTGGCGCTCCTGCATAGCCTTGCGCCCCATAACCTGCGGAATATCCTGGTTGTGCATAACCTGCACCATGAGGTACGCCATAAGCTGGGGCGGCTGCATACCCTGGAGTTACGCAGGGAGGGGAGTATTGAAACTGGAAGGCGGGTACGAGAACTGGCACTGCAACCGGAGTAACTACCTCTTTAACTATGGGAGTAACTACTGGGGTATGAACCACATGCGGTGTTGTCACTACAACCCTTCTAGGGCCGCATGACTGAGCAAACACATTTGAAGGGGCCACAGCGACGGCTATCAGCCCCAAGTACACTATCAATTTGAAAAGTTTATCATTCATGTTTTCCTTTTTATTGGGTTTGTTTTACAAAAGGCGGTTGAGGCTGAATCGGCACTGCACCCTGCTGTGCCGCAATGACAATTATCATAAAGCCTTGGAAGGACCGTTCCCATTGGTCACGCCGAATGGGTCGAATGGGCTGTTTAACCAGCCCCAATATCACATTGTCATTACTCAGCCGGACGTACTTTTCTAACAAGTCGGGCGGTAAACCAACCTCCCGCACAACGTCCTCTACTGTAAGTAGATGCTCAGCATACCAATCGTAAATAGCGGCATACTGTTTTGCATTCACATCCATCGGAAGTCCTGTAGTTTCAGCCACGGCCTCGGAAAAAATATTTTGGTCTTTTATAATTTGCTTATCCAAGTCTGTGCCGAACAGGTCATCAATCTTGAAAGCATCTTCTTTGTTAGCTATTAAGAGCTTGATGGCTTCTTTATTCTGTAATTTCTTGGTTAGAGTTCGAATTTCGTCATCTATAGGCTTAATTCCCTCACTATGACATATCATGCAACTACGACCAGTTCGTACAATACGGTCTACTGCCGTGTTGTCGATAGCAACGTCGGGGTTGGCAAAGTCTAACCGTTTTCCTTTGCCATCCGTTAGGAAATAGGCTTGCAAGCCATTTGGCAACGTACCAATATCCTCAGTTGCATCGAACTTTTCATTCAATATATTCTGCACATACTGACGGTCATCAACGCTGCTCAAGGAGTCGTGGCTCTGCCAATAGTAGCCATTGGTGAACGTCGGACTTCGCAGCAAAGTTCTGTTGTTGCGAGCAACAATAGAGGTTACGACAACACCCTTGAATTGTGAACGTGCCTTCTCTGCTAATTTCTGGTCAGTAAAGATAAGACGCTCAAAATCCTTGATGTCATCCCCTAACTTGAGGAAGTCGTAGTAAGCAGGAGGCAGGGTAGCCTTAATAATAAACCAATCGGCCCTCATTACAGGGAACTCTGAATTAGTTGCTTTGATAAGGGCTGCAATAGCCACAGGGTCTACCCAAGGAGCCGCCGCTAAAACCCTGTTCTTCACAGGGTCGCCTTTGACCTCTACATCAACCTCCTCCGTTACTTCGACTTCTCTATATAGCTTCTGACCCGCTTGGTTATAATAACCAGTTTCAACTTTCTTTTTTCTGGTAATAGTTTTGCGTTCTAGCTTGGTCGTTGAGTCAATTTTTTCTATCAGCGCATGAAAATAGGGTTCGGCTTGAGGCTTGACACCACTGCCCTTCTTGCCCAAATTCTCCCACGACTGAGCATCCCAATCGTAGTTCTCAATGTTGATACGAATGAGAGTTTCATCCGTTCCACCAACAAAAACAGGAATGTAAATTCGGCGACGTTGACTCAGTGAATTAACAACAAACGATAGGGTCTGTCCATACGCCCTTCTCCGTTCTGGAGGGATGCTGTAAAGTGACAGATAACGAGTAAACTTTGCTTCTTCGGGCGGCAGAGTAGCAATATCAGCCGCTGCAAACTTGACTGCACTATCGGGCGTATACAACTTTACAGCAACTAGCGGAGCTTGTTTTGGCGGATTATCCTGAGCCAGGATAAATGCAGGAGCTATGATGCAAACAAACAAAAGAACAAAGAGGATATATTTCATTAGATAATCCTTATAGTGCCTCCCATTATCCCAAAAATACTAGTACCATCCAATACTAATTTCTAGGTAATTACCTGGTAATTACTTGGTTCCGTTAACGACGGCCAGAATATCAGCTTCGGTGTTAGGTATGGCTACTGCCGAAATAACCACACCGTCATTTCGCTGCACAATCATGACCGCCGAGCCGCCTACCTTAGTGACGAAAGGAGTTAGCTTCTTCCCGGCGACAATCTTGTCCTTGATGTCATAAACCCTAAAGTGCCCCTTCGCAGAAATACCCTGTCGCAGCGTCGGAGAATTAAGCAACTGAGCCATTGTGGGAGTTGCGGTGTCCATATCAATCAAGAAAGTTACATGCAATGGCCCCTCAACCACAGGAGCAACCCCTTTAGGGCCTGCTTCTGGTCCGGTTGCTAGTGGGGCTGTAATGTTTACGTTGGTACGAGCAAATTCGGTCAATTTCCCATCGACCACACCAATAGCGAATACAGTAACCAAACCACCTGCGGGTGGCACCGAAATAATGATTGAGTTATTTTGCGGGATGGTTTGATACTTGACTTTCACAGCACTAACTACCAGCCACTTCACAGGACCGCTACACTTAGCGGTCAGGCTAATGAATCCTTCATCAAAGCCAACACTCATGTCTGGAGGTAGCTCAAGACCTTCTACCTTGGATGGAGAAGCTGGTGGTACAGGAGCATCAACTGTTTTTGGCGACTCTTTGACTGTTTTCGGTTCTTTAGATTCTTGGGCGTAACTTGGTAATGCTAATGCAAATAGTAACAAGGTGAAAAAGATATTTCTCAACATGAGTCCTCCTGATTTGGTGATAGAGTAAGATAGTAGTCTAGCTTTGAAATTTAATAAGAGATTCTCGTCCAACCGCTTTACATCCTGGGTTTTCGGGGTAGAATGAGGGCGTGGGATTCTATCAATGGGAACCCCTTGAATAAGGAGCAACCGTGCGTACCGAAGACCGCAAACTGTTGATGGATTTGCTGCTAAAAGCGCCTCTCGAAGACAAAGAATTCGTCATCCTTGCCAGGCGTTACGGCCTGGACGAAAAAGACCCAATCAAGCCGCAGCAGCTTGCACAGATGTTAAATATGCTGGAATGGGAAGTGCGCAAGGTTTGCCGTCAGACCTTATTCAAGCTGAGAAGCTACACAGACGACGCCGACAAGGAACAATTTGACAGATTGCTGTTCGACCTAGTACCCCCTCGAAGGGCATAAAAATAGGGCAGGCAAGCTACCATAAAGGCATGGATGTTTTTCTCGTCGGCATAATTATTGGCATGGTGTTGGGGTTCATTTTGAGTACAATAAGCACTCGAATGACTATCGGAAACTTGCGCAAGAAAGCGAAGCAAGAAGACGAGAAGGACGACGACCCCGCTAACTGGTGGAAATACCGCCGTCGCCCCTACCATGAAGACGAGGAAGAAGACAAATGACAAAATCACTAGGTCTACCGAAACTCCCACCTGAGAACACAGAGCCGTGGGACGGTACTCCCAAAGAGATTGCCCAAGAATACTTCCCCGACGCCACCCCGAACCAACTCTCAGAAATTATCTGGGGATTAACGGGCTTCCCCCACTTTTGGCACATCCCCGAAGACGGCAACACGCCACTGCAATGCTTTCACACCCAACTGCGGGAGGCTAGAACCCTCCTGAATAATGGCGTTTCCATCCATGAGCAACTCTACCTGGTCTGGGACAAACCCTGGGAGGAACTTAAAGAACGGACAAGGGTGCGGGCGTACTACATCTGGCTGGAGCAGGGAAAGCCGGAAGGGAAACACCTTGAGCATTGGGAACAAGCGGTGGAAGAGTGGCATGATAAGAAATGGCAGTGATGCCTAAATACTGCATAAAAACATTCACGCAGTATCTCAAGGCCACTAGTCAGAACATTAACATCCAAAGGACCAGGGTTGCATAGTACCAATGAATAAGCTGCAAATGCTTTCGATGCTGGATGAGCAGGTTGTGCAATGCACTAAATGCTCAGACTTAGTAAGCAATCGGTCACGAACGGTGTTCGGGACAGGCAATTCTGACGCTAAAGTGATGTTCATAGGAGAAGCACCAGGTCAGAAAGAAGACGAGAAAGGTGAACCCTTTGTCGGGCCTGCTGGTCAACTACTAACGAACATCCTTACAGCCTGTGGGTGGAAGCGGGAAGACGTTTACATCGCTAACATCTGTAAATGTCGCCCTCCAGGGAATCGGACTCCTATAACAGAAGAAGCCACTAACTGCCGTCCTTTCCTGGACCTGCAAATCAAAGTGGTCAACCCGAAGTACATAGTATGCTTAGGGGGATGTGCGGCACAAAACCTCTTAGGGGTTAAAACACCCATTAGTATGCTAAGAGGCCAGGTTTTTAATCTCAACAACAGAAAAGTGATTTGCACTTTCCATCCCAGCTTCCTGTTACATAACCCAGGCAGGAAACCTGACGTTTGGGAAGACATGCAATTCCTTATCAAAACAATGGTGGAAGATGAACAATCTGCTCCTGCTAACTGACAGTTACAAAGTCACCCACTGGCGACAGTACCCGCCTGGCACAGAGTATGTGTACTCCTACATGGAGTGCAGGGATGGTGCGGTTTTCCCTGAAACTTGTTTCTTTAGCTTGCAATACATCCTCAAGAAATACCTTGAGGGCAAGGTAGTCACTAAAGAAAAGATTGAAGAAGCTGCCGCCTTATTTGCTCAGCACTTCAATGACCCGACTCTTTTCAACCGCAAAGGGTGGGAATACATCCTAGAGAAACACGACGGGCACCTGCCTATCCGCATCAAGGCGGTGCAGGAAGGAACATGCGTTCCCATTAACAACGTCATGATGACGGTAGAGAACACAGACCCGGCATGTGCTTGGCTAACTAGCTATCTTGAGACACTACTAGTGCAGGTGTGGTACGGTAGCACGGTCGCTACTCAGTCCCGAGAAATGAAAATCATGCTGCTGAACTACTTGGAAGATACCGGCGACCCACTTCTAGTAGACTTCAAATTACATGACTTCGGCTTCCGGGGTGTGAGTTCTGTTGAATCTGCCGGGTTGGGCGGTTGTGCCCACCTGGTCAACTTCAAAGGCACAGACACCCTGGAAGCTTTAGTTGTGGCCAGAGACTACTATTCTTGTCCAGTTGCCGGGTACTCAATCCCTGCTGCCGAACACAGCACAATGACATGCTGGGGCAGTAAGGGACAAAACGATGCGTTCAGGAACATGCTGGAACAATACCCAACTGGTTTGGTGGCAGTCGTTAGTGATTCCTACGACATCAACTCAGCCATTATGGGAACCTGGCACACACTAAAAGAACAAGTGTATGCCCGAGACGGCATCCTAGTCATTAGGCCCGACTCTGGCAAGCTACCCGACACCTTGTTACAAGTCATTGCCTGGACAGGGCAGGTGTTCGGCACAGAGAAAAACGCCAAAGGATACATGATGCTTCATCCCAAGGTAAGGGTTATCCAGGGCGACGGCATTGACTTCCCAACTTTCAAGACTTGTTTGCAAGCCTTGAAAAGCGCACGGTGGTCCACAGACAATATCGCATTCGGTTCTGGTGGGGGGTTATTGCAAAAGCTCAACAGAGACACACAGAGATTTGCCTTCAAATGCTCCAGTGCAATCATTAACGGAGTTGAACAAGCGGTGTTCAAGCAGCCATCGACAGACCCAAGGAAGCACTCTAAGCATGGCCGAATGAAGCTAGTGTTAGGGGCTGAAAGTCCTGTGGCTGGAGGAAAACCAAAACTTGTGACTGCCGGGCCGGGCGACCCGAGAACTGACTATCTTCTGGACGTTTTCCTCAACGGGAAAGTCATGTACACAACGACGCTGGATGAAATTAGAGAGCGTGCTTTTGTTGCCTAGTCTCATCGTAAATCCAGCTTGCCCAACGGAATCTGGCACATGCGCATTCGCCCGCACAACAGTTGCCAGATTCCGCAACTCGTAGCATCTGACGCTCGCCGTGGTGTGTGTGGCTCCCATGAAGGGATTTCGGGTGGCCACACACACACATTTCGTCCACGGCAACTTTTCCCGTTCGCCTAATGTGCAACAGCATTAGTCACCAACCTTTCTGTTAGAGCGGCGATTCCCTAGTAGTTTAGCACTGTACAACCTGATTTTCAAGAGTCAACCGTGGTGGTTTTGTGAAATTTCCGCTGTATAGCCTTCAAATAATAGGGCAGATGCTCCTCAAACTTGGGGTGGAGGGGGAACTTCTTGAGGTCGGACAGGGCAATCCATTTTGAGTCTGTGTGTTCATCGCTCAGTTTGACCTCGAAGGGGGTTCTTACCTTGTACAAAAAGACAGTAAACACATGGCGTCCGTCTCTCTCATCAAACTGCGCAAACCTTGTGCCCTCGACGTTGCCCGCCTCCTCCTTTGTCTCTCTAACCGCTGTTTCGATAGGCATTTCGCCTTTTTCAGCTTTCCCCCCAGGGATGCCCCAGGTTTCCCCGTGGTCTGCGGCTGCGCCCTCTGTCGCACGTTTGAGCAACAGAATGCTCGCCCCGTCTGTGAACAGGATGCCTGCACCCTTGTCCCCCCAATAGCGGCGACCGCCTTGTCCAATGTGGTAATACATCTCTTTATTTAGGCATTGCAAAAAAATAAAACAAAACTCTACTAGTGAGCACGAATAGTGTAGAATAGAAATAGAAAGAAACGGAGCATCGAAATGAAATTGTGTCTCTTTGTCATGTATTCGCCGACCGGCGAATTGCAGAACTTCCGCAAGGTCTACATCGAAGAACTAAGCATCCACGCTAAAGTCACCGTACTAGCGGTAGGAAGGCTGAATAGCGAGTCACAAGCCTACCTCTCGAACCGCAGAATAAACTTCCACATCTATCCAAACGAAGGATGGGACTTTGGGGCCTGGTATCGTGGCCTTAACGAAGAGTCGGAAAAAATTCAGATTTACGACGACATCTTGTTAGTCAACGACTCCTGCATACCAGTGAAAAGACTAAACAGTTTTTTCCAGTGGACGGATAAGAACAACTTCGACTACTATGGCCTGACCGCTAACTCCCAAATATCCACCCATGTCCAGTCTTACTTCTTCGGCTGGAGACAGAAAATCACTGGCTCGGTCCGGGAATACTTCAATGCTCATGGCATCATTAGGACCGGCAAGCAGGATGTCATTAACACTTATGAGGTAGGCTTGAGTGACTGCCTGCGGAAGAAAAAAGTACGCATGTGGGCACAATATCCGGTCACTATCTCATCCGGCCACAGCCTGCCAAACTTCTGTGTGCCTTTCCTGCTTGAAAAAGGATTCCCGTTAATCAAACGTTCGGTAATATGCTACTTCACTAGACAACTGCAAGACTGGTCTGACTATAACGTCAACTACTTGCTGGAGGACATCTGTGATTTCTCTAACCCAGGCTTTGACGAGGAGTTCTATGTCAACAAGTACCCTGATGTTAAGAAGATGATTGACAACAAATCCGTGACTTGCGGATTTGAGCATTACGTGCGCTGTGGCGGTGATAAAGAAGGAAGAATGGCAAACAAAGAAGGCTTGCCTCCACTTAACTCTTAGGCCCCCTCTTGAGAGGAACAGGCTTTAGCTTCTCTTGGTGGCGGTCAGGCTGACTTTTCAAGTGATGCATTAAATTGTACACTTGCTTGGTTATTTCAGCCGCATTATCGGCATTACACTTCTCGCTGGAGTGAACGGATACGGTACGCCTGTCTTTGTTGTAAAACCCTTTGGAACAAACAAAGCATTTATGTTCAGGGTTCCAAGAAACTAAGACTACCCATTCCCCGTCGTCCCAGTTGCGGCTGGAAACTAAGATGCGAATTGGTTTTTCGGTGTAAACGTGCTTGACATGAAAATTATGCTGCTTTAGACCGGCACTAACATAGCCTAGAGCTATCTTAGCAAAAGCTTCCAAGGACTCATCGGGCGTAGTGCGGAAGTTGACCTCCACACTATAGCGAGTGCCCTCGGCGGCTTCGGTAAGCATAGGCAGACGGGCCATGCAGACCCATTCGCCCATCCTTTGTTCATTCAAGTAAGCCCTAAAATGTCTCATAGTCCTATTTAGTCCATAAAGATTGGTTGTTGCGGCTCGCCGAACCTATAAATCAATCTTTCTTCCCACTCCTTCTTCTCCTCACGGCCTTCCTGCAACAAAGCCTGACCGTCTAGCTGCATACCCTGGCCCGGTCCCGGTAGCTGCTGATACTTGCTTCTGATGCGGCCTAGCATTATCTTAGCGAAGCACAAAGCTCCCTCTTGCATAGCTTGCGTGACCTGTTTGAAGTCGGCATGCTTCTGCAAGTATTGAACACTAACCCATACCGACCGACAAGGAATGGGGTAGAGCTTGATATTACCAAGTCCGCCAACCCATTCCCATCCACCAATCTGGCTGCTAATACGGGTATACATCTGCTCGTACTGCTTGTATAGTACCCACTCTCCCATTCTCCCCCACATCGGCTGTGTAGGGTCAATCAAACCGCCCTGCGTACTGCCATAAGCGCCACCCGGATAGAAGTATTCGATAGGCAACGCACCACCCAGGTCAGACCCTTGGAAACCAAAGTTTCCTTGTTTCTTGTAGTAAACGTTGCGAATTAAGCCAACTTCATCAGGCATTTTATAGACCGACTGGCCGGGCACGGTGAGGAAGGTGTAATAGGTGTAATACTCTCGACCACAGTATTCCTCAAAAACCTGGAGAGCAAAGTCAACTGCCCCATCTAGGTTTTGTTGGTCTAGTTCTATCTTGACGACGGGTGCCCCAAGATTGAGCAAAACGTAGTCTTTGATTTGCTCTCTAACCAACTCACGGTTAGGTCGTCTTGGGATAGGAATGTCTACTTGAGTAGTAATACCCTCAGTAGTGTTTGACACCGCCGTACAGCTTTTGTTGGCAACGGCGTTATTAGTCGGCATATTTATAAACAACGTATTGCTCTTACATGGTGTGCAATTATTCATTTCAGAGATATATACGTTACGATGATTGGAAAGATAAATGTAGCAGACCAAATTTTGGACTTCAACGACTTCTTTGCTCGAACAGATACCCTAAAGAGTTTCAAAGAAGCCTTTGATTGGGACGAAGATGATGACGACGAAGGTGCGTTTGCTTCCAAACTCGGTGGCAACATCGAGAAACCACCAATTCTCTTTGACGATGAAGATTGGAAGTTCCTTATTCAGTTCCCTCCTAAGTTCTGGAAGAAGGCCCTAGAATGGCGTTACAACGAGGGTATGCTTGCGGCTTCCGAGGCCAGAGAGAAGAACAACCTGGACGATGCCCACCTTCCAGACTGGGTGGATAACATTGTATTCAACGTACGCAATGGCACTACAATCACCATTAAGCCCTTGCCAAACCAGAAGCAGCTTTACGTTGGTTTCCAAAAACTGTTTAAGAAACTTGAGGCCCCTGTCAAAGTCAGCAAGCCTAAGCCCGATACTGACGACGAAGAACAAGACTACGACTACTGCAACGACCCCAACGAAGACAAAACTGTCAAGGCTGCAAAGCAAACGCCGGAAATAGAAGGTCCAGGCATTGACCAGGTTATGGTGTTCCCCAACCACACTGATGCAACCAGGGATATGCAATTACAACCCCGAGATACATATAAGGGCGGCTTCTATGACTTCGACTTAACTAAACCCAATCGCATCGACGACGATATGATTGACTTGATTTCTAGCAGTGAAGCAGAAGCCAAAAAGAAGAAGAAGCAACCGCCGCACCACATGGCTGGAATGACAGTCATTAAGCACCAGGTAGCTAGTGACGTTCTAAATGCCTGGATTAGAGGAAGTGCGTACATTGACAATGGCGAAAATGTCGAAGCCCCTTTACTAGGGGTGTCCACCCAAACAACTAAAGACCCTGAAACTGGTCGGGACGTTGAGGCAGTCTTCGACCCATACCGTGGAAAGTTTGTACCAACTCATCGAAAGAAGCCCTCTCAGTCCTTCCTGCGATGGGCTGACGAGTTGGGTCAGGAAGACGTAAAAGACGAAGATGATGACGATGATGATGACGATGATGATGACGACAGTGAGGACGGAGACGAAGACACGGCACCGCCGTCCGTTACAGGCAAGCCGCATGGACTAGAACTTCCAGTCATTTACAAAAAAGTCAACTACAGCATTAGGACCAAGAACGAACCAGAAGAAAGTTTTACCGAAGTGTTGCCTATGCCGGTTCTGGGGTCGGGCCGTGTCCTTCCTAACCTAAAAGGCTCCCCCGAGGCTTCTCTTTCTGACGCTCAGAGAGATGCGTTGGTAAAGCGTATACAAGGCGGCTACTACAAGAACAACATTAACCTCAAGCAAGAGTTGGAGATGTTGCGACAAAGAGAGGCCGGAAGTCAGAGCCATCCTCTTGGTCAAGAAGAAGCACAAACACTTAAAAAAGCCGAGGCTGAGTTAAAGAAAATCGACAAGGAAATTATCGAACTTCGTCGCCATCCCAGCATGTATGATGCAAATACTCCTGAATTAGAAGACAAGCGTGAGGAGATTGAAAACAAGCTAGGCGAACTTTTCATGAAGAAGCATGACGCACAACAGAAAGCCGCACAGTTTTTGTCTCGCAAGCCGCTTACCAAAAAAGACAAAGAGAGAATTTTAGCAATACAGAAGAAAGTATCAAAAAACGAAATAGATGCAGAAAAGCCCAACAAGGACTGGCGTTCAATCGGTAGGATTAAGAACCTATTTCGTCATTATGACCTTTTGACTCCTGCGCAGAGGAAGCATCTTCGAGAAAACCAGAGAGACGCTTACCACATAACCGCTGCCGCTAACGACCCAGAATACAAACACAAGTGGGCCGACAAATTTAGAGGTGTTAACCGACGTTTCGTTCTAGGTGGATTTTCGCCAAACTACCAGCAACGTCGGGCCGGAAAGGCCGTCCCTACAAATCCAGATGTCATCAGGCAAATCATAGAACAATATATGCCCTATGGTGCCCCTGGTCTACCCAGAGGCGCTTACGACTATGGTGGTCTAATGGGCGAGGCCAAGTCTGGTATTGAGAGATACATGACCAACATGCTCGGCTGGCAAAAAAAAGGCGAGGACGAGGACATTCCTCCACACCTAGAAAGGGTCAAGTCAAGAGGGGCACGTAAAAGAAAAGAGAATGCACAAGAAGACTTCACGGCAGAACAGCGAGAAACAGTTCTTAGCGTGTTGCAAAAGCACAAAGCAGACATGGTTTCGTGTTGTGCCGCATTGTTAGTCTTGAACTTGAACAACCCACTTATGGGCATTTTTGCTCCGAAGCTTTGTTTGAATAGGGCAAGACCAGGGGCCGATGCTGCAAAACAAACCAAGATGCGTCGTATCAACTACGCTTACGACTTTGCTTGGGCCATTAGTCAGGCAGCTTTGGATGAAACAGTTGGCTCTCGTCGTCAAAGAGAGCGTGCCAAACGATACGGTAGTCAAGTTGCTGGTCGTGCAGCAATGGAAGACAAAGCCAGAGGGGGCAGTAGTGGACCCCAACTATCAGAATTCGGCGGTCACATCGACAACATGCGTGTCTGGTATAAGACAGTGCATTCCGAAGTCGCTCGTTCCCAATGGCTAATCAAAGGCGTTGGCCCACTTGCTGCCTTCTTTAACGGCATCAACCAACAGATTGCTGCCAAGCTAGGCGCATCAATGGCTGAGCCTGGCCGCAAGCTGGAGACTGCTTTACTTAACGCAACCAACGTAGCTAATGCCATCTATAACCAGGCGATGGAAGACCTGACCAACCAGGGCATGAAGGCAGATGACCCTCGAAAAGAGGCGTTGGCACAAAAAGCAGTTGACGAAAAACTCAAGAACTGGCTAATGAAGCACCGTCCGGCGCAATTCGGCAAGATGTCAGACGAAGATTGGGCAACCATGATGTCAGACATGAGGAAGAAAGGCTTCACATCTATCCCGACCGTATGGGAGGGCACACCTGACGAACCAGCCGAATGGGTTGGCGACTTGTTCCAAGGTCTGGCCGAGGACGGTTACGGTGTTTTGGTTGACGAAAACAACGTAGAACATCCAATATCAGTCGGAATGCCAGAACTTGCATCCTTGACAGATATTGAAAGCGTCGTCAAGGTTGTTGCACAGATGGCTGTTAGGGCTAAGATAGAGCTTAACAAGCAAGAAATAGCTAATGCCCAGGACGAAAAACGTGAGCCACATGAATTTGAATGGCTTACGCCTGCAAACATCGTTCAGAAGTATGGTGTTGATATTGTCGGACAGGTTCTGCAACACAACAACGTACCAAAATCTAGGGACGAAATCATTAGTTGGATGACCAAGAATGGCTATCCTCCTTTGCAGGGCAAGTATGATGCACCTGCGCCGAAGGAGAAGCCAGCCGCTCCTCCAGCAGAGGAAAAGCCAGCTACAACAGGACTACCTGCGGCCATCACTAAGCCACAAGAGCCAACATCAGCGCCAGGTAAGATGGCCGCTAATCCTTTAGCCGCACTATTGGCCGACCCTACTGGAAAATTAGACGATATTCTAAACCATCCAGAGGCAGTTAAATACAAACCACATATTAAAGCTAGACTAGCAGTGATGTTGAAAGATTTTGCTGATAAGCGTGCTGCGGCGGAAGCGGCTGGCCAGAAGTTTAGACTAACGCCGAAGGAAATTATCACTATAGGACGACTGAATCATTTCGTCAATTCCTAAGTTAAACTATGAGACTAGAACAGCTTATACAGAATCCCAGGGGTATGGCTCTCAAGAAGTTCATGTTTGACCTTCTTAAAGAGAAATATGGGCAGCATGAAGACCTTATTGAGAGAATGGCTGCATACTTGGTTACTGAGAAGGATTTGCTGGCGTATAGCAAAATGGTTAGCGACATACATGAAGTCGGCTATCTCAAAGCAATAGCCGACTACAAAGAACAATTAGCCGAAATGGGTATTGGAGTTACTATTGGGAAAACTCAGGAGTAAACTCGCAAGCGACAGCCATTAGTGCGTAGCCGCCGTCTCTGTCTACTATCTCATTGATTCGCCACCAACGTTTGTCTTGATTGCGGGGGAACACTACCGAACCCTCTGTAACGGCTCTTGTATCGGTCCATAGGACCATATAGAGGTCGTCTTCTTCCAAAACGAATGCCTCGAACATGAACTTTTTGCCGTACTTAATCCTTTGGAATTTCTGTCCGTACAATTTATCGACCAATTCACTCACCTGAGCGGGCAGGCACCAAACTTGAATTCGGCCATCGTCAGGAGGACCAGGAGCTTCTTCTAACACCGGAATAATGGGTGTTTCCGTTGCCGAAACGGTTTCCTTGACAGGAATTACGTTTCTAGGAAGCAACGTGGGGCCATGTGTGTCTTCGACACTTACCGGCTTCCAATCGCAGTTGTGTAGTTTATATTTCTGTTTCCAGAGAGACATATCTTTCATCAGGGGGTTGGGTGCCTTCAATGTGAACTTTGAACCGTCTTTGTTCTTAATCGTCATGCTATATATAGACAGTATGGCCATCAAGAATTGTGACGGAACTCCGTATCAACCAGCCGGAAGCATGCAGACTTTCGACCCGTATAACCCAGAGCATGACCTGTTCAACCAGTGGGACCAGGAACTCATTACTTTTGGCGGGTCGCCTATTTTCTACTATGACCTTCTCTTGCAGAGGGATACCATTGACCCGCTTTATCGTGAGGACAGAGGTAAACTCTGGTCTACTTGTGAAGTTCAGCTATACGGATTGTACGAACCAATTCCGGCACAGAACTATATGAACACATTCGGCCTGGACGCTCCAGACGAAATGAAGTTTGAGTTCAATTACCGTGCTGTTCTAAAAGCAATTGGTCATCCACCCAAGATTGGCGCAAGACTATTCACACCACACAAACGAGAAAATTGGGTAATCGTTCAGCGTAATGTAGACCAGTTTAAGCTGTGGGGCGAACTGCATGTAATCATTATGGCCCAGCGATTCCAGGAAGGCATTGTTACTGGAGAGGGTAAGATACGACAAAAGATGCCTGACTTCAAATTGAACGAAGGAGCCTTACTACACTAAGGCATGAACAAGTTAGAGAAAATGCTGTCAGACATCAAACGGGCTGGCATGACTGGAGAAGTGAAAGACGCTCCTCCAGACGCAGTTTCTTTCGACAAAATGATAGTTGTGTGGCTTCCTAGAACCAAACCATTCTTATACCAAGTACACTTATGGAACAGTAAAGATGAGAAAATTGTTCAGACCTTCAATTAACGTTTGTAGTAATCGTCCGATGGGTTATAACCAGTGGGGTCAGGCGGGGGAGTTTGGTCCACGCTGCCCATGATTCTCTTCCAGTAGTCTTCTCTGGACTCTCCTTCTTTGTTTGGGGGCGGCAGATTAGGCTCTAGCTCCTCAACAATTTCAGCAGTTTTGGCCAGCGATTCAAACCTGAATGTCTTTATGATGTGGTTAACTTTGTAGCTTGGATAGGTGTAGTAATCAGCAATTTCATTGTTAACAGCCAACTCATCAACGATGACACAGACTTTAATGTTTAGCCATCGTTCATGAAAAGAACCACCACTATCGTCTGCCACAAAAGCTGGTCTGCCTATTAGTTTTTTCTCAGTGGCACCATCTATCAGGATTTCCCACTCAGCCCCATGAGCAGGGTCGCTTGCCGGAATATCTGGCTCGTCGCCCCAACTATGCGCACCACTACTGAAATTGTAAAGACTTAGTACATCTACCACTTCTAGGTTTTGCACTCTTGGGTCTTTCCTTAATGTTTCAGTGCTAACTGCTGGCTCAGGCGGGTGAGGGAGGTTCCTGTAGCGACGATACTCAAAGCCACTTCTACGCTTGCGTTCGGCATCCCTTGAGTCTGTGTACTCTTTGTGCCATGTCTCAAACGGGTGTGTTTCGTCGGCCTCTAGCCAAAGTTTGAAATTCATGCCTTATCTATCAGCTTCATGTGCTGATTAACGGCTTCCATCTTCTTTTTCATTTCCTCAGCCTGCTGACGACGGGCGTTATTCAGGTGTTGTTCGACAGCAGGGTAGCCGCCCTTCTGGAAAACCCTTGCCAGGCACTTGTACTTATCATCGAAACCGCCGCCTTCGTTGTCTGTCCAGATGTTTTCGGCTATCTGGTTCCGGCAACTGCCAATCGCCCCATCCATCTTCGCCCTTAGCCTAGCTTCCTCGTATTCCATCTCCTTCACATCGTAAGTTACTTTGCGGGGAACAATGAGCAACTGGCCATAGGGTTCTCCTTTGCGAAAGACATGGGGTAGTCCGGGAGGAGGAGCTTTGAAGACGACGAAGAAGATGCGGGGCCACCATTCGCCTTGGATGTGACCAGGGAGCATACAAGGGGTGCTATAGGTGGTATCGGTAAAGTAACGTGGATGGCATTCGGTTCGGATGACGTAACCTTCGGGCGGCTCGATGTCTAGTGAAGAGGTCATGCCGTAGTGCCCTGGGGCGAATGCTTTGAAAGGAGGCCAGTCAGGGTCATCGGCGGGTCGTTCTGGCTCGAAATCTCCTTGGAAAGAAAGTTTCCCATCGACATTATTGACGACACATTCGGTGTCGAAGGGATAAATCAATTCTAATGGATAAGTAGCACCTTCTATAAATGGGACACAATGCCAAGGTTGAGGTTTGTCACCATCTGAATGACCATGTGAATCGCCCGCCCACCCTGGAATTACCAATTTAGTTGGCCTTGGAGGAACACCCTTATACCAACAACGATACTTAACTTCTAGTGTTTCTGGCATTGTGTACCTTAAAAAATGCAGTCTACACTATATAGTAGTATGAGAAATCGCAAATATCAAGGACAATCACTAATATTGAAAAAAGCAAGGGAGAAAAAGTGGAGGGATAAACACAAGTTAAATGGCTTATGTCCCTGTGGAAAAAACAAGCCAATTCCCGGAAAAGCATGGTGCCAGGAATGCACCGACAAGTCTAATAACAGACGAAGGAAAAGACGTGAATTAAGAAGACGAACCGGATTATGCACAGAATGTCAAAAACCGGCCAATGGCAAAGGCGGTTTATGCGAGCAATGTTATGAGACATACAAGTCGTTAGTAAGTAGGGCAAGAAAAGAAAGGATTAAGAACAAAGTCTGTGTTAGATGTGGCAAGTCTCCGTCAATACATCTGTTAAAAAATTGCCTAGTTTGCACACTAAAATGTTTAGCTTATGACGTTTGGGAAGATAGAAAACGATGGAAAGAACTTCTCGATTTATTTGACCAACAAAACGGCAAATGCCCATATCTTAAAGAGCCTATTACCATTGGACTAAACGCTTCTTTAGACCACAGGATTCCAAAGAAACTAGGCGGCACAAATGAATTGTCCAACTTGCAATGGGTACATAAGGCAATTAACACTATGAAGTGGGACTTAACCGAAGAACAATTTCTTTTTTACGTCCAAAAAATACACACACCTTGTCAGGAGCAGATATGACTAACATGAAAGACCTAAACCAGGAGCCGTCGCTGAGCAGTCAGTGTCAAGAACCTTCTGGCTTGGAAAACAGCAAAAACATTGACCCAGTAGAGCAATACTGCGGTAACGATGGCGGTATGGGCACACAGAAGCATGTGGCCACTAACCCACCCGAAGCATGGCGAATCCCGCCGACGAAGAAGAAACTAGGCATCGGTCAGCATGCCAACTGTGACCCGCTAATGACGGGCCAAATCATCGACAGCTTAGAGAACCCCAACAGAGAGGTCATCTATCGTTACTCAAAGGCGCTCAGGGGTTGTGATGAGGCTATGGTGGACTTGTTCCGCAATGTCGTAGTCTTAGATGAGGACGGCAAGGCTCACATCGTTCCTATCATTTGGGGAACACAGGAGAAGGCAGTAGCGGCGTTGTTACAGGACAACGTGCGTAAGGACAACAGTTTGGTGGTGGACCGCATTAAGCTCCCGATGATGTCAATTATCTCTTCGGGCGCTGACATGGACTTGAGCCGCTTCACATACCAGAAGGCGCAGAGCTATCTGAGTTGGCTGAACCCTGCTTTCGGTTACGGATTTACGCAGCAAGAGAAGTTCGAGAAGGACACCGTGTTTGGCGTAACCCGTGGTATCCCTGTGAATGTATCTTACACCTTGTATTTGTGGACTTTGTACCAGGAGGACATGAACCAAATCCTGGAGCAAATCTGGTTAAAATTCTCCCCTGTTGCCTATATAAGGGTCAGAGGCGTCTACTGGGAAATTATTGTCACGCTAGATGGTCAAGCTAATAACTTAGACACAGAGCCTGGTGATATTAAGTTGAGAGTGTTCAAATACCAGTTAACAATGACCGCCAAGACTTATATCCCTCAGCCGATTACCCGATATAAGTTTGAAGGGTCAAACCTGGTAACTCAACTCGCAGCAGACGTACAAGATGTAATCGGCAAATTAGAAGAGGCTGTAAAAAGTTAGTACCTTTACCACAGGAATGCATCGGGCAAATATATGGCAATTTTGAGAGGTTTTCCGCCATCGAATGCACTAGACCCTGGCATGCCAGTTGAAATCACTGGTGAGGTTCGTCCAAGCTGCCACAAGGGAGCCTTGGTTGGATTTGCCAGCAAGGGGGCTGTTAACGCCGTAACGTCGGTGCGTACAGTGCAAGAATTGCATTCGTCGTTTGGATACCCTCATCCAGAGTCAGGTGAATCTCATCTGATATATGGTGCAGAGCAAGCCCTATTAACATTACCGGAAGTCCTTATCGTTAGAGTCGCTGACGCAAGTTTGAGCAAGACGGCCAGTGTGCTAGTTTTGGATGAAGCGGGCGAAGTGTCTTTAATAATTCAGGCAGACAGTCCTGGCGTGGAAGGGAATGATACCCGAGTTGTTGTAATGACTGATGAGATGGCAGAAACTTTCACGTTGAATGTGTTCCACAACGGCGTGCAGGTTGAGTCATGGAGTCAGCTTACTAAAAAGCAAAATAGCAAATACTACGTTGAGAGTTTCATCGAACTGGTATCTGACTGGATTAGGGTAAGCAGTGCAGCTACTTCTAAATTACCGCAGAATGGCATTTATTCACTAAACGGGGGCAATGACGGAATTCCGACCGACCCGGATGAGCGTGATATTTTGTTAGCTGGTAGTAAAGAAGAATTGTCTGGTGTGTATGCCTTTTCAGAACCTGAGCAGGTGGATATTGACCTTATCGCTGTTCCAGGTTGCTCCTCGACGCAGGTAATAGCAAGTCTTTTGGATGTATGTGAGAGTCGTCGTGACTGTTTAGCCATTATTGATTCTCCGGTTGGATTATCTTACCTTGAAAGCTCTTTGTGGCAGAGGGGTAAGTACGAAAACGACATTCATTGGAAGTCTGACTTTGCCGCTATGTTCTGGCCCTGGTTGCAAATCAGGGACCAATATAACCGTACAGAAGTTACGGTGCCACCATCTGGTTCGGTGATGGCAGCGATTGCTAGGTCGGACACGTTATCCGCACCCTGGTTTTCTCCTACCGGGGAGACGAGGGGTATTGTTTCTGGTGTGTTGGATGTATCGTGTCGTTTGACATACGAGGAACAAAACTTAACTAAGGACAACCGAAATGTAGTGAATGCGATTGTTCCGTTCGCCAATGCAGAAGGTTTCATGATTTCAAGTCAGAAAACCTTGCAGAGGGGACGTATCGACGTGCGACGGATGCTTTTCTTCGTTGAGAAGCGTATTCGTAACGCTGCTGATACACTTACTCCGACCGTAGATATGAGCAATGAATCATTCCGTGAGGAATTTGCCCAAATCTGTGAACGGGTAATGGGACAGGTGAAAAACGGCGGCGGGATTAACGACTACATAATCCAAACCAACGAATTGGACACGCCAGAGCAAGCAGAAAGAAACGAATTTAGGACCAGGATTGGTGTGCAACCAACTAATGACAATAAAAATGTTTATATAGAGTTCCTATTTCGTTGAGTGGTGTATAAATAAACAAAGTGAGAAGGCTGATACATTCTTAATTGAAAAAGGAGAAGACAAATGCCAACTTTAAGTTCGCTACCAGGAACTGGACCAACCATCAATATGGGCCTTGGGGCTTTGGGTGGTGGCTCTCTGGTGTACAAAAGAAAATTCCGTTGGACAATGAGTATCTCTTATTGTGCCGGTGCCAAAGTTGTACCGCAGGAATTCGTTAAGGTAGGTGCCCGTCCTCAGTTGGATATTGAAGAGACGGAAATCAACTACCTGCACGGTAAGACCTGGATTCCAGGTAAGGCCGCTTGGCAGACTATGGCGCTAACCTACTACGATATGGCCGGTACTCCAGCCAGCCCGCTAGCAGGTGGTGCGACGATTAACAACATCTTCGGTTGGCTAGCGTCCATCTACGATATTACCAACTCTGTTTCCCTTTACATGGGTTCTCACTTGCAGGACTATGAAGGTCAGGGTCAGTTGTATCTCTACGATGGTTGCGGTCAGGCTGTCGAAGGTTGGTTGCTCAATCATATGTGGCCACAGTCTGTTAACTTCGGTGAGCTTGACATGTCTAGCTCGGAAGAAGTAACCGTAGAAATGACTATGCGTTACTCCGAAGTACAGTATGTAACCTACTGCCCAACTGGTACTGTCGAGAAGTGCCCTTGCGTACCTTGCTCGTAACGACCTGGACTATAACGCTACTGTGCCGTTAAAAAACTACATAGAGCGAGCGGTAATTCTTATCGCTCGCTCTTTTCATATCTAAGGGTAAATTATGAATCCAAATGGCGCTATACCGATGGGTTTCTACCAACCAGAATGGTTGTCAGGATGCTACAAAAGAAAATTTCGATGGAAGTTCATCATACCTTCCATTTGTGCAGACGGTGTTTTCTCACTGCCCCCATCCAAAGCGGCCCGTCCGAATTTAACATTCAAGACGATGGAAGCTCAGCACCTTAATGAAACAGTCTACTACCCTGCAAAACCCGAATGGAAGCCTTTGCAACTACAGTTGTATGACGTTTTGAAGTACGACGGAGGCGGCAATCCTCTGTCTAACCCTATTTTCTCATGGATTATGCGGGCCTACGACCCCGGCCCAGACGTTTGTGGTCAGTGGAACCCTTCATTGGGTGATGTTTTCAACCAGGCGGCTATGCCCAGCTTCAAAGCGGCGTATGCCTTTTTACACTTGTATGATGGTTGCGGTGTATTACAAGAAAGATGGGTTTTTGAGCATGTGTGGCCAGAATCAGTGGATTGGGGTGATTTGAACTATGCGGAAAGTGATGTTGTAATGTGCGACCTTACTTTACGATACGACAGGGCGTTCATTGACTGCGCCTTGCCTTCTCAGTGGTGTACTCCGTTTGTGCCAACATTTCCGCCATTTACAACAGACTTTTGCCCGATTGTTGCAACTGCCCCTGTTTTGGTTCCATCGGGACCATTATATTGCGACAATGCACAAGAAACCTTAGAAGAAGAGGAATTCGAAGACTTCGACCCAGAGGCTAACGAAGAAGACGCTGGCCCGCCAGATATCGAGTTCCATGACCCGATATGGAAGCCCAACGTAATAGTAAGAAGTCCCGCAGCAATGGCTAAAAAAGCAATGGCTCCTGTTAATAAGGAACCATTGCCTCAGCCCGTTACAAAACGGAAGTTTCTAGTCAGAAAGTGACTATTCTTCGGGAGCTTCTTCGTCCAGCATCTCTCGACAAGCTAATAGTGCGTCTTCTAGTTGCTTGGTCTTCCACCCTAACACTCTACAGGCCCCGCTCTTGTTGAGACGACCCTTCTTGGTGTAAACCTTGCCCTCATTCATTAGGAGGGCATCAACTAACTCGCCGTACCCCTTGTCGATAAGCTTCTGGATTAGCTCTTGCTGTTCTAAAATCTCTATCAAGCTTTTAGCCATATTGATAAACCTACGCTAATTATAACCACTAATCAACATCTAGTAAACTTGTCTTTGTTAGCAGATGGCTGATTTCTTGGTCTAGCTAGTACCTGAGCAACTTGCTGCCATAGGAAGTCATGATACTTCTTCTTGAGTTCGTTATAGTTACGTGCGGTTCGATATAACTGCCTGTAGTGGTTAAGGATGCAGGTAGTCATATAGTTGAACGCCTTCCCCTTAACGGGGTCAAAACGGTCAATTTTCTCGAAGCAAATCATTACACCTTCTTGAACGGCGTCCTGCTCGTCAATAAGGTGAAACTTTGCATAACGAACAATGTTTTCGGACAGAGTATAGAACGCAGCAGCCAACTGGTCCTGTGAATCACTAAAGTCTCTTCTAGCCTTTTCGTATTCGTCTGTCTTCATGCTAAACAACTGATTTGGTTCTTTTCGACGGATTTGTGACCCCCGTAGGTCATCGAGAATCATCTC
>Ga0194131_10000685_pt1 | contig 57545 bp, 53 predicted proteins | sample TA2KigO120mmetaG_FD_148631 | JGI IMG/M metagenome (GOLD analysis project Ga0194131, IMG submission 148631) | Freshwater microbial communities from Lake Tanganyika, Tanzania - TA2015053 Kigoma Offshore 120m | ecosystem: Environmental > Aquatic > Freshwater > Lake | place: Tanzania: Lake... | reverse complement strand
GTTGGCAGCACGGGTGGCCTCGTCCTGGACAAATCGCCGCTGGAGCTTGCCCTGTCCCATGAAGAACCAGAGCCCGCCGTTCTCGCCCACCACGCCCTCGCAGGGCCACTGGCGCGCGACGAGGTCACACCAGCCGGCCGGGCGCCCGGTTACGGGGATCACCCGGAGCCCGGCGGCCTGCGCCCGTGCCATCGCGTCGAAGGCGGCCGGCACGATGCGACCGTGCAGGGTGAGGGTGTCGTCGATGTCGGTGAGCAGGCCGATCACCGGGGCCACGTCGGCGCGAGACATCGTCGAGAGCGGGCGCAGGCGCATGCGGCGGCCTAGCCCTTGACGGGCCGGCCGACACATCTTATATGTGAGATATGAGAAGCGAGGCCGCCGATCGACTGGACCCCGGTCAACTCGACGCCGCAGCGGCGGTGTTTGCCGCCCTGGCCCACCCGGTGCGCCTGCGCATCGTGGCCGGCCTGCTGGGCGGCGATTGCTGCGTGGGCCCGATGGCGGAGTGCCTCGACCTGCCGCAGCCCTTCGTGAGCCGTCACCTCGCGGTGCTGCGCGAGGCCGGCGTCATCGAGTCCACCACCGACGGGCGGCAACGCGTTTACCGCGTGGTGCACCCCGCCGCCGCCGCGCTGGTCAGCCTCGTCGAACAGCAGTTCCGGAGTCCCTCGTGAAAGTCCTCTTCTGGGTCGTCCTTGTCGCCATGGTTAGCTTCATGCTGTACTCGCGTTTCGCAGGAAAAACCTCCTCGACCGACGCCCGAGCCCTGGTGGCAGCGGGCGGCGCCCTGGTCGACGTCCGGACCCCGGCGGAGTTTGCCGCCGGCCACGTCGACGGCGCGGTGAACATCCCCGTCGACCAGATCGAGCGCCGCGCCGGGGAGATCGGCCCGAGTGACCGCCCGGTGGTCGTCTACTGCGCCAGCGGCATGCGATCTGCCTCGGCGGCCTCGACCCTCAGGCGCCTTGGCTTCACGACAGTGGCCGACGTCGGGGGAATGAGCAGCTACTAGACGCGGAGCGTCCCCGAGGCCCCGTGATCCTGACCGCGATGTTCTACGCTTGCGTAGGCGAAGACCCCGGCGAGAGCGTCGACGACCCGGGCAAGGACGGGACAGTCACCAGCGACAGCGACGGCGACGGCGACAGTGCAATCGACAGCGGGGTCGACAGCGGGGTCGACAGCGGGGTCGACAGCGAGGTCGACAGCGGGGTCGACAGCGGGGTCGACAGCGGGGTCGACAGCGGGGTCGACAGCGGGGTCGACAGCGGAATCGACAGCGGAATCGACAGCGGATCGGCTGCCGACAGCGCGGATTCGGCCGACAGCGCCGACAGCGCCGAGCCCGGGCCGGAGCCCGCATACAGCGGTGACGTCGACGTGCGCGACGTGTTCGTGGCGGAGGAAGGGGGCGCGACCGCCGACGGGCGCATGGGCTCCATCGACAACCTCAGCCTCCTCGGCGACATCACCGGCGACGGGCTCGACGACACGGTCATCGGCTCGCCCTTCCACGGCCCGGGCGCCGCCTTCGTGCTCCCCGCCTCCAGCGCCTGGACCGGCGACGCCGAGGCCGACGCGGTGGCAGTGGTCAACGGCGAGAGCGAGCTCGGCTTCGTCCCGCTCGGCATGCGCGACGCCACCGGCGATGGCCAGCCCGACCTGCTGGTGGGCGACCGGAGCGCCGGCAACGTGGGCGTGGCCTACGTCTTCGCCGGGCCGGTGGCGGGGAGCCTCGCCCCGGCCGACGCGGCCATCGCCGTCACCGGGGAGTGGGCCACGGCGGAGTGGGGCGAGGCGCTCGACGCCGCCGACCTCGACGGCGACGGCGTGGACGAACTGGCCGTGGGCGCCGCCGAGGTTGACGCCGGCCTGGTGGGGATCTTCGCCGGCGCCGTGGGCTCTCTCTCCGCGAGCGACGGCACGCTCTTCACCGGGCTCGCCGCGGGCGACGACTTCGGTGCCACCGTGGTGGGCGGCGACATCGACGGCGACGGCTACGACGACCTCCTCGTCGGCGCGTCCGGGGTCGACGACGCCGCCGCCGACGGGGGCGCGGTGTACGGCCTGCCGGGCGGCGCCGCCGGGCTCGGCAGCGCGACATGGACCTTCACCGGCCCCGCATCGGCCGCCGCCTGGTTTGGCACCAATAGCCGCGGCGTGGCCCGTCCCGCCGACCTCGACCGCTCGGGCTTGCCCGACGTGGCGCTCGCCGCCTACCGCTACGGTGGCGTGGTGGTCTTCGCCGACCCGGGCCCCGGCACCTACGCCTGGACCGACGCCACCACCGAGATCTACGAGGCTGGCATCGAGGTGGGCGCGAGCCTGGTGAGCGGTGACCTCGACGCCGACGGCAACGTCGACCTGCTCGTGGGCAACTACACCGACAACAGCACCGCCAGCGGCGGCGGCAGCGCCTGGATCTTTCTCGATCTCCCGCCCGGCGCCCTGGGACGCGCCGACGCGGACGCCGACATCTACGCCAGCGAGGCCGACCAGTACCTCGGGACGGCCGTGGGCTGTCGCGACGGCTATTTCTACGCGGTGGCGTCCTGGCGCGACACTACCGTGTCACGGGGCGGCGTGCTCTACGAGATCGCGCCCTGGTGAGGCGCGCCTAGTCGTCGCAGCCGTCGTCGACCGGGTACTCGAGGTCGATCTGCGAGCCATTGAGGGGCGCGCCGTCGAACACCACGGCGTTGTTCTCGGCGTCGTAGACGAAGGCGCTGGTCTCCTCGCCGTCGATCCAGACGCGAATCTCGGTGCTGTCGCTGGGCACTTGCGACAGGGCGAAGGATCGTGAGAACAGCGTGCTCTTCATGCCGATCTCGTCGAGCGTGGGCGACAGGTCGCAGGTGCAGATCGAGCCGAACACGCCGTCGTATGCGGTGGTGACGTCGATGTACTTGTCACCGGCGCCCGCCCGCTGCTCCACGTCGTCGCAGGTATTGGCGCAGCCGTTGGTGTAGTCGCCGACGATCGAGGCCACCAGCACCCGCGAGGGGTCGGACTTCAGCGTCTTTAGGAAGTCGATGTAGTGCTGGGCGTCGTAGGCGGACTGCTCGGGCTCGTCGGAGAGGAAGATCACCGCGAGGCGAGCGTCCGGCCGCAGGAAACCCGCGTTGTAGCCGTTGAGCAGCGGATCGGTGAGCGCCATCTCAACCGCGAGCAGGCCCGACTCGTCGCCCATGTCGTCGGTGCCGAGGTTGATGCGCTCCGCGAGGCGGGTCTCAGCGTCGGGCGTGGTTTTTTCAAGGTAGGTGGGGCTCCCGACGAGCTGGCCCGCGAACTGCGGCGACACCACGTCGGTGGCGATGACCCCCATGTGGTAGTCGAGTCGCAGGGTGTCGAACCACGAGAAGAAAGCGCTGATCTCCGCCATCACGCGGGCCTGCTCGGTCCCCATCGAGGAGCTGTTGTCGATCACCCAGAGCACGTCGACCGGATCGACCTCCTGCACGAAGCTGTCGGTGGCCAGGCCCGCGAACTCGCCGGTGCCTACGGCCGGCACCTCGGACACGTGCTCGTCGGGATCGTCGGAGGTGACCACCACCTTCGCGCGGCCCGGCGTGGCGTCTTCCGGCACGAAGCGCACCGCCATCACCACCGACTCGCCAGGATCGAGCGTGGTCACGACGAGTTCGGCCTCGAAACCCGGGTCGCCCTCGATAGCGCTGCCGTCGATGGTGAGAGGGGCCTCGCCGACGTTGGTGATCGTCAACGGCTTCTCGGCGTCGCAACCTACACCCACCGTGGCGAAGTTCAGCGACGCCGGCGTCACCTCGATGTCGGGGGCGGGGAGCTTCTGCGGCTCGGCATTACCGGCAAACTCGTAGTCGGAGCAGGCCAGCAGCAACAGGGCGGGGAAGGCGCGCATGGCCTGAGACAGCTATGCAAGGGGCGTGCCGCGCCGAAAATGGCGGTTGGCTCGTGGGGGTGGGGCGTCGATGTCCCAGTGTCCCTGCCCTGTCCCGCCCCTCGGGAACCCCTTCCCCAAGCGGGAGAGGGGCGCTAGTGCGAGAGCACGAGCGTGAGGGGGATCGCCGCCGCGCCGAGGGTGTATGTCCACTGGCTCGGGCACCCCCTCATCGTGAACACGGCGCGCACCGCCGGCCAGCCGAGCTCGGCCTCGCCGCACAGGTCGCTCCACGCGCGGCGACCGTCATTGTCGAGAGCGAAGGGGTAGAGCGTGAGGGCTAGCACCCCGAGGCCGAGGTACACCCCCGGCCGGAGTGCCCCGGCGAGCTCGGCGGACGCGGAGCAGGCCAGGAGCGCGCAGCCGGCAGTGAGGAGCGCGGTGGCGAAGGGCCCCGCGAGCGACGCGATCGCGTGCTCGCGCCGGGTCCCGAGGAACAGGTCGGTACTGTCCACGTAGAAGCCTGCCAGTCCCACGGCGGCGAAGCGGACCTGTCGCCCGGCGGCGACCACCGCCATCGCGTGGCCCAGCTCGTGGACGAAGACGTGGATCGCGGCGAGGAGCAGGGTCGCCCCCACCACCGTCCCGGCGCCCGTGGGCGCGAGCCGGTCGTCGATCGCCCAGCTGTAGGCGCCGAGGCCCAGCACGGCAGCCCAGATCGGCGCCATCGCAGCATGGAACATCGGGCCCACCGCCCGCCATGCCAGCTCCGCCACGTCGTGGGCACCGTGCCAGCGCCACTCGGCGAGTCCGGCGCCGCGCTCGCGGAGAAAATCGCTCGGCGCCACCTCCACCAGGCCGTGGCAGCGAAGGCTGCTGATGAAGGCGCCGACGCGGCCCACGGGGAGCGCGCCATGGCGGAGGAAGTAGGCCGTGGCGATCTCGGCCACGGTGCGCCTGCCGTCGATGAGCGTCCACAGGTGGTATTCCTGGGCGTCGAGGCGCAGGTGCACGCGGCGGTCGGGGGTGGTGAGCACGTGCTCGCCGTGGACCCCGCGCAGTTCGGCCGGTACCGGCCGAGGCCGGGTGGCGAGCAAGGCCGCGCCGGGATCGACGCGGCGCACCTCGGGCGACGCCTCTGGCTGGCGCACCACCAACTCGAGCGGGTGGACTTGCATGGCCGCGCCCTAAACCAGGTACTCGCCGCGACCCAACAACTCTGCCCAGAAGGCATCGGAGAAGCTGCGCACGCGCTCGGGGTCGCGTGTGGCCATCTCGATGGCGGCGAGCGTGGACTCGTCGAACTCGAAACCCTCGCGCGGCAGCGTGCCGCGGGTGTCGCTCATGAGGGACTTGCGGAAGTCCGCGTCGATGAGGGAGCGCCCGACGAGCTCCTGCAGCGCCGAGGGCATGGCCGACATGGGGACTCCGGGTTCACGACGTGGGATCGGATCACCGGGGTGCTGTCCTTAGGCTGCCAGCGAGCTCACCAATCGCAGCAGCGTGATTCCTTCCTTCACCTGGCGAAGGCGCGCCTTGCGCTCCTCGGCGAAGATGGGGAAGTTGGGCATGTCGAGGGCCTCGGCGTGGGGGCGGGCGCGGTCGAGCGCGACGGCGGCCTCGTCGAGGAATCGTTCCTGGAGCGAGGTGGTGGCGAGGATGCGCTCCACGTCGGCGCCACCGCCCCGGTTTTCCGCCAGTGCGCGCGCCTTGGCCAGGAGGAAGGAGTGCGCGCCGCGCTCGAGGTCGCGGGCATTGCCCATCACGTCGTTGAACAGGCCGTAGGACACCGCGAGCTCGTGAACCAGAGGGCGCACCGACTCCCAGGTGCGGGCGTCGCCGCTCGAAGAGAGCACCAGGTAGAGAGGCGCCTCGGCGAGCGCGCACTTCTGGGCGTGTTCCACGAAGTCTTCGAACGCATATGCGTCGCGACCAGTGACGATGCGGCGCTCGGCCTCCGTGCGGTCACTGTACAGCAGCCATGCGTCACGACAGGCCGCCCAGGCGCGCGCGTTGGCGTGCGGCCGCCACAGGTCGAGAGCGTCCCACAACAGCGCGTTGGCCACGTGCATCAGGGCCGCCGAGCCGCTCGACTCGGGCTCGTCCACGAGGTTGTCGAGGATGCGCACGTAGGCGTAGGAAAGCGCCGTGCCCTCCAGGATGTCGCCCATCGCCTGCGGGTGGACGTCGCGACGAAGCCACAGGGGGAGGTGGAGCAGGGGGGCGGCGTCGGTGGCGATCAGGGAGTCCACGCCCACCTGGTCGAAGAAGCGGAACCCCAGCTCGCCGAGGCGACCAGGGTAGGTGTCGAGCCGCGCGCGCACGCGCGCCCAGGTCTGCTCCAGCATCTCGCGGTTCTCTTCGTAGACGTTCACGAGGTGCTGCTCCCGCCGGGCCTCCGGGGGCCCGTGACTGCCCATAGAGTCGGCTCGCCGGCGATGCCCTTGACCTTGATTTTCGGCATCTCGCGAAAGGTGTGGAGCTCGCGACACGCGTCGTAGACGGTCTCGCTCACGACGAGATCCTGGTTCAGGGCCGGGCAGAGCCCGCAGAGACGCGCCGCGTAGTTCACCGCCTCGCCGATGCGGCTGGACTCGAGCCGCTGCGCCTACGACGCCCTGACTCAGCCCTGGCCGAGCTGCCGGGCGAGGCTCGGGAAGCCCGCCGCGGCGGCCTCCGACGCCACCGCGGCCTCGCCCGCCTTGTCGCCCAGCAAGCGCGCTGCAAACCACCGGGCAGTGAAGCCCGACTCGGGCTCGCCGAGGCGGGTGGCTACCGTCGCGAGACGACTCAGCTCCGGGGCGGCGTCTTCCCCGCGCCCGCCGCGCAGGTAGGCGAGGTACACCTCGTTGAGCACCGCGCCGCGCTCCCAGCCGCACTCCCGCGCGAGGTCGCGGCTCTGCTCGAAGGCGGCCCAGGCGCGGGGGTGGTCGCCCATGCGGAAGTAGGCGTCGCCGATGTTGTGGAGGTTGATCACCTCGCCACGCCGGTAGCCGAGCCCCCGTCGCAGCTCCAGCGCCCGGCGAAACTCGACGAGCGCCTCGGCCGGCTTGCCCTCGTCGATGAAGGCGATGCCAATGTTGTTGACGATTCGTCCCGCGAGGACGCGGTCGGTCGCACGCTCGGCGTGCGGCAGCGCCTCCTTCAGCATCGCCAGCGCGGCAGCGTTCTCGCCCTTGCGGAGAGAGTGGCAGGCAAGGCCCAGGATCATGCGCGCCGCCAGGTCGCCCCGCTCGCCGGCCACGCTCAGGCCCTCGGCATAGAAGCTGCGCGCCTCCTCTGCGTTGCCCTCGTCGAGCGCGATCGCGCCGAGCGACTCCAGGCATTGCACGTGGAGGGCCACCTCGCCCTGCCGCCGCGCGATGCGCGACGCGTCTTCCACGTTGGCGCGAGCGACCGCCAGCTTTCCGCGCTGCGCGTATAGCTGGCCGATCCCCAGGAGCGCCCGGGCCTCGCACGACCGGGGACCGACCTCGCTCGCGATGTCGAGGGCCACCGAGAACATGCGCTCGGCCGTGGGGAGCCCGAGCAACGCCGCCACCTCGCCGGCGCACACGTGCAGCTCGGCCTCCACGCCGTGCGCCTTCTCGCCGCGCGGGGCCGCGTCGTGCCAGGCGATACCGCGGAGGAAGCAGTCCAGCGCGCGCTCGAAGAACTGTGCGTTGCGATGATCTGCCCCGGCCCGGAGCACGGCAGCCACGGCGTCGCGTTGCCGCCCGCCGGCCTGGCAATGCTGGGCGTAGCTCTCCATGGCCGACTCGAGCCGCCCCGCGTACACCCGCTCCATCGCCGCCGCGACCATGCGGTGGTACTCACGACGTTGTACGCCGAGAATACCCCTATCTACGCTCTCCCACACCAGCACCGAGGCGAAGGAGTAGGCGGTGTCGGGCGAGCGCCCGTCCGGTACCACGAGCCCGGCGCGCACCAGCTCGCCCACCAGCGCCATTGGCTCGTCGGCGCCCACGGCCTCGCCGAGCAGCACCGGCGAGAAGCCGAGGCCGACGATCGCCGCGACCTGGAGCGCCCCCTTGGCGAGCGGATCGAGGGTGTCCACCCGCGCGGCGATGAGGCCCTGGAGGGTGTCGGGGATGCGTGGATCGAGCTGGGGATCCTTCAGGCGGGCGCGGCCGCCCTCGTACCAGATCCGGCCGACCTGGCGCAGCGCTTTGAGCACCTCCTCCAGGTAAAGGGGGTTGCCTTCCGTCGTGCGTCGCACAAGTCGCGACAGATCCGAGCCGATGGACTCGGCGCCCAGCACCTCGGCCGCCAGGGCTTCCAGCGTCTCGGGCTCCAGGGGCCGCAGGTGCACCACGTCCATGCGCGCCGCCCACCCCTGAGGTGCCTCGCCTCGCCAGCTGGCAAGCAACAACACCGACTCGCCCTCGGTGGCGTGAAGCAACTGGTTGAACAGCTGGCCCTCGAGCGTGTCGAGGTACTGGATGTCTTCCAGCATCACGATGGTGGGCCGCTCCCGCGCCAGTCCTCGCACCAGCTTCACCAGCACCGTGTCGATCGCTTCGCGTGCCGGTAGGCCCTTGTCGCCGAGTTCCACGGCGTAGAGCGAGCCGATCACCGCGATGTCCACCTCGTCCAGCCGGAGGGCCGCGAGCCGTTGCAGCCGCTCCTTGACCTCGACGAGCTGGGTATCGGCCTCGATGCCCAGGATGTCGGAGATGAGGTCGCGGAAGGGCGCGAAGGGGCGATCTGCGCCGAAGGGGAGCGCGCGACCGTGGAAGACCGGGATTTGCCGCCGCGAGGCGAGCTCGCGCAGCTCTCGGAAGAAGCGCGTTTTTCCCATGCCGGCGTCGCCGTGCACGCCGATGCGCGACCCGCGGCCCTCGCGCAGGCCGCCGATGGCGTCGCGGAGCACCTCCAGCTCGTTGCCCCGGCGCAGCCAGCGCCCAACGACACCGCGCCCGGCGCGACGCCGCCCCTCGCCGAGGACGAAGGTGGAGCGATGCCCGCGGGTGCCCTTGCGACGCAGCTCCGGGCCGCGCTCGAAAGGGAAACGGTCACCGGCCAGCGCCGCCACCCGGTCCGACACCAGCGTGCTGCCCGGGTCGGCCGCGTAGGCCAGGCGGACGCAGGTCTTGAGCGTGTCGCCCCGCGCCGTGAAGCGGTAGTGGCGACCCCGCTGGCGCCCGACGTTCAGCTCGCCCACGTGAACGCCCACGCTGAACTCCACCGCGAAGCCGCGCCGCCGGAGCCGGCCCGCGAGCCGGTGGAACTCGCGCGCGCAGCCGAGCGCCCGGTCGAGGTCGTCGCCGTGGGCCCGCGGGAGGCCGAAGAACACGAAGAGCGTGTCGTCGTCGAAGCGCTCGGCCACGCCGCCCATGCGATCCACCAGCGTGCGCACCATCCGCAGCATCTTGAAGTGAACGCGGCCCACGTCCTCGGTCTCGGCGCGAGCGGAGAACTCGGTGAGACCGTTCACCTCCACCACCAGGGCGACCACGTTCTTGCGCTCGCCGTGCACGCCGAGCAAACGGTGGTGCGCACGCTCCTCGGAGGCGGAGGCGCTCTCGCTCGTGGAGGCCGACATGCTCGGCTCGTGGTCGACCCCGGTGTGCATCGCGTCGAGATCGCCGGCCAGGAGGTCGAGGTTGGTGGCAGAGGTGTCGCCCGCCAGCTCGGCGGCGAACAGCCGCCGGACCAGCGCCGACAGCGCACTGCCGTCGGCCCGTAGACCCTGAGCGAAGGCGAAGGCGCGAAGCTCCTCCTCGAAGCACGCGGCGTCGAGGTAGCGGTCCTCGACGCGGCGCGACAGGGCCGTGCAGAGGATGGCATGCAGCGCGTCGGTCACGGCCTCGTTGATGGCGCGGATGTCGGGCACCTCGCAGGCGATGACCTGCCTGAGCTTCTCGTCGGGATCGTCGTTGGCGAACAGCCGCCGACCGGCCAGCATCTCGAAGAGCACCACGCCGAGCGAGAACACGTCGGAGCGGTGGTCGACGGCGAGGCCCTGCGCCTGCTCGGGCGACATGTAGGCAAACTTGCCGCCGCCCGGCCGGCCCGCCTGCAAGGGATCCGCCTCGCCGAGCGACTCGCCCACGAGCCGCGCGATGCCGAAGTCGACGAGCTTCACCTCGCCCTCAAAGCTCACCACGACGTTGTGCGGCGACACGTCGCGATGGACGATGTGGAGCGGGCGCCCGTCCGGCGCCGTGCGCGAGTGGGCGTAGCCGAGGCCGCGCAGCACCTTGCCGGCCACGTAGACGGCGATCCCCACATCCATACGCTCGCCGCTACGACGCAGCGCGCGCATGATCGAGGTGAGGTCCCGGCCGTGGATGTATTCCATGGCCATGTAGGGGTCGTTGTTGACCTTCCCGAGGTCGAAGACCTGGACGATGTTGGGGTGGCTCAGCGAGACCGAGAGTTTGGCCTCGTGAACGAACATCTGGACGAAGCGCGGGTTCTGCGCCAGCTCGGGGAGGATCTTCTTGATGACCAGCCGCTTCTCGAAGCCCTCGATGCCACTGCTCCGCGCGAGGTACACCTCGGCCATCCCGCCGGTCGCGAGGCGCTCGATGAGCTGGTACTCACCGAACTGGACGGGCTGGGCCTGGGCCACGGGCCCCGCAGTTTACAACGCCTGGAGGCTACTGCGAGAGCGCGGCCCTCACCGCCTCGTCGGTTTCCCCGGCGCGGCGCGACTCCACGGCCGCCGCCGTGGACTTGCGCCCGCGTTGCATCAGGTGGACGGCGACCTGCTTCCCGCCCTCCCGCGTGGACACCGCAGCGCCGAGACCGGCGCTGGCCTGCTACGCCTGCGGTGCCTTCTGCGTGGAGAGGTTGCCCATGTGACGTTTGTAGAAAGGCCGCGGGCCGGTGTCAACGTTAGGCGCCCAGATTCCATGGCACGCTACGTCCCCACCGTGGCCCTGCGCAAGCAGGCGCTGTTCCCGGGTCAAATCACCCAGCTGACCTTCGCCCGCGGGCCGAGCGTCAGCGCGCTCGACGCCCACCTCGACCAGAAGCTCGACCTCGTGTGCGTTTTGCAGACCGATCCGGGGCTGGAGAACCCCGGCCCGGAAGACGTCGCGAAGGTGGGCGTGCTCGCCAGGGTACACCGCACGATGAACCTCCCCGACGGCGGCGTGCGTGCGCTGGTGGAGGTGGGCGAGCGCTGCACGGTGAGCGACTTCCACGAGAGCCAGAACCTCGGCACCTGCTGCACGCCGGGGCGCTTCGTCACCCAGCCGGGCGACCCGAAGCTCGTGCAGGCCGCCACCAAGCGGGTGATCGAGCTGGCCCGCGACGTGTTCAACACCTCGGCCACCGACAAGCCGCCCGATGCCCTCGACAAGGCGATCGAGATGCAGTCCGAGCCCGGCCGCGTGTGCGACCACCTCGCCTCGCAGATCGGGATCGTCCCCCCCGAGGCGCAGGAGCTGCTCGCCGAGCCGAGCCTCGTGAAGCGGCTGGAGCGCCTGGCCTGGTTCATGGAGCGGGCCCAGCAATACGCCGTGCTCCGCCGGCGGATCGCCGACGACGTGCAGAAGCAGATGGACGCCGGCCAGCGGGAGTACCAGCTGCGCGAGCAACTCAAGGCGATCCAGAAGGAGCTCGGCGAGACCGTCGTCGACGAGGTCAGCGCCTACGACGAGAAGATCCGCGCCGCCGGGATGCCGGAGGAGGTGGAGAAGGAGGCGCGCCGCGAGCTCGAACGTCTCAAGAAGATCCACGTCGACGCGGCCGAGTACATGGTGGCGCGCACCTATCTGGACTGGCTGGTGGCCATGCCCTGGCAGGTGCAGACGGAAGACAACACGTCCTTGCACGAGGCGCGCACAGTGCTCGACGAGGATCACTACGGTCTCGACAAGATCAAGGAACGGCTGCTGGAGTTCCTCGCGGTGCGGCAGCTCAAGCCCGACGCGAAGTCGCCCATCCTCTGCTTCGTGGGCCCCCCGGGCGTGGGCAAGACCTCTCTCGGCAAGAGCATCGCCCGCGCCCTCGGTCGCAAGTGCGAGCGCATCGCGCTGGGCGGCATGAAGGACGAGGCCGAGATCCGGGGCCACCGCCGCACCTACGTGGGCGCCCTGCCGGGGCGGGTGATCCAGTCCCTCAAGCGCGCCGGCACGAAGAATCCGGTGATCATCCTCGACGAGCTCGACAAGATCGGCAACGACTTCCGGGGCGACCCGGCGAGCGCGCTCCTGGAGGTGCTCGACCCCGAGCAGAACAGCACCTTCCGCGACCACTACCTCGACGCGCCCTTCGACCTGTCCAACGTGCTCTTCGTCGGCACCGCCAACGTGGAGGATCCCATCCCGGCGGCGCTGCACGATCGCCTCGAGATCATCCGGCTCCACGGCTACATCGAGGAAGAGAAGCTGGCGATCGCCCAGCAGCACCTCTACCGTCGCCTGCGCGAGGCGCACGGCATCGCCGAGGGGCACCTCGACATCCCGGAGCGCGTGGCCGCCTACCTGATCCGCAGCTACACCCGGGAGGCCGGCGTGCGCTCGCTGGAGCGCGAGCTGGCGTCGTTGTTCCGCAAGACGGCGCGACGGATCGTGGAGGGCGACGCCGCCCCCTTCGTGCTCGACGAGCCCCAGGTGACCACCTGGCTGGGCCCGCCGAAGCACCACCCCGAGCTGGCCGAGCGCACCGACCGTCCCGGCATCGCCATCGGCCTCGCGTGGACCGAGTCGGGCGGCGAGATCCTGTTCATCGAGGCCACGCGCATGCCGGGGCCCCGCGGGCTCAAGATCACGGGTTCACTCGGCAACGTGATGAAGGAGAGCTGCGAGGCGGCGATGAGCTTCGTGCGCGAGCGTGCGGCGCAGTTTGGACTCGAGCCCTCCGTGTTTGCCGACAACGAGTACCATCTGCACATGCCGGCCGGCGCCATCCCCAAGGACGGCCCGAGCGCGGGCGTGGTGCTCACCACCGCGCTGGTGTCGCTGTTGACGGGCGTGCCCGTGCGGTCCGACCTCGCGATGACCGGGGAGATCACCTTGCGGGGCAAGGTGCTCCCGGTGGGCGGCATCAAGGAGAAGGTGCTCGCCGCCCGGCGCGCCGGCATCAAGGAGATCGTGATGCCGCGGCTCAACGAGCGCGACCTGCACGACGTGCCCAAGGTGCTCCGCGACGAGCTGAGCTACCACTTCGTCGATGACGCCGACGAGGCGCTGGCCCTCGCGCTCGGGTCCGGCGTGTTTCGGCCGGTCGCGACACCGATCGTGGAGCTGGAGAGTCACTGAGAGAAAAAGCCTGGAACTCACTGCCTCGGTGGCGCGGTCGGCCTCTCGACTCTGTGTTCCCCGTGGGCCCTGTGCGAGCCACTCTCCTGGCGACGGCGCGCGGACGGCGCCAACGCGACTTCACCCTGGTTCGTCGATCGCGACCCCCCCTCGCGGAGCAGCACGATGTCCTGGAGGTCCTTCACCCTCCCGGACGCTCGGCGCGTTCCGCCGCGGTTTCCTCGGGGTCGGCCATGACGCGCAGCGTAGCCCACCCCGATGCCGTCGCCACGCCCCCGCGCTACTCCCCGGGGTTGAGCCGCCCGAACTCCTCGATGAGCCGACGCGACTCCTCGTCGATCTCCGCGGGCACGACGATCCGCACCTCGGCGTAGAGATCGCGAGCGGCCCCGTCGTGACCGTTGTTGCCCCGCGCCCGCAGTCGCAGGCGCGTGCCCGAGCTGGTGCCGGGGGGGATGGTCACCCGCACGCGCCCCTGGGGGGTGTCGACCTCCACCCGCCCGCCCAGGATGGCCTCGACCACCCCGACATCGAAGCGCAGCACGTCGACATCGCCCTCGGCCACCACGCCCTCGCCGGACGCCGGCATGCGCATCCGGGGACCGCGCGCGCCCTCGGCGTCGCCCGGCGCGGCCGCCCCGGGACGAGGCCCGACGATGTGTACGGTGGCGACGAGATCGCCGTAGGGTCCGCCGTTGGGACCGGCGTGCCCGTGGCGCTCCACGCGCAGCACCTCGCCCTCGCGCACCCCGGGCGGCACCCGCAGCTCGTGCAACTCGTCGATGGTGTGCACCGCGCGCAGGTCGTCGCCGCGCACCAGGCGCACGTAGGTGACGGTGACGAGGCCGCCGCGCATCGCGATGCCGGCGGGCACGTCGACCTTCACCTTGACGTCGTCACCCTGGACCGGGGGCCCGGCGTGACCGGAGGGCTCGGCCCTGGCCTCGGAGGGACGAGACCGACCGGCCGGCCGGGCATGAGTCTGGCGGTACCAGCCGTCGCCCTGCGGCGGAGGCTTGCCGTGCGGCGCCGTGGTGGCGTGGCCGGGCGTGCGCCCCGGCGCCTTGCCGAAGCCCAGGTCGATGCCCCCGAAGTCGTTGAACAGGTCTTCGAGGTCGAGGTCGTTGCCCCCGGGCGCGTGCGCGGTGGTGGACGCCGTCGGCTTGCCGGCGTGCTTCCAGTGGCTGCCGTAGAAGGGGCTCGGGTTGGCGCGGCGATCGAGGCGACGGTCGTAGGCGGCGCGCTTCACCGGGTCGGCCAGCACCTCGTAGGCGGCGCGGAGCATCTTGAAACGCTCGGTCTTCTCGGGGTCGTCGCCCGCCACGTCGGGATGGCACTCCTTGGCGGCGGCGCGGAAGGCCCTCTTGATGTCCTTGGCCGTCGCGTCGCGGGCGACACCGAGCAAGGCGTAGTAGTCGCTCGCGGCAGGCATGACCGTTTCGTATCAAGCATACGCTCGACGTGCCGAATGCACGTTGACGCCCTGATCCTGCCACGCTTAGAGTGTCCCTGTAGCGCCGCACCGAGGAGCCGATGCCGAAGTACTCCAGCCAGTCGTCTCTGTCGTGTAGCTTCTGCCACAAGCCGCAGCGCGACGTCGAGAAGATTGTCGCTGGTCCAAACGTCTATATCTGCAACGAGTGTATTCGTCTCTGCCTCGACATCATCCGCGAGAACAAGAGCGCCACCGGCATCAGCTTCGGCAGCGGCAAGATCCCCTCGCCCGCCCGCATCAAGTCCTTCCTCGACCAGTACGTGGTGGGGCAAGACGCGGCGAAGCGAAGGATCGCGGTGGCCGTGTACAACCACTACAAGCGCCTCGAGGCCAACCAGCAGGGGAAGGCGCGCCCGGGCGACGTGGAGATCCAGAAGTCCAACGTGCTCCTGGTGGGCCCCACGGGAACCGGCAAGACGCTCATCGCCCAGACCCTCGCGCGCTTGCTCGACGTGCCCTTCGTGGTGGCCGATGCCACCGCGCTGACCGAGGCCGGGTACGTGGGCGAGGACGTCGAGAACATCATCCTCAACCTCTTCCACGCCAGCGGCAACAGCGTGGAGAAAACCCAGCGCGGCATCGTCTACATCGACGAGGTCGACAAGCTCGCCCGCAAGAGCTTCTCGAGCTCCGTGAGTCGCGACGTGAGCGGCGAGGGGGTGCAGCAGGCGCTGTTGAAGATCCTCGAGGGCAGCAACGCCAGCATCCAGATCAAGGGCAGCAAGCGGCTGCCCAACCAGGAATTCCTGCAGGTCGACACCACGAACATCCTGTTCATCTGCGGCGGCAGCTTCGAGGGCATCGAGCGCCTGGTGCAGGAACGCACCGGCCGCAAGACCGTGGGCTTCGGGCACGAGCGCGGCGAGAAGGGCGAGGTGGCGCAGAAGTTGATGCGCATCCTCACCCCGGAAGACCTCGAGCAGTTCGGGTTGATCCCCGAGTTCATCGGACGCCTGCCGGTACTCGCCGTCATGGACCCGCTCGGGGTAGACGACCTGGTGCACGTGCTCGCGGAGCCGCGCAACAGCATCGTCAAGCAGTACCAGAAGCTGTTCAAGTTCGAGAAGGTCAAGCTCTCCTTCACGCCGGAGGCTCTGCGTGCCATCGCCGAGAAGGCCGTCACCCGGAAGGCCGGCGCCCGCGGGCTGCGCACCATCCTCGAGTCGGTGATGCTGGACATCATGTTCGAGCTGCCATCGCAAGACAACATCAAGGAAGTGGTCATCAACGAGGACGTGATCCGGAACGGCGCCCAGCCGCAGATCGAGCCGCTGCGCGAGCTGGGCGGCGCCGGGTAGATGGAACCCGGGCTCCTCGTCGCCAGCCCCCAGATGCGGGACCCGAACTTCGGGGGCGCGGTGGTGCTGCTGGTGCAGCACTCTTCGCAGGGTGCGCTGGGGCTGGTGGTGAACCGCGAGGCGCCGGTCAAGATCGGCGACGTGGCGAGCCACCTCGACCTGCCGGGGAAAAGTGGTCCCCTCCTGTCGCCCGCGCTGTGGGGCGGCCCAGTGGAGCGAGGAAGCGGCTTCGTGCTCTACCGCGGGGTGTGTCGCGAGGGATGGACGGTCTCGGGGATCGGCATCTCCCCCTCCCGAGAGCGCCTAGCCGCCCTGATTGCGGCGAGTTCCGAGTTTGCGCTCTGCCTGGGCTACGCGGGCTGGGGCCCGGGGCAGCTCGACCGCGAGTTGGAGGAAGGCTCCTGGGTGTACGTCGAGGCCACGCCCGACCTGCTGTTCGAGTGCCCGCTGGGCGACCGCTACGACCGGGCGCTCCAGCGTCTCGGGGTGTCGGCCCAGACCCTCTGGATGACGCCGGTAAACGAGTAGAAGCGAAGTCACGGCCACCCGACTAAAGGGAGTGCCGTGCGACGGTTGATGTTCTCGCGAGTAGTGGGGTCCGGAGCCTTCGGCACGGTTTACCTCGCCGAGTTGGTCGGCTCGCGTGGCTTCCGGCGCCCGGTGGCGGTGAAGGTGCTCGCCGAGAACCACCCCGATGGCGAGATGTTCGTGTCGCGCGTCCGCGACGAGGCGCGCCTCCTGGGCCTGCTGCAAGACGAGCACATCCTCAAGGTGCTGGAGCTCGTGCGCGTAGCAGGTCGCGATGCGGTACTGATGGAATACGTCGAGGGGATTGATCTCGACGCGCTGATCGCCAAGTCTGAGCGGCCGCCACCCCGCGCGCTCGCGGAACTCGGCGCCACCGTGGCAGGAGCGCTGCACACCGCCCACACCGCGCGGCACCCGTCTACCGGCGAGGCGCTCAACGTCGTGCATCGCGACGTGAAGCCGGCCAACGTGATGGTCACCGACAAGGGCGGCGTGAGGCTGCTCGACTTCGGCGTGGCACAGGCGCGCTTCGCCGCGCGCGAGAGCCGCACCGGGCAGTTCGTCCTGGGCACGCTCAACTACATGGCGCCCGAGTACATCATCACCGGCGAGGTGAGCCCCGCAGCCGACATCTTCGGCCTGGCGCTGACGCTCTGGGAGGCGGCCGCTGGCGATGTATTCGGGCAGCCCAAGCTCAGGGAAGACGTGCACCAGAAGCGGCTCGACGAGCGGCTCGGCCAGATCTCGGGGACTCATGCCCAGCTCGTGCCGGTGCTCCGGCAGATGATGGCGTGGAAGCCGCAAGACCGGCCCGATGGCGCCACGGTTGAGCGGCAACTGATCGCCGCCGCCGACCTCCTCCGCGGCACGGGCCTACGCTCCTGGGCCGCGGCGGCGGTGCCGACGGCGATGGAGGCCGCCCGTCGCGACGCGCGCGACGGTGCCGGGCTGGTGGGCCAGGCCGTGTCGATCGCCGATGGCGATGGCGATGGTGACGAGGCCGTGCCGTCGCTGGCGGGCGCGTCGTCGGCAGTGCCCCAGGGGCCGCCGCGCTGGCAGGGCAACGCCCCCACGCTCGCGTCACGGTCGGCGTCGGGGTCGCCCTCGCCGCCGCGCGGGCTCGACCCGCTGCCACAGGAGGCCACGATGCTCAACGTCGAGCGCCCCGCCTTCCTCGACCAGACCTCGCGGCCAGCGCCGCCGCCGGGACCGGTGCGCAGCGTCATCCCGGCGCCGGCGCCGTCTCCCAGGGCCCGGGCCGCGCCTCCGCCGGAGCCTTCGCGCCCGGTGAACCTCGTGTCGCGACCCGCCCCGCCGCCCCAGAAGAAGCGCAGCAACGCGCTGTGGATCGTGGTGCAGGGCCTGGCCGCCGGGGCGCTGGTGGGCATGTTCCTCATCGCGGTGGTGTTGGTCGTCTGGTTCGTTGGGGGACGAAAATGAGGCTCTCGCGGGTCGCCGTGACGTCGGTGGTGCTCGGACTGTTGAGCTTCGCTGCCTACGTCGCGGCCGCGCCGCGGCCCGTGGCGCAACCCCCGATGGCCTCGGTGACCGCCGACCTCGCCGCACCGCCACCGTTGCTTCGCACCGAGCGGCACGAGGTGCGCGAGGGCGACACCGCCGGGAGCATCCTCCGCGCCATGGGCGCGCCGGCAGCCATGCTCACCGCCGCGGGAAACGGCCTCGACCGCCTCTCGATCGGCGACGAGATCCTGATCGACTGGCGCGAGGGGGATAGCCAACCCTTCCGCCTGCGCCTTCACCACGACCCCGCCTTCACCTTCGAGATTGCACGCACGGGCGACAAGTACAAGGCGCGGCAGGTGCCGGTGCCCTACGTCGTGGAGGAAATGGCGGCGGCGGTCACCGTCACCTCGTCGCTGTGGGAGGCAGCCACCAGCGTGGGCTTCTCGCCTTCGCAGGTGATCAACCTGGCGAAGATCTTCGAGTACGACGTGGACTTCAACACCGAACTCGTCGCGGGGGCACGGTTCCGGCTTGTCCTCGACCGGCTGACTGACGACGACGGCCAGCAGCGCGTTGGGGATATCCGCGCCGCTATCCTCGACAACGGCGGTAAGAGCTTCACGGCCATCCGTTACCGCAGCGCCGACGGCGAGGTGAGCTGGTACGCCGCGGACGGCAGCGCCCGCCGCAAGGCCTTCCTCCGGTCACCCATCGAGTTCTCGCGGGTGACCTCAGGCTTCTCGTCGGGTCGACGTCACCCGATCCTCGGCACCATGCGCGCGCACAAGGGCGTCGATCTCGCTGCGCCCACGGGCACCCCCATCCGATCGGTGGCCGACGGCGTCGTCACCAAGGCGGGCTGGGCGGGGGGCCACGGCAACCACATCGAGGTGCGGCACGAGGGCGGCTACACCACCGGCTACTCCCACCTGTCCTCGATCGGGGTCAAACGCAGCGAGAAGGTGCGCCAGGGGCAGCTCATCGGGCGCGTCGGCAGCACGGGCATGTCCACCGGGCCGCACCTGCACTACGAGTTCATGGTCAACGGCGTTCACAAGGACCCCATGAAGCAGATCGTCCCGGTGACCAAGCCGCTCCCCGAGTCCGAGAAGCCCGCGTTCTTCGCATTGCGCGACCAGATCCTGCCACAACTCGAGGACGCCCATGAGATCACTCGCGACGAAGATGCCGGGGGCTAAACAACGACGGGCCCTGACCGATAGCAGGTACTACGTCATTTATTTGCAAGACACATGTCGCAAGAAAGCCTCAAGACCGGTCGCGCCTCGCCGTTGACTGGAGTGGCGCCCCGACGCGGGCGACCGAGCAAAGAGGAACACCACATGGCTCTGGTCCAGAAGGCGCAAGCCGCACAACGCCCGCTCGATTTCATCGACGAGGAGCGACCCACACGCAGGGAGCGGCTCGACCCCGAGGTGCGGCGCAAGCTCATCGAGGACCATCTCAACATGGTGCGCCGCGTGGCCTACCGCCTCGCCAGCCGCTACCCGAGCTGTATCGACGTGGGCGACCTGATCCACATGGGAACGCTGGGGCTCTTGGAAGCCGTCGACCGCTTCGAGGAGGACCGAAGCATCAGCTTCTCCGGCTACGCGCGCATCCGCGTCCAAGGCGCGATCGTCGACGAGATGCGCAAGATGGACTGGGTGCCGCGGTCGGTGCGCGATCGCGGCGAACGGCTCCGCACCGAGAAGGATCGGCTCACCCGCGACCTCGGCCGAGAGCCCACCGAGGCGGAGCTGGCGACCGCGCTCGGGGTGAGCCCTGCACGCCTGCAGGACCTGCAGGACAACAGCCTGATTCACAACGTCGTGAGCATGGAAGAGGGCATCGACGACGACCACACGCTCGGCGACACCATCGCCCACGAGGGCGAGACGCCCGGCGAAATCCTCGAGGTCAACGATTTCCGAGCCCGCGTGCGCGCCATCGTGGGACAACTGCCCGAGCGCGACCGGATGATCGTGGATCTGTACTACTTCAAGGAGCTGGGCTTCAAGGAAATCGGCCAACTGCTGGGCGTGACCGAGAGCCGGGTCAGCCAGTTGCACACGCGCATCATGGAACGCCTCAAGCCGTTGCTGGCGAACGCCAACGCAGAACTCGAGTAGCCACCGCCGGTTACTCGCGAGGCATGCAGAAGCAGTCCAAGCGCGGCTTCACCATCCTGATCGTGCCGCGCGGGGCCAACGGGCAGGTGCGGCAGGTGGAGGTGAGCGCGCGCGCGGTCCAGTTCGGCGCGCGCGTGGCCATCGTGGCCAGCACCGCGCTGCTCGTGCTGCTGGTGGCAGCAGGCTGGGCCTTGCCAAAGGCTGCCCAGGCGCGGCGGCTCCTCGCCGAGAACGCTCGCTTGCGCACGGGCCTCGAGTCAACCGAGGCAAGGCTGGCCCACATGGAAGGACTGGCTGGGCGGGTAGAGGCCTTCGACGACCAGGTGCGCGCCCTCGCGCGCGAGGGACGCCTGCCCGGGGCCGGGCCGCTCGATGCCCGCGAGATGGAGGCCTACGAGGCGTGGCTCGCGGGCGAGGCCGTCCCGGCGACGCTGGAGTGGCCCGGGGGCGAGCCCGCCGACCTCGCCCTGGCGATCGTCGAGCGGAGCGAGGAGATCGCGCTCGACCTCGACGACGTGGTGTCCCGGCTCGACGCGCTCGAGGACGACGCGCTCCTGCTGCAGCGCCGGGGAGGCGCCCTCCCGCAGTTGTGGCCAGTCGAGGGCGGCACGCTGACCAGCGAGTGGGGTTACCGCAGGTCCCCCTTCGGGGGCCGCTGGACGATGCACAGCGGCATCGACATCGGCGTTCCTTACTATACACCTGTTGTCGCGACATCTGATGGCACGGTGGTGACGGCCGACTGGAGCGGCGGCAGCGGCCGGCAGGTGATCATCGACCATGGCGAGGGGGTGTACACCCGCTACGGCCACAACGCCGTGCTGGTGGTCGACGAGGGCGAGGAAGTGCTCGCCGGCCAGCTCATCGCCTACTCGGGCAACTCGGGCATGAGCACCGGCCCGCACCTCCACTTCGACCTGATCGTCGACGGCGAGTCGGTCGATCCCGTCGGGTACCTGCCCTAGGGAGGAGGGAGGAGGGAGTGCCCCCGGGTCAGGGTCACGACGATCCGCCCCCCGCGACGACCGCCCCACCCGCGTCGTAAGCGAAAGCATGCAATGGAAGGGGAGGAGAGCCCGCCGCTTGCCGCGCTACGAGCACGTCAAACGCCGGAGCGCAGAGGCCGAAGGTCGGCGCGCGGAGGGACGCGGGCGGTAGTGGGGGGAAACCGCCCTGCGGTCCCCCCCCTCACCTACAGGAGCCCATGCCGTTTGCGGACTTCCTTGAGCGCCCGGCTCAGCGCTTCCTGCCGCTCCACGCTGCCCTCGCGCACGTTCTTGATGCGCTCCTCAGCCTCGGCGCGCAGAGCGCGCTCGTCGACGTCAAAGGGCTTGATGGTGTCGATGATCTTCTTGAAGAGCTCGCGATCGTCAGTGAAAACCTCGCCGACGAACTTCGAGATCATGAAGTTCTCGATGAACTGGCGCGCGAGATAACGGTCCACGTCGTCGCCCGTGGGGTGACCCCAGCCGTCGGCAACCTCGCCCTTCACCTTGCCGTACTGGTCGTACGGAATGTTCTTCCGCTCCATCAACTCGCGGACCGCTTCGCGCAGATCATTGTCGCGACGAAGGTACGAGTCCATGATGGCGACGAGGTCACTCGCGGCTTCCTCGCGGTCGGCGGCATCGACCTCGATGTCGCCCTCGTTGGAGAGCCGCTCGATCACCGCGTGGGCGATGGCGGGGATGCGGGCGCGGTACAGCTTCATGGCTAGTTTCCTGGCGCGACAGGCGCCGACACGCCGAAGGCGATGAAGACGGCGCCCAGCGCGAACGCCGTCCGCCTCGCCGACGACTCGGGGGGGGTCCCCGAAAGATCGGCCGCCGGGACGAGGGCGAGCGTATACCCCAGCTCCAGTTCCGCGGCCAGCCCACGGCCGAGGCGAAGCGCAGCCACCATCTCCGCGCTCGGCACGGCCTGGAACGTGTAGGGGTCGACGTTGCCCGGGTCGTCGAGATCGTTCTGGGCCGGGTCGAGCAGGTACTGCGTCTCGCCACCGAAGTCGTGGAAAGCGCCGATGCCCATCAAGCCGGCCGTGGCTCCACCCCCGACCTGCACCGACTGGGAAAGCGGTATCCGCACCATCGGTCCCGCGCCGATCGTCACCCCGCCGAGCCAGGTCCAGTGATCGGTGCTGGACCGCCACCCGTCCTCCCACCAGTACACGGTGTCACGACCGGGACCGGTCAAGCCCGCAACCTGGACGCGGAGCGCGGCGGCGCCGAAAACCACCTCGAGCCGCGTGCGCAGGGTGCCCGCGGGGCCGAACCGCGCGTGGCCGTCGCCAGCAGGGGGTTCGTCGGCAAAATCGGCGGCCACCCCCGCGGTCGCGCCGAGCTCCACGCTGGCGGCGATGGCGATGGCGGCCAGGATGATCAGGTCAAGGCCCTCCACGCTGCCGCTAACCGCTCGGGCTCCAGCGGCATGACCGTCACGCCGCGGGGCAGGTCACCCACCATCTCGGTCTGCGGGATGAAGCCCTCTCGGATCTTGTCCTGCAGGAAAATCTGGTAGGCGCGATCGAGGTTGCTGCCGGTGTCGTACGCATGATGATCGATGAGCCGGGTGCCGTAGGGGCGGCCGAAGACGACTCGCTCGTGCAGCACGTAGCAGGCGTAGCCATTCAGCACGAAGCCGAAGTCGACCGCCGCGAGCTTGGGGCCCTTCGTCGGCGCGAGTTCCTCGATGGCCCGGTTCTCGCCACCGCTCACGCCCTCGGGCAGCGCGAAGGCGACGTGCTCTTCCGCCACCTCCCGGCCGTCGGCCCGGAGGAATGGCGAGGACAGCTCGTCGCCCTCGTCCTCCTCGACCGTGAGGCTGAAATCGTCGCCAGAGAGCATCGGCGGCGCCATGGTGGGCGGTGGCCCTGGCTTGGGCTGCGGCGCGTCGACCGGCGCGGCGGGCACGCCGAAGATGTCGCTGAAACCTCCTTCGCCGGCGGCGGTGTCGGAAGCCACGCCTCCGCCGAAGGGATCGGCCATGGCCGGAGGCGCGTCGACGGCGAACCCGAAGGGATCCTCCGAGAGTTCGGGCACGATGATCTCTCGCGGCCGGGCACGCTGCGGCGGCGGCGCGGGAGATGCCGGCGGAGCGGTGGTGTCGGTGCCAGCCGGGGCGAGGGGCGGCGACGAGGGAGGCGCCGGCGGCGCGGGGGCGCTGCCGCTGGGGGTGGCGGCCGTGCCCGGCGTGGGCCTCGCCCCCCAAGTGCCGTCGTAGCCCCCGTCAAGACTGGTCGCGGTGCACTGGTCCTGGTTGCTGGGCAAGTCGTCGTCCGACTCGCCCTCGTAGGCCAGGGGCGCCGCTGCATCCTCGGGCGCGCACGGGCCCCAGCGATGGCGGCTCTGTGCACGCGAAAGCTCGCTGGCAGGGGGCACGGACGGGTCGAGCGTCGGCTCCACGGGGATAGGGGCGTCGAGGAGCGCTGACCAGTCCGCCGGCGACACCCGCACCAGCTCGAATCCCCCCTCGAGCGCCGGGATGTCGACGAGCACGAGCAATCCCTCCTCGCTGTCCCACACCTCGCGCACGGCCACCCCCCGAGGACGCCGCTTCGACGGGTGCGGTTGCAGTCCGCTGCGCCGAAGCGCCTCTGTCGTCACGACATCAACTACAACTCCCGCCCCAGAGAGCTGGCCAGCGTAGACCGCCAACCGCGCGAGGGAGTGCATGCCCTCGGGTCGTGCCGACAGGGGCCCGGAGGGCAACAGTCGCATGGCCTCGCTCACCGCCGGTCCGCCCACGCGCACCGTCCCGCCGTCGGTGCCTCCGGTGACGCGACCCGTCGCGACCGAGATGGGCGGCACGGGGATGGTGCCCGTCCCCCGGTCGCGCAACGACGCGGCGAAGCGCGCGGCGACCACCGGGTCTCCGAAGATGACCAGCCCCACGACGCCAAGGTCGACGCGCAGGGCCCCCTCCGCCGAGGCCGTCCACGACTCCCAGGCCGTGCTCGCCGCGTCCGGCAAGGACGTGCCGTCACCCATCGCCCGCGCGCCGGACAGCAACACCGCCACGACCGTGGCCTCGACTGGGCGCCCCCGCGGGACCACGAGCCGTCGCTCCACGGGGTCGTCGTCGCGCACCGGGGCCAAGGCCGTCGTCAGCGTGGTGAGCACGTCCCAGGCGCGCAGCGCGAGCAGCGTCGCGCGCATCGAGGCGGCCACCGCCATGGCAACGTCGACACGCAGCAGGGCCCTGGCCTGGTCGGCGGTCAGGCCCGCCGCCACCAGCTGCTCCTGGTCGCTGAACCGGGCGAGGTTCGGCAATACGAAGGCCCAGGTGTCGGGGTCGGCCGCGAGAACGTCGGCCGCTGCCGCAGGCCCCTGCTCGACGAGCTGCGGGACACAGGCGCGCAGCGCCAGGGCCTGGTCGTCCGCCGTGGCCTTCCGCGTGGCCAGGCGGGCAAGGGCAAGGCCCACCGCGTGCCTCAGCGCAGCCACCGCGGCGGCCACCTGCTCCGAGGGCACGCTTCCGCCCACGACCGCGTGGAGCAGCCCGAGGTCGAGTTCCGCATCGAAGGCGCCCCGGCCAAACAGGTAGGGCAAGGGGTTGGCGGCGAGCGCCGCCAGCAGCGCCGAGGGCGCACGACCCGCGCGGGCCTCCTCGACGATGGCCACCGACAGGCGGGCTCGCATCGCATGGGCCACGCGCGCGTGCGCCACGTGGCGCTTCGCGGCCGGGAGCGCCCGGAACTGCCTCACCTGCTCGGCCACCAAAGCGCCGGGGTCGACGAGTTGGCTAGCGCACACCCGGGCGTACTCCAGCGCCATCACCACGCAGGCGCCCGGCGACACCGGGTGGGCCTCCAGGAGCAGGTGGCGAAGGAGCGCGACCACGGGGTCGGTCGCGAGCTTGCGGGCCTCCTCATCGGCAGGCACGGGGGGAAGATCGGCGAGGGCCCCGTCGAGGACATCGCGCAGGGCGCGCTCGATGGCCCCGTTCAGCACGGCGCCACAAGCCACGGGAATCTGCGGCATCGCGCGGCCGTCGCCCGTTGGCCGCAGTTCCGGCAGCCCGTCGACCAGCGCTGGCAGGGCCGCCAACGCGGCAGAAGCACCCGCCCCTTCCACGCGCGGCAAGAACCGCGCGCTGCGCGCTAGGCGACCGAGCAGCTCGAGGTTCACGGCATCGGCTCCGGCCGCGACTGTACCAAGTTTCAGCCGGAAGGCGCACCCGCGACGCAGCCAGGAAGCGCTGAAGTATCCTCGCCACGCAAGACTCTCGTGTAGTTGGCGGCAGTCGTCACGCCGGGCTGTCGGCGCCCGAGGACCGCCGCGCGATCGGCCACCACCGCGCTGGCGAGCGCCGGGACCATCCCCACGGCGCGCAAGCGCCCGGTGGTCGTCCAGTCGACGCAGTCGTCACCGGCGCACGCGGAGCGCCTCGCGTTCCACTCGGCCTGCCGCACCGAGCCGCCGCCCACGCTCACTCGGGCCTCCACCTCGCCCGCCAGCACCAGCGACGGGTCGTTGGCCTCCAGCGTCGCTCGCCAGGCGTGCTGGTCCCCCTCGCGCGACCACCGGCCGCTCGCCACCACGCGCACCGGCTGCGACGGCCCGGAGTACAGGGGCCAGCTGGTGATCACCGCCCCGTTCCCGATCGCGGGGGAGAGCATCGGCCATAGGAGATCGAGACGCGCGAGGGCCGGCCGCTCGGCAAGCCCCCGCACCTCCAGCACCTCGCCGGTGGGGAAGGCGCGGAGCTCGACACACTCGCTCGCGATGGGCGCGGCGCCCGGCGGGTGCAGGCAGGCCAGCCACCCGATGCTCTGGTCGCGGAATTCCTCGGCGTAGTGCAGGCTCAGCCGGGCGGCGCAGGCGAGGCCCTGGTCGTCGGAGACCTCGATGTCGTAGGCGCGCGCCTCTTCGCGTCCCCGCCCCCCCATCGCCCCGTGCGGCAGGCAGCCCAGCATCGCCGGGAGCCAGGTCGCGGCCAACATCCCTGCCATCCTGCTCAGCTGTCGCGCAGGTGCCGGAGCCTGAGCTCGTCGACCATGATCACCCGCTTGCCCTCGGTGAGAATCAGCCCGTCGCGGCGCATGTCGAGAATGGCGAAACTCACCGTCTCGCGAGTAGCACCAATCAAGTTGGCGATTTCCTTGTGGGTGAGCTTCAGGTTCACGATGTGCCCGCGGCTGTCACGGACGCCAAAGTCGCGGACCAGGTCGAGAAAGAGCCCCGCGAGCCTGGCGTGCGCACTCTTGAACAATAGGCTTTCCACACGGTTTTCTAGGCGCTGCCGCCGCTCGCCCACCAGCTTCACCATCCGGAGCGCCAGCGGGGGGTGCCGCATCATCACGCGCACGAAGTCGTCCTTGGGCACGCGGAACAACTGCGTGTCCTCGTAAGCCTCGGCGATGGTGTCGTGCGCTGCATCGCTCACGATGCCGAGCTCGCCGAGAAACTGGTCACGGGTGAAGAAGCCGAGCGTCAACTCGCGGCCCTCGTCGCTGGTCTTGCTCAGCTTGACAATCCCGGCGCGCACCAGGAAGACGGACGAGGTGCTGTCCCCGGGCTCCCAGATCAGCGCTTTCCGCCGGAGATCCATGGATTCTCCAACGTGATCGAACAGGTCCTTATCGCGCTCCGGCAGGTCGGAGAGCATCGGAGTCTGCCTGATGAACCAGGCTTTTGTCTTCGGCAGCAAGCGGTGGCCTCTCCGCCGGGCAAAGCGCCCGGTGCCGACTACATGTAGCACGGAGGCCAGGTGGAACACGCGGGGCTGCGCGAAGCGGTTGTCCTCGCCGCCGGCGGCGGGCGCCGGATGGGCCGCCCCAAGGCGCTGCTCCCGCTCGACGGCGAGCCGCTGCTGCTGTGGCACATCCGTGCCTATGCCTCGCTCGGCCTGCGGGTCACGGTCGTCATCGGAGCCGAGGCCCCGCGGGTCCGGGCCGTGGTCCCCGCCGGGGTGCGCGTGGTCGAGAACCATGACTGGGCCGCCACCGACCCGGCAGCGTCGGCCTGGCTCGCCCTGAATGGGCTGGGCGACTGCCTGCTTTCCCCGGTCGACCTGCCGCCGCCCCGGCCCGACACCCTCGCCGCCTTGCTCGCCGCCACCGGCGACGCGGTCCCCAGGTTCCAGGGTCGCGACGGTCACCCGGTGCGGCTCGCGGCGCCCCACCGCCCCGGCCGCCTCGACGAGCGCCTTCGCCTCGCCCCGCGCGTCGAGGTGAGCGACCCCGGCTGTGTCCTCAACTTCAACGTCCCCGGCGACCTCGTCGGCTGGGGGGTCGGTTAGTCGGCCGTCATGATGCTCCTCCTCGTGGCCTGCGCGGCGAAACAGCCCCAAGCCGAAGTCTCCGCCGACACCAGCGCCCCCGCGGCCGACACCGGCGACAGCGCCGAGCCGATGCCGCAAGGCCTCCACGGCGTGGCGCCGAGCGAGCCGGTGCCCGTTCCCGAGTTTGCGGCCACCAACCGCGACGGCACCGCGCGCACCAGCGTCGACCTCGTGGGCCACCCCACGGTGATCTGGTTCTACCCGCTCGCCAACACCGCTGGCTGAACCACAGAAGGTTGCGGGTACCGCGACCGCCAGCAACACTTCGACGCCCTTGGCGTCAAGATCGTGGGCGTTTCCTTCGACGAACCGAGCGCCAACCAGGCCTGGGCTGAGGAAGAGGGCTACCTCTTCGACCTCTGGACCGACGACGACAAGACGCTGGCGCTGTACTACGGCGCCGCAGAGAGCGATCGCACCACCGTTGCCGACCGCATCACGAGGTTGCTCGGCGACGACGGCGCGGTGCTGCTGGAGTACGACGACGTGAACTACAGCACCTCGCCCCAGGACGTGCTGGAAGACTGCCAGGCCCTCTTCGGTGGCCTGTGAGTTATGGTCGCCGCATGATGCTCCTCCTCTCCTGGCTGTTCTTCGCTTGCGATGGTTCCGGCGGTGGCGAGTCCAGCCCCGAGCCCGACGACACCGGTAGCGACTGCCTCGTTGACTGCGGGTAGCGCGCAGGCTCACCTTCTCGGCTGGGGCGCCGCGGCGCTCCTCGCGGTGCTCACCTGCTGGCGGGTGTGGCGCGGTGGACGAACGCTCAACGACCACGCCGTGGCCGTGCTCGTGGTGGCGATGGTGGGTGTTTACCCCACGCTGTGGAGCCTCTCGGGCGCTCGTTCCTGGGCGCTCGGCCTCTCGCTCGCCGTGGGACCGGCCGCGATCTACGGCCTCTTCCACGCGCTCGATCTACGTCGCGACCCGGGGCCGTTCTGGACGGCGCTGGCCCGGCTCGCGCAGGCGGCGATGGCGTTCTCGCTGTGGACCGGGCTCTGGCTGTGTTTCTGGGCGCCCTACGCGCTCTTGACGCGGGACTGGTGGCCGGGGGCCTGGCTCCTCGGGCCGCTCGGCCTGGCTCTCCTCGGCACGGCGTGGACCTACCTGCGCCACTCGACCGTCCGCGAGCACCGGGTGGGCACCGGAGAGCGCGCCCTGCGCGTCGTCCACCTGAGCGACCTCCACGGCTGCCCCCTGATGACACGCCGCGACCTCGACGCGGTGGTCGGGCGAGCCCAGGCGCTCTCGCCGGAGATCGTGGCCGTCACCGGCGACCACCTGATGCCCTACTCCGAGGGCGACTTTGACTTCGTGCTCGACGCCCTGTCGCGACTGAACGTTCCCGTCGTCGCCTGCCTCGGCAATCACGACCTCCCCGTCGCCGAGCGACTGCGCGCCGGTTTCGAGGCCCGAGGCATGCACTGCCTCGTAGACGAGTCGCGGCTCCTGGTGCTCGGCGACCTCACGGTAGAGGTGGCCGCGGTGAACTTCCACTGGAAGGACGCCCGCGCGCGCGCGGCGGCAGCGATCGCCCGCATGCCCGCCCCACCCGCCGACCGTCGCCTGCTGATGGTACACGATCCGCGGGTATTCGACGCGGTGCCCCCGGGACGATTCCAGCTGGTGCTCGCCGGCCACACCCACGGGGGACAGGTGGGCGTGGACGTGGGCCGCCCCTGGAGCTTGCTCCGTTTGTTCGGCGCCTACGACCAGGGCCGGTTCGAGCGCGAGGGCACGGCGCTGTGGGTGCACCGCGGCAACTGGCACACCGGGCTGCCGCCCCGGATGGGCATCGCGAGCGAGATTGTGCTCCACCGGCTGGGCGCGCCGTGAATGGGCCCCTCATCGCGACAGAATACGCTGCCGCACGGGTGGACTCCGTGACGGCCTCGATGAAGGGAACGCCGCTCGTCGGCCTCGGGCTCCTCGGGGTGATCTGCGCTGGCGCGCTCGCGCCGCCCGCGCGCATCGCGGAGGCGATCGACGGTCTCGCGGCGGCGATCAGGGTGATGTAGCGTAGGCATCCACCACCCCCGCGCAGTTCGCTCGCGACGGGCAGCCGTCGCACGCCGGGAGGTAGCGGCGTCGCTGGGTGAGGAAGTAGATCGTCGCTAGTGGGGAACGTTCCGAGGCGGGGCTGGATGGCCCAGGGACGAGGTCGTCACCCTGTCCCCACGCGAGGCAAAGCGGCGCAGCCAGCAGGTCCACGTCGAGATGGACGAGGGCACGGCGCAGCTGTCCCAGGGAGACCGCGTGTCGCGACCAGTCGAATACCGGCTTGGGGCGCAGCAGCCCCAGGCCGAGGCGCGTGCCGAACTCCGCCCGGGCGAACGCGGCGAGCTCTCCGAGCCGCGGCAGCGTTTCCCGCGTCGCGAGGGTGTGCACCCACACGCGGATGTCGGCCGCCTGCGCGGCGCGGAGCCCGGACATCACCGCGTCGAAGCAGGGCGACCCGGCGACAGGGTCGTGTTCCGCGGCGCGGGTGCCGTAGAGGGGCACCACCACCTCGCGAAGGCCGAGCGCCGCCCACGCTCGCGCGCCGGTGATGAGCGTGGCGCCGTTGGTCATCAGGTCGACGTGGCCGAAGCCGCGATCGCGCGCGAGTTGCAGCGCGTTGGCGAACCTCGGGTGTAGCGTCGGCTCGTTCCCGCCCACGAGCAGTCGCGACACGCCGGGAGGCGGACAGAGCTGGGCGTCGATCGTCGCCCAGGACGTGACCTCGCGCTCGGGCACCATCGTCGTCCCCGGCCCGGCGCAGAAGAAACACCGCTGGGCGCAGGCGTTGAGCAGGGGAAGCAACACCGCCGCTGGGAGCGACCGCCTCCGCAGCCACGCCACCTGCAACGCCGGCCCCCCCGCGAGCAAGGCGTGGATGGCGGGATCCTCGTGCGCGGGCACCACGTGCGGACGGTATCCGAGCCGCTACGGGTCCGCCCACCCCCTGGGTGGCGGCCCTGACTCCCCAACCTCCCCCGAACCGCTCGTGGCGGCGAGAAGGCGATCAAGCTGGCGAGCAGGGCCAGCGCCCCTCCGAGGTCCGCGACGCGCGGTACATTCCGCGCATGTCTCCCGCCGACATTCCCGGCACCGAGCACATTCTCGCCGCCGCCGAGGCCATCCGCGCCGAGGCGCTGTCGATCCCGGCCGAGTTGTTCGTCGACATGCCCTCGCGCGAGCGCTACCGCGGCCAGTGGCGTGGCTTCCTCCTGCGCGTTGGCCCCTGGGAAAAGGAATTCCCCGGCGTCGACTTCGCCGCCAACCGCGCGCGCTGTCCCGCCACGATGGCCGTCCTCGACCGGCTGCCGAACGCGCCCGTCGCCGGCTTCTTGCGCCTCGACCCCGGCGCCGACCTGGCCAAGCACACCGACTTGCGCGACGACGACATGGTGCGGGTACACCTCGCCTGCCAGCTCCCCGCCGAGGAAGAGGCCCGCTGGCCCCTGGGCACCCTGCGCCTGCTCGACGTGCGAGTTCCCCACTCGGCGCGGAACCCGAGCGACCAGCCTCGTCTCACCTTCACGGTCGACATCAAGCTCCCCTTCGCGCTGAGGGAGGGTGACCTCGAGTCCTGGGACCCGCCCGAGACAGCCACGTGATGCCGCTCCCGCCGGGACTGCCCCGCGCGCACGGGCGGGCCGACGCGATCGACGAGGTGGCGCTACGCGCCAAGTTCGGACCCCTCGATCTGGTGGGCGCCCACGCCGGGGTGCACGTGTATCGCCGTCGCGACGCCAGCTTCGAGCGTCGCTTCATCAAGATCCACGACGAGCCCGCCCGCGCCGATCGCGAGCGCGCCGTGCTTGGCCTCGACCTCGGCTTCGTCGCCCCTCGGGTTCACCCGGATGCAGGCGCCACGCTGGTGCTCGACGACGTGCGCCAGGGAAACCCCCGGCCCCTTCGCCTGCGCCCCGACCAGCTCCCTGCCGCGGGCGCCATCCTCGGCCGCCTCCACCGCCAGCGCGCGCCCCTCGGCGCGAGCGCGATGGACTGGGTGCAACGCACCCGACTGCGCGTGTCGCGACCGGAGTTGCCGGCCGAGCTGCGGGAGGCCTTCGCGTCGCTGGTGCTGGTGGGCGATGCCACCTGTCACCTCGACCTCCACCCCTCGAACTGGGTGACGCGCAGCACCGAACTCGTGGGCCTGCTCGACTTCGGGGCCGTGGGCTGGGCCGACCCCGAGATCGACCTTGCCCAGGCGGTCCACGGCGCCGGAGGCGATCCATGCGGCATCGATCCCATCGCCGCCGCCTGGGAGGCCGTGACCGGTCAAGACGCTGATCGGGCGCGGATCGGCCTGTACCTGTGGCTGCTGCACGCCGAGCGTCGCCTCGCCAAGGGCGAGTCCTCGCCCTGGGAGGCGGCCTGCACCCCGTCGCGGCCGGCGCACGGGCAGGACCGGTACCCGCGGGCCTTCCCCAAGACCGAGTGGACCGGGCCGTGGCGCCCGGAGGACGGTCTCTGGCACCCCCTCGACGGCGTGGATCTCGGCGCCCTCGGCCTCGGCGCCGTCGCGACGGCGAGCTACCAGCGCCATGCCTGCAACGACGTGATCCGGGTGAGCCTGCGCGAGGGCGAGGCGGTGCTCAAGGTCTTCAACAAGCCCGTTCCGGGGCGGCTTTTCGAGCTGGAGCAAGCGATCGACCAGCGCCTCCAGGGCGCCGCGGCTGTCGTCGAGTCGCCGCTCGTCTCCCCGATGGCCGCTCGATCCTGCGCGTGGGCCCCCGCGTGGCGGCGCTCTACCCCTACCTCGGCGACGCACGCCCCTCGTCGAGCGCCCGCGACATCGAGCGCCTGGCCCACGCCCTCGCGGCCTTCCACGCCATCGGCGATCTGCGCCTCGAGTTCCCCGAGATCGACAATCGCGACGAGGACCTGCCCTGGGCCACGCTCCAGCCCTTCGACGCGCCGGGGCTGCGCGAGGCCTGGGACTGGGCCATGGCGGGTGTCGCAACCGAGCTCCCGCGCGGGCTCGTCCACGGGAGCTTCCATCGCGACCACGCGGTGTCGCTCGGCGACGGTCGCATCGCCGTGCTCGACCTAGAAAAACTCAGGGTTTCACCAATGTTGTTTGATCTGGGCCGTTCCGCCGTGTACGCCGGCTACCGGGGCAACGACGAGCAGGCCGATCCCCGGCGAGTGGTTCACTTCGTGCGCTGTTACGACGCGAAGCGCAGGTTGGAATCATCGGAGCGCGCGGCCCTGGTGCCTGCCATCGTGCTGGCTCTCCTGCGCGACGTGAAGGCGCTGGGCCAGGAGGGGGCCGCGGCCGAGGCGCAGGCGCGTCACGCGGCGGTGGTGCGCGAGTTCTTCCACAACCGGGAGCACCTGCGGTCGGTGATGCCGGCGTGAGCATCGGCCTGGTCGCCGCCCTGGTGTCGCTCGTCGGCTACCCGATGTACCTGCTGGACATGCTCGGCCCCGGCCAGAGCGGCTGGCGAAAGGCAGCCTTCGCAGCCCTTCGCTTGCGGGGTGGCACCCGCCCACGGCTGGTGTCCTGGGTGATCTGGACGGCGCTCCAGGGGGTGATCTTCCTCGGCGCCCGGGCCGGTGGGGCCACCGATACCAACTGGCTGCCGGTGGCCTACTTCCTCGGCTGCCTCGGCGTGAGCGTGGCGGCGTGGCGAGTGGGCGACCGCTCGCCCGGCGCCTTCGACCTTTTTTTCGGCGGGCTCGCCCTGCTGAGCCTCCTGCTGCTGCTGGGGGCGAGGGACGCCCGCGCGGCGCTGCTGCTCGCGATCCTCACCGACACCCTCGCCAGCGCACCCACCCTCTGGAGCGTGCTGCGGCACCCTCGTCACGAGAGCCTCGCCGGGTGGCTGTTCTTCCTCGCCGGGGGGCTTCTCAACACGCTGGCCTTCCCGCCGCTCGCGTCATGGAGCGTCGAGACCGTGGGCTACACCCTCGTGGTGCTGCCGCAGCAGGGCCTCGTGGTGGGGCGAATCCTCTGGGCGCGGCGCCGCGGCGAGTAGCCACCGGGCATCCTACGCGCGCAAGGCGGTCAGCGCGCGGCGGGGGCGCCGAGCCTCGCGAGGATCTCCTCGTCGTCGAGATTCCAACCCACGATCAGCGGCGAGCCGTCGCGCGTGACCACGGGTCGCTTGATCAGCATCGGATCGGCCGTAAACTCGCGAGACCACTGCGCCGCCGACCACCCGTCCTTCTCGGGCCCGAGCGCGCGGTAGCTACCACCCGAGGTGTTCCGCAGCGCCTTGTCGCCGAAGTGTTTGACCCACGTCGCGACGACGCTGGCACTAGGCGGGCTCTCGCGCAGGTCGACGAAGGTGTAGGCCACGCCGTGCTGATCGAGCCAGGCGCGCGCCTTCTTGACCGTGCCGCAGGAGGGGATGCCGTGGACGAGTAGGGACAATCGCCCGGAGCTATCCCGCTCCCGCCTCCATCGTTTCGTGATCGCCACGGCGCGTCGCGCGCCCGCCCGAGGAGGTACTGGCGTTCGACGACTCAGCACACTGTCGCTTACGACTGCCCCCCCCCGCGCGCTCGCCTCCCCGCCCCGCCCGACAGGGCCATCCCCACCACGAGCGTGACCTCGGCGCCGGCTCGAGCAAGCGCTCCACCGACCCGAAGAAGGTGTCGAGGTCGAGGCAGCCGATGCGGGTCGGCGTTGCATGAACAGATGCATAGATGCCGCGCGCGACGTGCAAGGCGCAGCCGCGCTTGGCACGGGGGGGCCCCGCGACTAGGCTGCCGAGATGCTCCCGCACGTCGCCACTACCCGTGCGCACCTGCTCGCGCGAGCCACCGAGGCCTGGCGGTTCGGGTCGCCGGCGACCGGAGACTTCGACGAGCGAAGCGACTGCGACCTCGGCATCTGCTGGCCAACGGCGGCTGACTACGCTCGCGCGCTGGGCGTGGCGTGCGCCGCGTCCGCCTGCCTCGACGCCGCCCTCGACCGCCTCGAGGCGTTCCCCGGGGACAGCGAGTGATCCTCGCCGCCAGCCTCGCCCTCGCCGCCTGCCCCTGCGAGGGTTTCCGGGTGACGAACCTCGGCGCCGGTCGCTCGGCCTTCACGCGGCTGGCCCTGGTGAAAGACCTCGATGGCGCCTTCTACCCGGAGCTCACCCTGGGCGGGCAGACCTGGGCCGGCCGCTTCGGCTTCGCGGCCGAGCTCGCGGGCACCGCTGGCTTTGGCGAGAATTGGGAGGGCTACGGGCTCGGCAATCTCATCCTCGACAGCCGTTTCCTGGTCGATCGCGGCCGGCGCCACGGGCTTGGCTTGCGCGTGAAGGTCCCGGCGGGGGGCTGGCTGGCCCCCGAGAGCCCCGTCACGTGGTGGGGAACGGTACCCGAGGCCACGGTCGCCTTCCTCGGCGCGGCCGTGGCCTACGAGGGCAGCGCGTGGCGCCTCGGCTGGCACGCGCACGCGGGGTGGCACGCCGGGCTCTACTGGGGCACCGGCTGGGGCCCCGACGACATCGACGCCGCCGCCGCGATCGCCTGGGTGCAGCCGGTGGCCGGGGACTGGTCCATGGTCAGCGAGTTCGAGGCGGCATGGGGGATGTCGCCGCTGCACCTCCGCGCCCTGGCCCGGTACGCCCAGCCGGGCGTGGGCCCGCGCTGGACTGTCGACGCTGGGCTCGCCGCGCCTCTCTTGACCATCTGGGCCGACCCGACCCTCCAGGTCATCGCCCAGGTTCGTCACTCTTTCTAGCTTTCAGGGCCTGCCCCAGTCGCGACTTGTCCACGCCGAGGGCGCGGAACATCTTCTCTTCCTGCCACTGCTGGAACACCTTGAAGCTGTGGTCGGCCGCGTAGCGCCCGCTGGTGAGGTACACGAAGGCCCGCAGCGGCGTGGAGAGCGACTCGGCGCCCAGCTCCTCGTGAGCCTCCCAGAAAAAGCTCTCGGTCGACCTGTTGTTTCCGTACCAGTAGCGCGCGAGGCGCAAGTACGCGCGGAACTCGCGATGCAGGCGGGTGGCGATGTCGCCCATGGTCGCCGCCTCGTCGGCCCCGTCGAGCACGCGCAAGACGCCGATCGCCGCGTTCACCGCGCCGCGCACCGCGAAGTCCACCCCGCCCGAGAGGATGGGATCGACAAAGGCCGCCGCGTCGCCGATGGCGGTCCAGCCGGGCCCCGTCGTCTTCCGGAGCGCGTAGGACCAGTCGCGGACGAAGTGGAGCGGGTCGGCCGGGTTGACGAGCACGCCCTCGTCGATGGGCACGGCCGCGCGGACCACGTCGAGGAAACGGGGCAGGTCCATCCGGGCACGTTCCTTGACGACCACGCCCACGCTGGTGCGCATGGGCGAGATGGGGATGAACCACACCCAGCCCTCGGGGACGGTCACGATGAGCTGCGCGTGACGCCCCAGCACCGGGTGAACCCCGCCGGCGCCGTCGAAGTAGGCGTAGGTAGACGTCGATCGCAGGTCTTCGATCACCTCCACCAGCCCGAGCGACCGGCCCACCAGCGTTCGCTGTCCCGAGGCGTCGAGCACGTAGGCAGCGTCGATGTCGTGCCCGCCGGCGGCCACGCCCGCGGCGCGGTCGCCGTCCCAGCGCACCGCCGTGACCGTCACCCCCTCGCGCACGTCGGCGCCGCAGCCCCGCGCGTGGTCGAGCAGGAGCTTGTCGAAGCTGGCGCGGTCGACCTGCCAGGCCCGCTCGTAGTCGCCTGCAAGCAGCGTTTCCTCGGAGAGCCCGGGCAGCTCGGCCTCGAGACGGGGATCGAAGAGCACCGACCAGGGCTGTCGCGACTCGCCCCACACGTAGAGCGCGCCGTACTTGCGCGCGTAGCCCTGCGCGGCGAAGCCAGGGCCGAGGCCGAAGTGCTGGTCGAGGAACTGGAAGGTGGCCGGCTGGAGGCTCTCTCCAACGTGGTGCCGGGGGAACTTCTCTCCTTCGAACAGGATCACGGGCGCCCCGTGCCGGGCGAGGAAGGCCGCCGCCACGCTCCCGGCCGGCCCGCCCCCGACGACAATCACCGGCTTCATCGACCGAGCTCCTTCCGCGCGAGGCGACACACGAGGTCTTGCGCCGCGCCGAGTAGCATTCCCTGCCGGAACAAGGTCCAGTCATCGGTCGAGAGGGTGGCCTCGGTGCGGGCCGCCAGCTCGGCGAGGGTGGAGCGGGTGGCTGCAAAGGGGGCGCCATCGAACACCGTCCCCCGGCGATAGGCGGCATACAGCGCGGGGAAGCGGGCCTCGTGAAAGATGCCGCCCACCTGGAGCAAGGTGCCGTCGGCGTCGCAGATGACGTCGCCACAGAGCGGCGCCGGGTCGGCCGCGTTCTGCCAGTTGTAGAGCTGAACGCGGCCCTGGTCATCCCGCAGGCAGGCGTCGAGCCCGCGCAGATACGACTCGAACTGCGCCGGCGTGTAGCGCAGCCCGGTGGCGTAGTTGAGTTGCACCGCCGGCACGCCGAGATCGCGCGCGTGAGCGAGGCGTTCCGGCAGCTCGTCGCTCGCGGCGGGGGGAACGGTCACGTTGAGGAACCAGCGCACCGGCGCGGCGCGGAGCGCGACGATCGCCGCGTCGAGCGCGTGCCGGGTGCTGCGAAAGCGGTTGTCGCGACCGGTGCCGTCGACGCTGAGCTGCACGGTCACGTCGTGGTCGGCGAGCCAACGGAGGCGCCCGTCGTCGAGGTTGAGCCCGTTGGTGGTGAGCTGGACCTCCACCTCGCGACCGCGGCGAGCGGTGGCGACCGCGTGTTGCACGAGATCCCAGCGGCGGGTGGGCTCGCCGCCGAAGATCTGGAGCCCGAGGCGGGGCTTGGGGCTGGCGAGCAGGTGGGCCAGCGCCGCGTCGATGGTAGCGCGCGGCATGTCGCCCACCGGGCGACCGGCCTGGTACTCGCCCGCGAAGTCGCGACCGGCGCCTTCCTCGCTGAGCCCCACGAGGCAGTAGGTGCAACGCAGCTCGCAGCTCCGCGTGAGCATCAGCATCAGGCGGTCGGTGTTGCCGCCGGTCTGGGCGCTGTCGGCGGCGAGCACCTGGGCCAGCCTTCGCTCGGCCTGCGCGAGGGTGGGGAGCACTCGGGCCGCAATAACCGCGCGATGCGGTCGCCCTTGGCCATTTGACGGGCGGCGGCAGCGGCCCCGCGCTCGTGGGCGAGGCCTTCGTGGACATCGTGCTCGAGGGCAAGGCAGACATGCCGTCGTTTGCCGACGTCCTGTCGAACCAGGAGATCGCCGACATGTCGGCCTTCGTTCAGTCGCTCTGAGCGCCCCGCGACCGGTACCAGCGCACGAAGTCCGCCATCACCGCGCCCACCTTCAGGTTGTTCGCGGTCACCCCCGGCTCGTAGCTCCACTTCACCAGCTCCGAGTTGGGCGGGGCGTCCATCCAGTAGCGGTCGAAGTTGGCGCGCTCGTCGAGGTGACCGAGGCGGAACTTGGCCTTGTGCTCCGTCTCGTGGAGGAAGGCGTTGCCGCCGTAGATGGTGCCGTCCCAGTCCACGGTGATCTCGGCGTTGAGCCGCATCGGCATCGGCGCGTTCTCGGCGTTGACGAACACCACCCCCGGGCGACGGTCGAGCTCCCCCGCCAGCCGGAACAGCTGGTCGGCGAGCCCCTGGCGCTGCGCCACCGTCCACGGCTTGCCGAGGGCGAAGTTGATCTGCACGCGGCGAAAGCCGAGGTCCACGATGTGCAGGTAGTTGTCGCAGAGGCGCTCGATCTGGGTGGGATGACAGACCATGATGACGTCGTAGGCGAGCCCGCTGGCGACGATCTCGCGGGCCCGGGGGGCGATGCCCTGGGTGTAGCTGTCGTCGCCCGCCTGTCGCGCGGGACGGAATCGTCGCTGGGTGTCGGGGTCGCCGTCGAGGGAGAGCTCCAGCTTCACCGGGTACTGTTTCAACCAGGCGAGCTTGTCGGCGTCGAGCGAGTAGCCATTTGAGGACAGGACGAAGTCGATGGTCTTGCCGAGCGCAGCGGCGCGACGCGACGCGCTCTCGATGGCGTGGCGGACGTTGTCCCACTCGACCAGCGCCTCGCCGCCGAAGAACTGCAAGGTCAACGCGGAACGTTCGCTCGACAGAAGCAGGCCGACGGCGCGGTCGATGGTGTCGCGACTCATCACGCGACCGTCCTGCTTGGGGATGTAGCAGTAGTTGCAGCGCAACTCGCACTGCCAGGTAGGGATCACCACCAGCCGGGTGACGCCCCCCTGCGCGTAGCGTTGGAACGCGTGGATCCACCGGTCGACGGGGCCGAGCAGGCCCTCCGCCACCCCGCGCATCCGGGCCTCCTCGCGCGGGTCGCCGCCCTGGGCGCCCTTGCGGGCCTGGTCGAGCAGCTCGAACACCCGGCGGCGTGGCCGATCGTCGAGCGCGCGGGCCAGGTCCTCGTCGTCTTGCCATAGCGCACGCAGGCGACGGAAACTCGCGGCGTAATAGTCCTCGTCGGTGAAGAATCCGGCCTCGACCGCGGCCTCCACCCGCGCATCGGCGGGGATCTCGTGGTCCACCAGCGGGTAGTCGAACTCGGGGTAGCCGGCCACCGCGAGGCGGCCGCGCAGGCGAAGGTGGTCGAGCCGCCCCTGCTGCACGTGTCGACGGTAGGCGGCGCTGGTGAAGTAGGCGACCAACCTCGGGACCACGGGGAAGCGCACGTGGAAATGCACGGGATGCGCCAGCTTCAGCCGTACCACCTCGTCGAGCACCTCCAGGAGTTCCATCGCCGTGGTGTCGGCGTTGCAGAGAATGAAGTAGGCGTCGTGGTGGATCCCACGCTCGGCGAGCGCCGCCACGACGGCGCGGACGTGGGCGCGCTTGTAGCCCTTCCCCAGCCGCACCAGCTCGGTGTCGGAGAAGCTCTCCACCCCGAGCTGGAGGTAGCTCGACCAGGTGCGGGTGCGGTGGTCGGCCACGAAGTCGCGGGCGGGGAAGCTGCGGCCGTGGTCGTCGAAACACTCGGGCCGGATGGCGTCGAGCAGCGTCGCGTCGGGCTCGGCGAGCAAGATATCCTCGCGACGTTGGCACAGGTCGGCCACCGACACCTGGCAGGAGGCCAGTCGAAAGGGCGTGGCGAGGATCGCGCGGAAGAAGTCGAGAGCGCGCGCGCGATCGCAGGCGAAGTCGTCGTCGCTGATGTGCACCCGGTAGGCGTTGGGGGGGGCGAGGGTGTTGCGCCCCCGGGCGTCGCGGGGCCCGGCGCCGAACATCTCGGCATAGCGCTGGTCGTAGGCATCGAGTAGCTCAATCACACCGCCCGCCGATCGCGCCTGGTACGACTCGCGGCCGATGATCGAGCAGAAGGTGCAACGGTGAACGCAGCCGCGCGAGGTGGCGATCTCCACCCCTGCCTCGAGGTGGCGCGGCGACAGTCTCGACAGGTCGAGGGACACCCGGTCGAGGTCGGGGACGGTGGCGACGGCAGCGCTGTTGGCCGACACCAGCACGCCGCCGGCGCGGTCGATGGCGATGAGCCCATCGAGTCGCGACAGCGCCGCGAGCTGCGTCTCGGTGAAGGGCGTGTCGACGTTGCCGTCGCCCACGATGGCGCAGAGGCGCGGCAGGAACACCTCGCCGGCCCCGCGGCAGACGAAGCTCGCATCGGGGAAGTGCGCCGCCACGTGTTCCGGGGCGAGCGTGGGCATCACGCCGCCCAGCGCCACGTGACCCCGGCAGCCGAGAGCGCGCAACTCCCGCACCAGCGACACGACGCCCTCCCAGTAGCCCTCCAGCAGCGTGATCACCACGAGGTTGACCGGGCCGTCGGCGAGCGCGGCCTCCAGGGTGTCGAGCCCCGACGCCGGCCGCTCGCGGCCGGTAATCGCCATCTTCACGTTGGCGAGGCGGACGTCGGCACCCGTGTCCTGCAAGGACGAGATCATGTGCAGGACGCCCTGCGAGATCTCGGCGTCGTTGTGCGGCATCTCGGCGTTCATCAGCGACTCGAAGAAGAGCACGCGGCTGGGAGAGCCTCCCCCCTCGCCGGTGGCCCGTCCACCCGGTGCCGCGCCAGCCGAAGCGCCCGGCCCCCGGGCAAGCCGGAGCATTTGCGCGACGCTCGACCCGGGGGAGCGCACCACGGCGAGCCCGTCGAGGCCATGCGGGCGGGCTTCCAGCGAGCCATCGTCGCGACGGGTGTAGTACCAGCCGCGGGATGCGCTCAGGGCGTCTCCTCTACGCCCTCGGGGTCGGCGTGCACGATGACGTCGAGATTGGGCAGCGCGCCGCGCAGGCGGGCCTCGACAGCGTCGGCTGCGGCGTGAGCCTCGGCGAAGGGAATGTCGGCCGGCAGCACCACGTGCACCTGCACGAAGCGATGGGGTCCCGAGCGCCGGGTGCGCAGGTCGTGCCACGAGACCAGCGGCGCGCCCATCTCGCGGAGCGCCGACTCGATCCGGGCGGTCTCCTCGGGCGGCAGGGGACGGTCCATCAGTTCGTCGATGGCCTCGCGACCCACGCCGTACACCTCCTTCACCATGATCGCGCTGACGAGCAAGCTCGCACCGGCGTCACCGACAGCGTTGCCGAGAACCTGGCTCGCGACGAGGCCGAGGACCACGGCGGCGCCGCTCAAGAGGTCCATGCGGTAGTGGACGGCGTCGGCCCGGATGAGGAGCGAGCCGGTGCGCCTCGCCGCGCGGGACAGGTACGCGCTGATCGACAGCGAGCCGAGCATGGACACGGCCATGACGCCGAGCGTGGGGCCTGCCGCCGGCACCGGCCCGGCACCGCCGAGCAGCGCGCCCACCGCGTTGACGCCGATGGCGCCCACCACCAGCGCCAGCACGGCGACCTGCGCGAGGGAGGCCAGCGCCTCGGCCTTGCCGTGACCCCACGGGTGGCCCTCGTCCGGCGGCTCGGCCGCCTGGCGCACCATGATCAGGTTGACGCCGCTGACGATGGCGTCGCCCAGCGAGTCAGCGGCCGAGGCCATCACCGCGTGACTGCCGGTGACGAGCGCCACCGCGAGCTTCGCCGCCCCGAGCACCAGGGTGGCGGCAATGGCCACGGCGAGCGGGTGAATCACCACGGGGATGTCTTATCCCCGGCGCCACGCGCCACCCCCGTCCCCGTCGGCGCGAGGCTTCGACGTGCCGCCAACGCCTTCCGAAGCGGCCGAGGACGACGAGCCCCGCCAGCCATCGAGCGAGGGCGTGTCGAACGGAATGGGGAGAGCCCGCCGTTTGCCGTGCTACTTGCACCGTAAACGCCACAGCGTGGAAACCGCAGGCCAGAGGGCGAAAGGCGGCAGGGGGGAACCCGCCACGCGGGTTCCCCCCCTGCCCACCAGCAATGGTGGCGCCGGTGGGACTTGAACCTACGACACCGCGGGTATGAACCGCGTGCTCTAACCAACTGAGCTACGGCGCCAGACGGGGCGCCTTCTATACGCCCCCGCCCGCGCCGGCAAGCCCTACGGCATGTACCCCAGGCGCCGGAGCGCGGCCGGCAACGAGGTGCCGAGGCGCGCGCACTCCACCAGCGCGTGGTTGACCTGCGATCGCGTCACGAGGCCGAGGTCGACGTAGAGCATCCCGATGGCACGGCGGCGCGAGGCTGCGACGGTAGCGGTTCCGGCGGTCATCGGGGCACTCCTCTGTGATGAGAACGAAATCGGAATCGGGCGGGAAAGGCTTGAGGGGTGAAGCGACCTCTCCGGCCCCTTTGACAACCGCTCCCGCAAGCGGGACAGGGCGAGGCCCCGCGTATCCCAGCCTCGGGCCCTAAAGCCCGCGTCCTACACCCTAACTATTCCCCTTCAACCCCGCGTGACGCAGCACCTGCCCCTCGGCCAGGAACACCGTCATTTCGGCGATGTTGCAAGCGTGGTCGGCCGCGCGCTCAAGCTGTCGCGACACGCTCGACCAGGCGATCGAGCGCTCGAGCTGGTCGGGGTGGTCCTTTGCGATCTGGATCATGCGCCGGATCACGCTGCCGTGGAGGTTGTCGAGCTTGCGGTCGTCGACGATCACCGCCCGTGCCGCCTCGCCGTCGCGGTCGGCCAGCGCCTTCATCGCGCGCCCCACGAGTTCCACGCTGCCGTTGGCCAGCTCCAGCACCTCGGGCGGCGCGCTGATGCCCGCGCCCGCCGCCAGCTCGATGGCCCGCTCGGCCACGTGGCCGGCAAGGTCGCCGATGCGCTCCATGTCGACGTCGGACTTCAGCGCGGTGAGCACCAGCCGCAAGTCCTCGCCCACCGGCGATCGGCGCGCCAGCATCACGATGCACAGCTTGTCGAGCTCAACCTCGAGGCGATCCAGCTCGCGGTCGGTGTCCATCACCTGCCGGGCCAGCGAGGTGTCGCGACTGATCAGGGCGCGCACGGCGTCGCGGAGCATCTGCTCGGCCCGCGCCGCGGTGCGCGAGAGTTGCACAGACAGGTGCTGGAGTTCGTCCTCGTAGGCCTGGTCGAGATGAGGTGTCTGCATTCGCGGCGGGCTCCGATATTCGACCTAGGACGCCCGGCGGCCCCGGAGCGTGCGGTCTGCGATGAAGTTGACGACGAAGGTAACCGCGAAGAGCAAGATCCCGAGCGCAAACAAGGACTGGTAGTGCTCCCCGCCACGGACGGCTTCGCCCAGCTCCGCCGCGATGGTGGCGGTGAGCGTGCGGACCGGGTCGTAGATCGAGGTGGGGATCCGCACGGCGTGCCCGGTGGCCATCAACACCGCCATCGTCTCGCCGATGCAGCGGCCCACGCCGAGCAGCACCGCAACGAGCAACCCGCGCTGGGCGGCGGGCATGAGCACCCGCCACACCATTTCCCACCTGGTGGCGCCCATGGCGATCGCCGCCTGCCGGTAGGACTCGGGCACCGCGCGCAGCGCATCCTCGCCGAGCGACACCAAGAGCGGCAAGGTCATCAGCGCCAGCACGATCGCGCCATTGAGCCCGTTGAGCCCGACCTGGGCGCCCAGCTTCTGCAGGAGCGGGTTGAGGATCATCACGCCGATGAAGCCCCACACCACGCTCGGGATGGCGGCGAGGAGCTCCACCACCACCTTCAGCGACTCGCGCGCCCGGTCGCTCGCGAACTCCGAAAGGTACACCGCCGAGGCCAGGCCGACCGGCACGGAGAAACAGAGCGACAGCCCCACGCACCAGAGCGTGCCCACGACCAGCGCGAGGATGCCGTACACCGGCGGCTCGGCGGTGGGCGACCAGTCGATCGACACCAGCATCGGCAGCACGTTTCGCAGGAGGAAGCCGATGCCCTCCTTGCCGATGAACACGAAGATCGCGAGAATGAAGATGATCGCGCTCACGCCGCACAGGCGGATGAGCCCCTCGATCACGAACTCGACGTGCCGGGTGTACGACGGCGGTCGACGCCTCGCGATCTCCGCCATCCCTAGCCTCCCGCCGGCGCCGCGCCGCTCTTCGGCGTGGGCACGAAACCCGCCTCGGCCACGACCTTGTCGGCCGCCGCCGACAGCGACCAGTCGAGGAACTCTTTCACCGCGCCGCTGGGCGCGCCGTTGGTGTAGATGAACAAGGCGCGGCTGAAAGGGTAGTTGCCGCTCAACACGTTCTGCTCAATGGGCTCCACGCAGGCGTCGGTCTTGCCCTTGGCGAGGCAGAGGTGCTTGGCGCCCGGGTTGGAGTAGCCCATGCCTCCGTAGCCGATCGCGCACTTGGTGGTGCCGACGACGTCGAGCACCTGCTGCGTGCCGGACTGGTCCATCGTCGAGGTGAACTTCCCTTCCGTGCCGAGCACGTGCTCCTTGAAGTACTCGTAGGTGCCGCTGTTGTTCTGGCGACCCACCTTCACGATGGCGTCGTCGCCGTTGCCGCAGTCCATCGTCACGCCCACGTCCTTCCAGTGGGCCGCCGTGCCCTCGCTGCCGAAGATCAGCTTGAGCGTGTCGAAGTCGACCTGAGTCATCGGATTGTCCTTGTGGACGTAGATGCTGAGGCCGTCGAAGGCGATCGTCGTCTCGACAGGGTGAATGCCCTTGCCCTCGGCCTGGGCCTTCTCCTCGTCCTTCATGGCGCGCGACGAGGCGGCCATGTCGGTGGTGCCGTCGATGATCGCCTTGATGCCGGTGCCACTGCCGCCGCCGGTCACCGCCACCACCGTCCTTGGGCTCACCTTGGCGTACTCCTCCGAGAGCCGCTGGATCAGGTTGACCATGGTGTCGCTGCCCTTGGCCTGCAGCACGACCGGCCTCGATGCGTCGGCCTCGCCGCCGTTCTTGTCGGGGCGGGAGCACGCGGTTGTCGCGAGGAGCGAGAGGAAGAGGACACGAGTCATGAGCGAAACCTCGAGGCGGGCAAGGAATAAACAACCCCCGTGGCGCGGCGGCGAAGCGCGCGTGCCGATCGGGTGACAACTAGCCGTAGCGGCCCTCGATGTACCGAGCGGTGCGCTCGTCCACCGGCTTGGTGAAGAGCTGGGCGGTGGGCCCCAACTCCACCAGCTCGCCCATCAGCATGAACACGCAACGGTCCGAGATCCGGCGCGCCTGCTGCATGTTGTGGGTGACGATCACCTGGGTGAAGGCGCCGCGCAGGCTCCCCATCAACTCCTCGACCGCCCCGATGCCGTCGGGGTCGAGCGCGGAGCAGGGCTCGTCCATGAGCAACACCTTGGGCTTGAGCGGCAACAGCCGCGCGATGCAGAGCTTCTGCCGCCCCTCGAGCGACAAGGTCTCGGCGTCGTGATCGAGCCGGTCCTTCACCTGGTCCCATAGCATCACCGCGCGCAGCGAGTTCTCGACCAGCCCATCCTGCACTGACCGCGGCGTGCGCGGCGCGTGGAGACGGACGCCGAACAGCACGTTGTCGCGGATGGAGAGCGGGAGCGGGTTCGGTCGCTGAAACACCATTCCAGCGTCGCGACGCAGCGCCAGCGCGTCGGTCTGCCTGCTCGTCACGTCGTAGCCAGCCACCTGGAGGTCGCCCTCGATGCGCACGTAGGGATAGTCGTTCATCCGGTTGAAACACCGGATCAGCGTGGACTTCCCACAGCCCGAGGGGCCGATGAGCGAGAGGATCTCGCCGGGCTTCACGTCGAGGCTCACGCGGTCGAGCGCGCGGAAGCTGCCGTACCACAGCGAGAGCCCGCGGCACCGGATGATCGGCTCGCTCATCCGAACTTCCCCGTCAGGTAGTCGTTGGTGCGCGGGTCGCGCGCGAACACGAAGAGATCGTCGGTCGGGGCCGCCTCGACCACCTTGCCGGCGAGCATGAATACCGTGTAGTCCGCGATGCGACGCGCCTGGAGCAAGAGGTTCGTCACCATCACGATCGTCATCGACTTCTTGAGCTCCACCAGCACCGCCTCGATGCGCATGGTGGTCACCGGGTCGATCGCGATGCTGAACTCGTCGAGACACAAGATCTCGGGGTCGGTCGACAGGGCGCGCGCCAGCGTGAGCCGCTGTTGCTGGCCCCCCGACAGGCGCGTGCCCAGCATGTCGAGACGGTCCTTGACCTCGTCCCAGAGCGCCGACTGGACCAGGCAGCGCTCCACGATCTGGTCGAGCTCGGCCTTGCGACGCACCCCCGCCATCCGCGGCGCGAAGGCCACGTTGTCGTACACCGACATCGGCAGGCCCACCGGCAAGGGCAACACCATCGCCACGCGACGCCGAAGGTCGCTGGTGTCGATGCGGCGCACGTCCTCGCCGTCGAGCACCACGCGCCCCGTCATGTGGGCGAGCGGGTTCTGCTCCACGGTACGGTTGAAACAAGTGAGCAGCGAGCTCTTACCCGCGCCGGCGGGGCCGATGATGCCGACAATCCCGTTGCGGGGCACGTCGAGGCTCACGCCCGTGAGCACCTGCTTTTCGCCGAGGCGCAGCGAGAGATCCTGGATGGACAGGTGCGGCGCGGACATCACCACTTCCGGTTGCGACGCAGGTAGTAACGAAGCGCGATGGCCGAGCTGTTGAACAGCACCACCACCCCGAGGAGGACCAGGGCCGTGCCATACTTGGTGGCCTCGGGCACGTTGGGCACCTGGGTGACGAGCGCGAAGACGTGCATCGACAGCGCCATCGTCTGGTCGTACACGCTCGTAGGAAGAATCGGCAGGTAGAAGGCTGCGCCCGTGAAGAGGACCGGAGCGGTTTCCCCGGCTGCGCGGCTCACTTGCAGGATCACCCCGGTGAGGATCCCGGGGAGCGCGTTGGGCAACACCACGTGCCAGATGGTCTGCCAGCGGGTGGCCCCGAGATTCCAACAAGCCACGCGAAAGTTCTGCGGCACAGCCTGCAAAGCGGCCTTGGTGGACGTGATGATGACCGGGAGGGTCATCACCCCCAGCGTGAGACCGGCCGCGAGGATCGAGGTGCCGAAGTCGAGAAAGAGCACGAATGCGCCGAGACCGAAGAGCGCGTGCACGATGCTGGGCACGCCGGCGAGGTTGACGATGGCGAGGTCGACGGCGCGCGCCAGCCTGCCCTCGCCGGCGTACTCGGAGAGGTACATCCCGGCGAGCACGCCCACCGGCACCGAGAAGGCCAGCGACACGCCCACGAGCCACAAAGTGCCCACGATGGCCGGGAGGATGCCGCCCTTGGTCATGCCCGAGACCGGCATCTCGAGCAGGAACTCGGCCGAGATGGCGGGGCCGCCCTTGACGAGGATGAAGCCGATGATGGCCAGCGCCGGGAAAGCAGCCATGAGCGTGGCGGCGAGGAGCGCCAACTCCACGACCTTCTGTCGCTGGTGCCGCCCCTCGAGCGGGTCGGCGACGATGTCGGGTGGGAGCGAGCTCACGGCCCGGTTCTTAGCGATGGTGCGTGACGATCGCGTGACGAGGGGGACAGGTTTCAGTGACGGGGAGGCCGTAGGCCGTAGACCCTGAGCGTCGGCGGCGGGAGCGGCGGCAGCGATGATCGTCGCAGCGCCACCGAGAACACCGGTAGAGCGCTGGTACCCAACCGCCGGATACCCACAAGCCCACGCCCTACGGCCTGGTCGCTAGCGCCTGCGCCCTCGCATACGACTCCATCGTCCCCGCGTCGGTCCAGCGCCCGCCCAGCTCGGCCCAGTGCATGTCTCCCCGCGCGATGTAGCGCGTGTTCACCTCGCTGATCTCCAGCTCGCCGCGCGTCGAGGGGCGAAGCGTGCGGATGATGTCGTAGACGGCCGAGTCGTAGAAGTACACGCCGGTCACGGCGAAGGGCGACGGCGGCTCGGTGGGCTTCTCGATCACCTCCACCAGCCGCTCGCCGTCGAAGCGGGGGACGCCGAACCGCTGCGGGTCGGGCACGCGCGCCAACAGGATCATCGCCGCCTTCCCGCTCTCGTGCCAAGCATCGAGGTGCGGGCGGAGCGGCGCGTCGAAGACGTTGTCGCCGAGCACGACCGCGACCCGTCCCCCGTGCGCGAAGTCCTCGGCGAGGCCCAGCGCCTCGGCGATGCCGCCAGCACGGTCCTGCACCTTGTAGGTGAAGCGGCACCCGAACTCGGCGCCCGAGCCGAGCTGCGCCACCAGCGCGCCGAAGTGATGCACGCCGGTGACCACGAGGATGTCGAGAATGCCAGCCGCGACCAACGCCTCGATGGGGTAGTAGACCATCGGCCTGCTCCCCACGGGAAGCAGGTGCTTGTTGGTGGTCTTGGTGAGCGGGTGGAGTCGGCTTCCCGAGCCACCGGCGAGCACCACGCCGCGGAGATCGCGCATTCCGCGTAGAGTAGCAGGGTCGGCATGAACGTCCTCGTCACCGGCGGCGCGGGTTTCCTCGGTCACCACCTGGTGGCCCACTGGCGTCGCGCGCGCCCAGGCGACCGCTTGCTCGTGCTCGACGCGCTCACCTACGCCGCCGACGCGAGTCGGCTGGGCGACACGCCGCTGCACGTGGGCGACGTGGCCGATCCCCTGGCCGTGCGCGCCGCCTTCGAGCGTCTCGGCGCTGTGGATCTCGTGGTGCACATGGCGGCCGAGACTCACGTCGACCGCAGCATTGCCGCCCCGGCCGCCTTCGTGCGCAGCAACGTGGTGGGCACCCAGGTGATGCTCGACGTGGCTCGGGAGCGCGGGGTGGGGCGTTTCCTGCACGTGTCGACGGACGAGGTGTACGGGAGCATCGCCGAGGGTTTCGCCGACGAGTCGGCGGCCTTTCGTCCCGGGTCGCCCTACGCCGCGAGCAAGGCGGGCGCCGAGCACCTCGTGGCCGCAGCCGCCCGCACCCACGGGCTCGACGCGGTGATCCTCCGCCCGGCCAATGGCTTTGGAAGCGGCCAGTTCACCGAGAAGCTTCTCCCCGTCCTCTGCCGGGCGGCGGCGCGCGGGGAGCCCCTGCCGCTCTACGGCGACGGCCTTCACTGTCGCGACTGGGTGTCCGCAGACGACGTGGCCCGCGCCTGCATGCTGGTGGCCACGCGCGGCGCCCCGGGGACCGCCTACAACCTGCCCGGCGAGGGGCCGAGGACCAATCGCAGCGTGGCCGAGGCAATCTGCCGCCTCAGCGGGCGCGGCGACGACGCGATCATCTCAGTGCCCGACCGTCCCGGGCACGACCGGCGCTACGCCATGGATGGGTCGCGCCTGGTGCGACTGGGCTACTCGCCCACGATCACGCTGGCGTCAGCGCTCCCGCACCTATTGGAGGAAGCTAGGCGAGCCTGAAGACGTCGACGATGATCTTGCGCTCGCCCTTGCTCTTGAGGGTGGCCCCCATCGTGGTGGTCCCCCGGCACACTCGGCCAGCAGCCGCGAGCGCCAGGAGCTCGGCGCGGACCGCCTCGGCGCGGCGGCGGTAGGCCAGCGCCTGCTCGGCCGCGTCGCCGGGCCCGTCCAACGCCCAGTCGCCCGCCTCGAGCCGCTCGAGCACTTGCACGACCGTCCAGCCGCCCAGCAAGCGGGCCCGGAGCCGCTCACGGACGTTCCGAGGCTTCAACACGCGCAGCACCGCGTCGGCGAAACTAGTCAGGGAAGATGTCTCCCGGCCGCTCAAGTCTAACGAAGAGCAGCCGAAGCGACCGTCATGGGCCTCCACGACCCGCAACCCTGGACGCCGCGGCGATCCGTCGCGCTCTTCGTCGCGAGCACGTGGATCGGGAGCGTCGCGCTGGCCTGGGCGCTGTTCCACGTCGTCGTGTACGGCGCCTCCGCGCAACTCGAGCGGGCCGGCGCGATACAACGCGCCGACCGCGCCGCCTCCCTGGTGGAGTTGCGCCTTGCCGCGTTCGAGCGGCAGGCCGACCGGCTCGCGAGTCACGGCATCGTTCAGTCGTTCGTGACCCCCGACGGCGTCGATCTCCTCGTGATTGTCGACGGGAACGGGCTGGTGCGCCACCGAGAGCAGCCCCCGGGCTACGACGGCGCCGCCGAGCGAGCGCTGGCCGTTCCGTCCGAGGTGGATGGCACGATCGATCTCCAGGGACCAGACCCCGTCTACCTGACGACAAGACCGCTGCGTGCTCACGACGACGGCGCGAGCGGCAGCCTCGTGGCGGGGCAGATCATCAGCGCGGCTCGCCTGGAGGAATGGGGGCAGCCCCTTGGGTTGTCCCTTCGCCTGCTCACCGGCGCGGCGAGCGACCCGAGCGGCAGCCAGGTGAGCCTGGGCGACGATGGGAACCTCCAGACCACCCGCACGATCCTCTCGCGCGGCGGCCAGCCCATGATGCTGGAAGCTCGCGCCCCGAGGACGATGAACGCCGCCGCGACGCAGCTCTTTCACATGCTCATCGTCGGCTACGCCGTGGTCTCGGCGGCACTGGGGCTCCTCGCGCTGCGCCTGGTGCCGGTGATGGTCGACCGGGAGAGCGACCGCCTGTACTCGGAGTTCGTGGAGAATTCGGGGGAAGGGCTGCTGCTGGTTGAGCTCGACACCTTGAAGGTCCGGCAGGCCAACGCGGCCGTGCTCAGGTTGCTGGCACGGTCTGGCACGGAGCTTCGAAGTCTCACGTTGCCCGAGGTGCTCCCCCTGTCGCCTGCCGCCACGATTGCCCTCCGGGGCCTTCTCGGTCGCGACCGCACGCAGATTGGCGAACTGCCCTATCGCCCGGGGGGCGAGGGCAGGGTGGTGTACCTCGACGTGCTGGCATCGCGCATGACATGGCGCGACGACGACGTGCTCTGCGTCTTCGTCCGCGACGTGAGCGCGCGGCACGCCGAGGAAGCGCGGACGCGCCACCTGGCCTGGCACGACGGCCTCACCGGCCTGCCCAACCGGGCGCTGTTTCAGGACCGCCTTCGCGAGGCCCTGCAGACCGCCGACGGCCGCGGCGACGTCCTGGGCGTGGCCTTCGTGGACATCGACCAGTTCAAGGAGATCAACGACACCTTCGGCCACGACCTCGCCGACCGGCTCCTCGTCGACGTGGCCCTGCGGCTACGCGAGGGACTGCGCGGGGGCGACGTGGTTGCTCGCCAAGGCGGCGACGAGTTCCTCGTGCTGATGCCCAGTCTCGGGGAGCGCCCCGAGGCGGGCGCCCTCGCCGAGCGGCTCCTCGCCCTGATGCGGCGCCCGTTCAACCTTGACGGGCGTGAGCTGCACCTCACCGCCAGCGTGGGCGTGGCCGTTTACCCGGACGACGGTCACGACGCCGGCGAGCTCGTCAAGCGCGCCGACATGGCGATGTACCAGGCGAAGGAAGCCGGTCGCGACGGGTACCAACTCTACAACGCGCAGATCGCCGCCAACACCGCGCGTCTCGTCGATACCCGCGCCCGGCTCGCCCACGCGCTCGACCGGAACGAGTTCCTGCTGCACTACCAGCCGCAAGTCGACCTCGCGAGCGGCCGGATCGTCGGCGTCGAGGCCCTCATCCGCTGGCAACGGGACGGCGTGATGGTGCCGCCGATGGAGTTCATCCCCGTGGCCGAGCAGACCGGCCTCATTGCGCCCATCGGGGCCTGGGTGTTGCGCGAGGCCTGCCGCCAGGGCAAGGCGTGGCAGCAGGAAGGACTCCCGCCGCTGCGCATGGCGGTGAACCTCTCGGCGCGACAGTTCCTCAACGGCGGCGTGCAGCAGGCCGTCGACCTCGCGCTCGCGCAGAGTGGTCTCGAGCCCCGTCTGCTCGAGGTGGAGATCACCGAGTCGCTGGCGATGAAGAACCCCGACGTGGCCCGCACCGTGCTGGCCGACCTGCGCACGCGCGGCGTGACGGTGGCACTCGACGACTTCGGCACCGGCTACTCCTCGCTCGCTTACCTGAGACAGTTCCCCATCGACCGCCTGAAGATCGACCGCGCTTTCCTTGCCGATGCCACCCGCGACGGCGAGCAGCGGGCGCTCGTGTCCGCCATCATCCAGCTCGCCCACGCCATCCGGCTGGAGGTCGTGGCCGAGGGCGTGGAGAACGGCGAGCAGCTCGCGATGCTTGCTCACGAGGGCTGTGACATCGGCCAGGGCTTCGGCCTCTGCAAGCCGGTGACCGCCGAGCAGGTGGCCACGCTCGCGCGATCCGGAATCGACCTGTCGACGAGCCTGCGACCGAGGTCGGTGGCCTGAGAGACTGTAGGCTGCAGGGCTTAGGCGGCAGGTGGGTTCATGATGGTGCCGCCCGCCCCGGCACCCCCCGCGCAACTCCTGGCGTGGCCGAAGGCAAGGCGATGGCCTCTCCACCACCCCGACCGAGGCCCTAACGCCTAGAGCCTACCTCCTACAGCCTGCCTAGAACCAGCCGTGCGCCATCACGATCACCTCGTGGCTGGCGAGCTCGCCGCCGCTGGCGAAGAAGCCGCCGCCGCGCCATGTGCGGCGGTACTGCGGCTCCAGCTCGAAGGAGGTGTAGGGCGCGATGTCGAGGCCCAGCGCCACGCGGTTGAGGTGGTCGTCCTTGTAGTCCAGGGAGGGGTCCATCCAGTCGTACTTCAGTTTGGCGGCAAGGCCCCGGTGGAAGAGCCATTGCACCTCGTGGTAGGCGAAGAGGGCGCTCGTCGCGTCGCCCTCGCCGTCGCCGAGCCGCCGGTAGTCGAACTCGCCGAGGTAGACCACCGGGTTCCAGTTGATCCCCCACTGCGGCCCCGCGGCCACGTCGAGCCCGCCGTCGGCGAGCGTCAGCACGTGCACGTTGCCCCCCGCCTGCCAGCCGAGCTCCCGCACGCCCGCGCTCGCCGCCGCGCCGACGCCCGTCGCGCTGGTCTCGCCCGGCCAGAAGTCGAGGCCCTGGTAGAAGAGCGCGAGGTTCGCGTAGGGGTAGTTGGGATTGATCCCAGCCTCGACGCCGAACCAGGACCTAGTTTCCCCGAAGCCGAGGTCGCGACGGATGAAGCTCGTGTGATCGGGGATGCGCCAGCCGTAGGTGGGCGCGAGGCGACCGGCGCGCACATAGCCGTTGTACGGGAGCCGGTCGTACTTCACGAACAGCTCGTCGATCTTCAGGTAGTCAAGCGCCGAGGGGCGGGTTGACCGGTAGGCCTCGTCGAGCGCGAAGGTGGAGCGACTGCTGTAGAGGCCCACGTCGGCATACAGTTGGAGGTGTCGCGACAGCCGAGCCGCACCGTAGAGGTCGGCCTGCATCGGGAAGACCGAGGCGTAGTCGCCTTCCGCCAGAGGGAAGTAGGCCATGGCGCGCAGGTCGGCGCCCGCGACGAACTTGGGGTCGGGATCGATGTTGCCGTAGCGATCGGCCACCGAGCCGGAAGGGGTCTGGCCGGGCGCCCAGCCCGAGAATCCCTTTAGAAAGTCGTACTGGCCGTCGGTCGGGTTCTCGCGGGGCGCGGCGTGCGCCGAGGGACGGTGGCCGAACCAGGGCACCGACTCGCGCCCATAGTACAGGCCGGATGGCGTGCGGAGGCCACCCCCGGCCGGGCTGATGTGACACGTGGTGCAGTTGAGCGAGCAGAGGCGGTCCTTGACCTCGGGGTTGGCCCAGTCGGTGGGCTCCACGTGGCAGGTTCCGCAGTCGTTGGCGCTACGAAGCGCGTAGCCCGGCTGGGCCTCCGTGCGTCGCGCGAGGCCGGCGAACACCAGCGCCGCCGCGAGGGCCGGCAGGAGGTAGCGCTTCACTCGGCACCCCCCGTGTCGGCGCCGTACGGGGCGCCGTCCGCGACCCATGCCGCGAGGATCTCGCGGTCGATGTCGGTCGGCTGGGTGGCGTAGGCGGGTGGCATCGTGGGGCTGTCTCCTGTGGCGCGCGCCTCGATGCGGTCTGCCATCTCGGAGGCGCCGTCGCGACTGCCATCATTCTCGTAGGCATCGAGCCGGAAGTAGTCCGGAGCGCCACCGCTGGCGGTCTCGCCGTGGCAAGGCGCGCAGTAGCGGTCGAGGATCGGGCCCGCGTGCTCGATGTAGGTCGGAGCATCTGGCACTTCGGTGTTTCCGCCGCCTATCGCCTGCGAGCCGAAGCCGGGGCAGGCGACGAGGAGAAGGGAGACGAGGGGTAGCATTCCGCGAGAATGCCAGCCAGGGTGCTGTTTTACAAGCACGATGTCGCCAGGTGGCCACCGCTGGCTGCTTGTCAACGCCATCCCGATTCGGCACACGGTGAGCGCGTGGCAGAGACCGCCATCGAGTTTGGGGGCGAGGGCGCCTCCTCGGGGGCGCGGCGGAATGCGTTCGCGCGCGCGGGGGCCATCGACCCGGAGTAGGAAGCAACCATCCGTCTCCTGCAACTCGTCCGTTAGACTCCGCGAACAGGGGTTATCCAGCGGCCGTGGACGACGTTCTCTCCCCCAGTACGCGCCTCCTCGTTCAACTGGTGTTGATCCTCGGTGCCGCCCGCGTGGTGGGCTCGCTTTTCCGGCGGCTCGGGCAGCCCCAGGTGATCGCGGAGATGGTCACGGGGATGCTGATGGGGCCGACGCTGCTGGGGCGCTTCTGGCCGGAGTGGCACGCGGTGCTATTCCCCCCGAGCAGCCTCCCGGCGCTCGACGCCATCAGCCAGGTGGGGCTCCTGCTCTTCATGTTCCTCGTGGGGCTCGAACTCGACCTGGGCGTGCTCCGCAGGCAAGGTCGCCTCGCGGCCAGCGTCACCATCGGCACGCTGGTGGTGCCGCTCGCCGCGGGCGTGGCGCTGGCGCTGGCCCTCCACCGCGGCTTCGGTCCGCCCGGCGTGCCGTTCGCGCAGTTCGCCTTTTTCATCGCGGTCGCGATGTCGGTCACCGCCTTCCCGGTACTGGCGCGCATCCTCGCCGAGAGGGGCATGCTGGCCACCACGGTGGGCACCATCGCGCTCACTGCCGCCGCCGGCCAGAATCTCGCGAGTTTCGTCATGCTCGGCGTCTCCGCGTCGGCGGCGCACGCCACCGGGGCCACCGGGGTGACCCGTGCCGTCACCGTCACCCTCGCGTACGTGGGGGCGATGATCCTGCTGGTGCGCCCCTTGTTGGCGCGCATCGAGCTGCGCTTCGGCACGCTCCGCGATCTCAAGCAGACCGGCCTCGCCCTCCTCCTCCTCGCCGTGTTCGTGAGCGCGCTGCTGGCCGAGCACGTAGGCATCCACGCGCTATTCGGCGCCTTCCTCGCGGGCGTGGCCATGCCGCGGGTACACCGGACGGTGGCCGCCATTCGTGGGCGAGTGGAGGACATCGCGACGCTAATCCTGCTGCCCGTGTTCTTCGCGGCGACCGGGCTGCGCACCGACCTGATGGCGTCGATGTCGGCAGGCAAGGGGAGCTGGACGCTCGCGATCATCGCCATCTCGACGGGGGCGATGTGGCTCGGCGCGCTGGTGCCTGCGCTGCGGGCTGGCCTTGGTTTCCGTGACGGCGTGACCCTCGGCGTGCTGGCGAACACGAGGGGATTGATGGAGCTCATCATCCTCACCATCGGACTCGACCTCGGCTTGCTGACACCCACGCTCTTCGCGATGTTCGTGGTGATGGCGATCGTCAACACGCTCGCCACCGCGCCGCTCGTGGCCTGGCTCTACCCCCGCGCTCGCGTGCTGGCCGAGACGACCCGGGCGACGGCCGCCTCGACATACGGTCTCGTGGCCTGCGTGGCCCACCCAGACAACGCGGCGGCGCTGGGCAGGCTGGCCGGCGCGATCTGTGGCCCGCCGCCCGCCCGGGGCTGGGCGCTGCGGCTGGTAAGCATGGGCGAGCAACCTGGCCTCTTCCCCAACGAGCCCACCGAGGCCGAAGGCCCGGCCGAGATCCTCGCCGGGGTTGCGCAAGGGGCAGGATCCACCTTTGAGCCTGTCACCGCGCAGGCCGGCGACGTGGTCGATGCGATCCAGAACTTTTCCCGGTTGAACAGGGCGGACGCGATCCTGCTCGGCCTGCATCGCCCGCTCTGGGGGGGGGCCCAGCTCGGCGGGCCGGTGGCCGGAGTGGCACACGCGGCGCCCTGCGATGTCTTGGTGTTCCATGACGCGGGCTTCCGCGGCGCGCGCCGAGTGGTGCTGGGACTCGGGGGCGACAACGACGAGGCCGCCAAGCGAGTGGCCGACCGCATCGCCTCCCGGCCTGGAGTGGAGCTGGTGGTCATCGACGGCCGGAGTGACGGTGGCCGCATCGACGCACTCAAAGCGGCGTCCAAAGGTGCTGACCTCGTGGTCGTCGGCATCGGCGCGGCGTGGGACATCCCGCTGCATCGCTTCGACATGCGCGAGCCTCGATTGCTGGCAGAGGTGGGAACCTCGCTGCTCGCCGTCTGTTCGGGGGAGCAGGGCGACTAGCGACCCGTGTACCTTGTCTACCGGGTGACACGAGTTATGCGCGCCGCCCCACCCAGTGGAGATTGAATGCCGCGTCCGCCCGTCGACCAGAAACTCGCCCCGTTCAAGGACAAGCTCGGGAAAATCCCCGACCACGAGATCGCAGCGCAGGCGGGCGTCTCGCGCACGGCGGTCGTTAGCTTCCGGAAGCGGATGGGCATCAAATCCTACGAGGGCTACAAGTTCCAGCCCGGCGCCGCGCCTGCCAAGGCGGCGAGTGCCGCGAAGTCCGCTGGTTCCAAGTCCGCGTCCACGAAGGCACCGGCGTCCAAGCCCGCGGCCGCAAAGGCCGGGCCCGCCAAGCCGACACCCGCGCGGGCCGCACCGCAGAAGGCACCGGCCTCCAAGCCTGCAGCCGCCGACGTCAAGCCGACCCCCGTGGCGGCGCCCAAGGTCGCCGCTGCGCCGGCCGCCCCGGCAGCCAAGGCCTTCCACGGTCGCAAGTCCAAGCTCGATCCCTATGTTCACCTCCTCGGCAAGCTGCCCGACGCCGAGATCGCCACCCGGGCCGGTGTCACCACCGAGAATGTGCGTGCCTACCGTTCCCGCCGCGGTATCAACCCCAGCAAGCCCAACGCGCCCGCGAAGGCCGCGCCGGTCGCACCCGCTGCCCCGGCCAGAGTCGAGACCAAGGCGGCCCGCGCGCATGCCGCGTCGGCACCCGCCGCTGCAGCACGGGTGACCGCCGGCGGCAAGCCGAGCGCCTTCACCGTCACTGCCGACGGCAAGGCTGGCGAGGTCGTCACCTACGCCGTGGTGGCCAGCGACATCGCCGAGGCCGCGCGACTCGCCATCGCCGGCCTCGCGGCCCGTGGTAGCACTGGCGCCATCCGGGGCATCCAGCGCGTGGCCGAGCTGCTCTAGTCGCCAAGCCTAGGCGAAAAGGCGGCCCCACTCGGCGTCGAGCAGTTCGCGCTGGTCGGGCCGCATCTGCTCGCGCAGATCGAAGAGCTGGAGCGCCGCCTGCCTTCGCACGTCAGCCAGCGTGACCGGCTTGCCGCTGCTCCCCGCGCGCATCAAGTCGCTCGTGAGCACCTCGATGCCCGCGTCGTCGAGGTGCCCCAGCTCGCGCAGCAGCTCGACAAAGTCGCTCGCGGCGGGCTCGATCTCGACATGCTCGTAGGTTGCGCGGGCCATCGGCGGTGCCTATCCCGGCGGGCTCCCCACCAGCCCCGCGACAGTGTCGGAGCCCCGCACCACGCCCGCACCCTGCTCGATGAGATCGAGACAGCCCTCCGCCGTGGGGATGCCCGGCGACCACGGCACCGCGTACACCTCGCGCCCATAGGCGAGCGCGTGGGCGGCGGTGTTCTTCGACCCGCTCCGGCGCGCCGCCTCGACCACCACCACCGCCCGCGCCAGGCCGGCGATGATGCGATTGCGCCGAGGGAAGGTCCACGCGGAGGCAGCGGTGTCCCCCTCGTACTCGCTGAGCACCAGCCCACCGGCGTCGAGCACCTGCGACCGCAAGTCGCGCTGCCACCGCGCCATCGGCGCGCCCAGCCCCTGCCCCAGCACAGCCACCGTGCGCCCGCGCGCCGCGAGGTGGGCCTCGGCATCGATACCCGCCGCGAGACCGCTCACCACCACGCCCCCGGCCTCGGCCACGGCCGCCGACAGGCGCCGCGCCATCCCCCGGCCGTCGCCGGTGCACGACCGGGCCCCAACGAGCGCCACCATCGGCGCGTGCAGGCGCTCGAGGTTCCCCTGCGCGTACAGCGAGAGCGGCGCCCCCGGCAGGCCCACGAGCGGGCGCGGCCACGCGGCTTGCCCGGGGACGATCACGGAAACGGC